>Ga0316208_1000280_pt1 | contig 68373 bp, 63 predicted proteins | sample 3monopyrite_MG_FD_204944 | JGI IMG/M metagenome (GOLD analysis project Ga0316208, IMG submission 204944) | Microbial mat bacterial communities from mineral coupon in-situ incubated in ocean water Damariscotta River, Maine, United States -... | ecosystem: Environmental > Aquatic > Marine >... | reverse complement strand
CAAGTAAATATAGCTCGATAGCCTACCATCCCGTAAAAAGGCTGGCGTACTATCTCGGAAATATAAATGATGATCAACCAGACCACCGTCCACATCTCCCTTCCAATCCACTATGTCAAAGAGCAAATGCTTGTCCGTCACACCCTCCAGCGAGTGGCTGGTGTTTGGGTCAAGCTAACCATCGGTGCGTTCCGCTGAGCGCCGCGCCCCGTTGGTGTGGGGCGGGTTATAGGGGTGGTTCTCAGATCTGTAAACACCTAATTTCAACTTTCTTTAAAAAACCACGTTTCCCTTACCAAAGCCCTAATTTCTATATAAAAATTACGCCAATTTGGGGGTTTGACGTAATTTAATTACGCGCACCACCCCACATGTTTGAACCAGCATTCACAGATTAGACGCATAGAGGCGCGTTACTACGTCAAATTGGTACAAATCAGATGAATCACTCCCCCCACTATCCTCCAAACAGTCCAAACAAAGAGGCAAACTTCTCTGCAACCTCGAAAATTTGGCAGAAAACCGGGAAGGAATCACATTTGCAGGTTATAGAATCGCCGTTAAATGGCCTTTGGGGCCCCCCGATTTAAAGCCGATTAACCAACCTTCGGCAATAGCCGCAAACACACGCCCCTATATATAGAAGAGTGAACACCCCATAAGACAGTTAATTCAAACTGATACCTTCCTGCCTACCCCCATAGACCCGGCTATTGATCCTTGCCTGCCTCGCGCGCCTTCTCGGCTTCCTTAAGCATGATACGCATAGTACCTAATTCTTTGAATTCACTGGCCGTATGCATCAAGGTATTATGAAACTGCCCTTCAAACAGAATTGCGCCGCCGCCACCAGACTTCATCATTGGCGAAAAGGCACCGCCCGTCTTGGCTGGGTGCCAGCCTTTCGAAGTCCCCGGCAAAATCACACCTAATACAGCCTGCAGAGTCTGTATCGCTGCGCCGGGAGGGGGAGGAGCCCGAAAAGTGACAGTTGGCGCAACATTGACATAACTGTGATGCACAAGACCTTCATCCAGCCCAACAGCCGCGCGGGCAACCTGCCCCAGAAAAAGCCGATTCTCATAATCCGTCATGGCAATGCCCGACGCATCCTTCTTCAGCGAACCAAGTATCCAATCCGCCATGGAGAGCGCAGACCCGTCCTCTAGTATAATATAGTTATCCCGCAGATCTGTACTGATCGGAGAACCCTTCATTTTTGTGCCCCGAGGGTACACCGGCACCACCAGCGGCGAGCCAGATGTTGGGTTGGTCTTGGGGGGAACAACGCGGTTTGATAGGGAGCCGCCCTGGTTTGTTTCTGCATCATTGCCGTCGTCAGCCGTCAAGCCCACTGCAATCAACACTGCAAGGCTTAACGCAAAAGAGAGAAGGATCAGCAAACGCGCAGGATTTAAAAGCCCTGCCTGACCTTTGTCACCATCCTTAGCGAAACTCCTGCCATATTTTAAAGGCCTAGCCATTGCACCGGCATCCTTAATCGTTATTATGATACCCTAATTAGATAATTATTTATTGTTTTACAATAATATTCCACAAGGTTTTCTCGAATGGCAAACGTATCCCGCAGTTTAACCGCCCTCACCTATGTCATTTGGCCACTCGCTTTTCTTATTGCTGCTTCACCTTTTGTATTTTTCTGGCTGCCCCCAGATTTTGCATTTGCCAAACATGACCTTCTCAATGACTACGGTGGTGTCGAGCACCTCCTGATATGGCAAAAAATATTAGGCTTTTTTGTGACATACCTGCCCGCGGCCTTTCTCTTGTGGGCACTCAGTTACTTGTACCGACTTGTCGGAGCTCTGAAGTCCGGCGAATGGTTCGAGGAATACAGTGAGATACTATGCCACCGATTCGGACGTACCTTATTATGGTATGTTGGTGTAGAAATAGTACACCGTACACTACTGGTGCTGGTATTAACTGGCGCAAATCCTCCGGGACAAAAGCAGCTTTACCTCTCGTTTTCCAACAATGACCTAATGGCGCTTGTGCCCGCGATTCTTGCGTTGATTTTCGCCCATATCGTCAGCCTGGGTCGCGCCCAGCGCGAAGAACTCAAACAAATCATTTAGTCGGGAAAGGAAGAAAGCAATGCCTATAACCGTCCGGCTTGATGTTATGCTCGCAGAGCGCAAGGTAAAGTCCAAGGACCTTGCCACCCATATTGGAATAACCGAGGCCAACCTCAGCCTTTTGAAATCAGGCAAAGTGAAGGGTGTGCGCTTTGCGACGCTCGAAGCCATCTGCGAGTACCTACAATGCCAGCCCGGCGACCTGCTGCGTTTTGAATCCGACTAGCTGACTTATCCATCATCCCTGCAAAACCTTACTCACAGCGGCACCCACATTCAAAAGCGGCAAATGCACCCCCCTTACTGCCAACTAAATACATAGCGCCCAACACATGTAAGCTGCCACGCTTCCGCCGTACCTGCGAAAGCACCAAACCTCTCTGGTCCAGTATCAACCGGAGGAAAACTGAACATATTGCCGCTCAGGCTCTATATTTTTGGGGTTCTGCTGCGTTTTATGCAAAGATGCCTTGCACTAGATTAAATTATCACCCCAAACTGGTTCCGGTAGAAAAAACAAGGCAGTACGCATGCTTGGCATTTTAAAATCAAGCAATGAACCTAATGAAAAAACCGGCGAAGCGTCTGCAGAAGCGCAGCAATTGCGGCGTCCGAAAATCGGTTTAGCGCTCGGTGCGGGTGTAGCTCGCGGTTGGGCTCATATCGGTATTCTCAGAAAACTGGAAAAAGAAGGTATCGTTCCAGACTTTATTGCCGGCACTTCAATAGGGGCTGTCGTTGGTGCGGGCTACGCATGCGGCAAACTTGATGCCATAGAAGACTGGGCCAGAAGCCTTGGACCTACCAATATTTTCCGGTTTCTCGACTTCAAATTGGGGGCGAGTGGCCTGTTTGGCAGCGCGAAGCTAAATACCCTGATGCTGGAACGCTTTGGCGACCAAACATTTGAGAACCTGAGATTGCCATTTACCGCCATTGCCTGCGAACTGAAAACCGGCCATGAGGTATGGCTAAACAAGGGCACCGTATCGGATGCTATTCGTGCCAGTTTTGCTATGCCTGGCATTTTTGAACCCCGCCAAATCAATGGCCAGTGGCTGGTGGACGGTGCCCTTGTGAACCCTGTACCTGTTTCCGTTTGCCGCGCGGCAGGCTGTGAAATGGTTATTGGTGTCAACCTTTCGGAAGATATATATGGCCGGGCCAGAGCACGGCGGGAAGGTGCACTTGAAACCGGCGAGTATGGTGTTTTTGCCGAAGGGGCCGCTGCACCAGTCCTCCCTAATCGCGGCAGTAAATCTTTGTTGCGGCGACTTTTCGGGCACAAAGAGGATGCGCCAAGCATGTTTGCAAATTTGGTTGCCAGCATCAACATTATGCAAAACCGACTATCGCGGTCACGCCTGGCAGGTGATCCTGCCGATGTTCTTCTAACGCCGCGCTGCGGGCATGTCGGGCTTATGGAGTTTAACCGTGCCGACGAACTCATTGAAGAAGGCGAGCGTTGTTTTGAGGTCCATCTGTCGCAGATCCGGGACGCGCTGGCGATTATCCACCACAGAATGAATACATAAGGGCAATTCGTGAGCAAAAAACTCAAAATCCTCTATCATCACCGGGTAGCAGCGCAGGACGGGCAAAGCGTTCACATCAAGGAATTAACATCGGCCTTCAAAGAACTAGGCCACGAGCTGATTTTTGTGGGACCCAGTTTGCGGCCTAAAGAATTTGGAGAAGAGAGTGCACTGCTTGCCTTAGTGCGCAAACTACTGCCGCAGTTCATGCAGGAACTTCTTGAACTTCTTTATGGCTACCGCGCATTTAGCAAATTACTAAGCGCCTATAAAAAACATAACCCCGATGTTCTTTATGAGCGGCACAATCTTTTTTTGCCCGCAGGTGCCAAGCTGAAGGCCAAAACAGGCATTCCCTATCTGCTGGAAGTCAATGCACCGCTTGCCGAAGAACGCGCCGCATACAGCGGCCTAAAGTTACAGTCCTTTGCAGCAAAGATGGAAGCCAGCACATGGCGCGCCGCTGACATGACCTTCCCTGTAAGCGATGTCCTTGCTGATAAACTGAGAAAAGCCGGTGTAAAAAACACCGCCATCACTGTTATGCATAACGGCATCAACCACTGTGATTATGAGCAAGTGGACAAAAAGAAAATTCGCTCACACTATGGCCTTGAGGGACGCATTGTGCTGGGTTTCACTGGCTTTCTTCGGGAATGGCACCGCCTGGACCATGTCATTTCCATGATCGCCAACTTCCCCGCAGAAACCAGCCCCCACCTGCTTGTAGTTGGAGAAGGCCCTGCAATCGAGACATGCCAGGAACTGGCCGACGAGCTTGGGGTATCTGAAAGGGTCCATTTTGCTGGTTTCAGGAAACGAGAGGAAATCGCAGAATATCTGGCCGCAATGGACATTGCGCTGCAGCCTGCTGTCACCGAGTATGCCAGCCCATTGAAGATCTTTGAATATATGGAATCCGCACTTGCGATCATCGCGCCAAATCAACCCAACATAAGGGAAATTCTAACGCACGAGCAAAATGCTCTGTTATTTGATCCACAAGATTTTGCCGCCGCAGAAGACCAAATTCTGCAACTGGTAACTGATACTAAACTCAGGAACCAGTTGGGAAAAAACGCCAAATCCCGGATTAAAAATCAACGGTATACCTGGCTGGGCAACGCTGAACGCATTTGCAGCATTACAGAAACACTGCTCGCTGAATGAACCAAATCTTAAAAAGCCCGTCTAAATAGGGCCTTAGGCCGTCGCGATATAGTCTTTTAGCGCTGCGGCTTCCATTTCAGTTTCCTGCATGCGTTCTTTTACCACGTCACCAATGGACACCATCCCAACCAATTCATCCTCTTCCACAACCGGGATATGGCGAATGCGCCGCTCTGTCATCATAGTCATAAGCTGCTGAACACTATCGTTCACACTGCAGGTGAAAACAGACTTTGTCATCAGGCTGTCAACATCATCTGCTAATACGCCCCCGCCGCGGATCGCAAGGCCGCGCATGATATCGCGCTCCGACATAATCCCCGCAAGTTTTTTGCCATCCATCACCGGAACCGCCCCAATACGCCTTTCACCGAGCAGCTTTGCGACCTCCAAAACCGTACTTCCGACCTCAACAGAAATGATTTCCGAGCCTTTGGTTTCGAGAATTTTACTTACATTCATAGAAAGTTCCTTCTACCACTCATTGCCAATATACCTTCACCTGTCCTGCTACTATGCCATTTTATAGTTAAGAAAGCAAAAAGTCGACACAGGTCATTCGCCGGCTATCCTGTTGGAGAACAAGCTAATTCTAATGGTTTTCAGAAAATAATTCCTGCGCTACAACTATGGTGGGGATGGCAAGAACGTTGCTACTGTTTACTATGAAGGCCTACAAGAGGGAGCGATGGCCCAGATATTTTTCACAAAATCCGGAAGGCGGCCCTCCGCTTTTGCGACACTAGGGCTCGTGATCCTGTTTCTGGCAACAACCACGCTTGCCGGCGCTGGACCGATTTTGGGCTACTTCCAACAAACCAGCGGTGTTCCTGAGGAAGTATTTCTGTGGCGGCTGAAACTTCTGGATTTGGTTACAATGCTGCTGCTTGGAGGCAGCGCAGTAACGCTCATTGGCATTCTTCATGGCCGGTTCAGCAGCCGTGTACGCACCAGTTGGCGCGGTTTCCTTGCGGTTGTTTTAGCCGTAGCAGTCGCTGTACCTCTATGGTATTTCGAGCAAGTAAGATCAAACACAGCCCCCCTGCATGATGTGACAACCGATCTCGCAGATCCGCCCTATTTTAGGAAACTGGAAGAACGCAGTTATGATACCGGCACCCCCACCAGCATGATGGGCGGAAGACTGGACCTGAACTATAAACAACTGCACCAAGCTGCCTACAGCGAATTTTCACCGCTTGAGCTAACAACATCACCCGAGCAAACACTGAATGCTGTACAGCGTGTTGTTGAGCGCCTCGGCTGGACGGTAGAGAACGTGAGCCAACAATACGGCCAATTGGAGGCCAGCTACCTTTCCACCCTGTTTCAACTACGCAGCAATATTGTCATCCGGGTGCGTTCTGTTGACACATCCACAAAGACGTTACTTGATATCAGGGCTGTTTCTCTATTAGGCACCAGCGACTATGGGATTAACGCGCGCCTGCTGCGGGAGTTCCTTTCTGAAATCCAGAAAGAGCTTCCCCAGGCACCATCCTGAAAAACGGGTTTTCAGCAAAATACTCACCAAGGCGAAAAATGAAAAAAACAATCTTATACATTGCGGCGGCTGTTCTTGGCCTCAGCCTAGCCACCTATATCAGCTTGGTCTATATCATGAGCAAGCAGGGGATGGATATGTCAATCCACGGCCATATTGCTATGGCGCTCGGCATTTTCTTCACTTACGGTGTCGGCGCGGGCCTGATGGCGCTTTTGTTTTTCTCTAATAAGCATGGGCATGATCAGCAAGTTCACAATTCGACAAATAGCAACAATACAAGCGACGGATAACGTCGCTCACGGGGAAGAGCAGCATGGACTTCAAGGGATTTACAGAGCTTGTAAAGCAAGTTTGGACTGATGGCCTTTACGGCATTGATGTCGGTCAGATTATTATCGCCGTCGGTATTCTTGCATTCTTCCTAATTCTGCGGAACCTGTTCACCCGGTTTGTGGTAAACAGGGTCAAAAAATGGGCCGCAACAACCGAGAATGAGATCGACGATACAATCGTTGAGGCCATTGAAGCACCGATCCGCTTTATCCCGGTTGTGCTGGGCGTGTTTGCTGCCTCCACGTCACTCAATCTTGACGATCAAGCTGCAGGTTTCTTTTCCAACCTCAACCGTTCTTTGATTGCCTTCACTATTTTCTGGGCACTATTTCGCGCTTCTGATCCTGTTGGTGAGCTATTGCAGCAAGCCGAGCGGTATCTTACAAGCTCCATGATCCAGTGGCTCCAGAAGGCAATTAAATTCTCCTTTGCACTTTTGGGAGGCGCTACAATCCTTGAGGTGTGGGGCATTGAGGTTGGCCCACTGATCGCTGGGCTTGGGCTTTTTGGTGTAGCGGTTGCGCTCGGTGCGCAGGATTTGTTCAAAAACCTGATCGCAGGGCTATTTGTGATCGGCGAACGCCGCTTTCACCCCGGCGACTGGATACTTGTTAAAGGAATTGTTGAGGGGACAGTTGAGCATATTGGTTTTCGTACCACGATGATCCGCCGCTTTGATAAAGCCCCCGTGTATGTGCCAAACGCAAAGCTCGCGGATAATGCTGTAACCAATTTCTCGCGCATGACCTTCCGGCGCATCAAATGGGTGATTGGTTTGAAATATAGCTCTACTGCCGATCAACTGCGCGAAGTACGGCAGGGCATTGAGGATTATCTAGCGAAAAATACCGACTTCGCACGGCCTGAGGATACTTCCACCTTTGTGCGTATTGACCGCTTCTCCGACAGTTCGGTTGATATCCTGCTTTATTGCTTCACCAACACTACCAACTGGCTGGAGTGGTTGGAGGTTAAAGAAGGCCTGCTTCTGGAAATTAAGCGGATCGTTGAGGCTGCAGGCTCCGATTTCGCCTTCCCAAGCCAATCGCTTTATGTTGAAGCCATGGGCGATGATATTGAAATCGCGCCCCTGCACGGCAAAGGAGCATAAGTATGACAACCGAGCGCCGCGTAACCCTGCGCACCATCCCGCAGCCGTCTGACCTTAATGTTAACGGCAATATCTTTGGCGGCTGGGTATTATCGCAAATGGACCTCGCGGGGGCCGACGTTGCCGCACGCCAGGCCAGTGGCAATGTGGCGACCGTGGCCATCGAAGGCATGACCTTCCATTGCCCTATTGAGGTCGGGGATGTGATCAGCATCTATACAGAGATCACAAAAGTCGGCCGTACATCTATTACGGTTGAGCTTGATGTATTTGCTGAACGCGGCATCACACGGGAAACCCACAAGGTAACGGAAGGTACCTATATCTTTGTTGCCATCGACGATAATGGCCGCCCTAGGCCTGTAACACAGGAATAAATTTAAGGCCTGTTCGGCTCTGGCTGTGCGGGAACTGGCTGCTCGGGTTCTGGCTGCCCGGGTTCTGGCTGCCCGGAAACTGGTTCGCCGATTTCAATGCCTTTCTCTTCGATTTTCTTGGTGCACATCTGGGCAATGTTATCAAGGAGAGTGCGGTTTTTGTCAGAAATCTCGCCTTTGGTCAGTTGGACCGACAGTTCAAGATACTCATCAAAGCTCAGTCGTTGTTTGAACTCGCCCACGGTACATTCACACAGCGGCTTACAGGTTGCCTCGCCGAATCCTGGTACACAGTCATTTACACAGCGCTGGTAATCAAGATCCAGCAGATCCTGCGGAATTTGACTAGACTGGGCAAAGGCGGCAGAGCCAGCGCTCACATAAAGCAGCATCAAAAAACTACGAATAAAGCGTATCACCGACCGGCTCCCTATTATGTTACCAAATTGCCTCTCGACAATCGCGAGCGACACTTCCATATACTGTTTTCCAACAGCACTCGCTATGTAAAGTAACAAAAAGGGTCAAAATCATGGCAACAGCAACTTTCGGGGCAGGATGTTTTTGGGGTGTGGAAGAGCTTTTCCGCACAACGAATGGCGTTCTAGAAACGTCAGTTGGCTATATGGGCGGCGAAACCCACGACCCCACTTACAAAGACGTGTGCAGCGATACGACCGGCCACGCCGAAGTGGTTCAGATACAATTTGACCCTAGTGTTGTTACCTTTGATGTGCTTGCTGATATTTTCTTCGACAACCACAATCCGACGCAGTTGAATCGTCAAGGCCCGGATGTGGGTACACAGTACCGCAGTGTGATTTTTTATGAGGACGACGCCCAGAAAGCCATAGCGGAAGAAAAGAAAGCCGCCCTCAGCGCATCAGGCCGCTACAAAAAGGAAATTGTTACAGTGATCGCCCCAGTTTCCAGCTATTGGCCTGCTGAAGATTATCATCAGCAATATCTGCTTAAGCGTGGCATGACGAGCTGTCACATCTAAAAGCTATTTAAACATATGCGCCAAGACTTTGGGCCGCATATGCAGTTCTGCCCAGTGATTGATATCAAACCCTTCGGGAGCTAATTCCGTCGCTTTGGCGATCAAACTGACAATCTCTTCTTCCCGGCCATCCCGAGCGTGTAAATAATGCGCCAGAAACAAATAACTTTCGAAATTTTGACTGCCGTATTCAATCGCACGCGCAAAGGCTTCCTCCACCAGCGCGGGGTCTTCTTCTATGTACGAGAGGAACATGCCGTAAAGTCGCCATGCGTTTTCATCCTCGTCATCTTCCTCAAGCGCTTTTTCATAAAGCGCGCGCGCGATGTCATGCTCGCCCTGCGCCAGCCTTACCAGACCAAGGTCAGAGCTTACCCGCGCGCAATCATGCTCAAGGCGCATAGAGCGCAGGATCATTTCTTCCGCTTCACCAATATCGCCGCGCACATACAAAAGATGCTCAGCGCGCGTATGCCAGCACCAATGACTTCGCTCTTCAAGGTCCGTCGCGCGTTCAAAGCTTTCGTCCACTTCCGGGCTTTCGATGTTTTGGAAACGCCTATGAAGTGCATCGAAAGTTGCAACAACACCGCTTTCAGGTGCCTGAAGTTTCAGTATATCTAGCCACTTCTCCGCCCCCGACGGGTTTTGCATAGTCAGCAGTTCCAAGGATGCCAAATCATAGATAACACCGATATCCTCTGTCTCTAACGCAAATGATTTTTCAAGTGCGACGCGGGCAGTCTCATATTGCTTCAGTTCATAATATAAAAGCTTACCATACTGTGCCCAAGCCCAGGCGTAATCGGGAGCAATCTCTACGGCTTTTTGCAGATGATACGCCGCGTCTTCATGCCGATCCATATTATGGTAAAGCATACAGCCATAATGGGCGTGGACCCAATAATAGCCTGGCTCCAGGTCAAGCGCTTTCTGGAAACACTCTTCTGCGGCTTCAAAATCACCTTTGGTTGCTGCCAGCGCCTCCCCAAGTGAAGCCCAGCCAAGCTCAATATCTGGTGAAAGCTCTGTGGCCTTACGCAGATGAGCGATACCGAGGTCATCTTCTTGCAGATCATACCAAAGCATACAGCCGAAACGGTAATGAAGGTCAGCATCTTCAGGGGCAACCTGCAGTGCTGCATCAAATACTTGCCTTGCTTCTTCAAAGCGCGCCATCTTTTCATAATAAAGATAAGCTAGGCACCTTAGTGCCGTTAAGTCTTTGGGGTGACAAAGTAAAATCTGTTGGTAATGATACTGTGCCTTTATAAAGTTGGTCTCATCACGCTCATAAATAGTCGCCAGCTTGAAGTGGCTCGCAGCGTGGTCGGGGTCAATCCCCAGCACTTTTAAAAAACATTTTTCAGCATTTTTCTGCTGGCCTAATTGCTCGTCATACAAAGCACCCAGATTATAAAGCGACGCGATATCCGTAGGATCAAGATCCACTGCTTTGCGAAAATCAGCGCGTGCTGCCTTTGGCTTATTGCCCATTACATAGCGCACATACCCAAGATGAAAATGAGCCCACTGATAGTCTGTCTGCAGACGCGTTGCCTCCAGGAGTTCTTTTTCAGCCGCCTCAAGATTTTCACTCTGGCGGTACAAAGACCAACCCAGCCAGCCACGGTAATAGGGTTCCGTAGGATCAAGACGAATGGCCTCTCTGAGAAGCTCCTGCCCTTCAGAAATGCGCCCCTGAAAATCAGCTATCATGATTCCAAGCTTGCCCCAGGCCCAATCATCGGTGGGGTCTTCTTCAATTGCCCGCCTGAATGCAGCTTCAGCTTCCCCGTAACTATGCAGGTGTACGCTCAACAGGTGGCCATATTGGCTCCAGGCCCAGGTATCGCTTGGGTCCAGGCCCAACACAGATTCCCAGCATTTTTTTGCTTCATTCCAATGTTCAACAGACTCAGCCGCTCGGGCGTCCGCAATCAACTGGTCTTTGCCATCCATCGCGGCAAGGTGTGGTAATATAGGGTGTTTTTCAGCGTTTGTCGGCGCAGCAGTTGCGCGCGCACTAAGCGCCTGCCTGCCGCCAATGGCTTCCTCATTGTTTGGGTCAAGATAAAGCGCTTTAGCAAACGCCTCCGCAGCTTCGGCCCTGCGGCCAGGTTCCGCAGATAAGATTTCGCCGAGTGTATGCCAGCCGTCGGCTACCGTCGGTGCCAAAGAGATAACAGCACGCGCGGTTTGCTCAGCCGCCCCAGTCTCGCCATCAGCAAGCTGCCGCCGCGCAAGCTCCAGAAACTCGGCAATCGTGTTTGAAATATCCGCAAGTTCAGCCATAAGGCTTAGCCATGTACCGGCCCAACCATCAAAAGACCAGATTAAAGTGGGTTATGCTGCTTTTTTATCCAAGGTGCACTGTTTGCACAGCCCGTGTAATTCAAGAGTTTGCTTACGGATATTAAAATCGGATTCTGCTGCTGCCACCATCACTGCACTCCTCAGGGCGTCGGAAGTGACTTCCTTAACAATCTCACAGGAATCACAAATCAGAAACTGGCTGATATGACTGTCGCCTGGATGCGGGCAACCAACATAGGCATTGAGCGACTCAATTTTATGCACGAGCCCCTCTTCCATCAAGAAATCGAGCGCCCGATACACGGTCGGCGGCTTTGCCGAGCCACCCTCTGTCGCTAATTGATCAAGGAGATCATAAGCTTTCACCGCTTTATGGCCCTGCCAGATCATTGTTAAAATCCGGCGACGCAGGTCAGTAAAGCGCGTTCCGCGTGCCGCGCAAATACGTTCCGCGTCGGCTACAGCATTTTCAATACAGGCTTCATGATCGTGTTTATGAGCCACGGCTATCCCCTTGATAATTTTCGCTCTATCTTAACCTGTAACTATTTGGGATGCCAGTACCCAGATACAGAATGCGCACTGCCGCCTAAACAGCGATACCCCCGTTATGCCATGCAGAGATTGCTTACTCGGCTGGTTTGTTCATCAGGTCTATCACTGTGGTTGTCATTGCCGCAACACCCGTGCGCAGCGCCGTTTGCCGGTCTGGTGCAAAAAACGGAGAATGCAGGCTCGGGAGCTTTTTCTCTCCGCGGCTAGCGGCTGCCACATCTTCTGGCTTCGCAGCCCCCAGCCAAAACATCAAACTCGGGATTTTAGGTTCCACTAGCCCATAATATGCGAAGTCCTCTGCACCCATCACCGGGGACAGCGTATGCACATGCTCTGCCCCGAACTTGCCAGCCAGCACACCCTTTACCCGTGCAGTTAACGCTGGGTTATTGAAAGTGGCTGGCGTGCCTTCACTGTATGTAACCTCGGGCCACTTATCTTCTGGCAAGCCATAAGAAGCGGCCTGGGCACGCGCAACGCGCTTGATCCCGGTTAGAAGGTTTTTCCTCACCTCATCCGAATAGGAGCGCACTGTAAGCTGCAAATGCGCACCGTCAGAGATAATATTATGCTTGGTGCCCGCATGGAAAGAACCCACTGTCACGACGGCTGGCTCCAGTGGCGACGTTTCCCGTGAGACCAGTGTCTGCAGGGCCACCACAATTTGCGAAGCCAGTACAACAGGGTCTTTTGTGGTGTGTGGGTAGGCACCGTGCCCGCCGATACCTTTAACCGCTATGTCGACCGAATCCACATTGGCAAGCGCATACCCACTCGCCATACCAACCTCGCCTGCAGCCATCGAGGCACTAACATGAAGCGCTATATTATAATCAGGCCGCGGAAAACGCTCAAACAGCCCGTCTTCAAGCATCGCCTTTGCACCGCCAACCTTCTCTTCTGCTGGCTGGCCTATCATCACCAGTGTGCCCTGCCATTTGTCCCGCATGGCAACAAGGCGGCGCGCAGCGCCTACGAGCGAGGTCATATGCACATCGTGGCCACACGCATGCATAACCGGCACCAGAGTATCTTTATCATCCATTGTCGTGGCCGTGCTCGCAAACTCAAGGCCGGTTTGCTCTTTTACTGGTAGCCCATCCAGGTCTGTGCGCACCATAACCGTAGGGCCACTACCGTTCTTCAACACTGCTACAATGCCATGCCCGCCAACCTTTTCGGTAACATAAAAACCAATTTTGCGCAGCTCTACTGCCATTCTGGCTGCAGTTTTCTCTTCCTGAAAAGATATCTCAGGATTGCTGTGCAAATGCTTATAGAGTGCGTCAAGGTAAGGATAGTCGGCTGCTACGGCCTTATCCATGTCGTCGGCCACAGCCCCATTCATTGCCAACAGCGATGAAACGATAGCTACTTTTAAAATCTGCACATGCCCCTCCCCGGAAATTGCATTTCGGCCCAGCATACAGCCCTTGCCGGGGACTGCAAGCCACGCCAAGGTTCGATTATTCGTTTGCTGCCTGGTTAACCAAAAGCCTGTAGAGTGATGGCACACAGGGTACTTATTGAGCGACCAGATCTGCGGTGCTTAATGCTGGCCCGATTTGGTGGCGAGGAATTTGCCGTGGTGATGCCCAACGCCGATATTGATGAAACACTCGCCTATGCAGATCCCACCAGATGATCGTCGTATCAGCCGCGGCGACAACCGATTTTCCGATAGTAAAAAACTGTTTCACTAACCATCCTTGGGCATTGCCTTCGGCCAGAGCAATGGCAAGCGATATCGCTGCCCCCCTTACGCTAGACCACTACCTCTCGGTGCAAGTGTTACATGCCGGTGTGTGGCAACCGACAAGATCAAACCATAAGCAATCGCCCAGGTCAGCATTGCAGAACCACCATAAGAAATAAGGGGGAGCGGCACGCCAACAACGGGCATAAGGCCCATAACCATGCCTATATTGATCAAAATATAAAAGAAAAGCGCCATCGCAAGACCAGACGCCATCAAGCGCCCAAACTGGTTACGACAACCAATTCCCATCAACAGCCCATACATCAACACAGCAGCGTACAACAGCAAAACCGTCACCGCACCAAACAGGCCAAATTCTTCAACAAGCACCGTAAAGATAAAGTCAGTTTTCATCTCTGGCAGGAAATTCAGATGGCTTTGTGTTCCTTCAAGGAAGCCTTTGCCTGTCATGCCCCCAGAGCCCAGTGCAATTTTGGATTGGGTGATCTGGTAGCCTGCGCCGAGAGGGTCTGCCTCTGGGTTGAAGAAAGTGATCACTCTGTTTTTCTGGTATTCGTTCAGATACGGCCATATGGCGAAAGAGGCAGGAACCGCTGCCACCCCGACACTGATAAAAATCCAGGACGGAACGCCAGCCAGGAAAATAACGGCTGCGCCGCCCGCAATGATTGTTAGCCCTGTGCCCAGGTCTGGCTGCTTAATCACCAATATCGCTGGCAAAACAATCAGAACCAGCGGGAGGGCCAGCGATGTCAGCCGCCGCCCCTGCGTATAAGTTCGGGCATGATAATAACGAGCCAGCGCCATGATTACGGCAATCTTCATCAGTTCAGAAGGCTGGAGACGCATGAACCCAACATCAAGCCAGCGTTGCCCTCCCATACCAACTGAGCCAACGCCTGCCACCAAAAGAAGAAGCAACAAGCCCATAATCCAGGCAGGATAGGCAAGTGCCATCCAATATCGAATATCTATGACCGCAATGACAAGCATTACAACAAGGGCAAAACCAAGCCGAAGTGCGTGCCGGCTCGCCCAAGGCTCCATCTGCCCGCCTGCAACTGAATAAAGCATTGCAACACCCGTGAGCCCGATAACGAAAATAATCGCAACGATAACCCAATTAAGGCTGAAAAGGCGCTGCAGGACAGACTTCTGAACCGTGCGTGGCCCAAACATTCTAGTGGTTCCCACGAGTGCCCCCTTCCTCTGCAACAGGCGTTCGCTCCTGCGGTGAACCGGGCGTGCCTGCGGGTGCTGCGCTGGCAATTTTATCTTCAGGCAAAACTTGATCAGACGCCGCTGCTGGCATTAACGTCAGTGCCTTATCCAGCAACGCCCGGCCAATCGGCGCTGCAGTTGCCGCCCCGCCGCCGCCGTGCTGCACCAAAATTGACACGGCTACTTGTGGGTTATCCGCAGGTGCGTACCCCACAAACAACGCATGATCTCGGGCTAGCCAGGGCTTATCCGCATTATCAACAACGCCCGTCTGCCGTTCCTCTTTTGTGATCCGCCGCACTTGGGCGGTTCCGGTTTTGCCCGCCTGCTTGACTGCATCTTTTTTGCGGCGGAAATCATGCGCCGTACCCCTTGGCTCCATCACCATTTCCATACCACGCCGAACGACGCGGAGATGCAATGGATTAACCCGTAACTGGTTAAAGACCGCAGGTTCAATTGACGGTAAACTATCCACCAAACTCGGGTATATCTCGCGGTCGGTGGCAAGTCGTGCTGTCATCACTGCTAACTGCAACGGCGTTGCCAACATCGCGCCTTGTCCGATTGATACATTTAGCGTTTCACCTAAATGCCAGGGCTGCTCCAAATATGCACGCTTCCAGGCACGGTCCGGCACCAGGCCCGGACGCTCGCCGTCAACACCCAGGTTAAACACATCCCCAAGTCCAAAGCGCCGCGCCATCTTTGCAATATGCTCGATATCAAGCTTTTCAGCTATTTCATAAAAATAGACATCACAGCTATTGGCAATGCCGCCCAGCAAATCGAGCTTGCCGTGCCCTCTTCTTTGCCAGCAGTGAAATGTGTGGTCCCCAAGACGGTGTTTGCCATTACAATAAAACTCTGTCTCTGGCGTAATGACCCCCTGTTCAAGCGCCGCCAACGCCACAAGCATCTTTATGGTGGAACCTGGAGGATATTGGCCCGTCAGCGACTTGTTCAAAAGCGGCTTACGCGGGTCATGTAACAGCCCGTTGTAATTTTCCTGGCTGATGCCACGGGTAAATTCATTCGGGTCATACGTTGGCGAGGAAGCAAGCGCCATCAACTCGCCATTGTTCACATTGATCACCACAGCACCCGCGGCTTCTTCGCCGAGCTGCTCCAACGCAAACTTCTGTAATCTCAAATCCAAAGTAAGCTTCAGGTCTTGGCCCTTGCTTGCGTCTTGGCGTGGTGGCAGTTCCCGAATTTCTCGGCCAACGGCATTTACCTCAACACGGCGTGTTCCCGGCTGACCGCGCAGCTCGTCCTCAAAACGACGTTCAAGGCCCTGCCTGCCCACCTTAAAGCCAGGCAATCTGTACATTCGGTGGAGGGCAACTTCATCATCATTTGGACGCGCCAGATACCCAACAATATGCGCAACATCGCGCCCGTCGGGATAATAGCGGCTCAGCCCCGCATCTGTTAGCACGCCAGGCAGATCCGGCATTTCCACATTCACTTTGGCAAAACTGTTCCAATCAAGCCCTTGCGCTACCGACACCGGCAAAAACTTGCGCTGCCGTTTGATCTGACGCAGCACACGGGCAATTCTGCGCTGATCCAATTTCAGCACCCGTGCGAGTTTTCCCAGTGTTTTTGTAATATTGCCTGCCTGTTCCGGAATCAGATAAACGGTAAAGTCCGGTATATTAACGGCAAGCTTTACATTGTTTCGATCCGCGATCTCGCCGCGCTCTGGCACCAAAAGGCGGGTCGAAATACGGTTTTTATCGGCGCGCAATCTATATTGTTCGCCGTTGACTATCGTCAGATAATAAAGCCTGGCACCAAGTGCCGTGATCGCAAAGCCTTGCACACCGGCCAACATAAGCGCCCGCCTGCTAAAAAGCTGATATCTCTGTCCCTCACGCGTCATTGCTTATTAAATTAGTCCCACCAGTTATAATACCCAGCGCCTTAGCCGTCCAAGAAGGAAGGCAACAGGTGCATAGGAAAAGGCTGTCACGAGCCATTGAAGTGCCAACGCCCGCACAGGCCACAGCGTTGCGTTTACAGCAGACATTATTGCCCAAGACAGTGCATAAAGCGTGAGTGCCATCACCGCAAAAACCGCCCAATGCACCAGCCGGTTTCGCCCCCGGTAATGCTTCAACTGACTGAGGACAAAAAGCCGAGCGAGCAATAAAAGCACCATGTTCAGGCCAAGCGGCACGTCGAGCCACAAATCAAGTGCAAGTCCGACAACGGCACACGCACCGTACGGCATTAATAATGGCCGCGACGACAGCCAGTAAAACACAGAAATAAGCACTAAATGCGGCATGGTTACGTTTGCGACACCACTGCCTAAGGGTAATAACATTAAAACCGCGAGAAACAGCGTCACGCCAAGAGGCATAAGACCAGCAGCACCGCCAGACACCATAGGAGACACGCTTCTAGCCACCGCTATTCTCCCCTTCAGGCGCGGGCAGTATCTCATCTTCGTCAGGTACTGCCTGATACGCCATGATGCGTACAAAATCGAGTTTATCGAGGAAACCTAGTGGCTCCAGGTAAATATAATCAGAATCTATCTCGGAAACGCGTGCTACCGGCAGGTCTGGTGGAAAAACGCCCCCGTGCCCCGACGTGAGCAGGCGGTCTCCCACTTGTACGCGTGTACCGCGTGGTAAAAACAGAAGCCGCAGGAAACCTTCGTTCTGACCTTCTGCTATTGCCAGCGCCCCCGTGCGTTCAACTCGTACCGGCACCCGGCTATTGAGGTCTGTGATCAGAAGCACACGACTGGTCCAGCGCCCTACGTGGATCACCCGGCCCAACAGGCCGCTTTCGTCCACCACCGGATAACCACGCAGCACATTATCGGTGGACCCCGCACCAACCAAGACACTACGTTCGAAAGTCCCCCCTCCAACACCGATCACACGCGCAGTTGCTGCTGGCGGCACTTCGCGCTTGGGCACTTTCAGTATCTGGCGCAGGCGCTCATTCTCGCGCCCCAACTGCATCGCGGCTTCGCGCCACTGCTTCAGACGTTCGTTTTCATCCCTGAGAGATTGATTTTCAACATAAATATCGCCCACCCCAGCAAGCCGCTCCATACCACCTTGAACTGCCCGCAAGGGCCGTTCAAGCGTATGCAGGATCGGCGCAACAAGATCATTTGCAAAAGCGCGAATTTGCGTTGGAATACCAGGGCCAAAAACTTCAAGTGTAAGGAAAGCCACTGAAACAAGCATATAAAACCACAGCGCCTCGCGCCCGCGGTTTGCGCGGCGAGCCCCCGATCCTCTGCCGGATAGTCTGGCGGATTGCATCGTTGGACTCAGCGGCTTCCTCCCCTAAAAGCCTCAAAAGAAAGGCGTAAAAGCCTGATTATAAAGGGCTTAATAGCTTTCAGTCAAAACAAGACGAAGCGTTTCGTCTTCAAGCGCACGGCCTGTACCAAGTGCCACGCATGTAAGCGGTTCTTCCGCGAGTGTAACGGGCAGGCCTGTAGCGCGGCGAATCACCGTATCCAAATCGCGCAGCATGCCGCCGCCACCCGTCAGAACCACGCCGCGGTCGACGATATCAGCGGCGAGTTCAGGTGCCGTATGCTCAAGGGCTACTTTGACACCCTCTACAATAGCACTGACAGTCTCCGACAACGCTTCAGCAACTTGCAATTGATTGATCTCAAGTTCTTTTGGCACGCCGTTTAACAGATCACGGCCTTTAATAGTCATTTCCTGGCCAATACCATCTTCTGGCACCAGTGCTGTACCGATCTCTTTTTTGATACGCTCTGCTGTTGCTTCACCGATCAAAAGATTGTGGTTACGGCGGATATAGGCGATCAACGCCTCATCCATCTTATCGCCGCCCACACGTACAGACGTGGCATATACGATGCCACATAGTGACAATACTGCTACCTCAGTGGTGCCGCCGCCAATATCAACGATCATGGAACCCTGTGGTTCGGTCACTGGCAGGCCAGCACCAATTGCGGCAGCCATCGGCTCATCAATCAAATAAACTTTGCGCGCGCCTGCCTGTTCGGCTGATTCCTGGATCGCCTTACGCTCTACAGCCGTGGAGCCTGATGGCACGCAAACCACAACCTGCGGACTTGCGAACGACCGATTATGCACTTTTTGGATAAAGTGTTTGATCATCTGTTCGGCAACATGAAAGTCGGCAATCACACCGTCGCGGAGCGGGCGGATCGCCTGAATGCCCGACGGCGTACGCCCAAGCATCAGCTTCGCTTCATCGCCCACAGCTAAAACTCTGTCTCGCCCCTGCTCGCTTTTAATCGCTACAACCGAAGGCTCATTCAGCACAATGCCGCGCCCCTTCACATATACAAGGGTATTGGCCGTGCCCAAGTCGATGGCCATATCAGACGAAAACATGCCTAAGAGCTTAGATAGCATTTAGTGCCTCTTTTTAGTATTTTTGATCAAACGCGTTGTAGGACGACTCCCTGAGCCGGTTATGGGACAGAAAGCGCCGTGTGACAACCAGAAACACATCTGTTGCACAGGATTAAGGCGAGTTTTTGATTTTTTCAGCAACGGCGACGGATTTGTCAAACAGGTGTTTGACCTCTTCAGTGTGAAATCTGGCTCCAGATCCTCCTGAAAACACTAACATTCAACGAAAATCTAGCCGTTGATACTTGAGTATAAAGAGCCGATATCCATATTGGCGCTATTCGTGGATCAAGACGAAGGCGCTAGAAATAGATATAATAGGCTGATGCCCAGATGTTCATTGCTAAATGCAACAGTATCGAAGGCAAAAGCGACTTACTTTTATGATATAAAAAACCAAAACTTGCACCGGCTACAAACAAGATAGGAAAAGCCTGCAGATCAAAGTGGATTGCAGCAAAAATAATTGAAGCAATCAAGATGCCCGCAAAAGCACCAAGTTTCTTCACCAAAGCCGTCTGTAAATATCCCCGAAAAATGAACTCCTCAATGATCGGCGCTCCGATAACCACTGCAAATATCCACATCGAGAATGCTACTGGATCATTGCTGCTCATCAACGCCGTGAAAATTTCACGAATGTCCTGCTGCAGCTCTTCGCCGAGATACCATGAATAAAGCTCGTCCAAAGCAAAGCAAACAGCGAAGAGAGCAACGACTAAAGCTAAATAATGACGCGGCGCAATAGTAGGGATGCGCACACCAACCGCGAAGGCACTAACCCCGCCTTTTGCCCGTAATCCTTGATACAAAAGAAGAAAAAGTACTAGATCCGTTGCGAACATCGACCATGCGATCAAGCTATATTCATCTAGGGATTGACCGAACATCAAGCCAACAGAGAGCGCCACTAATCCCTGCACCAGCAAAAAGAAGAATACCATCAGCAGCGAACCACCGATTCTTGGCAACTTTACCTCGCTGGTGTCCGAAACATCATTTGTGCGATTCTCAGCAGCCACTGTGCCGTCTGGCATTGTATCGACCATATATCCCCCAATCGTCAATTGCTGTCATTAGTGTAAATCAACAATACAACTACAATCAACTTTTGCCTGCACCAAGCGCTACATAAAAAGGGCGGCAAATCCCTGCCGCCCTTCACTAACCATGGTGTTTGCTAGATTTACTGAGCCGCGATTGGCCCTGGCGCTTTTTTCTCACGCTTGACGAGGAGCTTGTTGACCGCAGACACATAGGCCCTCGCAGCGGCAGTTACCGTATCCTCGTGCGCGCCCTGCCCGTTCACAGTGCGGCCTTCATGCTCAAGCCTAACGGTGCATTCCGCTTGCGCGTCCGTGCCCTGCGTTACCGCATGGACCTGAAATAGCTGCAGATGCGGCTGCATCTCGATCAGTTCCTTCACCGCATTGAAAGCCGCATCCACCGGCCCCGAACCGTAAGTTACGGTTTTGACCTTGTCGCCGTCGATGGTCATCGTGAGGTCGCAGACCGCCGAGCCATTGGTTGACGAGTAAGTGTTCACCGAAATCACCTGCATGCGATTCGCCCAGGTAGCGACCTCGTCATCCACCAGCGCGATAATATCCTCGTCGTAGATATTTTTCTTGCGGTCACCGAGTTCCTTAAAGCGGCGGAAACACTCCTGGAAGGCATTGTCGCCGAGCTCGTAACCCAAATCCTCAAGCTTATCAGCAAACGCATGGCGGCCCGAGTGCTTACCCATCACCAGCGTGGATTTGGTGACCCCCACACTCTCCGGTGTCATGATCTCATAGGTTTCGGCGGCCTTCAGCACACCGTCTTGATGAATACCACTTTCATGGGCAAACGCATTGGCCCCCACAACGGCTTTGTTGTTCTGTACTGCGAAACCTGTCACCGTTGAAACGAGCTTCGAGGCACGCATGATTTCCTTGCTTTCGATGTTGGTATGCCACGGCAAGCTATCGCTGCGTGTCTTCAAGGCCATCACAACCTCTTCCATCGCCGCATTACCCGCACGCTCGCCGATACCATTGATCGTGCATTCGATCTGGCGCGCGCCGCCTGCAAGGCCCGCGAGCGAGTTGGCCACAGCCAAACCCAAATCATTGTGGCAGTGGGTGGAGAAAATCACCTTGTCGGCGTTCGGTACATTTTCCATAACAGAGCGGAACATATCTGCATATTCGTCTGGCACACCGTACCCAACCGTATCCGGCAGATTGATCGTTGTGGCACCTGCTTTAATGGCGGTTTCAACAGCGCGGTAAAGGAAATCCAGGTCTGTGCGTGTCGCATCCTCAGCAGACCATTCAACATCATCCACGAAGCGGCGCGCGTGGCTTACCGATTTATGGATCGCATTGATCACCTCTTCGGGTTCCATCTGCAGCTTGACTTTCATATGAAGGGGGCTCGTGGCAATGAAAGTATGGATGCGGCCATGTGCTGCAGGCTTGATCGCTTCCGCAGCCCGGTCAATATCACCAAGCGCGGCGCGTGCCAGCGAACATACAGTTGAGTTTTTGATGCGCTCAGCAATTTTCTTCACGCATTCAAAATCACCGTTCGATGCGATAGCAAAACCTGCCTCAATCACATCAACTTTCATCGCGTCCAAAACTTCCGCGATGTTTAATTTTTCTTCGATTGTCATCGAGGCACCAGGCGACTGCTCGCCGTCCCTCAGCGTGGTATCAAAAATTCGCACACGGTTAGCTTCACTGTGTGACATGGCTCTATTCCTAATTTTTTACAAACCTAAAAAGTGAATTCAGATGGCTGTCACCCTTAAGCACGGTAACGCAAATATCGCGCCACACGCCGGCGTACTTAAGGGCCGATAAGTCGGCCTGCACCTAGTAGTAGGAGGAGCGATAATAAGAGGGCACCACTGAATAGCGCGTACGCGCATGCGGCCATCTCGCGACTTGCAGAAATTGCGATCGCGTTCGCCTGCGGCCGATTGTGCCGTTTGTTATCAGTGTCTCTGTGCATATCTCGCTCAAATTCCTAATGAATTTTCAAAGCTTATTGCCTTGGACAATGATGTACCAAATTATAATATTTTCGCAAGCGGTTATTTTGTGAAATTATATTTCAAGAAATTTTAAAAAATCGCCATTTTTGCCAAGTTTTTAGTCTTTTGCGGAAAAAGGCAGGACATAATCAATCTCGTCGCACCATTCACCCTTCACAAAGCTCCGTCTCGGGCACACTGGTCCAGCCTTAAAACCAAGCTTTGACAGTACTTTTCCTGACGCTGGATTTCGAACATCAATTTCTGCTTTAACGGATGTTGCGCCGATTGCTTTGCCAACAATAGGGATCACGGCACCTACGGCTTCAGTTGCATAGCCCTTACCCCAATGATCCCGGTGGATGCTATAACCAACATGCAGCGCATCGTCGCCGTCTGCATTGAGGCCAAGCCCGATATCACCGACCGGCACCCCCGTTTCGCGCTCTTCGATAAAAACCTGCACCCAATTGCCAACAGGAAATTCGTCAAAGTTCGCTTGCTCGCGGCAGAAGGCTATTGCCTCAGCCATCGAGTACGGATGCTCCCATAATGTATAGCACGCGACGTCTGCATCAGAGCGCCAGCCGTGGAAAGCTTGCGCATCTTCCTCACGAAAACGGCGCACCACAAGGCGGTCGGTTGTTATGGGGAAGTGATTTTTCATTTCGATACCGTAACAGGGTGCCCTGGCCAGTCCAGAAAAAAGGGGCTGATCAAATCAGCCCCTCCAGAATCTGCCTAGCATCGAAAGTCCTCAAGTGACCCCGAAGAGCATCTAGAAATTAATCGTCACCGCCGCCTTGACACGTGCTTGCTTCAGATACGCTTCCGGTTTGGCGTAATCCACACCCAGGCGCAAACCAACCATGTCCATGAACCGTCGCTCATAGCCGATACCAAAACGAACGCCATTTTCAGACCTATTGCTGGTACTGCCGCCATCACTCGGTATAATATCAAAACTGGTTTTCATGTATCCAACGGTGCCATATATTAGATTGGCATCGTCCGAACCAAATGCAAAGCCCACGAGGCCCGACCCGGTCCATTCGTTCTTGAATTCGACATCGCTGAAATCATAACCGCCGGACGACGCGTAATTATTGTTGCCGTAAGCGCCTTCAGCGCCAAGAACAAAGCCGCTATCAAATTGATAACGGTAGCCTGCTATGCCAGAAAAATGAGCATTATTCTCTTTGTCACCGCCAAGCTCAGTAGAGCCATATCCGCCTTCAACACCTATATAAAAACCGCTATATGTGTCGGTGCTGTCCGCTGTTGCTGCGGTCGCGCTGCCCACAAATAAAACTGTCGCTACAAGTGACCGAATAAATATTGTCATTGAAATACTCCTGCTACGATCTGCGGAACTTATGTAATGAGATACCAGCTAACCAGGATAAGCCCGCAAATTTTTTATAAAAATACTTAAAGCCTTGATATAGACACCCGCGTCTTAGCTTCAAGCTAAAATACACTTTTTACGTTCGGTTTATAACTATTTGATACCTTTAGTTTAGTTCACTGAAGAATTTCAGGCCGGACAAGCACAAAAAAAGGGCAGCCTCAGGAGGGCCGCCCATACTTTGGCTCCGAAACTTTGAAGCGGGAATTAGTTTTTATCTTTGTCGACAAGTTTGCCTTCTTGCATCCACGGCATCAGGCCCCTGAGCTTGGTACCAACCTCTTCAATCGGATGGCGTTCAGCGAGGCCGCGATGGGCTTTAAGCTCGGGGTTGCCCGCAATATTATCGAGCATGAAATCTTTAACAAAACGGCCCTGCTGAATGTCCTCAAGCACTCGTTTCATTTCTGCTTTTGTTTCATCGGTAATAATGCGTGGGCCGGTTTTATAATCGCCGTATTCCGCCGTATTCGAGATTGAATAACGCATATTGGCGATGCCACCTTCGAAGATAAGGTCAACAATCAGCTTCACCTCGTGCAAACACTCAAAATAAGCCATCTCAGGGGCATAGCCTGCTTCAACCAGCGTTTCGAAACCGGCCTTGATCAGCTCAGATACACCACCACACAGCACGGCTTGCTCGCCAAACAGGTCAGTTTCACATTCTTCGCGGAAGTTTGTTTCGATAATGCCTGAACGACCACCACCAATAGCAGAAGCGTATGAAAGGCACAGATCATGGGCTTTGCCAGATGCATCCTGATGCACTGCAATCAGGCAGGGAACGCCCTTCCCGCCCACATATTGGCTGCGAACCGTGTGGCCAGGGCCTTTTGGCGCAACCATGATCACATCCAGGTCAGCGCGCGCTTCGATAAGGCCAAAGTGGATATTCAGGCCGTGCGCAAACATCAGCGCTGCGCCCTCTTTCATGTTAGCCACAAGCTCGTCTTTATAGATTGCGGCCTGAAGTTCGTCAGGCGCAAGGATCATCACCATATCAGCAACAGATGCAGCTTGTGCTGCGGTCATGCATTCAAAGCCAGCCGCTTCAGCCTTCTTGCGCGTGCCGGACCCTTCACGCAGGGCCACGATCACGCGGCCAACACCGCTATCGCGCAAATTGCCTGCATGGGCGTGGCCCTGGCTACCATAACCAACAATCGCAACCGTTTTGTCCTTAACCAGATTTACATCTGCATCACTATCAAAATAAACACGCATCTACTTGTCCTCTTCAGGGGCGTGGGGAAAAGCCCCTACCTTAAAATTCAATTCCAAAATTCCGACCACCCTCGCCTGGGCGAAGGCGAATTTTCCGCGCAGCTAAAGCTAAAGCCCGCCTTCACCGCGGCTAAGCGCTACTGCACCCGTGCGGGCAACCTCAACCAAACCGAGCTCACCCATCAATTCTACAAAAGCATTCAATTTGTCTGCCGAGCCGGTTAGCTCAAACACAAAACTGTTGGTAGTACTGTCCACGACGCTCGCACGAAAAGCCTCTGCCAGCCGGAGCGCCTCAACACGTTTTTCGCCAGTACCTGTTACCTTCACAAGCGCCAAATCACGCGCCACAAACGGCCCATCAATCGTAAGGTCTGCCACTTTGTGCACAGGCACCAATCGATCGAGCTGCGCTTTGATCTGTTCAATCACCATCGGTGTGCCACTGGTAACAACCGTGATTCGGGATCGTTCGTCCTTTTTCTCGATCGCCGCCACCGTTAGGCTTTCAATATTATAGCCCCGCCCGGAAAACAGGCCGATCACCCGTGCCAAAACGCCAGATTCGTTATCCACAATCACGCTGATCGTATGTCGGGCAATAGGTCCAACTTCTTTCATTGAGCCATCCATTTTATGTTTTACTTGTTACCGGCATTTCTATCGCGTCCATAAGCCTACGCCAACTTATAACGCTGCCAAAGCTTCGTCGTCGGTTGGCATGCTGATGCCATCACCCGAGAGCATCATCTCATTGTGGGCGCAGCCCGCAGGCACCATTGGAAAGACATTCTCGATTTTCGCGATGCGGCAATCCATCAACACAGGGCCGTCATGGTCGATCATTTCCTGAATGGCATCATCCAACTTGGCCGGATTTTCTGCAGTCATGCCCTTGATACCATAGGCTTCAGCAAGCGCGACAAAGTCAGGGAGAGCACTTGAGTATGTCTCGGCGCGGCGTCCCTCGTAGCTCAGGTCCTGCCACTGGCGCACCATGCCCATAAATTCATTGTTCATGATAAATATCTTCACGGGCAGTTTATACTGTTTGATTGTCGCCAGTTCCTGAATATTCATCTGGATTGAGGCTTCGCCCGCTACACAGATACAGAGCTTTTCAGGAAAGGCAATCTGCGCCCCTACAATCGCAGGCAGGCCGTATCCCATCGTGCCCAAACCACCCGATGTAAGCCATTTATTGGGCTTTTCAAAGCCGAGGTACTGGGCTGCCCACATCTGGTGCTGGCCCACTTCGGTAGAGATAATTGTATTATCGCCGCCTGCAAGTGCCTGTAGTCGTTCAAGCGACTTCTGCGGCATGATTACTTCGTCGCTGTCCGTGTAGCTGAGGCAATCTTTCTGGCGCCAGTGCTCGATCTGTTTCCACCAAGGTTCAAGGCTTGGCTGGGTCTCTGCATAGCCCTCTTCCTTCCAGATAGCGAGAAAGCGCCTCAGTATAGCGGCAGCATCGCCGATAACCGGGATATCAATACTCACATTCTTATTTACGCTCGACAGATCAATATCCACATGAATTTTTGTCGAACCAGGAGAAAAGGCATCGATACGGCCCGTCACTCGGTCATCAAAACGTGCGCCAATCGCCAGCATTACATCACAGTCATGCATTGCATGGTTAGCTTCCCAAGTCCCGTGCATACCAAGCATACCAAGAAACTGCTTGTCGCTCGCAGGGAAAGACCCCAGGCCCATCAATGTATTGGTCACAGGAAAGCCTGTCAGCTTTGCAAATTCTGTCAAAAGCTCAGACGCTTCAGGCCCTGAATTGATAATGCCGCCTCCGGCATAAATAACCGGACGTGCGCCTTTCGCCATCGCCGTCACCGCCCTACGGATTGCCGCTTCATCACCTTCGATTTGCGGACGGTAGGTGCGGTGCTCAGCATGTCCTTCAATTTTGAAGGGCGCTTTTTCGACCTGCACATCCTTTGGCATGTCGATCACTACAGGGCCTGGTCGGCCACTGGAGGCTACATAAAAAGCCTCGCTAATTATGCGTGGAATATGTTCTGTTTCTTTCACCAGATAATTATGCTTGGTGCAAGGCCGGGTAATGCCCACGGTATCCGCTTCCTGAAACGCGTCGTTCCCGATCAGATGGCGGGCAACCTGGCCTGTGATGCAAACCATCGGAATGCTATCAAGCATCGCATCCGTGAGGCCGGTCACAGCATTCGTGGCACCGGGGCCAGACGTCACCAAAACAACCCCAGGCTTGCCGGTTGCACGTGCGTAGCCCTCGGCCGCGTGCGTGGCGGCCTGCTCGTGGCGCACCAGGATATGTTTAATTTTATCCTGTTTAAAAATCTCGTCATAGATTGGAAGTACCGCACCGCCCGGATACCCAAAAATAACATCGACGCCAAGATCCACAAGCGTTTCCAAAATCATTTTGGCGCCAGAAATCTCAGTCACTTCATTTCCTGCTGCACTTGCAGTCTCGGGGGCGGTAATAATCATAATATCATCCACTCAACCAACCAAATAGTAACCCGCGAGCCTTAACGGGTTCTTCCTTCAAAATGCCCCACTTCTTGATGTGAGGTCAGTCACTAAATACACACCCAATATCCATGCCTTTCATAGCAATCCGTAACGGTACTTTCGCTCTTTACAACCTGGTTTAGCGACACTTTCCGCAAAGCGCCCGCCTAACCCAGATACTATTTGGGGGCGCTTAAAAAAGCGCCCCCAGGGGGTGGGTCTCGTCACAGTTGGAACCTACTTGGGCAGAAGGCTCCAGGTGTCAGCGCCTGGGCTGGCTTGGTGCCGACAACCAATTTCTATTGTATGAAAATTACCCAGTCAACCTATTATTTGATATTTTTTGATAATATTTTTTGATATTCACTTTCCGAAAGTTGCGCGGAAATGCGCTCCCAAGCCGAAAACTGGTTCCTGAACCAGGTCAATTGCCGTTTTGCAAAGCGCCTTGTCTGCATCTTGGCATCTTCGATCGCAGCCTCAGGCTTTTGCTCTCCCTTGATAATATTGACCAAGGACGGCACACCAAGCGCCCGCATCGCAGGAAGCGACGGATCCAAATCCTTCGACATAAGATTGCGCACTTCTTCCAGTGCGCCCTCTTCCAGCATCATATCGAACCGAAGATTGCAGCGTTCATAAAGCGTTTCGCGGTCTGGATTTAAAATCAACTTCACGATTTGCCCGGCAGCGTCCGCAGCTTGCATCAACCCAGGCCCTGTTTCTTTATGCCAGTCACTGAGGGCCTTGCCTGTCGAGCGGAAAACCTCGACAGCCCTGCAGATACGCTGGCTATCACCGGGGGAAAGCCGCGCCGCCGCAGCCGGGTCATAGCCTGAAAGTTCTTTGTGCAGCACCTCGCTCCCGGCTTCGTTGCACTCCAGCCGAACATCGGCTCTGATTTTGGGGTCAATCTCGGGTACTTTTGCAATCCCTTCCAGAAGCACCTTGAAATACATGCCTGTTCCACCGATCACGATCGGTGTTTGCCCTCGTTCCCACGCGGTATCAATCTCGGCCTTGGCTTTCGCTGCCCAAAAGGCTGCCGAACAAGTTTCAGATGGATCAAGGAAACGGTAAAGCCGGTGCGGTGCGGCAGCTTCGTCTTCCTTGCTCGGGCACGCAGTTACAATACGCAGGCCCTTATACACCTGCATGCTGTCAGCATTTATAATCACACCATTAAGATCTTTTGCGAGCCGAAGCGATAAAGCCGACTTGCCGCTCGCTGTGGGACCTGCAATAAAAAGGGCCTGTTTCAAATCCACCTCTCATGTTCGGGATCAGCCACCATGGATATCGCTTTAACCCTTGTCGTCAACCCTGACTATGGCACATCCCTGAAAGAAGCCGAAAAAATTGCGCGGGAATGCATCGGCAAAACGGATACCACTTCTATAACTTTAGCTGAAGGCCACGCCCTGGATTTGTTATTCTCGGCCCCTGATGTAGCGGAATGCAAAACCGCATGCGCTGTGCTCGCTTCTGTGAAGGGCCTCGACTGGACTGTGCAGCCTGTGGCCGGTAGAAAGAAAAAATTGATCCTCGCCGATATGGATTCGACCATGATTACCGTCGAGTGCATCGATGAACTGGCGGACTTTATGAACCTCAAAGATAAAGTAGCCGCTATCACCGAGGCCGCGATGCGCGGCGAACTGGACTTTGAAGGCGCGTTAACGGAACGTGTTGCGCTCCTGAGTGGCCTCACTGAAGCGCAGCTAAAGGAATGTTACGATACCCGTATCGAACCTATGGCAGGTGCCCGCACGCTGGTGCAAACCATGAAGGCCAACGGCGCTTACGCGGCGCTGGTATCGGGCGGTTTCACTTACTTTACAAGCAAGGTCGCAGAAGTGATCGGCTTTGATATGGACCGCGCCAATATTCTCGAAATCGAAGCTGGAACGCTAACGGGCAAGGTCGTACCACCAATCTGCGGTGCCCAGACCAAACTGGAAACGCTGCAGGAACTTGCAGCCGCGCACGAGCTTGAAAAAGCCGAAATTTTGGCAGTCGGCGACGGTGCCAACGATATCCCAATGATTGAGGCTGGTGGCCTTGGTGTCGCTTATCACGCGCACCCAAAAACGCGCGCAGCCGCGGGGGCCGCTGTCACGTACAATGACCTGACGGCGCTTTTGTTTTTCCAAGGCTACAGACAAACCGATTTTGTCCTGCAATTCCGGGGGAGCTGACACCCCTTATCCCAGCAGGCCTAATGCTTGCCTGCCATAGAGCTGCTGAATTGTGCCCCGACCTCGGGCCTATAGCTTTTGCAAAAAACAATGCGAAATCGGGCAATTCCCTACATTTGCCCGTTCAGCAATGTATTGTTTACTAATTCCACCTAAAGTGATGTTTTGTACTGGCACCTCGAAGAGAGGCCAGACAAGAAATTTATATTTCGGGAGGGTTCTTATCAAGTTAGGACCACGCGTCGCATTGATCTTTTTGCTCGCCGCTATAGGTACAGCAATGCAGGCACATGCACACCATGGGTCACTCATTTTAATGCATAGTGGCCTCGACACCTACGTCAGCAGCAACGATGACGGCAGCAAAGGTTTCCTCGGCGACTATTTAGAAGAAGTCTTCAAAGCAATCCATATTGAACCGCACTGGCAAAGTGTCCCTTGGGAAAAACAACTTCATGCGCTAAAGCGCGGCGCTGAAAATGTTTGTGCGGTGTCGGTTTTCAAAACCAAAGAACGTGAAGCCTATGCCATCTTCTCGGAGCCTATCGGGGTCGATAAGGGGTTTGTTCTTGTTGGTCGCCCCAACAGCAAAAAACTCAAAAGCCATGCGCGCTTCATTGACGTTCTCAACGACAATACGCTGACCTTTATTTTACAGAAAAATACTGTCTATAATGACTATATCAACCACTTGCTGGCCGATAGAGAGCTAACCTATTCCGCCGTATCAATCCGCCGCATGCTGCATACCATCATTAATGGCAAGAATGATTATGTGCTGCTTACCGAGATCAGTGCTGCGGGTCATCTCAGGCTTTCAAGCCTCGCTGACAAACTAGAGGTTTACCATCATTATACCGACATTCAAGATGGCGCTTTCTATTATCTGGCGTGCAGCAAAAACACCAACCTGCAACTGTTGAATTCGGTGAATGACGAAATCAAACGCCGCGGCATTGCCGAACCAAAATAAAGCCCGCGCTACAAGACCGCCCGTTCACAAAAGACTTGCATAAAAAAAGGGGCCACAGTGGCCCCTTTGATCTTGATGTTTTTAAAGATTTTTATTCTTCGTGGTGTTCCTCGCGCTCCCGAAGCAAACGCAGCGGGATATGCACCGTATTGCCGCGCAGGCTTACAAGAACAAGCACACGCTCGCGGCCATCGGCGCGGGCCTCTTCAACGATATCCACAACATCGCTTGGGCTGGATACCGGGCGCTGATTCACCCGCAGAATTACTGCGCCAGGGCGAATACGAGCACGAAAGGCTGGGCTGCGACGTGCAACACGGGTTACCACCACGCCTTCAGTTTCCTCGCCAATGCTGTAGCGACGGCGCAAGCTATCGTTCATGGACGCAAGCTCCATGCCTTCAACCAGCTCATAGTCATCTTCACGATCACCACCACGGTCTTGGTCGTCACCATCTTCCTGGTTTTCGGAATTTTCCTGCTTTAGCTCGCCAGTTGTCACCTGCAGTGTTACACGCTCGCCTTCACGGTTCACCACAACGTCAACCGGCTGATCAATCATCGTACGCTTCACCAGACGGCTTAGTGTATTGGGGCCATCAACAGACTTGCCATCCCACTCAACGATAATGTCACCAACCTGCACACCACCTTTGTCAGCAGGGCTGTCGGGTTCCACACGATTAATCATCGCACCGCGGAAGAATTCCACACCAAGCGCTTCCGCGTTCTCGCGGGTCATCGGCTGAATACCCACACCGAGCCAGCCGCGGCGTACCTTGCCGTGCTGCTGCAGTTCCTGCGCTACACGCTTCACATCATTGGAAGGGATCGCAAAACCGATACCAACGTTGCCGCCTGTCGGCGATACGATTGCCGTATTCACACCGATTACGTCACCCTGCATGTTGAACATTGGTCCACCAGAATTACCGCGGTTGATCGGTGCATCAGTTTGGATATATTCCACATCTGTTTGGCCAAGTGCGCGGCCACGGGCAGAAATAATGCCCGCTGAAACCGATCCACCAAAACCAAACGGGTTACCAATGGCCATTACCCAGTCACCGATGCGGTCTTTGTCGCTGTCACCCAGCGATACAAAGGGGAAATTCTCGCCGTTAATTGGCTTGATGCGCAGCACTGCGATATCAGAAAGCGTGTCGCGGCCAATCACTTCGGCTTCATATTCTTCATCGTCTTTCAAACGGACGGTGATTTCGTCAGCTTCCTCAATTACATGATTGTTGGTAATCACAATGCCTTTAGCGTCAATAATAAAGCCAGAACCAAGTGAGCGCGCTGTGCGTGGCTCTTCGTCTTCTTCGAAGCGATCACGGAACTGTTCCCAGAACTCACCGAATGGTACACCCTCCGGCACACGGCCTCGGCGCCGCTCAGATTGGCGAATATTTTGAACAGTTGAAATATTCACAACAGCGGGAGAGAGCCTCTCCACCAGATCTGCGAAACTGTCCGGCGGGCTCTTGGCGGCGACCGGCTGGAATGACATCATGGCTGTTGCCATAATAAGAAGACTCACCATCATTGCCTTAATGGCATCTGTGGCTCGCGTGTCGATTACTTTGGTAAGATAGGTGCTCACGCACTTACTCCTTCTATTCTTATTTGGTACTCGCGTTGACCTCGCATGCAGGCCTTTGCCTTACGTGCATCCTTCAAGCTATGCCATCGCATCACCAAACAAAGCCACCGTCAACCCTATGACCCCGCCCTTGCGATAAATAGTGGCGTGGCTGCGACCAGTGGCAGATATTAGACTATAAACATTATTCAAGCCGCGCTTCCCCCCGGAAATGCGGCCTAAAAGAAATTAGGGCCAGCCTAACGAGGCCAGCCCTACTTATCTATGCTTAATTCTTCTCGCCCGAATTCACAAAGAGCTTAAAGAACTCACTATCTGGCGACAACACAAGCTGTGTATCGTCTTTGCCAAGTGCTTTGCGGTAGGCCTGCATAGTACGATAAAATTCAAAGAATTCTTCGTCCTTCCCGAATGCTTCGGCAAAGATCTTGGTTGCTTTACCATCCGCTTCACCGCGAATTTTCTGCGATGCTAGCTCGGCTTCAGCGCCAATTTCTGCAACGCGCCGTTCAGCGCCAGCGCGAATTTCGATCGCTCGCTTCTGGCCTTCGGCGCGTTTTTCGGTTGCTTCGCGTTGGCGTTCGGTACGCATCCGGTCAAATACTGCCTGGCTATTCGCTTGTGGCAGATCAACGCGTTTGAACCGCACATCAACAACTTCCAAGCCGAATGTTTCGGCGGTTTGGTTGGTTCTGTCCCGAATACGTGTCATCAAACCAGACCGGCCTTCAGACATAAGTACAGGGAGCGGCGCTTCCGCGATTACCTGGCGCACCTCTGAAATAAGTGCCTCCTGTAATCGCGATGCTGCAATCTGTTCATTGCGAACAGAAACATACGTCTTGAGTGGGTCTTTGATCCGGAAACGGGCAAAATCATCAACGACAATTTGTTTTTTATCGCCGGTACGAATTTCCCGCTCAGGCAAATCAAGGCTGAGAATACGTTTCTCCAGGCGAATAACTTGCTCGACCCAAGGCCTCTTAAAGTGCAAGCCTGGCTCACTAACAGTGTCCTTCGGTTCACCAAACTGGACAACAATCGCTTGCTCGCGCTCAGTTACGATAAAGATGCTAGAAAAACCTGTGTATAAAAGCAGGCCAAGAACAACTAAGCTACCAATCTGTTTGCTAGTCATTATTCGCTCCCTCCAGACTTCTTCTTGCCGAGCTCATTGAGCGGCAAATATGGCACAACACCAGAGCCGCCATTGCCATCGATTATAATTTTATCCATGCCGGTAAGGATTTCTTCCATCGCTTCCAGATATATCCGTTTTTTGGTCACATCCTTGGCTTGAACATATTCGTTGTAGATCGAAAGAAAACGCGCAGCTTCACCTTCGGCCCGAGCAACAGTTTGTGCCCGATAAGCCTCAGCCTGCTGAACCACACGCGCTGCTGCACCCTCTGCTTCAGGTACAATCTTGCGCGCATACCCTTCCGCTTCGTTCTTGTAGGTCTCTTTATCCAGATCCGCTTTTTGCACGTCCTGGAAATATTCAATTACGTTGGAAGGCGGATCAGCGACACTAATTTGTACTCGCAGCACCTTGATCCCTGCTTCGTAGCTATCCAGAATAGACTGCACGCGCTGCTTCGTCTCAAGCTCGACGGCTTCTTTACCGTCTTTGATAACATAGTCTATCGGGGTCTTACCGACCACTTCACGCATCGCTCCTTGTGCTACCATTCTAATAGTATGCTCGGGGTCACGAACGTTGAACAAGAAATTCCTTGCAGCATCGGATGCCTGCTCTTCGCTTGCCGCATCAAAATTGATACGCCAAACAAGAGTGAACCGAATATCTACAATATTCTCGTCACCTGTCAGCATCAGACTTTCGCGCAGATTGCTTCGGCCTGCAGTTGTGTTGCGACGCCCGCCCTGAGTACTTGCGCCAATTGAAATACTTTTTTGGTTCTGCACATCGAGAACCTCAGCAGTTTCAATTGGGTAAGGGAAGTGCCAACGAAGACCAGGGCCTTTGGTTGTAGTATATTTACCAAACCGCATTTCTACAGCCAGTTCGTTGGAGTCTACCCGGTAGAACCCGGTAACAACCCAAACAGCCAACAGCACCAACAAAAATAGGCTAAAAGTACCCTTGCCGCCCGGCATTGCCTGCTTCAACTGTTCCTGGCCTTTTTTGATAAACTCATCGATATGCGGTGGTTCACCGCCACCGCCGCCGCGACGAGGACCGCCACCGCCGCCCCATGGATTGGGTTTGTCCCCATCGCCGTTATTTTGCCAAGGCATATGTATCTCCCCTTTGGCGTGATCTGCTGACAAAGCTGTGACCTTTCGTCCCTAGAAAGGCCGTGTCTTGCTTAGCTATATATGGTAGGCACCGCCCTGCTGCAATGATAGTCGCAAAAAATCCGGCATATGTCGGCAATTTGACGAGGTTTTTATGTCTGAAGTAACAAAACAAACGATTATGGACGCGCTCAAAGCACTTTCGCCCGTAAACGGCGGTGCAAATATTGTCGACTCCGGCCTCGTCAGTGCCGCCATTGTCGATGGCGGCCAGGTTGGCGTTGTTTTGGACTTCGGTGATAAAGACCCAAACGCCTATCCGGGTCTTAAAGAACAGGTGGAGCGTACCGTCGCATCCATCAAGGGCGTGACCGCTGTCAATGTAGTTATGTCGGCGCTCAAAAAACCAGGAGGCAACCAAAAAGCCGGTGGCCCGCCGCAGATGAGCACTAACAAGCCTGCGCCCACACCCACTGAAATTCCGGGCGTGAAACATATTATTGCGGTCGCCAGCGGCAAAGGCGGCGTCGGCAAATCCACAACAAGCATCAACCTCGCGTTGGCGCTAAAGGCGCAAGGCCTCAAGGTTGGTTTGATGGATGCGGATATTTTTGGCCCCTCGTTGCCGATGCTTGTCGGCGTTGATGAACGCCCTGAGAGCAAAGATAAAGTCATCCAGCCAATTCATGCTTACGGCATGAAGGTCATGTCGGTGGGTTTTTTGATCGATGTGGACCAACCTGTTGTATGGCGCGGCCCTCGGGTTATGGGCGCGACACAGCAACTTCTTAAGGATGTGGCCTGGGGTCCCCTGGATGTGCTTGTGGTTGACATGCCACCCGGTACCGGCGACGTGCAGCTCACGATGGTCCAGCAGGCACAGCTTTCTGGCGCGGTAATCGTATCAACACCGCAAGATCTGGCACTGATTGATGCCCGCAAAGGGCTTGCAATGTTTCAACAGGTGAATGTACCGATCATGGGTATCATCGAAAACATGACCAGTTTTGTATGCCCGCACTGCAATGAAGAATCGCATATATTTGGCCACGGCGGTGCGAAAGATACTGCTGAACAGCTTGAATGCGAGTTCCTGGGCGGCATTCCACTGCATATGAGTGTGCGGGAAAGCGCCGACACGGGCACACCGATTGTCTCAAGCAGTCCTGATAGTCCTATCAGCAAAGCTTACGTAAAAATCGCTTCGCGTATCACCGAAAAACTGGGGCTTCAGGCGCGTTCGTAAACGACGAAGCTATAGGCAGGCTGCTCGCCCACAGCAGGGTGTGCTTCGCGGCTTACTTCACACCAGCCTGATACATCAAAATCCGGAAAATGAGCGTCGCCCTCAAGCGTAAGCGCTACTTCGGTGATATACATACGGTCCACCAGCCCCTGCGCCAGCGCCTCGGCGTAAATCTGCGCACCGCCTGTGATCATCACTTCTCCGGCCTCTCCTGCCGCAGCAATCGCAGCTTCAAGGCTTGGCACAACATCAACCTTTTCGTGCGCCCACTTTTGGTTGCGCGTTACAACAATATTCTGGCGCCCAGGCAAAGCTCGACCAATGGAATCAAAGGTCTTGCGGCCCATAATGATGGGTTTACCGAGCGTAGTTGCCTTGAAATACTTCAGGTCCGCGGGCAAATACCACGGCAGATCATTGGCTACACCAATAGCGCGGTTTTCAGCCATAGCAACAATAAGGGAAACAGTCATACTATACTCCGGCGCACACTAGGGATGCGTCCCTAGATCATCATATCATCCTCTAGGTCATTTGCTGTCGCCTCTTCAAGCGGAAGATGCACACGAATCGCCGTACCCACATTGACCATGCTGCGTACGGTAATGCGCCCGTCCATGCGATCAACCAGCTCACGGCAAATAGCCAGCCCAAGCCCAACCCCCCCATGGCGGCGCGACAGGGCCGCATCCACTTGAGTAAAACGGTCGAACAAGGTTGCCTGCTTTTCCTCTGGAATTCCAATTCCCGTGTCCTGAACCTCAAGTACCCAACCCAGGCGGCCATTTTGGAATGGCTTTGCAAAAAGCCGAGCAATCACCGACCCTTCATGAGTAAATTTAATCGCGTTTGAGCAAAGATTGATCAAAATCTGCCTGAGTCTCAGCTCATCCCCCAGGATCATATCGGGCATATTATCGCCAAACTCTGCATAAAGCTCGATACCTTTATTCTCCGCCTGTTGCCCCAAAAGCGTAACCACGCGGTCTGCGAGCAACCGTGTAGAAATGGCATTTTTCTCGATACTGATTTTGCCTGCTTCAAGCTTTGCGAGGTCAAGAATATCATTAATTAAACTAAGAAGGTGCGAACCGCTTGAGTGGATATCTCTCGAATATTCGATATAGCGCTCGTCGCCAATAGGCCCTAACGCCTGCTCACCCAAAAGCTGAGAAAATCCAAGAATAGCATTCAGCGGCGTTCTCAGCTCATGGCTCATAGTCGCGAGAAATTCCGACTTGGCCCGATTAGCAAGCTCCGCTGAGCGTCGTGCTTCTTCCACATCTTTATTGAGGTTCTGGAGAAGTTTATAATGTTCTTCAAGTTCGTCGTGCGCTTCTTTGAGCGCGCGCGTGCGGCGATTGACAATATCCGCAACGCGCTTTGCCCGCTGTAACTGCGACCATACAATAAAGAAAAACAGCCCGGTGAGCAGCAAACACACGCTGGCAGTTATCACTGCTGGCCCATAATTTACAGGGAAAGCCGCAGGTACGGCTGAAACAACTAAGGCCCAGCTACCCGAACCAAAGACAAATTGATCTCGGTAAGGGAGAAGTCCGATCAAGCCCGGATCGGCTTCAATGTCGCCAAACGCGGCCTCATAGCCATCCTTCTCCCACCGGCTCCGCACCTGAAGTCTCATTGATGGCTTGTCTTTGAACCGGCTTTCATCAATGGAAGCAATAAGTCCTTTAAAGTCAATCAACTGCACAATCAGCCCCTGGTTTCCTTTTTTGCTTATGAAAGGATTCACCATTAGAACCTGGGCTTCCAACCCATCGTCCAATTCAGGAAACGGTGGCAGGAAAATTGCTGATGGCCCTTCTTGTTCGAGTGCAGATTCGAGAAAGCCGTTCAGGCGTGCTGATGCACCGATATTCAATCCCAAAAGCCGGTCACTAAGGGCTTTGTCCACCGTCCATGTGTATAGGAGTGGAAATTTCCGTGCCGCCGCAGAAGCCGGTTCACTTTCCGGGTCGTTTTCAAGCGCGCTTTCCGGGGTTTTTATCTTATATTTATCTCCGTAAACCGACCGCACGTTAGCCAAATAGCTTTGCTCGTTTTCCTCGGAAAGCGCATAAGTGAGCGAAACAAAACGACGATTTGCATTCAAATTCGAATTTGTTTTGACCAGCAGTTGAAATGTTTCCGGCGGAACATCTTCACTTTCCTTGTAATAATCATATAAGTCTTGCGCGGCGACAAGGCCCGCCTCCAAACGCTGGCGCACTTGGCCTGCATACAGTTTGGCACTTCCGCGGAAATTCGAAATAGCTTGCATTTCAGAAGTACGCACCGATTCTCGTGTCGCGGAAAAGCTGAGCCCAAGACCAGTAAGTATCACAAGTGCAAGTAGGCCTATTTGCCTGAAATCTCTGTTGTTCCCGCGCCCCACAGCTTCCCCCACTCGTGCTTATTAAACCGCAACTTTAGCTTTAATATGTGCATAGCTTTCATAACCCTCGATCGCAATGTCATCATACGTAAAAGCAAACAGATCTGTCACACCAGAATTGAGGGTTAACCTTGGCAAGGCAAGCGGTTCGCGCGTTAGCTGCAGGTCAGCCTGTTCGATGTGATTGCTATAGAGATGCGCGTCACCGAGCGTATGAACAAAATCCCCCACCTCAAGGCCGCAAGCCTGCGCCATCATGTGAGTGAGCAGTGCATAAGAAGCGATATTGAATGGAACGCCAAGGAACACGTCAGCGCTGCGTTGATAAAGCTGACAGGAAAGCCTTCCATTCGCCACATAAAACTGGAACAAACAGTGGCACGGCGGCAGCGCCATATTATCCACATCAGCAACATTCCAGGCGGAAACAATCAAGCGTCGGCTGTTGGGGTTGTTTTTAATCTGATCAACCAGGCCCGCAATTTGATCAATCGTACCGCCATCAGGCGCAGGCCAACTGCGCCACTGGTGGCCATACACCGGGCCTAGGTCCCCGTTTTCATCTGCCCAGTCGTCCCAGATGGATACACCGTTATCCTTGAGATATTTAATATTGGTGTCGCCCGCGACAAACCACAAAAGCTCATGGATAATCGACTTCAAATGCAACTTTTTGGTGGTAACGAGCGGAAACCCCTCTGCAAGGTTAAAACGCATCTGATGGCCAAATACACTGTAAGTACCTGTGCCAGTTCGGTCACCCTTAAACACGCCCTCTGAGCGAATGTGCGATAATAGATCCAGATATTGCTTCACAGCTTCCCCATATTGCTAGGTACCCAACCTGCATAAAGCTATAGGAGCAACAGAAGATTGTGGCAATAGGGTTCCCCCCTATTGCTGGAATTTGAAGGTAATTTCGCTACGCGCTTAGTGCACCAATTTTGCTGCAGGGCCATGCAGATGCACATCCCGTCCGGCGTTGCGGCGCAGAATAGAAACTGCTTTTTTCTCCTGCTCCAGGCTGCCGGTTCTTACCCACAGCAGCAAACCACCCCACGCCTGTTCGACGCGTTCGCGGTTGCTGCGTACCCTTGCATGCCGGTATGCGAAAAAGCCGCCAAGGGTAGCGCCAATCCCCCCCAGCATCAAACTGATGATCACACCCTGCCACACTTCCAAGCCGTTGGCCGCAGCAATCCCGGCCGCAATCAGGAAAGCGATATAGATGGGTATCATCAGCGTCACCATGGTGCGCTCGGTTTTGCTATGCATATCGATGTGAGGCTCACGCGGCACGGCGGCGTCATCCTCAAGTTCATCCACATTTTGAACCTTATGCCTTATAGCTTCTTCCACGGTATCCGGTGCCGCAAGGCGCGAGATCGCCGCGTTGGAAAAACCATGGCTTTCCAAATCGTCCACTGCCGATTGAATATCTTCTTCGCTGTCAAAAAGTCCGACTGCTTCGCGCAGGTTGCCTCTGGGGCCTTTTTTGTCAGACCATTCCCAGTGATCCCGGTCGACCATAGATCCATCTCCTTTTTTGCAAGGGTCAAATCCGGCCTACAGTATGCCACAAGTGGTAAAATTCTGCGAATCTATGGTTACGGACAAAGTTCAAAAATTGATACGATAGTTCTTTAAATCTACTAAGCGATTGATTATATGTGTCTTGCTAGCTTGCTAGCTATGGCAATAAACGGCGCAGTAAGTAGGTATTGCGGACCCGGGGGCGGTACCCGGCACCTCCACCAACAACGGCCAGCCTAATCAGGCAGTGACCATTTGGTGGCTCCTCCGCTAAGCGATTGCTTACCCTAAAGGGTTCTGACAGTTGCTGATGGGGGTGAAATAGGATCGACGTGTATTGAACGGTGTTTTGCCTTTTGCCCAGGATGGTTCCGCTGTGATGGGCCACAATTGATAAATGCTAACGACAATGACGTCGAGTTCGCAGTTGCAGCGTAAGCTGTCACTGTAAACTACATTTATAAATCCCTGAAGGTTGACGCCTTCAGGTGGGGGTTGGGCCACCTAGCAACAGAACGGCCCGCTACTTCCGACCCCTTTCTTCAGCTACAAGTGCCTTCGCAGGCTTCCTCTGCAGCCTTTCTTTATTCTCGTAGCCAGTGCAGTTTTCCCTGTTCTCACGCTCACAAGCGATCACAAGCGATCACTCTGCGATCACTCTGCGATCACTTTGCGCCCGGCCCCTCGCTAAAGAGCCGCAGATGTAAAGCCCACAACACCAGCAGCAACTATCACACCGCCTGCAACTTCCCGCTTTTCCTCCGCGATAAGCCTTGCCGGGGGCGTCAGTGACAGAATTTGACCTGGGTTCCTCTGTAAAACTGGTAACAAATGATATGTTTCCCCTTCACGGATGCGCCTTAGCGCTCTATAAGGGCCAAAGCGTGAGTATTTTACACAAGACCGGGTTTTAAAGATGACTGAGACTTACATTGATTATGACGCAAAGGTACAGAACGCGCTTCGTCAAGTCGTAAGGACTGTATTGAAAGAGACACAGAATGAGGGTCTCAAGGGCGATCATCATTTTTATGTCGCTTTCAAAACTCAGGCTGAGGGGGTCAATATCCCCGCGCATCTCGTGAGCCGTTTCCCCGACGAAATGACCATTGTCGTACAGCATAAATTCTGGGGCCTTGAAGTTCACGAGGACTATTTCGAAATTGGCCTCTCGTTCAACCAGAAGCCCGAGAATCTGGTAATCCCGTTCGCCGCCATTGTTGGCTTTGTCGATCCGAGTGTGCAGTTTGCGCTGCAGTTCCACGATGAAAACGAAGAGCAGGCAGAAGAGCCGCTTGATGATCTGATCATCGAAGAGGCGGTTGAAAGTGTGAACTCGGATATCGTGCCTGCAGAAGAAAAAAACGCTACGGACGATACAGGCAGTGACAATATCGTCACGCTCGACGCTTTTCGCCGTAAGTAATACCACAGTAAGTAAGCCTACAGAAGATAAGCCCGCCCCAGCATGGACCCCGCAATCTTGAGCCGGTGCTTGAGCGGCGGCTGCGTTACTATCGCCTTCACTGAACTGTATAACGGCCTTTACCATCTGGAGCCAAAGGGGGCCCTTCAATAGGGTTGTGCCCCCATTTTGGGTCACTCCCGGTTCAGGCCGATCCCGATGTCGGATCAACCCTGGTTCGGATCAACCCTGGTTCGGATCAACCCGGTTCGGATATCAACAAAGATCCCGTGTGTATGATTTCCCCCGCACAACCATGTCGCCAGATGATATTGCAGCCCTGATCAGAACTATCGTTACGTACAGAAAGGCACCGGAATATCCTACCGGGATATACTTCTGTGTTCAGCCGCTATATCACGCCCGCCGCGCAGGAGGAGCCTAAGCTTTCACAGCCGTAAAAACACCCGCTTTTGGCTAGCGTCCCTCGCAAATTGCTCCTATAAACGCAGCAATAGGCAGTACACCAGTTGCCTTGAATGTCTCAAGCCCCAGAATATCGCAAGCTATTGTCAGGAAGAGCCCCAATGTCAGCCAATGCCCCCGAATGGAACTATTCGAAATTGTTTCAACTAAGCGGTGACGATACACCGTATCGCAAGATTACAAGCGACCATGTCTCTACTATAGAGGTAGATGGACACACAATCCTGAAGGTCGAGGATGAAGGGCTTGAACTATTAACGCGCGAAGCCATGGCTGACATTGCACATCTTTTGCGCCCAGGCCACCTGCAACAGCTTGCTAATATTCTGAAAGATGACCAGGCCTCGTCTAACGATCATTTTGTTGCGCGGGAACTGTTGAAGAACGCCAATATCGCAGCAGGCCGTGTGCTACCAAGCTGTCAAGATACCGGCACAGCGATTGTGGTTGGCCAAAAAGGCCAACATGTCTGGACCGCCGGGGACGATGCAAAGCCAATCAACAAAGGCGTGATGGGCACCTATACTGAAACAAACTTGCGATATAGCCAGATGGCTCCGCTGAGTATGTATAACGAGGTCAATACCAAAAACAACACACCTGCACAGGTTGATATCTATGCCACCACAGGCAACGAATATAAGTTTCTGTTCCTGGCCAAAGGCGGTGGCAGCGCCAACAAAACATTCCTTTACCAGCAAACACCCGCGGCACTGCGTGAGGACCGTATGCTGGCATTCCTCGACGAGAAGATCAAAACACTAGGCACCTCGGCTTGCCCGCCGTATCACCTTGCAATTGTGATCGGTGGCCTGTCGGCTGAACAAAACCTCGCGACCGTCAAAAAAGCCAGCGCGCACTATTATGACAAATTGCCAACCACCGGCGACGCAACTGGCCGTGCCTTTCGCGATGTGGAAATGGAAAAGCAAATCCACAAAATGACCCAGAACATGGGTATCGGTGCCCAGTTTGGCGGCAAATATTTTTGCCATGATGTGCGTGTGATCCGCCTGCCCCGCCACGGTGCCAGCCTGCCAGTGGGTATTGGCGTTAGCTGCTCTGCTGACCGTCAGGCCCAAGGCAAGATCACGCCCGAAGGTATCTTCCTTGAGGCGCTTGAAACTGACCCGGCCAAATATCAGCCAGAGGTGACCGACCAGCACCTGTCTGACGATGTGGTTGACATCAACCTCAACCGTCCGATGGAAGACGTTCTTGCAGAACTGAGTAAATATCCGATCAAAACCCGCCTCTCTCTCACCGGAACCATCGTGGTAGCGCGCGATCTGGCGCATGCGCGTGTGCTGAAAAACATCGAAGACGGTGCAGAGATGCCGGATTATTTCAAAAACAACATCATCTATTATGCGGGGCCTGCCAAAACCCCTGAAGGCTATGCCTCTGGCAGTTTTGGCCCAACAACCGCTGGCCGGATGGACAGCTATGTCGGCCCGTTCCAGAAGCTTGGCGGCAGCATGATCAGCCTCGCCAAGGGCAATCGATCCCGGGATGTAACCAAAGCCTGTAAAGAAAACGGCGGCTTCTACCTTGGCTCAATCGGCGGCCCGGCGGCAGCGCTCGCGCTCGACAATATCACCAAGGTTGAGGTCCTGGACTTTGAAGATCTTGGCATGGAAGCCGTGTGGAAAATTGATGTGAAGAATTTCCCCGCCTTTATCGTTGTTGACGACAAAGGAAACGACTTCTTCAAGGCGCTTTAATCTTTCTATGGGCGTGGGTATTCAACCAGCGCCCAGCGATAATGAAATCAAGGCAGCATTCGCACTCAGGCGGGTGCTTGCAAGCACGAAAATTCACGCACCAGCTTAAGGTCAGTAAACTAGAGTTTGTGGCGGTGCCTTGTAGCGCCCGGCTGCTCCATATCCTGCGGGCAGTCGATGGCACCAAAGCCGTTGCTGCCGCCCATATCACAAAAACGGGGGTGCACCTTCTGCCAACAGCTCGCGGTAAGCGGTTTGCACGCGCCCACCAAATATCAGGGCATACTCGGGCCAAAGGCCATAAGAATTTCTGCCTCAGATACAGTGAACGCCCCCCAACCGAGCCGCCTATCTGAAAGACATGATAAGGATGAGTATTGCTGAGCCTGTGTGAGCCACTGAAAACCCTCAGTTGTCACGTTTTCGCGTCATTGCTTGGTGCATACCCGCAGCAGAAAACCAAACCACCTGAATTCACGCGAAGTATTTTATATTCCATTCCCCTTATTATTTTCATTTTAATAAATGCAAAACGCTCGATAATTATCAACTCTGACCTGAGTAGCCCGTAAATGAATCGGTGGTTTTGCTTGCGTGTGCGCTTAATTGCGCCTATTAGCCGCCCTGTGTGAGATATTAGGTGACCCTCCCCAATCCATAGGCCACCCCAGAATAGGACATTGCCTCCCGTGTCAAAAGCATTTGCTATCCCGCGGCTCTCAGTGGGCCAGATTAAAACCGAAACACTTTCGGGACTTACTGTTGCCCTCGCGCTGGTGCCCGAGGCTGTGGCCTTTGCCTTTGTGGCGGGCGTACACCCGCTGGTGGGCCTGTATGCCGCCTTTATCGTTGGCCTGGTTACCGCGCTGATTGGCGGTCGCCCTGGCATGATTTCGGGCGCAACCGGCGCGCTGGCGGTGGTGATGGTTAGTTTGGTTGCGGTCCACGGGGTGCAATATTTGTTCGCGACAGTGGTGTTGATGGGCATTTTGCAAATTCTGGCGGGGGCCTTCAAGCTGGGGAAATTTATCCGAATGGTGCCGCATCCAGTAATGCTGGGTTTTGTGAACGGGCTTGCGATCGTGATTTTTCTCGCGCAGCTTGGTCAATTCAAAAATGCACAAACGGGCGAATGGATGGCCGACGGCCCGATGGCAATGATGCTGGGGCTTACGTTCCTCACCATGGCAATCATTTGGCTGGGCAGCAAATATATCAAAGCCTTCCCAGCCCCGCTTTTGGGCATTTTGGTGATATCAGCACTGGTAATCGGGCTTGGCATTGATATCCCGCGTGTGGGCGACCTGGCCTCCATCAAAGGCGGGCTGCCCGCATTTGCGCTGCCAACGGTGCCGCTTAACTGGGAAACACTTGAGATTATCCTGCCCTACGCGGTAATCCTCGCTGCGATCGGTTTGATTGAATCGCTCCTGACACTCAATCTTGTTGCCGAACTTACGGAAAGCAAAGGTGGTGCCAGCCAGGAATGCTTTGCCCAGGGCACCGCCAACGTGGTGACGGGCTTCTTTGGCGGCATGGGTGGCTGCGCGATGATCGGCCAGTCGATGATCAATGTAAACTCAGGTGGTCGCACACGGCTTTCGGGCACGTCGGCGGCTTTGTTTTTGCTGGCCTTTATCCTGTTTGGTAGTGGCCTGATTGAGCGAATTCCGCTGGCTGCCCTTGTGGGTGTGATGTTTATGGTGGTGATCGGCACGTTCGCCTGGTCAAGCTTCCGCATCATTCACAAGATCCCGCTTTCAGATGCCTTTGTTCTGGTGCTTGTCTCTGGTGTAACCGTATACAGCGATCTCGCAGTCGCTGTGGTGGTGGGTGTGATTTTTTCCGCGCTGGTGTTCGCCTGGAAAGCCGCAAAGCGCATTGGTGCCCACTCGCATACGCTTGACGACGGCACCAAAGTATACGAGCTGCATGGGCCTTTGTTCTTCAGCTCGATTGCCAGCTTCCAGGAATTGTTTGATCCCAAAGGGGATCCTGACAAAGTGATTGTTGATTTCCTTGATAGCCGGGTGTGGGACCATTCGGGCCTGCAGGCAATTGATGCGCTTGCCGACCGTTATACAAACGCGGGCAAGAACCTATCGATCCGCCATGTGAGCCACGACTGTCAGGCGCTTCTTACCAAGGCTGGCAATACGGTTGAGGTACGTGATGCGGAAGATCCTGAATATGGTGTGGCGATCGACTATGAAGGCCGCCTGGAGGCCCAGTAGGCCAGGCGCACAGATCTAATTCCGATGGGGGGCTTTGCGGCCTCCCTTTTTTGTTGAGGTTGACAGGTGCGTGCCAGCCGGTGAACACTAGCCGCCGGGTTAAGCAAATTTTGCGAGGGGCTATGGGTTTTATCATTCGAGATGCAGTGCGTACGGACGCTGAAACGGCGTTTGAGCTGATTCATCAAATGGCGGCCCACGACGAGATCGATGAGTATCTGCATATCACTTTAGAGCAATTCATCGAGGCTGCCTTTGGCGCGACACCCAGATTCAAAATCCTGGTTGCCGAAGAACACGACAAGCCAGTTGGCGTTGCCACTTATTTCGAACGCTTCCATATCTGGTTCGGTGAAGAACTGATCGAGATCGACGATTTGTTCGTGCGGCCATCTTACCGCGGGCATGGAATCGGCAACAAGCTGCTGGAAGCCATTGGCAAGATGGCAAAAGAACGTGGCGTGCATGTGCGCTGGAGCATCGAGCGTGAGAATTTCTCGACGATCGCTTTTTACAAGCGCAAAGGGGTCGAATATCACACCAAAGGCATCTGCCTGTGGGCACCCGAAAACATTACCATTCGCTCCTAGAAATCTGTGACATAAGGGTCATTTTTTATGTCACAGTTTCAAATCCCCTTTAAAAGGCCGCTATCCCCCAAGGACAGCCAGTTTCGCGGCTTTTATTGCCGCTAAGGAGCGCTCAACATCTGTCACAGTTGTTTTCCAGGATGAAACACTAATCCGGAAGGCGCTTTTGTCCTTCCAAACTGTCGGCCCAAACCAGCATTCTCCCGATGCTTCTACATGCGCACGAATCGCCGCCAGTTGTTCTGGGGTGCCAATTGTGGCCACCACCTGATTGAGAACCACTTCATTAAGCACCTCGAAGCCTTGCTCTTTCAGGCCCTCCGCAAAGCGCTTTGCATGGTCGCAGCAGCGCTGGATCATACCATCCAAACCCGTGCGGCCAAGCGTCCTGAGCGCGGCCCAAACCTCAATCCCACGCGCCCTGCGGGAAAACTCAGGCACCATATCTTTGGGTGCGTTGGTGCCGCCTTCCCTGAAGTAAGGCGCGGTGGTTGCCATCGCCTGATAGAGCGCCCCCGCATCCCGGCACAAAACGATGCCGCAGTCATAGGGCGTGTTCAGCCATTTGTGGGCATCGGTCGCAAAACTGTCGGCTTTTTCAGTGCCTTCGAGCAGGTGCCGGTGCTGTACCGAGACTTTTCCCCACATGCCAAACGCACCATCCACATGTACCCAAGCCCCTGTTTTATGGGCTTTTTCTGCAATAGCCCCGATGGGGTCAATCGCGCCGGAATTCACGTTCCCAGCCTGTGTACACACGAGGGTCAATACGTCCAGATCAGGAACGCCTTCCAACCGCATTGCCCCGTTATCATCAGTTGGCACCCTGACGACACGCGCCTTTCCGAAACCAAGCATCGCCAGCGCTTTTTCAACGGTGACATGTACTTCGTCAGACACAATCACCTTAATCTCGGGTGCGCCGTAAAGGCCCTGCTCCTCAACGTTCCAGCCTGCGGCCTCCAACAACCGAGTGCGCGCCGCCGCAAGTGCGGTAAAGTTTGCCATGGTCGCGCCGGTTGTCATGCCCACCCCCGCATCCGGGGGCAGGTCAAACAGGTCTTTGAGCCACCGCCCGGCAACCGCCTCAATCCGCGTGCCGGTGGGGGAATTCATTTCGGAAGCCGGACTTTGGTCCCAGGCGGCGGCGATCCAGTTGGCGCCAACAGCCGCGGGCGTAGCACCGCCAACCACAAAGCCAAAATAGCGCCCACCCATTGTCACAGTTGTGCCAGGGCTGCCAACCCGGTGCAACATATCGAGCGTATCCGTGTCTGAAAACCCACCGACTGGCATATCCTCATCGAAGGCACCAAGAGCATCCCGTGACGACTTTTTTGGAAAAACTGGTTTATATTCAATGCTTTGCAAATAGGTTCGCGCATGTTTGTGTGCTATTTCAAGCACCTTATTATAGCTGTCGTCCACCTTATAGCCCTTCGGTTATTTTAATTTTTACAGCCGTGATAGCCGCTTCATTGCGCTTATAGAAAACCCAGCCTTTTTTGCGTGTTGGCACAATCAATCCCGCCTCAGCGAGCAGCTTCAAATGCCGAGTAGCCGTGGGTTGGGCGACACCCATTTTCTCCGCCAGCCAGTTTGAGCAGACCCCATCTTCGATCAGGTCTCCATCAACCTGCGGCGGAAAATGGGCGACTGGATTCTTTAAAGAATCAAGCACAAGCAACCGCTTGTCGCTTGCCAGCGCCTTTAAAAGACGTTCGATATTTTTCTGTATAGCCATATAGCTAACCTTCTATATGGCTATACAGAAAGCAAGCTCATTTAAGCTATCCCCTTGAAAAGACAAGTAATCCTGAAAGCTTCTCGTGCCTACATGCAAAGCTCAAACGGTGCTCGCGCAACGGACACCCCATTTACAACAATCTCAAGTTCATGCTGTCCGGGATAATATTTTCGGGTCGTGATCGGCTTGATCACATGCTTGCGACTAGCCTTCAGGCCACCGTTTTTGACGTGTGTATCTTTCCACTTAAAGACCTTGGGCGTACGCCCGCCATTCGCTTTCACAAAATGAATAATATAATCAATCATCACCTTATGATCACTGGCTCCCGCTCTAAAATCTGCTTCAAATTCAAGCATATCACCATAATTGACAGAGGGGGTCTTTACCTCAAGTGCGCACTCAAGTCCCGTTACAGGACTATATCCAAAAGCTTGCAGCGTACGTTGGTGGCCCTGCTTGATCAGCGTGCGACAAGCGTGCTTCACTAGGCGCTGCCGGTCCCTGTTTGCTCCTTCGAGCCAACGTGCTGCAATATTGGCAACTAAATCAGGGTGATCTTTGGCAATATCATTGAGATTATTGGCAACAGACCTTCGCACATATTCTTCCCGGTCATCCTTTAGAGCATCCAACAAGGGCAGGATATATCTTGGGTCCGCCACAAATTTCTTAAGCTGCATACCCCACGGCAACCTTGGGCGTGCGCCCTCGCTCACCAGTCGCCGCACATGGCGATTTTCATCAGCAAGCCAGTGCTTAAAAACCAACAGCGTGTACTCAGTGTGCTGGTCGAGAAATGGTCGCACGGCAAACTCAGCGCTGAATCGCTTGGTCACTTCCTTTAGGAGCGGCAAGGCCAATTCGGGTGTATCAATGCCGCGTTCGGTTACCAGATCAGTGACAGGCCAGGCCGCGAAGCCCATCACACCCTCGGGACCAAACTTGGCGCTTTCATCGTTTCCAGGGTCCTCGCTAGGGTGCAGGCAACCAAGTATTACGGCTGAAAATTCATCGAAACCTTCCGGTAGCTGTGCGTCCAGCGCTTTCATTATATGGCTGGCGCGCTCTTTCAGTTCGAGAGCCGGAAGCCCCGCCAACGCTGCATCACAGAACACTGCCTCATCAAAGCCACCATATACACGCGCAAAATTCTGCCCAAGCTGGCGAATAACGCTTTCATTCAGAAATTCCTTAAACGGTTCCACCGTTTCCCCACTTGCAATTTGTTCTTTTTTTGTTCTTATTTTAGAATAGACATCTCGTCAAGTGCTTGACGCCATATCCCACACATGCATGATGCCCCTATGTTTGACCTTGAAGATGCGAAGCTTGAAAAACACTCCATCACCATAGCAGGGCACCGAACGTCGATATCGCTTGAACGTTGTTTCTGGCGCAATTTGCGGTCGATTGCAGCGAAACGGGATATATCCGTCAATGAATTGGTGCGGCAGCTTGACGAAGCCCGAGCAGGTTCGCTGTCTGGCTCGATAAGGGCTTTTATTCTTCAGAATCTTGAGCGCCAGAATCCGTAGATTTTTTCAGTTCTTCGGCTTTACGTCTCGCTTCCTCTTCGCGCCGTTTTTTCTCTTCCTGCGCTGTTTTCAGTTGCGTCAACAGCCCAAAAGCACGCGAGAATACCGCAACCCCAGGATTGGTCTGACCACCCTGGTCTTGCCGGGCCTCCATATCCCGAAACAAACTAGCTCGTAAGCGCCGTTCGATCCCGGCAATCACAAAACGTTCGAACAGGCGGCTTTGCCAATTTGCCTTGGGGCCATCAAACGGTCCCTCATACTGAACGGGGATCACGGGCGTGTCGGGTGGCGTGGCAAGCGCAAGCGTCCCTTTCAGTGAAAGATACCGATCCGAAAGATTCACTTGCCCGTCCAGTGCGAGAGACCCCCATTCACCATTGGCTTCCGCGGTTTCAACGAGCATTACACCCCCATCCAGCGAAAAACGGGTTTTAAGCGCCCCGAATTGTGTTTCCCCGCGGCGCAGCAAACTGCCAATGTCTGACAGAAACGCGCGCCCTGTTTCCGCTGACTGCATCTGGGTGACAAGCCCCCCAACAGACAGGAAATTCAATTGCCCTGCTGTGCCGCCAAATTCTCCGCTGCCGCTCAGGCCGGCCATCAAGCCATGCGGGTGACCAAATTCACCGTTCAGCTCAAACGCCCCTGAAAGCGAAGAGTTCAACAAATCACCTATACCTTCACTTGCCAGCAGGGCTGCCAAATCCAACGACTCAACAGTAGATTTGACGCTAAAGGGAAGTTTGCCCTCAAGGAGGGCATCAACGTCAAACGTCGCTGATTTACCGTTGATTGCCGTACTGTCGCCCGACGAAAACCTCAAGCTACCATCGCCTACCGTCAATATCGATCGCGGTGCGTCAATGCGCTGTCCTGCTACCAAAATATTATTAAATGCCAGATTGACCGATCCTGCATATTTACCAAGTTCCTGTAGTTTCCCGCCGAGCCAGCGACCTGCGTCACTAGCCGAACCCGAGGCTGGTGTCAGGGCTATTTCCGTCAACGACAAGCCCCCACTGAATGTACCGACACTGCTAAAGGCCAGATTGCCTGCCAGCGCCCTGTCTCCGTTTTTAATGCTAGGGATATTTATATCCCAGCCATCAGAACTGCGGGAAAAACTAATCTCGGCACGCACACCGTCCGCCGCATTAAAACCATTCAACTTAATACCTGCACCCTTTTCCAGGAGCCCCACATTGTCATGGTCAAAAGAAAGATCCAGCTTTTCTATCTGTTCCAGATAAGAAACGTCCGCTTGCATCTTGCCGCCCGCAATATCGCCGCCAACTTTTGCCTCAAGCGCTTCGCCCGGCCCTGATTTGGAGAGCGCATAAGTCAGTTGTGCGGGTAGATACTTAAAATCGCCAATATCTGCCAAACGTGCCACGCCTGCCAAATTGCGGTGCTTGAGCCCACCCTGAAGATTTACAAAAGTAAGCTTATTCTCAGGAAAGCCAATCTCTCCTGAGAGGCTTACATCCTGCCCGTTTGCCGCTGCGTCAAACCCGAGCCGCATTTTTGAAAAGGCTCCGGCAGCAGAGGCTGTGCCGTCCAGCACAGACATATCGGCAGCCAAAAGATATTCCTGCAATACCGGCACATAATAGCGGCTGATCAGCATCGACCATTTGCGAAAATCTGCAGTTAGTTCAAGCGATACGTCTTTATCTGCATTTGTAAGGGCACCCTCAATGCGAAGCGTCGCCTCCCCTTCCTTGAGAGACAAATAGTCCACATCTAGACGACCAGGCTGCAGTGTTCCCACAAACCGCGCTTCTCCCAGGTTGGCACCAAACCCATGCAAAGATGCCGTGGAAATGTCGAGGCCAATATCCATACTGTCAGGAACCCGGATAACCGGCGCACCACTTTCAGTGCGTTCAGACGCAAATATATCCAGGTCCAACGTATCCAACGCCAGCTTTACGTGGCTTGGAACCAAGCTGCCGCTCTCGCCTGACAACTCACCACTAACTTTTGATGTATCCAGAGCACCATCAATGGCCGTAAAGGCCCAAACATTACCGCGATATTCAAGCCTGGCTTTTGCATGCGCTGTCGAAAGCCGCCCCGCCGGGATCGCATCGGAAAGCTGCACTCCGGCCCAGCGCGCAAGGTCCGCTACATTACCGACTTCCAATCTGACAGAGCCTGTCCCTTCCTTTGCCGCGAGATTGCCGATCAACGACAAGTTGGTAGCCCCCGGCAAAAGGGCTTGCAAGCTGGTCACTGCAGGCCCCTCTGGCTGGAACGCCAGAACTGCATCGATACGTTGGCCCAAACCGCCATTCATACGCACACCTTCTATAGTGACATCAACGGCACCACTCAGTCGCATCCTGTTTTTGCGCGGAAGTGGCCCGACCACCAATGGTTCTGATTGCGGGGCACCGGCTTCCGGCATAGCCGCTCGCCAAGTCTGCACATCTATCACGCCAAGAGATAAAGAGCCTGCCATATGGCTGGTTTTTGCCTTTCGGGCAATGGTGAGATCCAAACGTCCCCGGGTTTCACCAAGCGTTAGTTCGCGGCTAACCAAGCGGGCAATCCCACCACGGACATCTACCTGTAGATCAAGCCCATAAGGGATATTCGGAAGATGCGTCGTATTTACGGCACTAAAGGAGGCTATGGAAAGCGCTTGGTATGTCGCACCCATTTGAGCGCCACGCATAAGCAAACGCGCAGTCATATCGCCGCTGGAAGCAATGCGCCCAGAGACTGTGATGTCACTGCCACCAATGCCGATCGACGCTTTAACCGAGACTTCATCCCGCACCGTGACCGGCTTCAGCCTCCCTTGTGTTTCAACACGCTGACCCTCAAGCGAAAAATCGCCGCTCCACTCTAGCGGACCAGAAGGCAGGGAGCCTGAAAGATTGAGATTCAGAGCTTCAACCAGCCGCTTTGGTCCTTCAAGAGGCGATAGACTCAGTCGGCCATTTTCAATATCAAGCCGCATAAGGTCCGTCGCACTGCTTTCGCTGGATTTTGGCCAGCCCCGAACCCGCCACACACCGTCTGCTGCTTCATCCACAGCAACGCTTAACCCTTCAAGGACCAAGCTTTGAATGGCGACTTTCCCTTTTAAAAAGCTCGCTACACCAAGGCGCAGTGAAATCTTGTCGGCGGTCGCAACGACATCGCTATTTTCTGCCCTCATGGGCGCAATATGAACCGTTTCAGCCGACACGCTGGGACGCGGGAACAACGCCACTGACACATTGCCGGCCAGTTCTACCCGCATGTCCATTTGTTGGGACGCCAAATCCGACAACGTACGGCGATACTGGTTCCAGTCCAGAAAGCTCAGAACCAGCGAGATAGATACAAGCCCTGCGGCGATTAGGCCAACGACCCAATAAGCGGATTTCTTTAATTTGCTAGATGCCACTCGATATCTCCAAGGATCGGCTTGAGTCTGCGCCTTCTTCTTCTTTCATACAAGTATCAATAGGAATTAGGCAAACTTAGGACGGATTTTTCTTAACCTTTTGATCTACCGACATTAAGCTGCAAACATTACACACCTAGCAACCAGTTAGAGTATTCAATTAAACACGAGGTTTTTTAGCTTCAATGCCCCACCAATCCCGTACAAGACCTCAGCGCCTCTTGCGCAGGCTTCGAGCCACCATGTTCGGCGCAGGCAGCTACGAATTTGGTACGATTACAGTCCTTGCTGTACTGATCGGCATCATTTCGGGCTATGCAGCCATCGGTTTTTACCTGGGCATCGCCGAAGTATTGGAACTTGGGTTCGGTGTTGATGAAGCCTCTTTGGCAACAGGTGTATCTTCGCTACCTGTCTGGTTGGTTGTCGGCGTTCCGGTTACCGGCGGTTTGATTGTGGGGCAGCTTTTACGCTTCATCCCAGGGCATCAAACCAAAGGTGTTGCCAATGTGATCGAAGCTGCTGCACTCGACAATGGTCAGATTGGACTGAAAGAAGGGATCGCGAGCGCAACTGCAACCGTTATCTCGCTGGGGTCTGGCGCGTCGATGGGGCGCGAAGGCCCTGTAGTGCATTTGGGCGCAACACTTGCGGCTTTTGTCACCAGAACCCTGCATTTGAACCCGGCGGTAGCACGTACTTTGCTTGGGTGTGGGGTAGCTGCAGCAGTTGCAGCTTCCTTCAACGCACCAATCGCCGGCGTTTTCTTCGCACTTGAGGTGGTGATCGGCCACTATGCGCTGCATGCATTTGCGCCAGTGGTAATCGCAGCGATCGCTGGCACGCTGGTAAGCCGAGCCCACCTAGGCGACTTCCCGGCTTTTCAAATCACCGATTATGTCATCGTGAGCTTCTGGGAATTCCCAGCCTTTTTTATGCTCGGCGTTGCGGCTGCAATGGTGGCGGTAGTTTTCATGGCCGGGATGAATTACGCAGAAAAAATGCAAGCCAAGTTGGCAGCCATACCCTATTGGCTTATGCCCGGCATCGCAGGCCTGTTTGTAGGCCTGATCGCGCTGGTATACCCTGAGGTATTGAGTGTCGGTTATGAAGCCACAAGCAAAGCACTGAATGGTGGGTATACCCTTAATGTGCTTCTGGCGCTTCTTATCGCCAAGCTTATTGCCACTTTTATTAGCTATGGAGGCCGTTTTGGCGGCGGCGTTTTCAGTCCGTCGCTGTTTTTCGGAGCAATGACGGGCGGTGCCTTTGGCCTGATCGCAGGTAGCCTTTTTCCTGATCTCGCTTCATCTCCAGGATTATACGCCATTGTCGGCATGGGGGCCGTTGCATCTGCGGTCCTCGGCGCGCCAATCTCAACCATGTTGATCGTTTTTGAAATCACTGGCGATTATAATGTGACCATTGCTGTGATGATTGCGTCAGCAATATCCAGCAATGTCACCAGCCTGTTTTATGAGCGTTCCTTCTTCCTGATGCAGCTTGCGGCACGCGGTATCCGCCTTGAAGGCGGGAAAGCCACTTACCTTTTGAAATCAGCAAAAGTTGCTGACCATATGAGCCGTGATTTTTTCACGGTCACCGAAAACGAGCCTATTGAAAAAGCCCGAGAATTGCTGGTTGCGCAAGGAGGCGGGCTTTTGATCGTTACTGATAGCGCGGGCAAAATGCTCGGCACGCTTGGCTTCAACCAATTGCCCCCGGATATTTTTGATGAGGACCAGGCGAAAGACCACACGGCTGGCGAATATGTGCGCGAAGCCTCTCATATCGTTAAGTCATCCGACGCCCTGCAAATCGCCATGAATCGGATGGATGTGGGCGGCGAAGAGATCCTGCCTGTTATTTCACCTGTGCAAAAAGGCGTTGTTGTCGGCCTGATCAGCCACCGGCATGTGATGAAAGAATATAATCGTGCACTCCTTGAAACCCAGGGCCGGGACCGTAGTGTTGGACGTCGCGGTTGATTCAAATAAAAATTGCATAAGTTCCTGCTTCGTTCTCACGCATCAGAGTGCTATAGACGCCCTATGAGTGATCCTTTTGAGTTAGATGATTTGGACATGGGCATTGCTGAACCAGCGGTGCCCCAAGCAATGGTACAGTCGGGCCAGCCGCCTTATTTGAGTGGACTGAACGAGCCGCAGCATAACGCCGTGATGGCGCTTGATGGGCCGGTACTTGTACTGGCTGGCGCGGGCACAGGTAAAACCCGCGTGCTGACCACACGGCTCGGCCACCTGTTGGCGACAGGCCGCGCAGCGCCCTGGAATATCCTCGCGGTTACCTTCACCAACAAAGCTGCGAAAGAAATGCAGGAACGGGTAATGCAAGTGATTGGTAGGCCCGTTGAAGGCATGTGGATCGGTACATTCCATTCAATCTGCGTGCGTATGCTTCGCAAGCATGCAGAACTGGTTGGCCTGCAGTCTAATTTCACGATCCTTGATACTGACGATCAAATCAGGCTTTTGAAGCAACTGGTACAGGCAGAAAATATTGACGATAAGCGATGGCCCGCCCGCGCACTTGCTGGAGTGATTGATCGCTGGAAAAACAAAGCGCTCACACCGAATAAAGTGCCCGAAAATGAGAGCTATGCCTATGCCAACGGCCTTGGCGGCAAGCTGTACACCGCGTATCAGGAACGCCTTAAACTCCTGAACGCCTGCGATTTTGGTGATCTGCTGATGCATGCTATCACCATCCTTCAGGCACGTCCTGACGTTCTGCGGGAATACCATAATCAGTTTCGTTATATTCTGGTCGACGAGTATCAAGATACCAACGTTGCTCAGTATCTCTGGCTGCGACTTTTAGCCCAGGCAACACAAAATATCTGCTGCGTCGGTGATGATGACCAGTCGATTTATGGCTGGCGCGGTGCCGAGGTAGGTAACATTCTCAGGTTTTCGGAGGATTTTCCTGGTGCCAAGGTTGTACGGCTGGAACAAAACTACCGTTCCACCGGCCATATTTTGGCTGCGGCTTCCTCTTTGATCGCCGCCAACGAAAACCGTTTGGGCAAGACACTCTGGACCGACCAGCCTGAGGGAGACAAAGTTGCTGTCAGAGGCGTTTGGGACGGCCCGGAAGAAGCACGCAGCATCTGCGAAGATATTGAAAGCCTTCAGCATAAGGGCCATGCTCTCAGCGAAATGGCGATTCTGGTGCGCACAGGTTTTCAAATGCGCGAGTTCGAGGAACGGCTCATTACACTGGGCGTGCCCTACCGGGTTGTTGGTGGCCCACGCTTTTATGAGCGCGCAGAAATCCGCGATGTGATGGCCTATCTGCGCGTGATCGCGCAGCCCGACGACGACCTGGCTTTTGAGCGCATCGTCAATGTGCCGAAGCGTGGACTTGGGACCACTACAATCCAGAAAATTCACCATATTGCCCGGAGCCACGGCATTTCAATGACTCGTGCTGCGCGGCAAATCGTGGGGCTTGACGAACTTCGACCCGCAGCACGAAAATCGCTCACGCGCCTGATGGACGATTTCGACCGTTGGCGCGGACTGCTGCACGGGCATACTCATGTGGAAGTCGCTGAAATACTGCTTGGGGATTCGGGCTATATGGAAATGTGGCAGAACGACAAGTCCCCGGATGCGCCAGGTAAACTTGAAAATGTTAAAGAGATGGTCTCTGGCATGGGCGAGTTCGAAAATCTGGGCGACTTCCTCGAACATATCGCTTTGGTAATGGAAAACGACAGCAATGAAACCCGAGAGAAAGTCACTTTGATGACTTTGCACGCAGCAAAAGGGCTGGAATTTGACACAGTCTTTTTGCCGGGCTGGGAAGAAGGCTTGTTCCCGAACCAGCGAGCTTTGGATGAAACCGGCGTGAAGGGCCTCGAAGAGGAACGCCGGCTAGCCTATGTGGGTATCACTCGCGCCAAAAAAAACGCCCATATCTTTTTCGCTGGAAACCGTCAGGTGTTTGGGCAGTGGCAATCAAGCTTGCCAAGTCGCTTCATTGACGAATTACCCGCTGAAAACATCGAGATGGAATCAGCACAAGGCCTATACGGAAACCGATCAAACCGAGGCTGGGATAGCCGCGATGATAATTATTCAGACGCTGGCGATTATACAGCATCAGGTGACAAATATGGCCCAGGCTGGAAACGCGCCCAATCCATGCGCAATGAACAGTCCAATTATGATTACTCAAAACTCCGAACCGTAAGCGGGGCTACAAAACGCGCCAAGAAAGCCAAAGCACAACTGATTAGCGACTTTGCCGTTGGCGAGCGTGTTTTCCATGAAAAATTTGGCTATGGCATGATTGAAGATGTAGAAGGCAACAAACTTCTTGTTGAATTTGACAAGGCTGGCACAAAACGGGTTGTCGACAGTTTTGTGAAACAGGCCTAAGGACCAAAAATGACCGAACAAACATGGTGCCTCTCAGGCGAGCTTGTATTGGAAGCTGCCCAGAAACTCGAACTGGTGATCGAACTTTTGTCCGATGAGCGCGGTGATATTCCTCCAACCATCTCTTATTTCGAACAAGCTGGTCTACCGCAGTGGCGCACCGAAGTATTTTTTCCGGCGGCACCTGATTATGGTTTTATCAATGTAATGCTGCAGCGCGCAGGCCTTACAGACTGGGATCACGAAATCGCACCTATGGAAGAGAAGGATTGGGTTAGTGAAAGCCAGAAACTGCTGGCCCCTGTCAGTGCAGGCTGTTTTCTCGTTTACGGCAGCCACGACAAGGACAAAACACGGCCCAACGCTATCAACCTGCAGATTGACGCCGGTCAGGCATTTGGAACAGGCAAACATGAAACCACGGCTGCCTGCCTTGAAGCCCTTGCTGACTATGCCACAGCGATCTCGCCTAAAACTGTACTGGACTTAGGTACTGGTTCTGGCGTTTTGGCCCTCGCAGCGCACCGGCTGTGGCCCACAACCTGTATTACCGCAAGCGACATCGACCCGATCGCCGTAGAGGTAAGCAAAGAAAATGTTGTAATCAATGCCGGCATATTGCGGAAACCGGGAGTAAAAACCGGAGGTATCGCGCTTATCACTGCTACGGGGCTGGATGATCCAGCCTTTCAAGAGGACATGCCATTCAATCTGATCACTGCCAACATATTGGCCGGACCACTTGTCGATATGGCACCTGACATTTCGGATGCGTTGGCAAAGGGGGGCAGGCTTGTGCTCTCGGGGCTTCTCTATACCCAGGAAAAAGAAGTCCTCGACGCCTATCAGGCGCGAGGACTAGTATCTCAGGGCAGAATTGAGAAAGGTGACTGGCTTGCTCTTACGCTTCAAAAACCCGAATAGGGTAAATGGCGGAGCAAACCCGGTTCATTCTGTAACACGGGGCAGCGTAACTGACCCGTTTAAATTCATTAATGTGCGGGCACCGCACCACCGCCGAAACCGCCACCGAGGCTGATCGGGCGAACAATCTTGATATCGTATTTTTTCGCTGGCTCTTTGGCACGCATCTGGCCGTTTTCAACCATCAAGGAAAAGAAATCTCCGGTGGCAGCCAGATCAGACGCAACCTCCAGTATTGTTTCTTCTGCAGCAACCGCAAACGGCGTATATACTTCGCCCGAGCATGCGCCAGGTACTTGACCTTCGCCCGCGAGCAAACCCAAAAAAGTGAAAACCTGTAGTTCTTCTGTTGTTACTGCTCTAGCCATCTTTCTTCTCCAAAGTCTCGCTATTTTTATTTTTGTCGTCAGTCTTGCTGACAGCGCATAAATAACCCTGCCAAGCAGGGCTAAGTAGTAGTTAAGAACGCAAAGTAGCCATGCAAAAAATGCATAGCTTAAAATTTATGGCAAAAGCTTTGTGAATAACTGGACTGTTTGGTTTGGAATTTATTACAGGCTGATGACACCCAGGAGCAAAAACAGGCTCACTGTCCAAAAAAGGATGCCACCAAGGACATAGGGTTTGGCCATTTTACGTTCAAACCAATGCCGTGGCCTGATGCCTTTTGCTAGGAAAACCAACAGCCCGGCAAGGTTCACGCTCACGATATTTACTGCAAGTAACATCAGCGCTCCAAACGCCAAGACCATTTCATTGGCACCAAGCATAAACCCAAAAGTCGCCGCGGGGGGCAGCAATGCCACCGCAACCATCACACCTACAAGTGTCATTGAAAGGCCTGTCGTGAGGCACAACACGCCAGCCACGCCAGAAACTGCGGCAAGTGCCACACCACTTATGCCAACAGCCGTGCGGCTCATCAGTTCTCCGTTCTCGGGGAACTCAGGCCAGAAGAAGCCAATCAGGGCGGATATAAGAACTGCGACTGCGATCCCGAGAACGCCCGACAAAAAAGACTGTATCATCAACGGCCTGTCACCTTGCGATGTCGCGAAGGCAAACGCCAAATTGGGGCCAAGGAAGGGCGCGATAATCATCGCGCCGACAACTACAGCCACATTGTCTTGCAGCAAACCAATAAGCGCCACGATGGTGGAAAGGCAAGTCAGTAGAAAATAATTGAAATCCATTCGCGCGCCCTGCCCAACCTTATGGTAGAGTTCCTCGCGGGTATCCCCTGCCCCCTTAGTCTCCACAGACGGCAGCGTTGCATCGACGGGTATAATGTTAATGCGCGCTTTCGAAGAGGTTTTTAGTAGCGTATGCAGCGTATCTATGAGCTTCTGGCGGTCCTCTGAGTGTGTGAGCAAAAAGAAAAGCGCGTGATCATCCTCAAGGTCTGCGCTTTTATGGCAACTGATGACACTCGCTTCACTCGCCAACTTGCGAATATTTTTCTCAGCGGCAATCGGTGCCGTAACTTGCAACATCTTCAGTGGCATAGTGGTTCCCTATTTTTGTGGTTCCGCTGTCTTGTAGTTAAGAGCCGCTATCCTCTTCTCTAAATCACCGAAGGCTACCAAAGCGTGGTCCGCTGCTTTCAGATGACGATATTGGGCAGCCTCAAACCAAAACCGTGCTGCAACCAGGTCCCTTTCGATAACCTTACCCTCAGCATAAAGCATTCCCAGCCTAAACTGAGCCGCAGGAACACCGTGAACGCGGTAAAGCAGGCAGATCGCATCTCCAGTATAGTTTGTGGCATTTTCTGTCGCATGTTTACATTTCTGGCCCTAAAGAGCGCCGGCTGAAAGCTCATAGAAATAGAATGCCAAATCGATCGAAGCGTTCTCAATCTTCCCATTTTCGTGCATTTCGCCAAGGTAGAACCAAGTCTCCCCGGTTCGATATGCTGAGGCGTTAGAATCTTTAGCCCAACATTGCATGGTTTTCTTGTGATAGCGGCCATATTTATCTTCAATTTTATAGCAGCCTTTTTTTAACCTACGTTGTGCCGCACGCCTCTCCATCCGTTTTTCACGGAACTTCTTATTTTTTAGTCGGTAAGCGTAAATATCGGAACACCGAGTTCGGGTGCCATTACCTGTGCCGAAACAACTGAACTTGCAACAAATAGCAACAATAAAGAAAACTGAATCCTACCAATCCGCATATTTTCCCCATACGCACTTATCAATTCGAGATATATGCAATCCATTCTGCTTCACTCATGACCTGCACGCCGAGATCCTGTGCTTTCTTGAGCTTTGATCCAGCGCCCGGCCCGGCAACCACGATATCGGTTTTTTTGGATACAGAACCCGAGACCTTAGCCCCTAAAACCTCAGCTTTAGCCTTCGCTTCTGCACGCGTTAGTTCCACTAGCGTACCTGTAAACACGACAATTTTTCCTGATACTGGGCTATCCTCGGCTTGCCCTTCCACCTCTTTAACATTCAACTGCGCCAAAAGGCGCGAAAACACATCCCGATTTTTCTTTTCCAGATAAAAATCTGCAAGACTGAGAATGACATCACCGCCGATCCCGTCGATCGCGGCTAACTCCTGATTCAGTGCATAAAGTTGTGACACCTTACCCAGCGAGAGCCGAACGTCCAGCGCCGCTACCGTGCGTAGCCTGCTTATGCGAACAGCGTCCGCCTTTAGTATGCCAGCCTCCATGCGTTCAAGGCGCTTGCGTATCAGCGCGACAAGGCCTGTAGAGGCGTTAAATAAATCGGAAGGAGCAAGTGCCGCTGCAAACTCTTTCAGATGCCCAAATGTCTGCAAACAATAATTAAAAGCGCTTATCTCGTGCGCGGAAAGCCCATCTCCCAAGCCAATTGAAATCTCCAGCGATTTTTCCAGATAGGCCGACATGCCCTCAGGCGTCGAAAAATGACGTGCCAGCAGTTTGGCTGTCTCAAGCCCAATACCCGGAATACCAAGCCCAAAAATCATCCGATGAAAATCTATATCGCGGCGCTCTTCAATAGCGGAAAAAAGGTTGCTAACAGAAAGCTCTCCCCAGCCCTCCCATTTCTGCAGTGCCTCGCCCTCAGCGGTATTTTTCTCTCGTAATGTAAAAATATCTGCGGGTTCGGCGATCCAGCCACGCTCGAACAACTGCTCGACCTGCTTAATCCCCAAACCTTCAATATCAAAGGCACCACGCGAAACAAAATGCCTCAAACGCTCAATCTGCTGCGCCGGGCATATAAGGCCACCAGTGCACCGCACCACCACGTCATCATCAGTGGCTTCAGCATGCGAACCGCAGGCTGGGCAAGCCTCGGGAAATGCAAATGGCACCGAACCTGCCGGGCGTTTTTCTAGAACAACTGATACTACCTGCGGGATCACGTCACCCGCGCGCTGGATAACCACGGTATCGCCCACGCGCACATCAAGGCGCTCGATCTCGTCCCTGTTATGCAGCGTAGCATTCGACACCATCACACCGCCCACTGTAACAGGTGCCAGCTTAGCAACAGGCGTCAGTGCGCCTGTGCGGCCCACCTGAATATCAATATCCTGCAACACCGTTGTTGCTTTCTCGGCAGGGAACTTATGAGCAATCGCCCAGCGCGGCGCACGAGCCACCATGCCAAGGCGGCCCTGCCAGTCCAGGCGGTCCACCTTATAGACAACACCATCAATATCGTAATCAAGCGAGGCGCGCTGTTCTTCAATCAACTTATAATGCGCAACAACCCCGCCAGCCCCTTCAAACGCCTGCATCAACGGGTTCACGTCAAAACCCCAGGCCTTAAAGAGGTTGATCATGCCCATTTGAGTTTTTTCCGGCATGTCAGACACTTCGCCCCAAGCATACGCAAAAAACTTTAGAGGCCGCGATTTGGTGATCGAAACATCCAATTGCCTAAGCGAACCTGCAGCGGCATTACGCGGGTTCGCAAAAACCTTGTTCCCGGCATCTTCCTGGCGCGTATTCAAGGCAGTAAAATCAACCTTGCCCATGTAAACTTCGCCGCGAACCTCAAGCACATCGGGCCAGCCCTTACCAGCAAGCCTGTGCGGTATATTCTTGATAGTTTTTGCGTTAACCGTCACATTCTCGCCGACCATACCGTCGCCGCGTGTAGCAGCCACTACAAGAGTTCCCTTTTCATAACGCAACGCCAAAGACAGGCCATCAATCTTTGGCTCCGCCGTTAACAGTACTGTTTGGTCGTCAGAGAGCCCCAAAAACCTTCGAATTCGCCCCTCAAAGTCAATCACGTCATCTTCATTAAATGCATTATCGAGCGACAGCATCGGCCGTGCATGCGTTACTTTGGCAAATTTTTCCTGCTTGGGTGCTGCTCCTACCCGTTTTGTTGGGCTGTCCTCCCGGATAAGTGCAGGAAATTGCTTTTCTATCGCATCGTTGCGGTGGCGCAGCGCGTCATAATCTGCGTCACTGATAACTGGTTCATCTTCCCCATGATATTTTTGATCATGGAAAGCAATATCCATTGCAAGCCGTGCAAGCTCCTTGCGCGCCTCGGCTTCGGTCAGCTTTTCCGGGGCAACTTCAAAAAGGTCAGCCATCAAATGCTATCCGTCTAACTTGAGTAATTGGTCTGCTGCAGCCCTTGCAGCATCTGTGATTTCCGTGCCAGCCAGCATACGTGCAATCTCTTCACGGCGCTCGCTATTTTCAAGCTGGCGAACACTGGTTTTGGTAATGTTGCCCTCGTCGCCCTTCGAAATCTGATACTGGCTTCTACCACGCGCCGCCACTTGTGGACTATGGGTCACCACAAGGATTTGCGCGCTATCAGAAAGCCGCTTCAGGCGCTCACCGACGGCACTGGCGGTCGCACCGCCAATACCACGGTCAACTTCATCAAATACCATCACCGGCGCGGAACCGCCTTCCGCAAGAACCACTTTAAGCGCCAGAATAAAGCGTGCCAACTCACCACCGGACGCCACTTTCAACATTGGCCCAAAAGGCGTGCTTGGATTGGTTTTCACTTCGAACGCAACACGTTCGCCGCCAAGTTGGTTCCAATCTGTTTCCGGTAAAACTTCAATCGCCGTTCTGAAAATCGCTTTTTCGAGTTTCAGCGGCGGCAGTTCTGCTGCAATAAGTTTATCGAGCTTAACAGCCGAGCGTGTTCGCGCTGCTCGCAGCACTTCCACTGCGGCCTTCATTCGAGCTTTCGCCTCTGTAAGTGCCCGCCGCGCTTCCTGAACAATTTCGTCGCCAGCCGACAGGGCCGTGGCTCGCCCCTCGAAGTCTTCAAATACCTGTGCAAGTTGATCTGGCGCGCAATTGTGCTTGCGTGCCAAGCGCCGAATTTCAAACAGGCGCTCTTCAACCGCCTCTAAATCCTGCGGATCAAACTGCAGTTCACGCACAAGGTGCTCCAACGCCTCAACACCATCAGCAAGTTCAACAGAGGCACGGTCAATGGATTGAATCACTGGTGCAAGCCTGTCAGCCGCAGCGCCCTCAGTGCGTTCCATGCGGCGTAGTACACCACGCATCACACTGTCTGCACCAGAGCGGCCAGAAAGCTCCTGCAGGAAGGCTTGCAGGTCATCCATTAGTTTTTCGCCTTGCATCATCAAGGCTCGCTGCTCTGCAAGCTCAGCTTCTTCCCCCGCTACGGGGTTCAAGCCCGCGAGTTCTTCCTGCGCATGTAGGATATATTCTTCATCCTGCTGCGCCTCCAGGAGATCAGTCTCGGCTTTGTCAAGCACACGCTGCGCTTCACTCAAATGCACGTAAGACGCCTTAACGGCTGCCAGCGCTTCGCTGTGGCCACCAAATGCATCCAGAAGCGCCCGGTGTGCGCCAGCTTCCAAAAGGCCGCGATCATCATGCTGGCCGTGCACTTCGAGCAGCATACGGCCCAAATCAGCCAACATGCCGCGGCTAACTGGTTGATCGTTGGCCCAAGCACGGCTGCGGCCATCGGCCCCCACGGATCTTCTCAAGATCACAGAGCCTTCGCCGCCGTCGAGCCCTTCCCGCTCAAGAAGTTCACAGGCAGGGTGATTAGGCACGAGGCTGAACTCAGCGATAACACTGCCTTGCTTTTGGTCCTGACGAACCAGCGCGCGATCCGCGCGTGCGCCTGTCGCCAAACCTAAACTATCAAGAAGGATCGATTTACCCGCGCCGGTTTCCCCAGTCAGCACGGTAAGCCCTTCCTTGAAAGAAAGGTCCAGCTTATCGATCAAAACAATGTCGCGAATGCTGAGGCTGGTCAGCATCAACGCTCCCCCATCTTCAAATTGCCCTCACAGTACCCCAAAAGAACCCACGAGCCTTAGAAAGGCCAAAGCTTGCTCAGCCAGGAACTGCTGTCAGCTTCAGGCGTCAAGTCCCCTTCCACCAGAAGGGCATAGCTATAACGATACCATTTTGTGCCGCCGAAATTATGATCCAGAACAGCGCCGGCCATTTTGGCTTCTTTATGGATTCCAAGCGCCATATAGCTTTCCACCAGACGGTGCAACGCCTCGGGCGTGTGGCTTGTCGTTTGATAGTTCTCAATTACATTGCGGAATCTGCCAACCGCGGCCAGATATTCCTGACGTTTCATATAAAAGCGACCAACTTCCATATCTTTACCTGCAAGATGATCCTGCGTCAGCGCCAGTTTTAAGCTGGCATCGCGAGCATACTCCGAATCCGGGAACCGGCGAACGACTTCCGTAAGCGCCGCTTCCGCATCCATCGTTTTCTGCTGGTCCCGGCCAACGTCCGATATTTGCTCATAGTGGCTGAGCGCAATCAGATAATAAGCGTATGGTGCAGAACGATTCCCCGGATGCAACTGCAGAAAGCGCTCTGCCGCTAAAACAGCATCTTCATAACTACGGCTCATGTAATGAGAATAGGCGGCCATCAACTGTGCCCGACGCGCCCACACAGAATATGGGTGTTGCCTCTCAACTTCGTCAAAAGCAACCGCTGCGATCTTATAGCGGTTTTTGGCCAGGTTATCCTGCGCAAGGTTATAAATAACATCCACGTCACGCGCTTCGTAGCGATCTTCGTCTTTAGAACTGCAGGCAGACAGTGCAACAAGTGAAGCCAGCAAAATAATTTTTTTAAATGAAACTAGAGACATAGTCGCCCGTTACTCCCGTAAACCCAAAAGCACCTTGATTTTCTCCCATTTGGATATATCCTCATACCGCTTGCAACCATTAGTATTGTTTTACAAACACTATTGTCGGCTATCCCGGCTGTAATTGGTGCGCGCTGCTTCTCTAGCACAGGATACCGCGACCGCCAACGGGAATAACCTTCAAAAAAACAAGGAAGGATACTCTATGGTTCTGCTCCACCCGACTAACGACCATGATAGTGGCGATTTTTCGGCAAGAAAGGCAGATTTGATCGACAAGCATGTTGGTCAGCGACTGAGAGACCGAAGACGCGCCCTCGACCTTTCCCAACAAGACATCGCACAAATCCTTGGGATCAGCTATCAGCAGGTTCAAAAATATGAATGTGGCCTCAACCGTATCAGCGCTGGCCGCTTGTTTATGCTCGGGCATATTATGTGCGTACCTGTCGCCTTTTTTTATGAAGGCCTGCCGCCAGCAGAAGAAATGCTCACTGGCCGTATCGATATGTCGGACATGATTGTGCCAGATGTTGAGACACTACCCAATGCCAATATCCGCGATGCCCTTAGCGATTTGGTTCGGGCTATTCGCGATTCTAAAATGATATAAAAAATGCCGCGCGGCAAATCGCGCGGCATACGAATTTTTCTACGTCTTTGGAGAACGGTGTGGGCTTAGCCCTCGCCGCGAACCAGTGCATCATAATCAAGCATCAGCGTTTTAGTGATTTCGCCTACTTCAAAGTTATAAGGGCCAATCTCAGAAAGCGGGCTTACTTCTGCGGCAGTGCCCGTCAGGAATGCCTGCTCAAAGCCTTCCAGCTCTTCAGGCATAATTGCACGCTCGATAACGTTGATACCATGCTTCCTTGCAAGCCCCATCACCGTCCGACGCGTAATCCCATCCAGGAAGCAATCGGGTGTTGGTGTGTGCAGTTCCCCGTCTTTGACGAAGAAAACATTCGCACCTGTCGCTTCTGCCACCTGCCCGCGGTAGTCAAACATCAGTGCATCATCAAAGCCGCGCGCTTCTGCTGCATGCTTCGAAAGCGTGCAGATCATATATAGGCCAGCCGCCTTGGCATGCACTGGCGCTGTGTCTGGTGCCGGGCGGCGCCAATCAGAAATCTCAAGCCGCAGCCCTTTCAGACGAGCCTCTGGCGAAAAATAAGAAGGCCACTGCCACACCGCTACAGCGGCATGGATCGTATTGGCCTGAGCAGCAACTCCCATCATTTCACTGCCGCGCCAGATAATGGGCCGGCAATAAGCATCCGTAAAACCGTTAACCTCAAGAAGCTGGTTACAAGCATCGTTGATCTGATCATGTGTCCAAGGCACGACCATGCCCAACGTTTCAGCAGAACTGAAAAGCCGCTCAGTATGTTCTTTCAGTTTAAAGATCGTGCCATTATAGGCGCGCTGCCCTTCAAATACAGCGCTTGCATAGTGCATGGCATGAGTAAGCACATGAACTTTTGCATCAGCCCAATCAACGAGCTGACCATCCATCCAGATTTTACCTTCCATATTATCGAATGACTTTGATGCCATTTCATTTCTCCAGTGGGGATGTTTTTGCTAATAAAATAACGTTTTTTTCTTGATCGATGTAACATTATGTCGTTATTATGTCAATAACGCTGACTTAAATTGCTTATAGAATCATGCAGAGAAAATTACCACATTCAAACTTATATTTACGTGAAGAAGAGCTGCGACGCGGCATTGAACTCCTTTATTTTGCCTACCGTGACTTCACACGTGATCCCGATGAAATCCTCGCTGAATCAGGCTTTGGCCGGGCGCACCACCGGGTGCTGTATTTTGTTGGGCGCAATCCCGGTACAACTGTGTCGGGGCTCCTGAAGCTGCTGCGCATCACCAAACAAAGTCTCTCGCGCGTTTTGGGGCAGTTGGTTGAAGATGGTTATATCGATCAGCGCTCAGGCACCGTCGATAGGCGGCAGCGCCTTCTGTATCTCACAGAAAAGGGCAGCAACTTCGAAAAAGAACTGTTTGCGACCCAGCGGCACCGCGTGGCGCACGCCTATAAAACAGCAGGCCCCGAAGCTGTTGCCGGCTTTTGGGATGTGCTCCTGAACATTGTCAATGAAGCCGAACGAGAAATCGTACTACGACAAATCGAAAAAACAGACTAAATGTCAGATGAAACGCAAAAATCTATCACCGCATGGGCGGAAACCACTTTCGGCCCCGCCACAGACCCTTCAGTACTGGTAACACGGGCAGCAACAGAGCTCGAAGAACTGTTCGAGGCGGTTCAAGAACAAAACCGTACAGAAATTGGCAAGGAAACCGCTGACGTGGTGATCTTATTGATGCGCGTGCTCGAACAACATGGCCTTGTTCTTAGTGAAGAAATTACCAAGAAAATGGCTGAAAATCGTGCGCGCACCTGGACAGCTAAAGGGGACGGCACCGGAAAACATATCAAATTGCCCTAAACAGCGTACGTGCAGGGTCTTTCTTGTCTGCCTTTAGTCACCGGGTATTTCCGCCATACATTCGATCTCAACACGAGCGCCAAGCGCCAAGCCGCTTGCGCCCATCGCACTGCGCGCAGGAAACCTTTTGTTGAAATAGGTGCGATACACCTCATTCATCGCGTTCCATTCCGTGATATCTGCCAACATGACCAGGCATTTCACTACATGATCCATATCCGAACCATTTTCCTTGAGCGTAGCTTTGATGTTTTCCATGGTCTGACGCGTTTCAGGACCAATCCCACCAGGCACCAGCGTCATCGACCCCGACTTTGCCCCTAACTCCCCCGAGAGATAAAGCATATTATCGACCCGAATAGCTTTCGAAAAAGGGAGGGCGGGCTGTTTTTCTCCCGCGGACAGACCCGACGAAAGGAAAAATACACCAAGTAAAATAATCATTGCTGAATACCGCATATGTCACCCTTTAATGTTTAAAATCCTTGGTACATATAGTATTTCCAATTAACATTTACACATGTTATACTTGAGGATGACATATTCATTAGATTTACGGGAACGGGCTGTTGCCTACGTTCGAGACGGAGGGGCTCCTACTGAGGCCAGTCGTATATTCG
>Ga0316208_1000279_pt1 | contig 68680 bp, 57 predicted proteins | sample 3monopyrite_MG_FD_204944 | JGI IMG/M metagenome (GOLD analysis project Ga0316208, IMG submission 204944) | Microbial mat bacterial communities from mineral coupon in-situ incubated in ocean water Damariscotta River, Maine, United States -... | ecosystem: Environmental > Aquatic > Marine >... | reverse complement strand
AAGCGCCTCATCACCTGCATGGCCTCCATCAGAGCGGGATGCTGGAGCCCCGGAGGGAGGTATTCCCAGTCCCGCGACTCTCGTAGAAAGTATAGCCAGCGATCGTGGGGAGTGGCGGGATCCCGAGTCGGCAGCTTGGCGAGCTCGATGATGTGGATATTGCAGTCCCCAGCTCCAGTCCCAGCTCGCGTTCCCGGGCCAGCTGGGGCGGTCGGGGGAGGAGCGCGCTGCCAGGCCCGGGGTAGACGAGGGGACCGGGGCTCGAGCGTGGTGTTGGCTCCGGCTACTCCGGCCTTCGGCCTCCGCCTCGCTGCCCTCGTTGGCAGACTGCGGTAGACCCGACCCTGTCCTCGGTCTATGGCGAGGCGGAGTGGATGGGGCGGGCGCTGTACCCGACCGAGCACCTGGGTCTACGGGTGTTCGGTGGCGAATACCGGGTCGGGGGGGAGAGGAGCGGACTGCCAGGCCGGTCGGGAGAGGAGCGTGCTTGCAGGCTGGGGTAGACGAGGGGACCGGGGCTCGAGCGTGGTGTTGGCTCCGCTACCTCCGGCCTTGGGCCTCCGCCTCGCTGCGCTCGTTGGCAGGCTGCGGTAGATCCGACCCTGTCCTCGGTCTATGGCGAGGTGGAGGGGGTGGGTCGGGGACCGCTACTCCACCACCACCGGCAGCACACCCCCCGCCAGGCGGAGCTCCAGCCTCGCCCCGGTGGATACCGCGCTGGGGTCGGTGAGCACGTGCCCGCTGTGGAGGGCGATCGCATATCCGCGCTCGAGCACGGCGAGGGGGGAGAGGGTGTCGAGCCGGGCTGTCAGCGCCCCGAGCCGGGCCCGCGAGCGGCCGGTGTGCACCGAGATGGCGCGGTGTAGCCGACCCTGGAGGGAGTCGAGCTCGCGGCGGCTGCGCACCAGGCGGTCGGCGGGGTGGCGCAGGCGGGCCTGGAGGGCATCGACCCGGAGACGGTTGCGCTGGATGACCCGGAGCATGGCCTTCCTCGCGGCGGCCTCGGCGTCGTCGACCTGCCGGGCGAGCTCGATGACATCGGGGAGCACGGCGAGAGCGGCGGCGCTGGGGGTGGGGGCGACGGCGTCGGCGACCAGATCGCAGATGGAGGTGTCGATCTCGTGGCCGACCGCGCTGACGATGGGCACGGGCATGGCGGCGACCTGGCGGGCGAGCTGCTCATCCATGAAGGCGGACAGGTCTTCTTTACTCCCCCCCCCCCGGGTGAGGACGATGACATCACAGCCCCCGTGCTCGACGAGGAGTTGGAGCGCTCGGGTGACGCTGGCGGGGGCCTCGGGGCCCTGGACGGTGCAGGGGGCGAGGAGGATTCGCGCGGCGGGGAAGCGCTCGCGGCTGACCCGAAGGAAGTCCTGGAGCGCAGCCCCGTCCCCGCTGGTCGCGATGCCGACCACGCGGGGGATGCGGGGGAGCGGGCGTCTTCGGGCGGGATCGAGCAATCCGTCCGCGCGGAGGCGCTCGATCCGCTCCTTGATCTGCTTCTGCAACAAGCCCTCGCCAGCGGGCTGGAGGTGGCGGATGTAGATCTGGACCTTGGACTGGGCCGGGTATAGGGCGATCTTGCCCCGACAGCGCACGCGGTCGCCGACCTTGGGCCGAAACCGCGTGTTCTGCCAGTGGCTCTTCCACACCACCCCCCCGAGGATGGCGTCGGCATCCTTGAGGGTGAGGTAGCAGTGACCGGAGCGGGGCACGACGAGCTGAGCGACCTCCCCCTCGACCTCCACATTGGGGAAGAAGCGGTCGAAGGAGCGCTGGATCTCGGTGGTGAGCGCCTTGACGGTCCATACACGGCTCATCGGAGGATCTTGTCCAGGGCGACTTCTTCGGGAGCGAGCATGTGGCGGGCAGCCTCGAGGGTCTCGGGTTGGGTGGTGTTGATATCGATGGTCTCGTCGGGATCGGTGTCGACGTGGAATAGCCACTCCTCCCCGCTGTCGCGGTCGCGGAGGTACTTGATCCCGTTGTTGCGCAGCCCGACTCGGACGCCACTCCCATCGGGGGTGCGGCCGACGAGGGAACACCACACGGTGGCCTTGGCCGTGCCCCGGATGTAGCGGATGAGATCGACGCCCTCGGTCTCATAGCCGTCGATGCCGAGCCAGTTCATGGCGGTGCCGGCGATGTCCATCAGGCGGACCTGTTGGGGGATGGGGGCGACCTGGACCTCGACCCCGGGGACCCGGAGGAGGAGGGGCACGCGCACGGTGTCATCGTAGAGACCATTATGGCCGATGACCCCATGACTGCCGCCCTCTCCGTAGGTTCCTGTCGCGACGACCAAGGTCTCGTCTTCGACCCCAGCGGCGCTGAGGGCGGTGTCGATGCGGCCGATATTGGCGGCGAGGTCGGCCCCGGCGGGCAGGTGGATCCACACCATGAAGGGGTAGGAGGACTTGGATCCGAGCCAGCCCTCGAAGCGGTCGATGGTGGCCTCCCCAGAGCGCCCGGGGGCGAGTCGGCTGGCCAGGGGCTTGAGCAGGCTGAGCCGGAACAGCCCCGAGATGATGGGGCTGAAGTCGTCGTCGAAGACCCGAAAGCCCTGCTCCAGGCCGCTGTCGGCGTTGGCGGCAGAGTCGGAGACGAAGGCGGCGGTGGCATAGCCCTCGGACTCGAGGAGCTCGGGCACGGTGATGTAGGCCCAGGATAGCGGGGCGGAGGCGTCGAGGACTCGGTGCCGCAGGGGATGGAGGCCGGTGAGCACGGTCGCGGCGGCAGCCCGGGTGTCGGGGGTGGGGGTGATGGCGTTGCCGAAGAGCACGCTGTCGGAGAGGGCGTCGGTGTGGGTGCCTGCGTTCCAGCCACCGACGGTGATGAAGACCAGATTGCGGTCGTCGGCGAGGGCGTAGGGACCACCGGTGTCCCGCGCGGCGAAGAAGCCGGCCGAGAGCAGCACCAGGGCGAGGGAGCCTGCGATGGCGGTGGGCAACCAGGGCAGGGAGAGGGGGCGGCCGATCTCCATGCGCCGCAGGAAGAAGCGGCTGTTGAAGTAGACGACGCCGGTGAAGCCGAGAGGCATGGCGGCCATGGCCAGGGCGCCGATGGCGCGCTCCTCGGTGTAGACCTGCCAGGCGCCCTGCCACAGATACCACCCGCAGAGCAGGGTGCCGATGGCGGCGAGGTGGGCGGCGGTGGCGGTAGAGGGCCGGGCCCGATGCAGCAGGAAGGGGACCGGTGCGGTGAGCAGCCCGAGGCCGAAGCCCATGGCCCCCATGAGCGCGGAGGCTGTGGCCCCCAGGAGGGCAAAACCGAAGAACCCGAGGGAGAGTTTCTCGCTGGCGGCGAGGCCCACCGATTCCATCGCTCCGGCCAGCAGGCCGAGCCCAATTCCCCAGACCGCACCCATCAGGATGCGGCGCCCCAATCCCCACGTCTCCATCGGCCCCGCCATAACTTGATACACCGGCTGCGGAGGATGACCCGTGCTGCTTTCTCTCTCTCTGGCCCTCGCGGCCGACCCGATCGTCGAAGACCTGCTGGCCCGTGGCGAGGCCCAGACCGAGGCCTACGAGGAGCTGGTCGAGCTCTGTGACGATGTCGGACCGCGCCTGTCGGGCTCGAAGAATCTGGACCGGGCGGTGCGCTGGGCCCGGCGCCGCATGGAGCAGGACGGCCTGAAGGTCCAGCTTCAGCCGGTCGATGTGCCCCACTGGGTGCGGGGCGCCGAGTCCGCCAGCCTGCTCGCGCCGGTGTCCGAGCCCCTCACTGTGCTCGGCCTGGGCCTCACCGTTGCCACGCCCGAGGGGGGCATCGAAGCCCCGGTGGTGGTGGCCCGATCCTGGGAGGAGCTCGAGGCCCTGGGCAGCCGGGTGAAGGGCAAGATCGTGATGCTCGACCCGCCCTGGGAGGGCTATGGCGAGACGGTCGAGTACCGGGTGAATGGGCCGGATCGAGCGGCCAAGCTGGGCGCGGTGGCGGTGCTGCTGCGCAGCGTCACCAACTACAGCCTGAACACGCCTCATACCGGCATGCTCTCCTACGAGGGCGAGACGAGGATCCCTGCCGCGGCCATCACCCACGAGTCCGCGGATCGCATCCGCCGCTGGTCGGAGCGCGGTCGCATGGTCCGGGTCAAGCTGCTGCTCTCGGGCAAGCAGCTCGACGATGCGCCCAGCGCCAACGTCATCGGCGATGTGCTCGGCTCCGAACAACCCGACGAGGTCGTGGTGCTGGCCTGTCACCTCGACAGCTGGGATGTGGGCACCGGCGCTCAGGACGACGGGGCAGCCTGTGTCGCTGTCATGGAGGCCGTGGCGCTGATCGCGTCGCTGGACACGGCCCCCAAGCGCACCGTGCGCGCGGTGCTGTACACCAACGAAGAGAATGGGCTGGCCGGGGGCAAGGCCTATGTCGAGGCCAATAAGGATCTGCACCATGTGGTGATGATCGAGTCGGACACGGGCATGGGCGGCACCCTGGGCTTCCGGGTGGACGCAGGCTTGTCCGAGAAGGACGAGAACCTCGCCGCAGCCGAAGCCTATATCCCGGCGCTCCGAGAGCTCTTGCAACCCCTCGGGGTGCTCGGGGTCAGCGACTTCGAGGCCGGGTATGCAGGCGCCGATGTGGGCCCCACGCTCCGCGCCAATCAGGGGCTCGGGCTGGGCGTGAAGCACGATATGTCGGACTACTGGAAGATCCACCACACCCAGGCCGACACGGTGGACAAGGTCGACCCGGCCCAGCTCCAGAAAGAGGTCGCGGCCCTGGCCGCCACCGCCTGGATCTTGGCCAACACCGACACGCTCCCGGAGGGCTGATGTACGCCATCGAAGATCGCGATGGCCTCGTGTGGACCGAGGTCCCCACGCCGCAGCCCGGGCCGGGCGAGGTCCGGATCCGGGTGGCGGCGACCGCGGTGAATCGCGCAGATCTGGTGCAGCGAGCGGGGCTGTATCCGCCCCCGCCAGGGGCCTTGCCGATCCTGGGCCTGGAGTGCGCGGGCGAGATCGACGCGGTGGGCGAGGGCGTCGATCCGGCGCGGGTGGGCGAGGCGGTGGTGGCCCTGCTCTCGGGCGGGGGCTACGCCCAGCAGGTGGTCTGCCCGGTAGGCCACACCCTGCCCCGGCCGGCGGGGATGTCGGCGGAGTCCGCGGCTGCGGTGGTCGAGGTGTTCGCCACGGCCTGGCTCAACCTGGCGGTCGAGGGCGAGCTGAAGCCCGGCGAGCGGGTGCTGATCCACGCAGGGGCGAGCGGGGTCGGGACCGCAGCGATTCAGCTGTGCAGGGAGTGGGGCAACCCCGCTTTTGCGACGGTGGGCTCGGAGCAGAAGCGCGCGCGCTGCGAGGCGCTGGGGGCCTCGGCTACCGCCAACCGCCACGATGGGCCCTGGCTGCCCGCGGTCAAGCAGTGGGGGGGCGCAGACCTCATCCTCGACCCGGTCGGCGGCGACTATCTGCACAGCAATATCCGCGCGCTCCGACCTCGCGGAAGGCTCGTGAATATCGGGCTGATGGGGGGCACATCGGGCACCCTGCCCATGGGCCCGCTCTTGGTGAAGCGCCTGGCTGTGAGGGGCTCGGTGCTCCGCTCGCGCTCCATCGCCGAGAAAGACGCGGTGGTCGCGGGGCTGCTGCGCGAGGTGTGGCCGCTGCTCCAGTCCGGCCAGGTGGCCCCGGTCATCGACTCGGTGCTCGATATCGAGCAAGCCGAACAAGCCCACGCGAAGCTCCGCAGCGACCAGACGGTGGGCAAGATCGTGCTGAGGGTCCGGTGAAGACTCTCCGCACGGGCTTGGTCGCGCTGCTGCTCGTGTGGATGATCGGGGGCCCGATAGCCCGTCAGGTGTTCAACAATAGCAACCCCTTCTTGCCGGGCTGGCATATGTACCGCGGCTTCGCGACGGGCCTGTTCTCGGTGAGGATGTACCGGATGGAAGCCGGGCATCGGGTCCCCGTGGACCGGGTGGCGGCCCTGGGCTTTTCGGACTGGCGCGAAGCTCCGATGGGGGTGCGGCGGGTCCGCAGCCCGGAGCAGCTCCAGCGCCAGGTGACCCAGGTGTGCCGCGCCCTGGGGCCGGGCACCGATCTGCGGGTCGAGGCCCGGTTGGCCAAGGTCGATGGCTGGCGCACGGTGCTCGACGGCCGGCGGAACGCGTGCCGATGAGCGCTGTGGATCGCTTCTTCGAGGCCCGGGGCTCGACCCGGATCGTGGGGGTCATGCGGATCCTGGCGGTGCTGGTGACCTGGTCGCGCTTCGGAGCCGGGATGGTGCCGGCTTTTGCCGAGGGGCCGGTCGATGTGGGGCTCGGAATCGGGTTCTGGGTGGCGAGCGGGCTGGCCTTCGTGGGGCTGTTCGCCCGGCCCGCCATCCTGCTCACCGGGCTGGCGGTGTTCGCGACGCACCTGCTGCATGGGGTGTGGGGAGGCAACCCCAACCTGGCCAGCCACCACGTCTTCGCTCAGGGGCTGCTGTGCTGTCTGATCGCGCTCACCCCGTGTGGGCGGTCGTTCTCGGTCGATCACCTGCGGACCGGCCTGCCGGAGCGGGCCCAGACCTGGGGCCAGACGCTGATCAAGCTCCAGGTCACGGTGCTCTACCTGGGAGCCATCTACGAAAAGTCCTATCTGGGCTGGCTCGATGGCTCCCGGCTCCAGCATGTGGCGATGCAGGTCTACTTCGGCGCCGATCTACCCCAGGGAGCCTGGTTTTGGTGGGCGACTGCCGGAGGCGCCATCGGGACCTGGGTGATCGAGTTGGCGCTGGCGCTGCTGATCTGGGTGCCCCGGGCTCGGGTCCCGGCGCTGCTGCTGGGTTTTGTCTTCCACGGCCTGGTCTACCTGTTCACGCCGGTCGCGACCTTCACGGTGACGATGTTCGTCTTTCTGCTCTCGGCCCTGGATGGGGACGAGGTCGAGAGTCGGTTGCGGTCCACGGTGGCCGAGGGCATCGAGGGACGGCGCTGGGGCCTGGTTCTGCTCCCGCTGGCCGTGCTCCCGCTGCTGAACACGCTCGGAGCGGGCCTGCCGGTGGCCACCTACGAGAGCCTGAACACCCTCGGAGAGTCGACCTGCGAGGTGCACCTGGAGCGGAACGGTCGGGTCCAGGCGCTGCCTCCAGAGGCCCGGTCCAGGGGCCTGGATGGGGTGAAGCGGGCGGCGTACCGGGTGTGCCGGAACCGCGGCCGGGTCGATCTGATCGGGCGCTGCGGCTCGGAGCAGGGCTGGGAGGCGGTCGAGCTCCGGGGCTGGTGTGAGAGACCGCCCCCTGCTGGGCCTGCCCGCAGAGTGAGCGCCCGATGACCCAGCTCGCCATCGTCCGCATCGCCGTGGTCCTGCTGCTGTGGGCGGAGTGGATGGGTCCGCTGCGGCCCACCCATCACTGGCTGCATCCCGAGCTGCTCGTGCTCACCCTGCTGCCTTGGGTATTCTCTCCCTTCCTGCTCTTCGGTTGGTTCTCGCGGACCGCCGCGGCGCTGACCGGCGCCTCGGTCCTGGGGATCGCCATCTACGGGGGCGGAGTGGCCCTGGGCAGTGTGGAGGCCTGGCTGATCGGGGTGATGGCGCTCGCTCTGGCCTTCAGCCCCTGTGGGGCGGCGTTCTCGGTGGATGCGATCCGTGGCGACGCGGGGCGGACGGAGCAGGGCGGGCGGTGGGTATTTCGGGCCCTCACCAGCGCGCTCTTCCTGGGACTGGCCCTGGACACGCTGCTGGGCCCGGCTCCGATGGGCGTGCGGATCGAGCAGCTGCTGTGGGCGCGCTTTGGGGCCACCACCCTGCCCGGAGTGGCGGCTGGAGCGGCTTGGCTCGTGGTCGGCGCTCAGCTCCTTGGCGCGATTGCGCCATGGTCGAAGCGACTGAGGCGCCCCGTTCTGGCCTGCATCGGCTTGCTGCTGCTGCTTTCCTACCCCGTGTTCTACCTGGGGAGCTTCTCGGTGCTTCTAGCGATTCTAGCGTTTGGCTCTATGAATTCCGCCGAAGTGGATGGCGCGCTCACCGCGTTGGGGATCGGGGCCCCCTTGCAAGCGGCGGCTCCGTCCGCGAATCTTGGGCCGAAGCAGACGTAGGATATGCGTGCTGCAAATGAGGAGACATTCCATGCGTACCCTGACGCGTTCTCTGGTGCTCGGCGCCAGTCTGGCCCTGTTCGCTGGTTCGGTAGCGGTCGCTGCCAGCCCCGCAAAGACCGAGTGGAAGGAGATCAAGAAAGACTCCAAGACCATCGCCAAGCTCACCAAGAAGTTCGAGAAAGCGATTCCCAAGGGCAAGACCGACAAATATGTCGAGGACATCCGCACCTTCGCCAAGGGCGAGCTGGTGGAGTTCCGCGCCAAGGGCGTGAAGACCAAGGACCCCAAACCCACGCACCCCTCCGAGGGTCCGTCCCAGGCGCCGCCCTCCAACACGCCCTATCTGGACAAGATCGCGGACAACCTCAAGGATATGCGCGACTCGAAGAACCCTCAGAAGCGCCTCGCGGCGATGAAGAAGGTCTCGGGCGCCTACGCCAAGTGGGAAGCACGGCTCAAGTCCAAGCTCTAGACGCCGATTCGGCGGCCTATTTCGCCGAGAACTTGGCCCTGCCCTCGTCGTGTACAGGAGTACACGTCCTCGGTTGGGCCGGCGTTCTCGACCAAATATGCCTGCCGACTCGGCGCCCTTGATGAATTTCTGAGGGTGCGTCCTAGAGGGCTTCGCCCAGACCGGGTTCGTCGAGCTCGTCCAAGGCCCGGCGCTGCTTGGCGGCGTTGGGCGGCTGGGAGGTGCCCTGGGGGGAGCCTGCGGAGAGCTGCACCTCGACGCGCACCTCGACCGGGTCGCCCGCAAACATGCGGTTGTCGGCCGTGGAGTAGACGCTGCCCAGGGCGCCGAGCTCGCGGCCGAAGTCCTGGAGCGCGTGGGCGGGGAGCTGCACGATCACCGTGGTGGCCTCGGTGCCGGTGAGCTCTGCGATGGACAGCGCCTGCTTGTTCTGGTCGGTGACCTCGCCGCGGTGCTTGGCGGCGATGGCGGCCAGGCGGTAGAGCACCTGGGCGTCTTCGGTGTACAGGGCGTAGCTGTAGGGAACCCGCGCGAAGTTGCCCTGCTGCTGGCCGGCGAGGCGGGCGGCCTCTTCTTTTGCCCGGGCATCATCGAGGGCGGCGACTTTCTCGGCGGCGGCCTCATTGGCCAGCTTCAGGGACGACTTGTCCTGGGCGATGTCGAACCCTTTCTTGGCGGGGAGCTTGAGCTGCTCGCTGACCCCCGCTGACTTCCCGCCCGCGTCGATCACCGCGACGCCGTCGTTGTCTGCTGCAGGGGGCTCCCAGGTATTGGTCATGGGGTCGACCGTGCCCTCGGAGGTAGCGGCGGCTTCGCGCTGGACCTCGGCGTCGACTACGGCGTCCTGGGTGTAGCTGCTGCTGCTCTTGGGGGTCTCGATCCGTGCGGCCCCAGCCCCGACCCCGGGTGCGGGCTCGGAGACCGAGCCTCCAGGCAGGGCGATGTAGACGACCAGAAGTGCGGCTGCAGCGACCGCGAGCCCCTCGATGGGGATGCCAAATGGCCGCCGGTACCAGGACAGCTGCACCACCTGGGGCTCGTCCTCGATCGCAGCCAGCAACCCGTCGAGGAAGTCGGATGGTGCGGCAACGGGCCCGTGCTCTGCGAGGAAATCGCGCGCACCAGTGAGCTGGTCGAGCTCGTCTCGCAGCACCGCATCCGAGGCCAGGCTGGCTTCGATCTGGTTGCGGTCGGCCTCGGAGAGTTCTCCGTCGAGGTAGGCGGACAGCATTTCATTGGCAAAGGGTTCGGACATCAGGCTTTCAGATCACATCACGCTTGTCGATTTTTCGGGAGAGAACCTTGGCGAGCTGCGCCCGGGCCCTGTGGAGTCTGCTCTTTACGGTACCTCGGGCCAGGCCGAGGAGCTCTGCTATCTCTTCGTATCCGAGGTCCTCGACATCGCGCAGCACGATGATCGTGCGTTGCTCCTCGTCGAGGCTCTCGAGGGCCTCTCGGACCAATATCTCGGCTTCGGACTGGTGGGTCTGGGCGTCGGTCCCTGGGCCCTCGTGAGCGAACTGCCTGGCGGGCTGATCGTCGTCGGTGGCCCGCTTGCCCTCGAGAGGCTCGTGGAAGTCGACGTGGCGCCGCCTGCGGTAGAGCTTCTTGTTCTTGCAGTGGTTGATGACGACCCGGTAGATCCAGGTCGACAGCTGCGCGTCTCCGCGAAACTTCGCCAGCGACCGGTAGAGCGCGAGGAACACATCCTGTGAGACCTCTCGGGCGACCTGATCGTTGCGCATCCACCGCAGGCACATGGAATAGACCCTGTCCTGATAGCGGCGTACGATCTCGGTGTAGGCGCTTCGATCTCCCTCCTTGAAGCGACTCACCAGCTCCGCATCGCTGGGATGATGGACCATGGCGAGAAGCATGAGCATGTAGGGGTTCGCTCTCCTACGACAAGGATGGGGGCGGGTGGTTCCCGGAATCCTACAACGGGGATGCGGGGAGATCCGGAGGACCGACTAGTCGTCGATCGATCGCCTCTCCATCCGGATGCGTTTGCCGGTCTTCACGGCCAGGTTGAGGGTCTCGAGGCTGACGCGGTTGAAGGGGAAGATCGCCTTGCGGATCTTCGCCCCCTTGAAGGTGCAGCCGTCGAGGTTGGTGAAGTCGAAGTCGGCCTCTTCGAGGTTGGCGCCGTCGAACACCGCGTCGGTGCAGTCGGAGTGCCACATGGACGCGGCCTGGAGGTTGGCGTTGCGGAATGTGGACCGGGACAGGTTGCACTCGGCGAGCTTGCACTCGGCGAGCTCGGCACCGTCGAAGCAGACCCCGGACAGATCGTTGCCGCGCAGATCGAGTCCTGCGAGGGACTCACCGCGTGCGATCAGATCGACAATCTGCTTCTTGGTCAGGGGTCGAGGCGAGCCCATCGGGTTCCTTCTCCACGAGAGTCAGCGATCGCATGACGCGATCAGCCAATCGGGTTCCGTGTAATGCGTCGGCGTGCACTGTGCCGCCCGGATTGACGGCGTTGACCTCTACCAGCAACCCGCCGAGCACGTCGAGACCGGCGAAGCGGATGCCCACCCGGGTGAGGAAGGGGGTGACGCTGGCGGCGACCTCGCGATCGCGCTCGGTGACCTGGGTGGGGCGGGGCACCGCGCCGCGCTTGAGGTTGTGCCGGAACTCGCCCTCGGCGCGCTCTCGTAGGTAGCCTCCGAGGATCTGACCATCGCACCAGACCAAGCGCTTCTCTCCCTCGGGGTCCTCGATGCGTGGCTGGAGCACGACCAGGCCGGTGGCGCGCCGGGCCTGGGTGAAGGCATCGTCGAGGGTGGCGGAGTCATCGGCGGGCACTGCAACCACCCCGCTGCCACCGGACCCGCGGTCGGGCTTGACCACGATCGCCCCGTGCTGTTCGTGGAATAGGTGAGCCGAGCCCCGGCTGCGGGTGACCAGGGTGAGCGGGGTGGGCAGATCGTGGGCTGCGAGCCAGGACTTGCTGGCCAGCCGCACCAATCCGCCCGGCCGGTTCACCACCTGGACGCCGAGGTCTTCGAGGTGGAAGGCGAGAGCGAGCAGGGTCGGGTCGATGGGAGAGGAGCGGAGCAGCAACAGATCGAGCTTCTCGAGATCGATGCGCGCCCGGGAGACGGTGCGCAGGTTCAGGCCCCGCGCCACCGCCTCGGGCTCCATCGCGCCGGGACCGAACCGGAAGGCGCGCCCCTCCACCCGGTGGGAGGCGACGGCCAGATCGCGTTGTTCGAGCACCCACAGAGAATGCCCCTGCCTGCACCCCGCCGCGATGAGGGCGGAGGAGGTCCAGGTCGGCGTGACCGATGCGGCGTTGCGGATGATGACCCCGATGTGCATGAGATCGCCTATCCCCTGGTAGGCTCCCGCGCGCGGAGGTCGAATGAAGTGCACGGTATTGGGCGCGGGTTCCTGGGGCACGGCACTGGCGGTGCAGCTCGCTCGCCAGGGTCACGACACCTGGCTGTGGGATCGCAACCCGGCGCGCTGTCGGGTCATCAACGAAGAACACCGCAATCCGCGCTATCTCAAGTCGGTCACCCTGCCGGACAACCTCACGGCCCACTCCGATCTGGCCGAGGCCACCGCCCACGCCCAGCTGCTGGTGCCGGTCGTGCCCTCTCATGCGCTGCGCGAGGTGATGCAGGCTGCGGTCGGGTCGATCCGGCCCGATGCCCACATCTCGGTCGCGACCAAGGGGATCGAGGACGGCACCCTGAAGACCATGCACGAGGTCATGGTCGAGATCGTGGGTTCTCCCGAGCGGATCTCCATGCTCTATGGGCCCTCCTTTGCCCTGGAGGTCGCCAATGGCTTGCCCACGGCTGTGGTCGCTGCGGGGCCGGATGAGACGGCTCACTTCGCCGCGGACGCCTTCCACGGGCCCCAGTTCCGCTGCTACCACACCGAGGACACCATCGGCGTGTGCATCGGAGGCTCGCTCAAGAATGTCATGGCCATCGCCTGCGGGGTCAGCGATGGGGTCGGGCTCGGGTCCAACGCTCGGGCGGCGATCATCACCCGCGGCCTGGCAGAGATCTCCCGCCTGGCCGTGGCGGTGGGCGCCAACCCGCTCACCCTGGCCGGGCTGGCGGGTATGGGCGACCTGGTGCTCACCTGCACCGGAAACCTGTCACGGAACCGCCGCGTGGGCCTCGCTCTGGGAGAGGGGCGCACGCTCCAGAGCATCCTCGACGAGCTCGGAGAGGTGGCCGAGGGTGTGATCACGGCGAAGACCGCACGGGCCCTGGCCCACAAGGTGGGCGTGGAGATGCCCATCACCGAGCAGATCTACGCGCTGCTCTACGACAACAAGCCCGCCCAGCAGGCCATGGCCGAGCTGATGGGTCGCGAGCGCAGGGCCGAGAGGGACTGAGCGGCCCCTGATCAGCCGTCGTCTCCGATGGCCTCGACCGGGCAGTTCTCCATCGCTTCGTGACACTGGGCCAGCTCGACGGAATTTTCGGGCTGCTTGAAGACGATGTCGTGGTCTTCGTCCGCCGCCATGCGGAAGTTCTTCGGGGCGCAGTCCGAGCACACGGAGCAGAGGATGCACTCGCGGTCGACATAGAAGGCCACGCGCTTGCCATCGATGACCGCCTCGCCGCCGATGTTGTCTTCCCACTGGTCGTTGGGGTCTGCCATGGCTCCTCCGTGGGCTACCCGAGCCCCGAGCAGCTCTAATCCGACGGACGGGGCGGGTCTACAGTACATACTCGCCCAGCCACCATCCCCGCCGACCCCATGGTGACTACCGGCAGGTGATTGGGGGTGGAGGCCGTCTCCGGTTGTACACGTGGGGCTGGATGACACGATGAAGCGGCTGCTCCAGGTGGGACCGCTGTGGGTCTCGGAGGAGCTCGAGGACCATGCCAACCGGCCACCCCCGACGATGTCGATCTTGAACGGGCTTGGTGGGGTCGTTGAACGAGAACAACTGCCCGCGCGCGAGAGCCCGTGTGTACACCGCCGGTCGGTGTCCAGGGGCCCCGCCCCGTGCAGGGCGAACAGGACCTCGCGGACTTCGTCCAGGCTGAGGCTGAGCGGAGCGGGAGCACAGCCCTCGGCCAGCCAGAACCCCCCGCCGGGACCCGAGACGCCTTCGATGGCATAGCCCTCCTTCCGGAGGCGCTCGATGTCGCGGTAGACGGTGCGAAGGCTGACCCCCCATCGCGGCGGCCAGCTCGGCGGCGGAGTGGCGGTGCCGGGCGAGGAAGAACAACAGAGCGGAGAGTCGACGGTGTCACTGGCCGGGGTCGGCAGCGAGCGGGACTGAGTGGCGCCCCACTGCCCGAAGGCCGAGACGTGCGGCATGACCAGAGAGGCTCCCGGTCATCACGCCCCTCGTGAGGGCTATTGGAATCGCGGTTGGGAGACGCGGCGGACCACCCTCGGGTCCAGGGGGGATCTCGGGCGACTCTCCTATTCCAATGTACTCTACAGACGCGAGCCCCGGGTGCGGCGCCCCTCGGCTCCGAAGGCGGTGTATCGGTGCTTGTCCAGCCACTCCAGCAGGGGAATGGCGGCCTTGCGGGTGAGGGCGGTGAGGTCCTTGAACTCGCCCGGAGTGAGCACGCTGTGCTCGGCGAACCAGCTGCGGAGCTCGTCGAGGAGGCCATCGAGGGCGGCGCTCTCGACCCAGCCGATGCCTGCGATCTGCTGGGCGGTTCCGTCATCCTCGATGAGCCTGAGCAGGGCAGCGACCTCGGGCTCGGGGTGGGCGGCGTGGAGCGCCTTGGGCTTCAGTCCGCCCAGTCCGGCCGAGCGAATCGTGGCCTCGAGATCCGCTTTGAGCCCCAGTTGATCGGGGTCGAGGGCGACCTGGAAGCCCGCGGCCCGGACCAATGGACCGGAGAGCTGGATCTGGCCTCCGCCCAGGCGGTCGACCAGGGCATCGAAGAGTTTTTCGGGGAGATGGCCGAGCCGACCCCGTCGCAGCTCGCGGCGATGGGCCCCCAGCGCGAGGGGGTTTTCGGTGTGGAAGTGCGCCAGCGACTCGACCAGGGCTCCCTCGAGTCGGCCGAGCACCGAGGGAGCCAGGACCCGATCGGCGACCTGGACCCCACCGACTCCGCCGCGGCTCGCCCAGTCTTCGGGGGCAAGCCCGAGGTCGCCGGCGCGCTCGAGCCACACGATGGAGTCGCCGTCGGCGAGCCGGTTGATCTCCGTGCCCCAATCCACCCGGTGCTTGCGGCGCATCTTGCGGGCCCAGGGGTCGATGACGATGCCCCCGCCGAGGGTCTCGAGGGGAGAGGTGCGGCGGATGATGAACCGGTCGCCGGGAAGACAGGGCAGGGGCGAGTCGAGGCGGAGCTGGGCGGGAGTCGTGATGCCGGGGCTCAGCTCGGTTCGGTCGGCGGCGATGTGGAGCCGACCGATGCACTCGGAGGTACCGAGCAGGACCCGCACGCTTGCGCCATCGGCGAGCGCTGGCGCGCTGTGCAGGTGGGTGTAGCGCACATCGAGCATATGGGGGCAGGGGATGGAGCCCCGCGTGACCACGGTGCCCCGGGGCACATCGGCCTTGTCTACGCCGGCGAGGTTGATCGCGACCCGCAGACCGGGACCGGCTTGGGGGGCGGGCTGACCGTGGACCTGGATGCCCCGGACCCGGGCCTCGATCTGTTGGGGAAGGAGGTTCACGGTGGCCCCATCTTCGAGCATGCCGCTCCAGGAAGAGCCCGTGGCCACGGTGCCGAAGCCGGGTCTGCTGAAGGCGCGGTCGACCGGGAGGCGGAAGGGCCCGGATGCGTCACGCTGAGGAGCCTGTAGCTGGGCGATGGCCTGGAGCAGCGCGTCGCGACCCCGCCCGTCCTCGGTGGAGGTGGGGATCATCGGTGCCTCTTCGAGGAAGGTGCCGGCCACCGCGTCTTCGACATCGGCCATGGCGAGCTCGAGGAGCTCCTCGTCGACGAGATCGGCCATGGTGAGCGCGATGAGCCCCTGCTCGACCCCGAGCAGCCCGAGGATCGCGAGGTGTTCGCGGGTCTGGGGCATGACCCCGTCGACGGCACTGACGACGAGCAGCACCGCGTCGAGGCCGGTGGCCCCGGAGATCATCGTGCGGATGAGGCGCTCATGGCCGGGTACATCGATGAGGGCTGCGCGGCGTCCGTCGGGAAGCTGCAGGGCGGTGAAGCCGAGGGCGATGGTGATGCCTCGGGCCTGCTCCTCGGGGAGGGTGTCGAGATCTGCGCCCGTGAGCAGTCGCACCAGGCTGGTCTTGCCGTGGTCGATATGCCCGGCGGTACCGAGCAGGAGGGTGCGGGAGGTTTCGACTTCTGCGGTCACGCTGGGAAGGCTTTGGGGGCTTATGGGGCGGGTAGCAGGGGGTCGCGGCTGATGCGCTCAGCGGACATCTGCGCGTCTACGTCGAAGTTGAGCAGGAGTACGGTGCCGGCCCAGGTGAGGTCGAGCTGGTTGGGGGTCATGATCCCCTCGGCGGGGAAGTCGTATACGAAGGGGCCGAGGACCTGGGCGCCTGCCTGGCCGACGATCTCGCCATCTGCAGGGTTGACCTCGAGGTCGAATACGAAGTCGAGGGGCAGATCGAAGACGATGAGGCTGGCGACGCAGTTGCCCGTGCCCTGGGCCACCTCGCCGAAGGCATCCACGCGGATGAGTGCGCTACCAGAGCAGGTGAACTGGAACTGCTGGTAGCCACCCGTGGCCGAGAACAGGCCGCTGTAGGTGCCGGCGAGGCGGTGCTGGACCAAGACTCCGCCGACGGTGTGAGCGAGGCGATCGCCGTTGGGGAGCACGACCTCGGCGGTGATGTCGTGTTCGCCGACACCGATGGAGTCGTCCTCGAAGAACATGCCGATGCCGTCCCAGCTGGAGTCGACCGAGCTGCTCCACACGACCTGCTCGACGGAGAGCTCGGTGCCGTCTGCCGCGACGAGCACGGCCTCGTAGGGGCGGAGCTCGCCGAGGGGCCGGAAGGAGCCCGACTCCGGTGAGACGATGCGGAACTCTGCGTCTTCGTAGATGGCCCAGTCGACGGGATCGGGGTCGTCGGGGTCGACGCCCGTGGGGACCTCATCGACCCAGCCGAACCCGGGCTGGTCGACCTGTTCGTCGATGAGGACGGCCTGTGTGGGGCTACAGCCCATGGCGATCAGCAACAGCATCGCCTCCGCCTAACGCGATGGAGCGCCGCGCGGGAATTGAACTTCGGGGAGGTAGATCGTCGGCAGGTCTGCTATCGGTCGGTATGCTCTGGTTCCTGCTCCTGGCCTGCGACAAGGCTCCCCCCGAAGAGACCGGCGATCCTGTCGTGGATTGTGTGGGGGTGGGCTGGGAGACCCACGCGCGCGAGCTCGTAGAGACCTGCCAGGGCTGTCATAGCGCCGATCTGCAGGGGGACGAGCGCCAGGGCGCGCCGGTGGGGCTGGACTTCGATCTGCCCGATGGGGTCGAGGGTTTTGCAGCCCAGATGGTCTCGCTGGCGACCGGTCCAGATGCGGTGATGCCCCCTCAGGGGATCGACTCGGAGCTGCGCGAGCGCTTCGCCCTGTGGGTGGAGTGTGGCCTGCCGGAGCTGCCTCGGGGGGCCTGTGTGGGCCGCACCTTCGAGGGGGATCTGCTCGCATCGACCGCCCCCGTCGACCTCTGTCCGAGCACCCGCTGGGTCACTGGGGATCTGTCCATCGACACCGATGACGTCGACCTGGAATGCCTCTGTGGGGTCGGGGGGGATCTGGTTGTCGGAGAGGTCGAGTCCGTCGATCTGCCTGCCCTGCTCAGCTTGCGAGGAGAGCTCGTGGTGCAGGCCAATCCCACCCTGCTTCGCCTCGGTCTGGATGAGCTGGAGCGCTCGGGCCGGGTTCGAGTACGGGACAACCCCGTACTCGAAGAGGTCCGCATCGCCTCGCTCGCAGAGGTCGGTGGCTCCCTCATCGTCCGGGACAACCCCGCGCTCGGTGGCCTCGATCTCACCAGCTTGGCGGCGGTGGAGGGGCCGTTCGAGGTCAGCAGAAACGCCTCATTCACCCAGCTCCAGACCCCGCAATCCCTGGTGGCCCATGGAGATGCGATCGAGATCAGCGGCCTCCCGGAGCTCTCCTCGGTGCGGGGCTTTCCGGGGCTGTCGAGCGTCTCCGGAGCCATCCGCATGGAGGGCATCGGGGCCGCCCAGGTGGTCGCCTTCCCCGATCTTCAGACCGCGGGCTCGGTGCAGCTCGTGAGCTGGCCGGCGATGGGGCAGGTGCGGGCCTTTGGTGCGCTCGAGGTCGTCCGAGGCACACTGCGGGTGGCAGAGGTCGGCCCGATCCCCTCTGTAGACCTCTTCGGTCGGTTGCGGACCGTGGGAGGGGGCTTGGTGGTCGATCGCTTTCGGGGCCGTTCGGTGATCGGCTTCCCCCTCCTCGAGGAGGTGGATGGGGCGCTCGAGATCAGCAACAACACCGCCTTGGTCGAGCTCCGCTTCCCCGCCCTCGACTCGACCGGGGGCTTGCGGATCCACGACGATCCCCTGCTCCCCGATCTCCTCGGACTCCAGTCGCTGGGGACGGTCGGAGGGAACCTGGAGGTCTACCGCAATGGGTCTCTCAGCACCTTGGCGGGCTTGGACAATCTCTCGGTGATCGAGGGGGGATTTCGCCTCGAGAGCCTCCCTGCGCTCGCGGATCTGTCCGCGCTGGATGGGCTCACAGAGATCCAGGGTGATCTGCTGCTGGTCGATCTGCCGAACTTCGACTCGGCCACCCTCGACGCGCGCTTTGCGGGCGTGGAGATCCTCGGCCAGGTGACCATCGAGCCCTGAACGGGCACCGCTACGCTACAATCCGGCGAGGAGGTGCGGATGCGCGGATGGATGGTGGGACTGATCCTGGTGGGATGCAGCGGAAGCGACCCGGACACCGACCCCGGCGGAGACACCGATCCCCCTGGCACCAGCTGCGAGGGGGTCGCGGAGAGCGCCTGCGCGGAGGTCGAGGGCTGTGTGGGCATCCAGGGCACACCAATCAACGGCAACCAGCAGTTCGCGGGTTGCGCGGTGGGTCCGGGGGGGTGTCTGGACGTCGAGTCTGCGGCAACCGACCCGAGCGGTGACTGCTGGGACTTCCCAGATTCCTGTATTCCGGATGGGTGGACGCCGATCTCGGGCACCTGCCTGGAGAATCTGTAGCTTCAGACGACCGCGTCCGGTCCCCGCAGGGGCAGGCCCCAGGCCAGGCCCCCGATGGCGATCACGAGCAGGATGTGGAACAGATCGACCCGCAGCAAGGGCCCGATGCTGCCCTCGGTGCCAATCGCGAGGCCGGCGACGACGAATAGGATCGCCCCGCCGATCGCAGCGGATGCGCGTTTGGGCTGCACCGGAAGGCAGCGGACCCCGCCGGCGATCACCAGGCCCATGGAGAGCGCGCCCACGACGGTGCCGTAGATGGGGATGGGGAAGGCGAGGCCGAAGAGCGCGAAGCCCACGACGCTCGCACCCATGGTGATCATTCGTCCGTCTGGGCCGGGCTTTCCGATACAGGTGGCCGCGTACTGCACACCGATGAGGGGCAGGCCGGTGCAGGTCGCCAGGTCTCCTGCAAAGCCATGGAGCTCCTCGAGCTCGGGGTTGATCGAGTAGCGCATGGCCCCGATGAAGGCCGCGCACCCGATGAGCAGGAAGCCCGTGGATGTGTAGCGTTCGCCGCGCCGACGGAGCCAGAGCGTCGCAGCGAAGGCTGCGAGCATCAGGACTCCATCTGAGATGGCGGTGGAGAGCTGGATGATCGGCTCCTGAAAGAGGTGCCTCGGTCGTAACCAGGACATGTCACCGCGTCGTCACGGGGGTATGGGGCAGGGGGCGCGAGTCTGCGCAACGATGGAAGGAGTGTTCAGAGATGTTGACCCGGAGGACCCACACCTGTGGGCAGCTGCGATCCGAGCATGTGGGCGATGAGGTCATCGTCCAAGGTTGGGCGAGCGCGGTACGCGATCGCGGTGGCGTGACCTTCGTGCTGCTGCGCGACCGCCATGGGCTGGTGCAGATCACGGTCGACGAGCGGTGCTCGGATGCGATCCGCGAGCTCGTGAAGACCGTTCGCCTCGAGTATGTGCTCCAGGTCAGCGGGCGGGTCGCGGCGCGGGATCCCGGTGCGGTCAAGTCCGATATGGACACCGGCGAGATCGAGATCATCGCCACCGAGATCGAGCTGCTCTCCGGCACCCAGCCGCTTCCTTTTGCCATCGGAAAGCAGTCCGAGGCCAACGAGCAGACGCGGCTTCGGTACCGCTACCTCGACCTGCGCCGGCCCGAGCTTCAGAAGAATATCATCATCCGCCATCGCGCCGCCCAGGCCACACGGCGAGCCCTCGATTCCCTCGACTTCCTCGAGATCGAGACGCCGATCCTCACCAAGGCCACCCCGGAAGGAGCTCGCGACTACCTGGTTCCCAGCCGGGTCCACGCGGGCCACTGGTACGCGCTTCCCCAGTCGCCCCAGATCTTCAAGCAGATCTTGATGGTGGCGGGAATGGACCGCTATTTCCAGCTCTGCCGCTGCTTCCGCGACGAAGACCTGCGCTTCGATCGCCAGCCGGAGTTCACCCAGATCGACATCGAGATGTCCTTCGCTCCACGAGAGCTGGTGATGGAGGTCGCAGAGGCTGTGGTGCGGGCCATGTGGCAGGAGGTTCTCGGCTACGAGATCCCCGCAATCCAGCAGATCAGCTACCACGAAGCCATCGAGCGTTTTGGCGTGGATGCGCCCGATCTCCGCTTCGAGATGGAGCTGTGCACCCTCACCGATGTGTTCGCGTCCACCTCTGTGCCCTTCCTGCGCAGCGCTCTCGATGAGGGCGGCGTGGTGCGGGGATTCACGGTCAAGGGTGCTGCAGAGGGCACCTCACGCAAGGTGCTCGACAAGCAGTGGACTCCGTTCATCAAGCAGTACGGCCTGGGCGGGCTGTCCTGGGCCAAGGTCAACGCCGAGGGCGTGTCCGGGCCCCTGGGCAAGCTCATCCCGGAGGGCCAGCTCGAGGCATTCTGTGCAGCGACCGGCTGCGAGGCCGGAGATCTGGTCCTGGTGGCCTTCGGTGAAGCGGGCAAGGTCAACACGGGGCTGGGCAAGCTCCGGGTGCAGGTCGCCAAGGACAAGGAACTCATCGAAGACGGCTTCGCTTTTGCCTGGGTCGTGGACTTCCCGCTCTTCGAGAAGGACGGCGACGGTAACTGGACCTCGATGCATCACCCGTTCACCGCGCCCAAGCCCGAGCACACCGAGTGGCTGGGCACGGAGCGCACCGGCGAGGTCCTCTCGGATGCCTACGATCTCGTGTGCAATGGCAACGAGATCGGCGGGGGTTCGATTCGTATCCACCGCTCCGACATCCAGGAGAGGGTGTTCGAGGCGCTGGGAATCGGCGAGGAAGAGCAGCGCGAGAAGTTCGGGTTCATGTTGGACGCGCTCTCCCACGGGGCCCCGCCTCATGGGGGCCTGGCCTTGGGCTTCGACCGGATCATCATGTGGCTCTGCGACACCGAGAGCATTCGCGATGTCATCGCCTTCCCCAAGACCACCAGCGCCCAGGACCTGATGTCGGGCGCGCCCGGGGCGGTCCAGGCTCACGAGCTGGTCGAGCTCCATGTGAAGAACACGGTGGAATGATCGGGTCGGCTGGTTCATGATCGCGGAAGTGCTCGAACGGAGGCCGATTGACCAGCGCTGCCTACAGCCGACGCTTCGATGAAGCTGTCGCACTCGCCCTCGATGCCTTCCGGCCGATTGTCCGGAAGGGGTCGGGGGTGCCCTATATCACCCACTTGCTGGCGGTCACCGCCCTGGTTGGAGAATACGGCGGGGACGAGGATCAGCTCATCGCGGCCGTGCTGCACGACTATATCGAGGACATCCCCTGCGGGACCCTCGAGGGTATCGAGCAGCGCTTCGGGCCCCGAGTGGCGGCCCTGGTCGATGAACTCTCGGACTGTCTGGGCGAGCCCAAGCCACCCTGGAAGCAGCGCAAGCTCGACTACCTCGCCCACCTCGAGCATGCCGCGGCGGATGTGAAGCTGATCAGCTGCGCGGACAAGCTGCACAATGCCACCACCATCATCGAGGACCACAGCCGCCTCGGAGACGCGATCTTCGACCGCTTTCGGGGCAAGAAGCAGGGCACGCTCTGGTACTACGCTTCGGTGTGCGATGCGCTGGGCAAGGGCTGGGAGAGCCCGCTGCTGATCCGGCTCATCGAGACGGTGGACCGGCTGCACCAGATCAGCGGGGTACCTCGTTGAGCAGGGCCTCGACGCGGCGCTCGAGCTTGGGCTCGTAGGCGCACAGCGGCAGCAGGAACTCGAGCTGCCGTCGGTAGTCGGGGTCGTGGGAGGGCCGCTGGAGCGCGGCGATATGGGTGGAGGCTGCGACCAGGTCGCCGTGCTCGGCCTCGGCGCGGGCCAGGGCGGCCAGGGCGATGCTGTCGAGCTCGAGCCAGACCCCGGGCAGCGCCTGGAGCTCGCGAAGCAGGGCGGCGGCGCGCTGGGGATGGCCGCCGTCGAGCACCGCGAGCGCCAGGTTGAGCCGAGCGACCGGGCCGATGGTGCCGTGGCGGCGGTCCTGCTGGACCACCTGTTGGAGTAGCGCGACCGAGCCGTCGAGATCTCCCTGCCAGCGCAGGACCTCGCCGAGTTCGCTGCGGATCCGATGCGCAAGGCCGGGGGCATGGGCGCGCTCGGCCAGGTCGAGGGCGGTGTGCAGGTGTTCTGCGGCGGAGTCGAAGCGGTCCTGTCCGAAGGCGATTCGCCCGGTGGTGCGCTCCCAGCGAGCGGACTCGACCCGATCTCCGCGAGGGGGCGGGGCTCCGAGCAGGGAGGCGGCTTGGTCGTAGTGGCCGGAGCGCAGGGCGAGCTGGATCTGGGCGCGCCGGTTGGCCGAGGAGTCCGGTGCGAGCTGCAGGGCGTGCTGGAGAGCCTGGTGGGCAGCGTCGTACTCGGCGCGTCGGATGTGGACCTGCATCAGCAGCCGCCAGGTGGCGGGGCGATCGGCGCGTTGGCTCAGGTCGATGGCGCGGCTCAGGGCCTCGTCGGGGTCGGTATCGTCGAGCTGGTGCCACAGGTCGGCCAGGTCCCGTCGGAGGCCGAGCTCGGCGCCGGGGCCGGGGCAGGCATGGGCGACTCGCCAGGCGGCTCTGCGTCGCGCCCAGTCCCCGAGTCGATGGGCTTCGTCATGGACGTGAAGAGCCAGCTCGAGGGCTCGGTCGGGGTTGCCGGCGGCCAGGAAGAGCCGAGCCCGACGCAGGGGGTCGGCATCGACCAGGGTGTGGGCGACCGTGGCGTTGAGCCGCACCCAGGCCCCGGGGCTGGCCCGATCCCGGACGGCATCGACGAGCAAGGGGTGGGCGAGGCGCCAGCCGGTGGGGGTCTGCTCGGCGAGGTAGGCTCGGATCAGGGCGGCCAGGGCGTGCTCATCGGGGACCAGGCGCGCCCACTCCCGATGCAGCACATCCCCACCGAGCACCGCAGCGACCAGCAGGCTGGACCCCAGCTCGGGCTGATCGGCGAGCACGCTGTCGAGGCGGGCCTTCCACGCTTGGATGGGGTCGGACTGTACGGCGAAGCGCCCGGTCTTGGCGAAGTGAACGGCGAGCTGTACTGCGAGCAGGGGGCTGCCGCGGCTGATCTCGGCGAGCTGCATGGCCCGGAAGCTGGCCTCGCCCAGGACCTCGGCGGCCAGGGCCTCGGCGGTGTCCGGGTCGAGGCCGCGGATGTGGATGCGATCCCAGTGGGGAGGCAGGACCGAGCCTCGGCCGGGCTCCAGGCGCTCGGTGGCGAGCACGAAGAGCGGACGCGGGCCCTCGGAGAGCAGCCGCTCCACGAAGGCCTCGGACTCGGCCCCCCACTGCAGATCGTCGGCCAGCAGCAGAGTGGGGCGGTCGTGGTTGAGGGTGTGGAGCGCGGCGACCAGGGCCTCGAGGCGCTGCTCGAGGGGTGGGGTGGGGGAGTGGAAGTCGAGCCAGGCGGTGAGGGTGTCGCGGTGGGCGCCGCTGACCGGGCTCCGTGGGCGGTGGAGCAGGCGGGCGGCGAACTGGGCCAGGCCCTCGCCGCCTGCGTCTTCGCTGGGGTGGCGGAGCTCCAGCACGCGGACCCGACCCCGCTCCGCGGCCTCTCGGGCCAGGTGCAGGGCGAGGAAGGACTTGCCGGTGCCGGCGATTCCCTCGACCACGACGAGGCTTCGGGAGGCCCGGTCGAGGGTCCGGTCCAGGGCCTCCATCAGGGCGCTGTGGGGTTCGTCGCGGCCCAGCAGGGGCAGCTCTCGCATGCCGATGAGGGAGATCCCCGTGCGGGGGCTGGGTGCGGGGCGGGCCGGGAGATCGACCGGGGCGAAGTCGAGCAGTGCCTCGCGGGCGTCCGCGGCGTGGGAGAAGCGGCGGGTGGGGTCCTTGGCGAGCAGGCGGTGCAGCCACATCGCGAAGCGCGGCGGGAGGTCCATCTCGGGCTGGAAGGGGGGAAGAGGCTGGCGGGTGTGGGCGTCTTGGAGGGCTCGGACATCGCCGAGAAAGGGGGGGGAGCCGGTGCAGCGGGCCCAGAGCAGGCAGCCCAGGGCGTAAAGATCGGACCAGGGGCCGACCTCGCTGGGGCTATTGAACTGCTCCGGGGCCATATAGAGCGGGGTTCCAGCGATATTGGAGCCGAGCTCGTGGAGGGGCACGGCGAGTCCGAAGTCGGCCAGCTTCCAGTGGGCGCCGCAGCGCAGCACATTGCCGGGCTTGAGGTCCCGGTGGACCAGATCCCGGGCATGGCAATAGGCGAGGCTGTCGAGGAGGTCGAGGATCAGCCTGTGGATCGCGTCCCAGTCCCGTAGCGGTCGCTGGGCCGAGTAGTCGGCACGCTCCATGGCGAACCACGGGCTGCCCTCGGGCAGGTCCAGGGCGGTGGAGGCGGCCCGGTCCAGCACGCCCTGGTCGAGGATCTGAACCACACAGCGGTGGTTGAGGCGGGCCACGGAGCGGATCTCTCTCGCAAAACCCTCGGCTGCATCGGGTCGAAGTGCGGCCTCGGCGGTGAGCAGCTTGACCGCGAGCGCCTGGCCGTCGATCACATCCAGGGCGGCACGGACCTCTCCGATAGCGCCTCGTCCGAGGATCTCCGAGATGGCATAGCGGCCGAGTTGTACGAGTTCCACGGCGGTACTGTAGCCCGAGCGACCGGCTCCTCAGCGGCATAGCTTGAAGCGATGCTCTGCTTCCTGCTGGGATGCCCCGAACCACTCAATCCGATCCCGACTCCTCCCGCACTTGAGGTCGAGGTCGGGGCGTTGCCCCCGTGCGCCTTCGTAGAGCCGGGCTTCGAGGAGTGGTCCCCGGGTGGGGACTGGGATCTCCAGTATCCGGAGGATAACCCTCGCTATCTGTATACGGGATCCGGGGTCGGGGTCGCGGACTTCGATGGGGATGGGTGGCTGGATGTGTTCCTCCCCGGAGCGACCCGCGCCCAGCTCTTCTTCGGCACCCCGACGGGCTTCGAGGACCGCTCGGACGCGCTCATCATCTCTCTTGATCGCGGGGTCGGCGTGAGCGTGGTCGACTTCGATGGGGATGGGGATCTCGATCTGCACCACACCCGGCTCGGGCGGCCCGATGCGCTCCTGCGCAACGATGGCGGGGCGTTCGTCGACGTGGCCGCGGAGTGGGGGGTCGCGGATGGGCGTCGGGGCATCTCGAGCAGCTGGGGAGATATGGAAGGGGACGGGGACCTCGATCTCTTCGTCGCGAACTTCGGCTCTCAGTCCTTGGATCGGGCCGATGGGAATGGGCTCTACGAGCGCACGGATGCGGGCTTTGTCGACCGGTCCGAGCTCATGCCCGCGGATTTTTCAGAGGCCTTCACCTTCACGGGGGGGTTCATGGACCTCGATGGAGACGGCCTCCCAGAGCTGTACGGGGTCAACGACTTCGGGTGGAAGCTACCCAACCAGCTGCTGTGGAATCGCGGGGGTGTGTTCGAGGCCGATGGCAACCTCTCGGGCTTGGATGTGGCCATCGAGGGCATGGGGCTGGGCCTCAACGACCTCAACGGGGATGGGACTCCGGACCTGCTCATGGGGTCGTGGAATGATGTGGCCCTGCTCCAGTCCTCGGGGGGCTTGTGGGCCGACGCGGCCGATGCGCTCGGCATCGGTCCGGACGAGGAGGCGGGTCGGGTGATCGCCTGGGGCAGCGCGCTGGAGGACCTCGACAACGACGGGGATCTCGATGCGCTGCTGGTGAATGGCTACCTCCGGGTGACCGAGGGCTGGCCGCTTCCCGCTCCCTTCGACCAGCCCGAGTCGCTGTTCATCAACGAGGCAGGGCAGTTCACCGAGCAGTCCGAAATCTGGGGCTTGGCAGACACCGGGGCCTCCCGGGGCTTCGTGCTCGCCGACTTCGATCGGGACGGGGCCCTCGACCTGATCCGTCGGGATCAGCGTGGCCCGGCGCGTCTCCATCGGGGTCGCTGCGCGGGCAATGCGGTGTATGTGGCGCTGACCCAGCCCGGCCCCAACCCCGATGCGGTGGGGGCGGTGGTCGAGCTGCAGACCGAGCAGGGGACGCAGCGTCGGTGGATGCGCGCCGGCACCACCAATATCGGCAGCGCGGGGCCACCGGTGGTGCATTTTGGGGTGGGGGTGGCGGAGCAGGCCACGCTGCGCATCACCTGGCCCGATGGGCGGCAGGACTCGGCGCAGGTGCCGACCCAGGCCAGGGTGCGGCTGTCGAGGTAGTAGGGTCAGACACCGAGGGCGAGTTGGTTGGTCTGTAGGGTGTGATGGGACCAGTGCGTGTGGATCTGTTGCACGAAGTCGGGGCGCACCAGCTTCGCGCGGACCTGATTCCATTGCTCGTCGTCGTTTCTGATGATCACGCCTTCCATTGGGGTACTGCCGAGTCTGGAGGTGCCGAGGAAGGATTGGACCTGGGCTTGCTGGATCGGACCTCTGGCCAGCGTGGGTACGGTGCTCAGTCCAAGCTCCGCGAGCTGTTGGTCCCGCCTTTCCGCGGACCAGAAGCGGCCGCGGCTTCGATCGTAGAAGTCGAAGCCGAGGAACCAATCGGGCAGCTTGTCGTAGCGAACACTGTGGACCGCCTGGCACCACTCCCCAAACAGGATGAGCTCGGCCCCGAGCGCGTCCAGGAGGGTATCGGTGCGTGGGGTCAACCACGGCCACAGCCGGGAGAATTGCTTGTGTGAGCTCTCTGAATCGAGGTAGCTGCCACGGTTCTGGACCCGTATCTCCCCATCCTCCGAGACGGATAGGCCGATATTTGCGCCGTCGACCTTCTCCTCGATGCGCACCGGTCCGTTGAAGAGGTGGTGGATCTCGGACTCGGTCAACAGCTTGTCTTCTCGAAGATCGACCTCACCGAGCCAGGCCAGGTGTGGGGTGCTCGGAAAGCGAAAGAAGCCCGTCATGATCGGATCTTCTTGGGCCTGCCCATCTTCTTGTGGTGCAGCGCCTCGATATCGGACGGGCAGAGGAAGACGAGGGGTACCTGGATCTCTGCCAAGGACTCACGCCAGCCCCACCACTTGCTGTCGAGCGCCTGGAGGATGGCCGGGCGATCGGGATGTGCGGCCGACACGGCTAGAAATACGCGGTCCGATGGGTCGTAGGTGACGCTCCCTGTTGGTGTTGGAAGTTCCTCGTAGTCCGTAGGATCCACGGCCTTTGGAGTCAGTGGAACCCGGGTGCAGAACTGCGGGTTCCATTCATGAGTGAGCAGCCACTTGAAGAACGCGTCCCCGGGACCGGGTTCCCCCGAGCCCCGGAGGTTGCGCCAGTATTCCTCTACGATCTTTCCGGCGTTGTCGACGTAGATATGCCCGCCCGTGACGAGTTGCAGGGCCTCGGCGCAAGCTGCGACGCAGGCTGGTGATGCTCCGGGATTGGCGCCGTTGGCGGTGGTGGCCACGTTCGTGTCGACGACGACCCCGCCGGGGAGCTTCACGACTCACCTGCCGCCATCCGGCGCGCCTGGGCTTTGGAGCGCTTGACCAGGTCTCCCATCTCATCGCCGAAGAAGCCCTTGGGCCAGTTGCGGATATTTCCGAAGATGTCGACGTTCAGGGGGCGAATTCGGGAGGAACCGCCATCCGTGTCGATGAAGTACATGGCGGTATCCCGCTGGTCGAGGGTGCCCTCAGCGATTCGAAGCTGTAGTCGGCGCAGGAAGTGTTCTGAGTGGCTCTCGACGATGAACTGGATGTTGCGGGAAGTGTTGTCCTCGCGTGCTCGGATGGCATCCACGAAGACATCGGCGAGATCGGCTTGGACTCGTGGATGGAGATGGATTTCTGGCTGCTCGAAGATGACGATCGAGTTCGCCGGAGCCACGAAGCACTCGACGAGAACAGGTAGCACTTGACTGACGCCCACGCCCACATCAGTCAGCCTCACCCACGGCATCTGGGCATGTGTCTTGAGAAGGACTTCGTACTCCTTGCGGCCCTCGGCGATGGGCTCGACCTTGAACTCCGCGATGAGGCCCATACGCTTCAGGCAGTCGGCGATGACGGCCTCCAGGGACTTCTTTGGGCTTCTCTTCTTGAAGTTGTAGGAGCGATGTCGTGAAGCGAGAATCGCCTCTACCGCTCGCTCCCCTCGCTGCCCGACGTGGGTGTGTTGCTCCCCAGACCACACATATAGCCGTCGGGGCTTGCCGCGTAGGGGCCCCACATGAAGGATGGAGCCGAGCTCCTCCTTGAGCTGGAGCATCATCTCGCTGACCAGCGCGGTGTTCTGGTAGTAGGCCACCGCCTCGTCGGGGAAGCCGTAGAAATGGAACGGGGCGGGCAACTGCCACGCTCGGCCGGGGTTGCGTTTGGTTTTGTACCGGTCTCCGTGGGCTTCGAGGTTGTATTTGGTACCTTTGCGACTCATGCCGACGGTGAGGACCGGATCGCGGCCCGGTTCGGCGAACTGTTCGGCGAGTCGATACTGCATATTGGCCACGTAGGGCTGGTTTTTCGCGTTGGCTTGGATTGTGGCGCTGAACTCCATGCGATCCCCAGACAGGGGTCGCCAGCGTCCGTCGCGGAGGGGGTCGGTGAGGGTGATACGCGACGGAGGGGTCCACTTCAGAGCCATGCGGAGGGCTTGGGATGGATCGTGCATATGAACGATATCTCGGTAGGTTCCAAGATCGACCAGTGTGGATTCATCGCCCAGGTGGAGCACCCGTCGCCGATCCGAGGACTCGGCGGTCTGCTTGAGCAGGAGAAGGAACTGGGACAGGCTGGTCTTCCCGGCGCTATTCTCGCCAAAGAGGACGGTCAGGGGCGCGAGCCTGACCGGGCCTGTATGGGCCCATCCCTTGAAGTTGTCGATCTGCATCTCGGTCAGCATCGGGGATTCTCCTCGCTCCGTGTATAGAGTACGGGGAAGGGGTTGGCCATGACTTGGCGGCCCACGAGGAGATGCGTGTGTATGTAGTCCTGTTCGGTGGATGGAGCGGGTTCGGGCAGGGGGCTCCGATTCAGCTACAGGCTCCGGTCGCTGGCGAGTTCGGTGTGGATGTGTGGATCAGCAGCCGTCCGGACGTCGACTCGCGACGGGGCTGTGGACCGCCACGGCCAGCTGGACCCGCAGCGGGCGGTCACGAACTCTGCGCACGACTACTGTTCTTCGCTGATCGCGGGCGGCCGCTGAACTTCACCCCGGAGGCAAGGGGGGCGGACCCCCTCCGAGTTTGGCGGCGATCTCGGGGACATCTGCTGGGGCCTTCCAGCCCGCCCAGCCCGTCTGCCACACGTGGTGCTTGTCGTCTGGGGCGGCATTGACCGCCGAGACCACCTCGGCCAGGGATTTCTCGCTGGCTCCGCCTGGCCCGTTGTAGTGGTACTTCGCACCCTGTCCGGGGAGCGGGGGCGGAGCGGCCATGGGGGGCGGCAGCTTGCCGGCGATCTCGGGCACATCGGACCAAGACTTCCAGCCCGCCCAGCCGGCCTGCCACACGCTGTGGGCTCCGTCGCGATTGGCCGATACCGCCGCCACGATCTCGTCGAGGGATTTTTCACCTTGACCCGCGGGGCCGGAGTAGTGGTAGCGGGCTGCCCCAGGTGGAGGGGGAGGCGCGGGTGGAGCCCCACCTTGCATGCCCTGCTGGGGGTTGAACTGACCGCCACCCTGGGCAGCGTTGGCCATCTGGGCCCCCATCATATTGCCCATGCCGAAGCCCACGCCCATGCCCATGCCTGCACCGGCGAGGCCCTTGTTGGCGGCGGCGATCTCGATGGACTCGGCTGCCTTGAGCTGGGTGTAGGCGTTGAGGTCGCCGATCATGCCCATCTTGGAGCGCTCGTCCAGCGCCTTCTCGACGTTCTCGGGGAGGCTGATATTCTCGATCGTGAAGTCGCTGAGCGCGATCCCGTAGGAGTCGGTCATCTTGCCGGTCATGCGCTGCATCAGCGTCTCGCCGAAGTCCATGTAGGACGCGGCCAGATCGAGGATCGGGATCTTGGATGAGGCGACCTCGGCGGCGAAGGCGGACTGGAGCTTCTTCTTGAGCTGACCGTTGATCTCGTCGGTGGTGAACAGCCCATCGGTGCCGACGACCTGACGGAGGAACTCGGCCGGGTCACTGATCCGGTAGCTGTACACGCCGAATGCGCGGATGCGGACCGGACCGAACTCCGCATCGCGGAGCATGATCGGCCGTGGAGTGCCCCAGCCATTGTCCATGAACTGCCGGGTGTTCACGAAGTAGACATCGCCCTTGTAGGGGTACTCGAGCTTGTAGGCGATAGCCTTGAAGAAGGAGACGATGGGGGTGTTGCGGGTGTCGAGGGTGTAGGTGCCCGGACCGAAGACCTCGGAGAGCTGCCCCTCGGAGACGAACACCGCGGCCTGCCCCTCGCGCACGATGAGCTTGGAGTTGTCGGTGATGGCCTGGTTGAAGACGGGGAAGCGCCACACGATGGTGTCGCGACTGTCGTCCAGCCACTCGATCACATCGAGGAACTGTGCTCCGGCGTTTTGCTTGAGCATATTCCAAAGACCCATTCTCACCTCCGTGCGCGCGCGCCATACCCATATGTACACGGCCGAGCCTTTCGGAAAGGGTCGACCTCTGCGGCGAGACAAGATTAACGGACAGGTCCATGGGAGGAACACTGGAAGCGGTCAATCAACTGGTCGAGCGGCTGGAGGCCCCGGCGTGGCTGGGTTTCACAGCGATCGGCTGCATTGTGCTGATCGGGTCGACCTGGATCTGGGTTGGCGCGGGGGACGCGCTCGCGCTGGGGGCTGCGGGGCTCACTGCGGTGTCGGGTGTTGGCGCGGCCTGGCAGCGGCGGGCGCTGGATCGGCTCCCCCTGGAGCTCTCCGAGCAGGCGGCTGTGTGGGAAGGGCTAGCGGGCCCCGAGGTCACCGTACGGGCTCGGCTCGGGCGGGGTCGCGGGGTCGACTCTGTGGTCGCGAGGGCGTGGATGGACGACGTGGAGCTGCGGGTCCTGGTCCACCCGGGCCGGGCCGTGGGGCGCTTTCAGGCCGTGATCACGGGGCTCCCCAGCTGGCATGTCGCGCGCGAGCTGCGGGTGCAGCTCTGGGTGCAGGCCGAAGGACGAGAGTGGGTGGTCGAGCGGGTCTACACGCCGGATCAGCGCAAGATAGGGCGCTTTGCACCCGGGTTCACGGTGTCTGGAGGGCTGGGCTTCGAGCCGGGAAGCTGGGACCGTCTGGGGTAGCGCCCCCTACTCGGTGTCGAGCACGCGCCAGGGCTTGGGGAACCAGACGAAGCGCCCGTCTGGGCGGGGCACAAGGCCGTCGTAGAGCATACCCGCAGAGGACCCGGGCGCGGTGTAGCGCAGAGCCACCCAGGCGGTGCCTGGATCGAGCAGGTGCGCGATCTTGCGATACCCGCCGGGGAATCGATCCGAGGCGGAGTTGGCCGTGCTGAGCAGCTTGGGATCGGCCACGAACACCGCGAGATCGGTCTGGCCGGCCTTGGGCTCGGGCAGGGCTCCGCTGGTCCACAGCGGCGCGTAGCCGGCCTTGACCGACTCGGCGTTGGCACCGAAGACCAGCGCGTAGTCCTCGTCCGTGGGACGAATGAGGTTGACCCGGTCGCCACGACTTAGGGGCGAGGGGCCGAGGAATACCGTGCGAAGGAAGCTCTCCGCTGCGGCCTTGACCTCGATGAGGCCGATCAGGTCGGACATTTATCAGGGCTCTCCTTGGGAGTCCAAATCTACGTCGGCGCCTACATCGACGGACTGGGCGTCTGCATCGGCGGACGCGGGGTCGGTGAAGTTGTTGAGCGCGAGGTTGGCGAGCTTCTTGGAGCCCCCCCCGGTAGTGAGGAATTCCGCCATATGGTCTAGAACCCCTCCGTTCTTCATATTGGCGGCACGGTAGTCTCGGGCCCCATACCCGATTCCTTCCATGATTCCCGCAGCTCCGCTGCCTGCGAAGCGCTTGAAGATATCTTCTGCGCCTCCCTCGTAGGTTCCAGGCGTGAGGGCGGTGATGGAGGTCGAGATAGCGGTCTGGCGGGCGATCTGTTTGACGAGCTTCCCCTTGAGCCCCTCTTGGGGCATCCGACTATCGGCGAGCTGGGTGACTCCCGCGGTGGTGAGCCCTGCCAGCCCGCCGCGACCCATGCCCTCGACGGTGCTGCCCAGGATCCCGCCGAGGTAGTCACCGGCGCCGGAACGAAGAGCGTCTTCATCCATGATGCCCTCCTTCGCGCCGTATCCGGCGCCCAGGACGAGACCCTTGGCGCCTCCTCGGTACAGCGAGCGCGCCAGGGGATTGCCGCTGTTCTCTGCGACCATCGCGGCGAACTTGGGACCGAAGGTACTGGAGAGCTCATCGATCTTGCTCATGAGCTGTGGAGCGGACTTGAGCGAACTCAGGCTCGCCCCGAGGACCGTGGAGAGCGCGTCTACTCCCACATCTTCGATGCCATAGGCCTCGCCCTGGATGAGCGCCTTGGTGCCCATTCCCGCCACCCCGCCGATGGCTGAGCTGAGCGCAGCGGCAAGCCACGGGCTGGCTGAGCCGGCGGTGGCGATGGTAGCGACGGTGGCGACGGTGAGCTCGACCCCGGTAGCCAGGGCCTCTGTGGCGGTATCCTTGGCCTCTCGGTAGGACTCCACATCGTTCTTGGTGTAGCCGTAGAGATCGTCGATGGCGCTGTCTGGGGCCGCGATCTTGCCGTCGGGGCCGATGGCCTCCTGGAGGCGCTCGTTCTGCATGTCGAGCATGCTGGCGCTGCTGGAGAACCCGATGGTGTCGGCGAAGTTCATCAGCCCGCGACCGAATCCGGTGGAGCGGGAGCCGCGCTCGTAGTCGTACTGGAGCTCCATCACCTCGCGCTTCTCTTCCGCGGTCTCGGGTTTTCCGCGCAGGGCGATCTCGACCACATCGAAGTTGTCGCGGCCGGAGAGCTCGCTGTTGAAGGCGCTGTCGAAGTCCGCACCGTAGCGGTACTGGAACTCCTTGTTCCAGCGCTCGCGCATGGCTTCGATCTCTTGCTTGGACTTGCCCTCGAGGGTGCTCTTGAGGAGCTCCTCGTCGGTGCCGAGGCCGTTCATGCCATAGAAGAGCTTGAAGGTGTCGTCCTGGGCGCCGTCTGCTGCCATGAGCGCGCGCTCGGAGTCGATGCCTCCGACCTCGCCGCTGAGCCGATCCGTCAGCGACGTACCGAAGGCCTTTTCGTATGCGGCGAGTGTGGCCAGGCGCTCGGACTCGGGCAGTCCCTCGAGCTCCTTGAACAAGGCGGCTTCGTCGGTGCCCATGCCCTCCATCGTCTGCTCGATCTTGGCCGCCGCCTCGGTCGCGGTGTCGTTGTCGAGGGAGGCGATGGCCCGGGTGTTGTCTGCGTTGGAGAGCTCGCTGTCGAGGTTCTCGCGGAAGGTACCCGACTCGCCGCGCTCCTCCAGGCGTTTGTTGTAGGCGGTCTCTGCGGCCTTGCGCTCCTCTGGAGTGAGGTTGGAGAGGTTGGCATAGATGGCGTCTTCGTCGGTGCCCCAGCCGTCCATCGCATCATCGATGCGGATGGCGCTCGCGGTGCCCTTGTCGCCCTGAACCAAGGCGTCGAAGACCTCCTGATCGTCGCCGCCGAGGGCGCTGTTCATCGACTTTTGTACCTGTGCCCACTTGGGACTGGCCTTGAGCTCCTTGAGCTCGTCGGCAGAGAGGCCCCGCATGAGCTCTTCGATCTTGGCCTCGTCGTCGCCCCAGAAGCCGACCGAGTTCTCGAGCCCGGCGAGCACCCCAGCGACCTTGTCGCCGGACATGAGGGCGTTGACCTCCTTGAGATCGTCGCCCCCCATCTCGTCCTTGATCCAGCTGTCGAGGTCCTGGTCGTAGTGGTTCTTGAACTGGGTGCGGATGGCCGCGATCTCGGCGGGGGTCTTGCCGCGGAGAGTGGAGAGCACGGCGTCTTCGTTGGTGCCCCAGCCGTCCATTGCGTTGAACAGGTCTGTGGCGGCCTTGTTCACCATCTCGGCGTCGACCTCCGGGGGCCGATTTTCCTCGGTGGTGCGATCGGCGTTCTCTTCCCACCACTGTTTTTGGGGGGCGCCGGGCGTGCTACCGCCGACCTGCTTGGGCGAAGGTCCCCGCGTAGGTGCGACATAGGTGTTGTCCTGGGGAGCCAGGACGGGGCCCATGAAGGGCGAAGGGGCGAGAGTCGGCGTTTGTACCTGCTTCTTGGCAGGGGTCGACTTCGAGCTCCGGACGGACTTTTGAGACATAGAGAACCCCTGAGGAGAGAGGACTCCTCATCCTACCTCATCTGTTCTCCAGATGGCGAGTCCGATTGTCCGTGGTGGAGCAGTACAGTCCGGAGTACAGATGGGAGATGCTGCTGCTCTTGGCTACGGCTCTCGGCTTGGACGGGGGCGACGCACCCCGACTGGTCCGGGTCGAGATCCCCGATCATCCGGGCGCATTGGTATCTTCGGAGACGGGTTCTGTGCTGGACCGGCCGCCCGCGCCGGGGATCGAGTGGCGCTGGGAACCCGTCGCCGAACTGGACCGCAGCCCCGCTTTCGAGGCGCTCGAAGCGACAAACGCCGATCTTTGGCACGATCTGGACCATCGGGGTCAGGGCGTGAGGGTTGCGGTCTTCGATCCGGGGTGGTTCGGGGCGGCGGAGTCCGAGCTCGGGCGGTTCAGCACTCACGACTGCATCGCTCACAAGAGCTGCGACACACCGTTCGAGCCTCTCGAACAGAGCGGCAAACACGGGGTCGCTTGTGCTGAGGTCGTGCGGGATCTCGCTCCGGATGCACAGCTGTTTCTGGTCCGGATGGGGTCCTTCACCTCCTTCGAGAACGGGGTGCAGTGGGCGATCCGCAACGACATCGACCTGATCAGCATGTCGGTCTCCTTCTACAACGACAGCTTCCACGACGGGACCGGCCCCTTCGCGCCCCTGATGGAAGCGCTCGAGGCCCACGACATCCTCCTGGTCACCAGCGCGGGCAACACCGCCAGAGAGCACTGGATGGGCGACTATGTAGACGCCGATCTGGACGGCAGGATGGACTTCGATGGGTCCAACCGGCTGCTGTTCGACATGGGGCCGGGCCAGGGCAAGCGGGTCAATATCAACTGGGATCAGCACCGGATCTGCGGGACGACCGACCTCGATCTCATCGTCACCGATCTCGAGGGCGACATCCTGGCGCGCTCCGAGGCCGTCCAGCAGGCCGATGCGGATCAATGTCAGCCCGTCGAGCAGCTCAAGCTCGATCTGGAGGAGGCCGGCAGGTTCGCCCTCGAGGTGCACCACAAGCGCGGGGCGAGCGCCCGGCTCGCTCTGTCGATTCTGGCCCGCTCGGGAAGTATCGTCGGTGCGGTGGCGGATCGGAGCGTGACGATTCCGGCAGACCATCCCCTCGCTGTGGCGGTCGGCGCCGTGCGTGCGGACCGATACCAGACCGCTGGCGCCGAGGGTTTCTCGAGCTGGGGTCCAAACAACGCGGGGTGGCCCAAGCCGGATATCGCCGGTCCGGACCGGCTCTCGACGGCGACCTACGGAGCCGAGGGGTTTTCCGGTACCAGTGCGGCCACGCCGGCGGTGGCGGGCCTCATCGCGGTTCGGATGTCGGCGGCGCCACAGAGCACGCCCCGCGAGGCTTTTGAGTGGCTGGGTCGTCGAGCGCTCTCGGACACGCCACTGTGGGAGGCCGATCCAGAGCTCGGAGCCGGCCGTGCGCGCCTTCCAGTGCCGGAGGTCACCGATCCCGGATGCGGTCGCCGACCCCTGCTGATGCCGCTTCTGCTGTTGCCCTTGTGGCGACGCCGGGTACGATGGCGCCGATGATCATCCTCCTCGCGCTTGGCTGCATTCCCGATCCCCCTCCGGGGCCCTCTTCTCCCGCCTCCTGGGTCGACAGCCCGGGTGCGATCGGCGCCGAGCTGATCGGTGCCAGCGGAGCCCGCTCTGCGACCGCTCGGGTGCGGGCCTTCAACGTCGCAGGGGGCAGTGTGCTCGGCGAGCGCGCTCAGGTAGATGTCGACGGGGAGACCGTCGAGGTCACGGTCGGGCCTCAAGGCTACGGGGATCTCCTCATCGAACTGCCTGGCACCCACGAACTCTCGCTCGGTACCTCCACAGCTTGGGTCCATGTGTACGACTCCGACTGGCCCGGTTTTGGCATGATGGGTGGCATCGCCGCTCCCATGCAGACCGAGCAGGACGCCTACGCGGCCGGAACCGGCGTGTTGACTGCCAGTGGCGACGAGGTCTGGTGGACGGGTGTGGACCAGACGCCGCATATTGTGCTCGTCACGGACGGACCGGTCGGCGGCATCGCCGTCGGGCAGTACGACGGGGACGGGCTGGTCGATGCAGCGGTGTGGGCTGGCGGCTCCATCCACTTCCTCCGCGGGCGCTCTGAAGGGGGCATGACCTGGGCGGGGCAGCTGCGATCCCCCACTCATGTGGTGGCCGGCATGGACTTCGGCGATGCCAATAGCGACGGCATCGACGATCTCGTCATCGCCTGGAACGGTCCTCCAGAGGCCGGCCTGCTCGATGTCTGGGAGAGCGACGGGCTGCTGCAGTTCACCTCCGTCGTAAACCGTAAGCTCACCCTCGCGCCCTTTGATGTGGCGGTTGGGGACAACACCGGCGAGGGGCGGGGGCAGATCACCGTCACCGTCGACGGGGGCAACTGGGAGAGGTTCTTCCGGGGTCCTGTGGGCTACTCCCCCTCCGGGCCGGCGCTCGAGCTCGACCTTCAGGCCGAGACCCGGGTGTACTCGGGCTGGGATATCAACCGCGATGGCGCCGACGAGCTGGTGTTCGCGTCACCCCACATCCCAGGCGGAGAGCGTCGTATCGTGCTCTTCGACCTCAACGGAGATGTGGCCTCCTTCACCGGTCTCTCCCGGCTCGACTCCTTCCTGGCCATCGACGATTTCGATGATGACGGCCTGGCCGACCTGCTGTTCAGCGAGGGCGGCGGCGATCTCGTCGCCGTGCACGCCACCCCAGACACCGAAGGCCTCCAGACCGACACCCTCATCCGAGGGGTGGCGGGCGGTGGCCCGATCGCCCGGTTCCCCGGTACGCAGACCCTCATGGTCGCCGGCGACGACGACTGGCTCTGGGTCGAGGGGCGCAGCACCCCAGACGAATGGTTCGTCACCGAAGATCCCCCGCTCATCTCCCCCGGGCTCACCGTGCGCGACGGGCTCTTCGAGCTCCGTGAGCTCGACGGCGATGCCACGGCGACCGAGCTGATCGGAATCCGCGCGGGCCCCAGCTCTACCCATCTGCGGGTGTGGACCATCCGCGAGAGCGGGGTCAGCGAGCTGGGCGATGTGCAGCTCGATCCGGCGGAGGTCCCGCTCCTGGATCTGGCCGTGTGCGGAACAGATGCCTTCGTGCTCCTCGAAGACGCGCTCTATCAAGTCGATCTCTCCAACCCCTCCGCACTCTCGGTCTCCGACTCGGTTGCGGTCGTCGGTCGGCGCGTCGCGTGCGGCGAGGGCCCTGCCGGCCCGGTCACCGTGCTCACAGATGCCGGGGCCCAGCTCTATGATACCGGTCTGCAGCAGGTGGGGATCACGCCCGCAGCGGGTAGCGAGGACGTATTCCTCGACGACCAGGGCACCTCTACCTGTGATCGCGTGGGCTGTCGGATCGAGCGCGGTCCTGTCGGTCAGGATGGCGCTGTGGTCGATGTGATCGGGTGGCCCGATGGCGCCGCCATCGCAGGGGAGATCGTGCACGGAGCAGGCGTGCCGACCGTGGCCGATGTGGACGGGAACGGGTTTGCGGATGTGTTGTTCCATTCCCTCGGACGGATCGTCTTGTACCGACACACCGGAGACTCCCTCGGACCGGCCGAGATCTTTCATACCCGTCGCCCGATCTCAGGCACGCTGGGCATCGCAGACCTCGACCAGGACGGGTTCAACGATGCTTGGGGAGTCGAGCTCGAGAACTTCCGATTGCGGGTCACTTCCTCGGCGACGGTGCCGGTTGCCGTGATCGATACGGCAGACACAGGAACCCCGTCTCCTCCGGCCGATACGGGTGTTTCTGCGGCTACTGCAGACACCGGTATTAACTGAGCTCGACCCGTATCCACAGGGTTTGTGGTTGACCCCACCACAGGCGCCGCCCTATAAGGGCACGTCAATCGTCCAGACTACTCGTTCTGGCGATCTCCAGGAGATTCGGAATGACCCGGTTCACCCTCGCTCTTCCACTGTTCGCACTCGCATGTACGCCTCAGTCGGCCGAGCTCGTCAGCGGCGAGATGGTTGGATTCATGTCCACCACCACCTCGTTTACCCTCATCAAGGGCAACTTCGATCCCGCGGACGCCGAAGAGAGCTGGAATATCGACTGCCGGGAAGATCTCGGCGAAGACGAAGACCTGCTCCGGCTCCCCGACGCACTCGACATCTGCGGTGGCAACCGCTGGCCACCCGAAGACGAGGTCTGGCTCAACCAGGGTGCTTACCAGAACTTCCGCATGCCCATGGACACCTGGCGGGGCGAAGCGGTCATGCTCAACGAGGGCGATGTTCAGGTCGGCTTCCACCAGCGCATGCCCGGCGGAGAGGACTTCCGGTTCGTCTTCACCATCGATCCCACCTTCCAGCCCACATCCTGCGTGGGTGATGGCAATGGCGGGTTCCTGGCCGAGCCCATCGATGGCGACTGGGTCGGTGGCTGGTCCGAAGAGATCGCTCGTCTCAACGAGGAGGACAACCTTCCTCCCTTCCTCGATGGTGCGGCAGAGGCCTCCGCTGGCGGAGAGCTCTACTTCCTCAACGCGTTCAGCTTCCAGTGGGATCCGGACGCCGACGACGACACCAGCCGCGGCACCTGGACCCTCCCCGAAGAGTGGCGCTCGGGCTACAGCATCGGCACCTTCGTCGAAGAGCGCATGCACACCCGCAACAACCGCATGGCGGATCCGGGGCTGTACATCCTCTTCGAGGCCGAGCTCGGTGGCGGTATCCCCCGCGACTCGATCTTCTACGCCCAGTGCGAGGATGGCGACCAGATCGGCGATTGTCCCGAGTGGCGCGATGTGCGTCGTCAGGTCCGCACCACGGCCGAGGATGTGTCCACACAGCTCGCCAGGGCGACTCCCGATGGCAACCCCTTCTTCATGCCCATCGCCCATGCCAACGACTGGCGCACCCACAACGGCCGCGCGCCAGGTCTCGACGGATGGGGCGAGCTCGTCTACAGCTGGGTCATGCTCACCCCCGACTCCAATGTCGAGCAGGGCGGCAATATGCACGGCTTCTTCAGCATCGTGCTCGACGGCGACGACAGCCAGACCCGTATCTTCGTGCAGGGCGAGTTCGATGTGCCCAAGATCAAGCGCGAGAAGTGGGGCGCGGTCGATCTGCGCCAGGACAAGCTCGACGAAGCGGGTATCGAGCTCTGCATCCAGTAGCTTCAGCGGGGCTGTAGCTGCAGCACCCACTTCAGGGAGGTCGCCCGTAGCGGGCTTCCCTCGAAGTCACTGGCGCTGTGGATGATGCTGTAGCCTGCGGATCGGATCAGCTCGGCCAGCTCCGGTTGCTCGAACATCCGAAGCCGGAGGTGGCACTTCTCTTCGGTCTGATCGCGGTGCTTGTAGGTGTAGACCACGTGGTGGGTGCGGGTCTCTTCGTCCCACCAGCCCTGCTCCCAGGTGTGGAGCGGCTGGCCATCTCTGGGGTCGCGGAAGATGCGGTGCTCGTAGGTGCGCTTGGGATCGCGGCCGTAGAGCTCGCGGTCGGGGAGGTAGGCGTCGAGGGCAACGCGCCCGTTTGGGCCGAGGTGCTTGCGGATCCAGGTGAGGGTCTGCACCACGTCTTCGGGGCCGGCGCAGTGATGGATCGCGTTGAAGGGCCAGAGGATCTGGTCATAGGCATCGAGGATGCCATCCGGAGCCTGCCGAAAGTCCGCCCTCCACACCCGCACGCGGCCCTGGACCTCGGTGGACTCGGCGGTGAGCTTGGTCCGGAGTCCGGCGAGCATGCCCTCGGAGAGATCGACGCCATCTATGGGGCTACCGGTTCGGGCGATGGGCAGGGTGAGTCGGCCGGTGCCGCAGCCGAGCTCGAGGACCGGCCCGTCGGTTTGGGCGGCCAGCTCGGTGTAGTAGCGGATGTCCTCGGAGTGGTTGGCGTACTCGAGGTCGTACAGGGCGGGATCGCCGTAGGGGTCTTCGTTCATGGGCGGAGTGTACCCGAGCGGATAGAGGTCGCGGATGCAGCGGCTCCGCCTCACCGGGAATGACCTCAGCTTCGCAGATGTGGCGGCGGTCGCGCGTGCGGGCCAGACGGTGTCTCTGGCCGATGAGGCGCGCGAGCGGATGGCGGCGACCCGCGCTTGGGTCGATGGGGTCGTCGGCGGTCCGGACTCCATGGCCGTGTACGGCGTGAACACGGGCTACGGATCTCTGGCTCGGGTGCGCATCGATGACGCGAATATCGCCCAGCTCTCCTGGAACCTCGTGCGCTCCCATGCAGCTGGGGTGGGTCCCTCGGTGTCGGTTCCCGTCGTCCGCGCCATGATGCTGCTCCGCGCCAACGCCCTGGCCAAGGGCGCGTCGGGGGTTCGGCCCGTGCTGGTCGACACCCTGTGCTCTATGCTCGATTGCGGGGTGACTCCGGTGGTGCCCAGCCGCGGAAGCTGTGGGTCATCCGGAGACTTGGCGCCGCTCTCTCACCTGGGCCTGGTGGTCTTCCGGGGGCCCTCGGGAGCGGATCCGGCGGAGTCGGGCGAGGCCCGCTATGGCTCGCAGACCCTCAGCGGCGCCGAGGCCATGGGGCGCGCTGGCATCGAGCGCCTGATCCCTGCACCCAAAGAGGGGCTGGGCATGATCAACGGCGCCCAGCTCACTTGCGCCATCGGTGCGCTCGCTGTGGTCGATGCCTGCGAGATCGTGCTCGCCTCCGAGATCGTCTGTGCGATGAGCTTCGAGGCCCTGCTCGCCGTCACCCGGGCGCTACATCCCGGGGTTCACGCGCTGCGGCCCTACCGTGGCGCCATCCAGACCGCGGCCAATCTGCGGGCCCTGGTTCGCGGCTCCTCCCTGGTCGACGCGCTCCCGGACAAGGTCCAGGATGCCTACAGCCTGCGCTGCACGCCCCAGGTCGTGGGTGCGGCCCGGGATGGCATCCGCTTCGCGGCCCAGCAGATCGAGGTCGAGCTCAACAGTGTCACCGACAACCCCGTCGTGCTGTTGGACACCGAGGGCGAGAACAAGGCTTTCAGCGCGGGCCTGTTCCACGGCGAACCCATCGGGCTCGCCGCCGACCACCTCAAGCTCTGTGTGTCCGAGGTCGGGGCCATCTCCGAGCGCCGCATCTACCGCCTCACCACGGGCAACCTCTCAGCTCGGCTTCCTCCGCTGCTCGCCGAGCGCGATGGGCTGCGGCTTGGCCTGATGATGCCTCAGGTCAGCGCCGCCGCTCTGGTCGGGCACAACCGCCAGCTCGCCTATCCCGCGAGCGCCGACAGCATTCCCACCTGCGAAGACCAGGAAGATCACGTGGCGATGTCCACCACCGCGGCTCGTCGAGCGGCCGAGGTCGTGCAGAACACCCGCCAGATCGTGGCCATCGAGCTGCTCGCCGCCTCAAAAGCCCTGTGGGCCAGGCTCGACGAGGACCCCAGCGCAACCCTCGGTGTGGGCACGGCCCGGGCGCTTCAGCTGGTCGAGGACAAGCTCGGGGGCCGGCGCATTTCCTCGGCCCCCGCCGACGACATCGCGGTCCTCGTCTCCTTGCTCGAGTCCGGCGAGCTCACCGCTGCTGTGGCCCAGGTGGCCGGTCCTCTTGCGGGGGTGCTCGATGGCTGAGGTCGTGCTCGATGGGCGGCGTCTCAGCCCGCGTCAGGTCCAGGCCGTGTCCCTCGGCGCTTCGGTGTCCATCGACCCCGCGGCGCTGCTTCGCATGGCCGAGTCCGCGGCGCTCTTTCCCCAGGACATCATCCGCGAGAAGTGGTCGCTGCTGGTCGGGGGCTCCGCTCCAGAGGACAGCGCCACGGCGATCCGCATGTTCATCGAGGGGCACTGTGCGGGGGTCGGCGAGCCTCTCGACCCGGCGGTCGTCCGGGCGCTGATGGTGTCCCGGGCCAATGTGCTGGCAACCGGGCTCACCGGGACGCGTCCCGAAGCCGCGCTGCTGCTCGTGGCCATGCTCGAGGTCGACTGCATCCCCGTGGTGCCCCGGATCGGGGCGGTCGGTGTTGGGGGAAGCATCGCCCTGGCCCATGTGGTGCGCTGCATGTGTCGCTATGGCGGCAAGGTTCTCCGGGGCGGAGTCCTGCTCGACGCCGCAGAAGCCATGGACGGCCTTCCCGCCTTCGCCCCCACCGAGAAGGACGCGCTGTCGCTGATCAACGGCAGCACGCTCACCACCGCGCTCGGGGCGCTCGCCGTCGCCGAAGCCCACACCCTGCTCGACGCCGCGGTGGCCGCCTGTGCGCTCTCATTCGAGGTCGTCCAGGCCGATCTACACTGCCTGGCCGAGGCCCCTCTGGCCGCTCGCAATCACCCGGGCAGCGTCATGGTGGCCCGGCGCCTGCGGCTGCTCTGCGACGGCAGCACCCTCGCGACCCGTCACCGCCGCCCGGATTCCTTCTCCATCCGCTGCGCTCCCCACACCCTGGGCGCGGCCTACGACACGCTGCACTACGTCGAAGAGGTTGTCACTCGCGAGCTCAACGCCGCTGTGGACAACCCCCTGGTGTTCGCCGACACCCGGGAGGTCCTCGAGGGCGGCAATTTCCACGGGGCTCCGGTGGCTCTGGTGATGGACCACCTCAAGGCCGGGCTCACCCAGGTCGGCTCCATGGCCGAGCGTCGGCTGTTTCGGCTCACCTATGGCCAGCTGTCGGGGCTCCCGAGCTTCTTGGTCCACGGAACCGGCTTCAACAGCGGCTTGATGCTCGCCCAGTACACCGCGGCCAGCCTGGTGAGCGAGTGCAAGGGCCTGTCCCACCCGGCCTCGGTCGACAGCGTGCCCACCATCCAGCACCACGAAGACCACATCTCCATGGGGCCCATCGCGGCCTCGGGTGCGCTGCAGATCGTCGATCTGCTGGCGGATGTGGTCGCCATCGAGCTGCTCTGCGCCGCTCAAGGTCTGGACCTTCGCGATGCCACCGCGGCGGGCCGGGGCTCTCGGGCCATCCACGCAGCGGTGCGCGAGATCGTGCCGTGTTGGGAGGCGGATCGGGTGCTCCACCCCGACCTGCGCGCGCTAGGTGCGGCAGTCCGGGCGGGGCGGTTTGGCCCAGACGCTTAGTTCGCCCCGTGCCCCGCCTTGGGCAGGTGGGTGTCCAGGGACCAGTCCTTGTCCCACTCCGAGGTGTGGCAGCTCGTGCACACCGCCTCGATCACGCAGACCGGGCAGTCATCCCCGAGCTTCTCGATATTCTCGGTGCCGCCGCCCGCCTGGATATGGGCCTGCCCCGGGCCGTGGCAGGCTTCGCAGCCCACGCTCTCCTTCACCCGGAAGCCCGCGAGATCGGTCGCCGGAGGCCCCCCGCGCTTTCCGGTGGCGTGGCACTTCACGCAGCCCGGGTCGGTGCGCTTGTCATCGGCCTCGAGTCCCTCCATCGCCTGGGCATGACCGGTGCTGGACCACTGGTTGTATTCGGCCTTGTGACAGGACTTGCAGGCCTTGGCTCCGGCGGTCTCGTCCGATGCGAAGGCGAGCAGGGGCCGGGGTATTTCGCCGTCGAGCAGGGCCATGCGGCGCTCTGTGAAGCCCTCGTCCGATAGCGCGTTCGCCGCGTAGTGGTCGATCAGCGGCAGGCCTTTCTCGACGGTGAACTGGATGCTGTGCTCGGCATCATGGCAGCCTTTGCAGGCCTCCTTGGGCTCGGTGCGGGTGCCATCGTGGGGGCCAGATGGCCCGTGGCAGGCCTCGCAGCCCACGTCGACGAGCTGGGGTGTGGTCGCGTCCTTCCAGCCGCTGGGCTGGCCCTTTCCGGTGACATGGCAGCCGGTGCATTCGTCCTGTTCGTGGTCGGCCGTCTTCACCAGGGAGCGCCAGGCGATGGAGTGGTGGGTGAGCGCCCAGGACTCCATCTCCTGCTGGTGGCAGCCCCCGCAGCTCCCATTCCCCAGATAGCTGCCGTCGAAGGCGGACCACGGGTCCTCGGAGAGGCGGATCTTCACATAGGTGTCGTAGCCGCCCTGGTAGGGGTACCAGACATCGACGATGTGGTGCTTGCTCTTGGGGCCGGGCTCGACGAGGAGCACCGATGGGGTGGAGCGCACGCCCATCGCACCCTGGATGCCCCGGTCGGTGTCGTGGACGATGAGGTCGTCGATCTTGTACTTCGTCTTGAAGTCGGCAATATCCCCGGCCATGGAGCTGGCGCTGGCGACCCCGATGACGAGGGCCTTCCCCTTCAGATCGCGTCCGAGCTGCCCGAGCTCTTCTGCCACCGCTTGGCAGTGGGGGCAGGTGGGGCTGAAGAAGTAGATCAGGGTGCGCCCCTTGCCGAGCTGCTTCTGGAACTCCTTGGGGAACTCGAGCTCGGGCAGCCCGGATGTGTCGGGGCCTTCGAGGATGCGGGAAGCGCCCGCGGCGACCTGACCGGGGGACCAGCCTCGGGGATCGGCGGGCTGGGCCAGAGCGACGGTGGTGGCGAGCAACAGCAGGGTGATGAGGCGGTTCATAGGTCCTCCTGTTCGAGCATTCGGGAGCGTAGCTTCTCTGCGCGGCGGCGCACCCAGGACCGGGATGGATCGGCGATCAGCGCGTCGAGCCAACCCCGTAGCGCGGCGGGCTCGTCCCCGGAAGCGGCGAAGATGTCAGCGGCGGCCTCCCAGCGATCGGCGAGCTGGCCACCGATGGAGACGACCTCCGGTGCGCGGTGGTCGTAGCGCCGGGCGGTGGCCATGGCGCTGGGATCGTCGGTGGATGCGGCGATGTGGGCCCAGCAGATCGCGAGGGCGCGGTGAAGGCGGGGATCGGCCCCGTCATGCCAGGGATCTTCGGGGCGCAGGTAGCGCCTGGACTCGGCCCACACGGCCTCTGCGGCTTCGCAGTCGTCTTGGCCTGCGCGATCGAGGGCTTGGTTCAGTGTGTCACTCGCCCGGGCGAGGACCGCCTCTCGGGGAGCGACCTGGACTGCCCCGATGAAGCGCGCCTCTCCGGCCATATAGTGGGGCTCTGCAGGGATGCGGGCGGGCTCGGGCTGACCATCGGCGTCGATGGGGACCCCGGTGTAGATGCGGCGACGGGGGCCATCGGGGATGAGGGCGATGCCGAGATCGTAGCTGCCCGGCTCGAGATCCTCGGGTAGAGACAGGGTGTGGCGTCCGATGACCACCTGGTCGCGCCGCCAGCGGGCGACGGGCCACCAGTCGTAGGCGGGGGGCAGCTCCTTCACCACCACGCGATCCCCGTTGGAGAGGAAGAGCAGTGGGCGGAAGCCCTTGGGCCGCTTCTTCATTCCCCAGCCGAGCTCCACATAGAGCCCGCCGCCCGGATGGACCAGGGGTGCGGGCACATCCAGCCCCTCCAGCAGCACCTCTCCGAAGGCGACGCGTCGACCGGGCTCTCCGGTCCATTCCTTCTGGATGAACAGATCCTTGCGGACGTGGTTGCCGACGTGGAGCGCCGCGAAGCTGTTGCCGAAGCCGGGGATCTCGATGTAGTTGGGGTGAAACCAGGGTCGTCGGTTGATCTTGGTGCGGTTGGCCCAGCCCGCATGGACGTGGGCGAAGGTGGGGTTGCGCTCCTCGTGGACGTAGGCATCGACGAAGTGTCGCTCGTAGTGGTGGTGGGCGATGGGCACGTCCACCAGGCCGGCCATATCGACGAGATCGAAGCCAGACCAGTACATATGGGCGCCCATATCGACCTCGAGCAGGCTCGCATGGTCGAGGTGGAGTCGCTTCTGGACCCCCTGCATATAGAGCACCCGACGGCGCACATCGAAGGGGGTGGTCTCGAGCCCCCACATGAAGGCGACGGTCTGTCCGAGCCCTCCGCCGAGGATGGGGATGGCGAATAGCAGGGCGACCACACCGTGGGAGACGGGGCGGCGGATGGCTGCGACCACGGCGGGCTGGACGGCGTGGGCGAGCTCTCGGGCGGCGTCGGCGAGGAGCACGGCGAGGGGGATGGCGGCCATGGATAGCCACCGGTAGCCGCGCATCCAGTCGCCCCCGGTGTAGATCGCGAAGAAGAGCGCGCACAGGGTGAGGACCCAGGCGAGGATGCGGGGACGCGCGTGGGGGCGCAGGATGCCGAGCAGGGGGAATCCCACCGCGGCGAGCACGAGCACGGTGACCCGGAGCTGGATGACGAATAGGGGCTCGGGGGGCAGGTCGATGGGGCCATAGGTGCGGATCCAGCCCACGCCGGTGGAGAGAATGCCGATCACGAGTGAGGTCGCTGCGATGCCGACCCAGCCGAGCTTGCCGTGGACGCCGCTCTGGCCCAGGGTGAAGACGGGGAGCATGAACCCGTGCACGCTGACCAGCGCCCAGTTGCGCACATAGTGCCAGCCGCGCTTGCCCCAGGCGAAGGGCTGGAATTTTTCGTCGGTCTGCTTGGCATAGTAGGTGTTGGGCAGCTCCCAGGCGAAGGTCCAGTAGCGCCAGGCGTGCCAGCCGAGGAAGGGGCTGAGCCCGGCTACCAAGAAGCTGCCGACCCAGCGCTTGCCCCCGGCCTTCATGGCCCCGACCGCACCGAAGAGCGCGATGACCCCGGCGTACATGGGGGCTTCTGGCCGGGTGATGGCGAGCAGCCCGAGCAGCAGGCCCGACACGCCCCAGCGCGGAGCGTCGCCCTCGTGGAGGATGCGAACGACAGCGGCCACGAGCAGCAGATTGAATAGGCCGTTCTCGAGCCCAGCCGCGGCCCACAGGGTGTGCTGGGTGGACATGGCGACGGCGAGGGGAGCGATGAGCGCCCAGTTCCCTGGGTCTTCCGGGGCGGTTCGGCGAGCCCAGAGGTAGGACAGGGGGATGGCGAGCAGCCCGAACCCGACCCCGAGCAGCTTACCCATGGTCCAGGGCGGCAGGCCCAGCCAGGCGGTGAGGGAGAGGAGCAGGGTCCAGGTGGGGTTGGAGAAGCCCTCGACCGGCTCGCCGCCCGGGTAGGCGACGAAGCCCTCGCCGCTCGCGAAGTGGTCGGCGAAGGCGTAGCTGATCGCGGCGTCTTCGATGAGCCAGGTGGAGAACCAGACCGCGTGGAAGCAGTACAGCGCCATACAGAGCGCGACCCCGCTCCAGCGACGTCGCTCGGTCGCATCCAGCGCGGCGAACCGGTCTGCGAGGGCGTCGATCATGGCTGAGTCTTGGGCGGGGCCCCCTGTTGCTTGGCCTTGCGCTCGCGGAGGGCTTTGTTCTTGGCGGCCTCACGCTTGCGGAGCAGCGCTTCGTTCTCGGCCTCTGCAGGCTTGCTATTCTTGCGACGCTCCATGGACTTCCTGCGCTGTTCTTCGCGCTTGGCGTCCTCGGCGGCCAGGGACTCGGGATCGATTCCGAGCCGGAATGACCGGGCTTTCTCGGCGTAGCGGCGAGCCCAGGACCGGGTGGCGTCGACCCGGAGCGTGTCGGAGAACTTGCGATAGGCCTCTTCCCAGCGGCCGGCGTCATAGGCGGCCTTGCCCTCGGCATAGAGCGCGTCTGCGACGGGGTCTTTGTTTCGCAGATAGCCCGGCGCGTTGTGGTCGAGGATGCGGGCGCGCTCGAGATGCACGATGGCGTTCTCGGGCTGCTGCTCGGCGAGCCAGGCCCAGCAGGTGGCGATATTCAGGCGCACATTGGGGCCGTGTTCATCGGCCCAGCGCTTGTCGATGGGGCGGTGCTTCCGAGCCAGGAACCACGACTGCTCTGCCTTCATGCAGCGCCCGCGCTTGGCATGCTCGATGGCTTCGTCGCGGTCGGCTCTTGCGAGGGCGGCGAGCTCGTCGACGCTGACCACGGTGAGCTTGCCCGGGAACACGACCTCTCCGGTCGCAAACACCGCGGGGTGCAGCTCGGTTCCGCCCATCCAGGCCCCGTCGGGTAGGGCGCGGGGCTCGATCGGGTCGGCCCCCCCGATGGGCTGGAGTACCTCGCCGTCGGGGCCCATGAAGACAAAGCCGATGTCGTAGATGCCCTCTTCCATCGAGGCGGGAATGGGCAGCTTGTACTTGCCGATATTGACCTCGTCCGAGCGCCAGTCCGGGGCGCTGAACCAGCCGTAGCCCAGCGGGATGCTCCAGCTCTGAGCCAGAACGCCGTCCTTGCTGGCGGCGAGCAACAGGCGGATGTCCTCGCCTTCGGACCGCGACTCGAGGTCGCGCACGGCGATCTCGATCCACATCATCCGTGAGCGAGCCGGCTCGCTGGGCAGCGCAAAACCCTCGAGAATGACGCCGCCTTCGAACTCCACCTTGCGATCGGCCGGGTGGGTGTACTCCCGCTTCATCACCAGGTCTCGGCGGATGTGGTTGCCGATATGGAGCTGGGTCTTGCCCGCCGGATAGCCCGGGATCTCGAAGTAGTCGCGTCGCCACTCCGGGTGGGTGGGGATGCGGGAGTTGCTCGCCCAGCCCCCGTGCACATGGGCGAAGTGGGGCCGCCTCTCCTTGAATATGTACTCGCTGATGAAGGGCCTGCGGAAGCGGTGCTGGGCCATGGGAATGTCGACCAAGCCAGCGATATCCATCATCGCGAAGTCGTCGCGGCCCCACCACAGATGAGCGCCCTGATCGACGTCGAGATCGACGAGTCGTCCATCGAGCTCGAGGGTCTGCTTGAGGGCCTGTACGAACTCGACCCGCTTCTTGATCGAGAATGGACCGGTCTCGGGCCGGGGGAGTACGGCCTTGGTGTGGGTGATATTGGGGAGCACCGCGGCGGCGAGGATCAGCGCCATCACGGTCCATCCGGCCAGGGTGCGGGAGTCTGCCTGGCGCTCGGAGAGCAGCCCGCCCACCAGGGCGAGGGCCATGCCGGCCTCGGCGATGCCCAGCAGCGGGAGGGTCCCGAAGGTGAACTCGTTCCCGAAGAGCAGGCAGACCGCGACCACCGCGACCTGGATCAGGGCCCAGAAGACCTTGTCCAGATGTTTGGCGGGCAGGGCAGCGATGCCGCGGTCCGCCACATCGGCCAGGGCTCCAGCGCCCAGGGCGAAGAGCACCGCAGCGGGGACCTGGAGCAGGCTCATCCAGCGCCACGCCTTCATCCAGTCACCCAGGGTGTAGACGCTGAAGAAGAGCACGGTATTTGCGAGGCCCCAGCACAGGATGCGGGTCTGCCAGCCCCGCCGGCCGCCGAAGGCGAGAATGGGCAGCAGGATGGCGTCGAAGACGAGTAGGTAGGAACGACTGTCGATCCACCAGGAGGGGGCCGGGAGATCCGGGGGCCACCAGGGGATGGTGTTGAGCGCGTCGTTGGTGGGGTAGAGCAGCCAGAAGCCCGTCAGCGCGAGCATGAAGGCGGCCGTGGCTCCTCTCCAGCCCCGGGTGCCGAGCAGACCGAAGAACCACAGCGGCAGGAAGTACCCCGTCCATAGATCGTGGGACCAGTTCCGGACGTACCGCCAGCCGCGGGTATTCCACGTCATCTTGGGGTCCTTGTTGGTCATCTTGCCGTAGTAGGTCTGCGGAAACTCGTAGGCGAAGTAGTTGAACCGGATGGCGTGGTAGAGGCCGAAGGGGACGAAGAAGAGCGCGAGCCATTGCAGGGTGCGCTTGATGGGGAGCTTCCAGCGGTTGTCCGAGGCGTGCTCTGGGGGCCGCAGCAGCATGAACACCGCGTACAGGCTGCCGGCGATGGCGCAGTAGAGGATGGCCTCGGGGCGGGTGATGCCGAGCAGGAACCAGATCAGGGCTGCCCAGGGAAATGCGGCGGTTCGGACCTCGATGGCGGTGCGGTACAGGCCGGCGGCGAGCAGGAAGCTGAACAGCGAGTTCTCGAGCCCACATGCCCCCCAGATCGCGTAGGTGGAGGCGGTAGCGAGGTAGCCTGCGGCGATGACCGGGATGTGGGAGCGCTCATCGGGTGCGGCTTCCCGGGCGATCCCGTACACGAGGGGCACGGTGAAGAAGGCCAGAACGGCCTGCATGACCTTGGAGCTCTGGAACCCGTCCCAGCCCAGGAGCTGGGCGATGGCGAGCAGCGTGACCCAGGTGAAGTTGGAGTAGCCCTCGAGGCGCTCGCCACCGGGGTAGGCGACGAGGCCCTCTCCCCATGCCCAGTTTCTGGCAAAAGCAAAGGAGATCGCAGCGTCTTCGATATACCAGTGCCAGAACTGGACCTGGTGGTACACCGCCAGCCCGGCGAAGACCAGCACCAGCACCAGATGCAAGACCCGTACCGGAGTGCTGTGGCCCGGGTTGCCGGGCAGGGGGCTCTTGGATTCCTCGGACGACAAGCCGTCTCCACGCGAACGAGCACGTATGTAGTGCGCTGCTGTGGCTTTGCGCTACCGGCGCTTTCGGTCGAAGCGACCGATGCGGCGATTGGCCCCATGGAGACGGTCGCGTTGGCGCTGCTTCATGCGGCGAACGCGGGCGCGCCGAGCCGAAGTCCAGGCATCATCGAGGGCGCTCCAGCTGTGGTCCTCTGGGGTGGTCTTGCGGAACAGGAACATCCGCGCGGCCCGAGCGGCGCGATCGAGGGCGCTGCCGGGTTCGGGGTCGATCTGCTCGTCGAGGAGCTGAAACAGCCGCCCCGCGAGCTGGGGGCGACGTTGCTCTACCGCCATGGACACGAGCTCGACGAGCTGTTCGGTGTCAGAAGAGTCGAGCCACGAGGACACGAATGCGTCCTCGGCCTCGGGGGTGCGAGCCGGGAGGGTGAGATCTCCCAAGGCTCACATGGTCTTCTTGACACCGCCCTCAGCGGAGGCGGTCTTGCGGGACTCCATCTGGCGCTTCATCTCGGCGAGCTGGGTGCGCGCAGAAGCGTTCTGGGCGCGATCCTTGATCTTGGCGAGCTTGGCGTCGAGGGAGTCTCCCTTGATCTCGCTTCCGATGTCGGCTTCGGCCTGGAGCTTGCTGATGTGCTCGCGCACATTGTCGAGGGCCTTCACGTCGGCGTCGGTAGACAGGCCGTCGAGGGTCTCCTGGATCTCGATGCGCGCCTCGGCGTTGGCCTTCTTGGCGATCATCTTCTCTTTTTCGCGCTTGAGCTTCTCGATCTCGCCCTGGAACTGGAGCAGGCCGGACTTGGCGTCTTCTGCCTGATCGCTGACCTTCTTGAGCTCGGCTGAGAGAGCCTCGATCGCGCTGGTGAGCTCGTCCTTCTTCTGGATGAGGAGCAGAGCGACCTCGTCCTCGCCCTCGTCGATGGCGACGGGGAGCTGCTGCATGACCTCGCGCAGCTGATTCTCTTTGGACTCGAGCTCGGTAGAGAGCTTGTTCCGCAGATAGACGATGCCGCTGACCGCTTTCTTGAGCTCTCGGTGCTTGCGCACACGCTCGTCGATCGCCGCCTCGTACACGGCCTCGGGGTTCCGGGCCTCGATGTCGGAGACCCAGAGATTGAGGAACCCTCGCCATACATTGGCGAGCCGATCGAAGAAACCCATCTGTAGATGACCCCCTTGGGATGCTAGGCAGCGTAAGCGCGGCATGCTCGCTGGGCAACCGCCCCGCAACCATGCGTACCCCTGTCACCGGGAGTGTATTGCATGACGTGCTCATCTGCGGCATGGATCTTCGGCTGCGATCGCAGGAAAATCAGCGTCACCGAACGCCGGCCGGCGGCTGGTCATGGGTTGTCGCGATCGGATCCGCTACCATCTGCTGCGTGAAGACACTGTTTCTCGTTGGACTCGGCGGCGCGCTCGGGGCGATCTCGCGGCACCTGGTCGGCCTGGGCGCGACCGCGGCCCTGGGGCGATCTTTTCCGTACGGCACCCTCGTGGTGAACCTGCTCGGATCGTTCATGCTCGGCGCGCTCGTGTCCTGGGTGGCGCGCGTCGATGCCAGCCCGGACATCAAGCTTCTGGTCGGCACGGGGCTCTGCGGGGCGCTCACCACCTTCTCGACCTTCTCGGTCGAGAGCCTGCAGCTCCTCGAGCAGGGCCATCGTGGGGCGGCGCTGCTCAACATCGCGCTGAACCTCGGGCTCGGTCTGGGTGCTGCCTTCATCGGCATGACCCTGCTGGCTCGCTGAGCACTTCGCGAGACATTGGCGGTCTGCCGCGGTATTCAGGGGTAGCCCGCTCTCGGGAGGTTCTATGATCGCGCTCGCTCTGTACTCTGCTCTGGCCTCGACTCCGGCCGACTCCCCGGACTGGCTCGGTGCCCACGGGCGCCAGCGTCTCCTGATGGGAGCGGACCCATCTGCGCCGACCCCTCCCAACCCGGGAGCGCTACCTCCGGCCACGCCGGGGCCCGATGTCCGGGTCTATGGCTACCTCGCGTATTGGGACGACGACCTTGGCCAGGTCCCCTGGGATGAGCTCTCCGATCTGGCGATCTTCAGCGCCAACGTCGACACCGCGGGCAACCTCTCCAGCACCTCGAACTGGGATCAGGCCGCCACCGCCGTCTCCATGGCGGCGCCCTATGGGGTGAAGATCCACCTCTGCGTCACCAACTTCAGCTCTGGCGAGCTCGAGACCCTGCTCGGCAGCACCACCGCGCGTAGCAACCTCATCTCCCAGCTCGCGAGCTGGGAGGCGGGCACCGGGGCGGATGGAATCAACATCGACTTCGAGAATATGCCGGCGATCCGCAAGGACGAGATGGTCCAGTTCATCGCCGACCTCGATGCGGCGGTAGGGGATGTGGTCATCGCCACTCCCGCTGTGGACTGGTCTTCGGCGTGGGACTACAGCGCGCTCACCGCCAACGCGGACCTGTTCATCATGGGGTATGGCTACCACTGGTCGGGCAGCGCCGAGGCGGGCCCCACCGACACCCTCTACGGGGGAACCGGCACGGTCTGGGCCAGCAACTACGCCCTGGACTGGACCGTGGGGGACTACCTCTCCGAGGGGGCGGACCCCAGTCGGGTGATCCTCGGATTGCCCCTGTACGGGCGGGCCTATTACACCTCCAACAACAACGTGCCCACCGCCAGCAATGGGGATGGAGGGGCGGTCACCTGGTCGGCTGCCCGTCCCAACCTGGCCGGCGCCACCCTCGAGCCCACCGGGCGCTCGATGTACTACTACGACGGCTCCCAGCAGACCTGGGTGAACGACGTGTCCACCATGCGGGACCGACTGCAGTTCGCCGTGGGTGAGGGGATCGGGGGTGTTGGCTTCTGGGCCATCAACTACGACAACCAAGACGCGGCCCTGTGGACGATGATCCACGATGAGACCACCTTCGGAGTCGGGGATGCGGACACCGACGCGGACACCGACTCCGACACCGATGTCGACACCGACACCGACAGCGACGCGGATGCCGATCCCCCCGTCAGCCCGGACTTCGTTGCCCTCACCGGGGAGCCCCTCCTCGCCTATGTGGGAGATGTGGTCGTGCTCAACGCCGACGACAGCTACGGCCCCGAGGGCGTGCCTCTGGTCTTCGCCTGGACCCGAACCCATGGTCCGGAGGTCGCCTTCGACGCCCTCGACATCGCCAAGCCTTCTTTTCGGGTCCCCGAGCCGGGCAACTACGGCTTCCGGGTGAGGGTGGGGGATGGCAACCGGATGAGCGCCCCAGCGGACACCTTCGTCGTCGTGATCGACCCCGCCGCCAAGAGCTCGGTCGGGGCGCGTGGCTGCGGCTGTGCGACCGGCGCTCCCGCATCGGGGGGCTTGTTGCTGATGGGGCTCGCGGCGCTGGTCAGGCGCCGGTCCAAGATCAGCTGATCCGGGCTTGCCAGGCCCGTCCCCGGCGGCTGGAGCGCGAGAGCTTCTTGTAGAGCACGCCACGGAAGACCATCACCAGGTGGCTGCCCACGAACAGGAGGGCAGAGAGCGCGAAGCCGATGGGCCCCGCCGCCAGCAGGGCGAGCCCGGTCGGCCCGATCCCCAAGAAGCCGAACCAGGGACCATAGAGCCCGGCGAGGTAGGCGACCGCGAGGGTGGGCTCGCCGATGATCGCGTACAGCGCGCCCCCAAGAACAGCGAACAGCAGGACGTGGCCCGCGAGCCACTCCGGCCAGTTCTCCATCATGAACTGCAGCGCACCTCGGATGAGCACGGCGGGCTCGGACTGCTCTTGGTAGACCATCTCTGGGGCGGGGTTGAACAGCAGCGCGACCAGGGGGATGTAGAGGAGGTTGAGGTCGGGGTAGGTGAAGTGGATCACCAGCCGGAGGATCCCGAACACAAACGAGATGGTGATGACCTCCATGAAGTGGTCGCCCATGGTGTCCCGGAGGTCGGAAATGTGCAGCTTGCGGTTCTGCACGACCAGGACCCGAAGCAGCGCGAGGTACCAGGCGCAGAGGAAGGCATCGACCAGACCGATGACGAAGCCCCCAGCCATGCCTCCACCGCCCAGAACGACGATGAGCACGAGCTCGAAGCAGGATGCCAGCACGAGGAATAGCAGCGCTGGCCCGCTACGAGGCAGGGCCTTGGCGGTGTCCTTGGCTGCGTCCCGGTAGAGTGCCCAGGTGGCCTTGATCAGCGACATGCTCTGGCCCTAACACCGCTCGCTGGGCTGCGCTGAACTCGGTGGTAGGGCGAGCGTAGCGTGGCGGGGGCACCTCTCCAAGGGGATTTCTGAAAGCTCGCTGAAAGCGGTGTCGACAGCGGAGTTCATAGATCGGGACCAAAGGAGTTCTCATTGACTGGTTCATGGCTCATGGCCCTCTTGATCTTCGGCACGCCCGCAATGGCGAAGAAGCCGTTCACCGAACTGAAGCCCAAGAAGCAGGCAGCGATGCTCCGCGAGGCGGGCTTTCAGGCGGAGAAGAAGGTCCCCAAGCGCTGGCTCGCGGCACAGTACGTTCTGGCCTTCGAGCAGCGGAGCGGGGGGAAGGAGCGCGGGAAGAACAGAGCGGTGACGATGGAGCTGTCGGAGAGGGAGTATCAGGCGCTCTGCGACGCCTCCTTCGTGCAGCTCCAAGAACAACTGAAACGCAGGGATATTGAGCTTCTTCCGTCGGACTCGTTCAAGGACAATAGTGCTTACAACGAGAAGAAGGTCAAGATCAAGTATCGCCCCACAGAGCGCCCCGTCGCCTGGACGTACGCCACGGGCACCAGAGAAGTCGCTGCGACCCTGCCCAAGCTGGCCGTCAATATCACCCGGCTGAAGCTGAGGGATACTGAGGCCGAAAAGAAGGCTAAACTGGTGTTTATCAACCAGGCTGTCAAGATGTGCAAGGTCGATGACAAGGAGGATGTCGAGGTTTCTGGGCTCCCCATGGGGAGCTGGAGCGCCTGCTCGGTAAGCTACGAGATCTGGGGTACAGGCCTTGGGATGAAGACCCGGATCTTCCCCGGAAGCGCTGCAGCTTGGGGCTTGGAGCTCCCGGAGCCCGATGTGAGCTTCATCGACGGCGACGAGGAGCAGAAGGCCTACGCGCGAGGTGCACTGCAGGTGCTCTGGCTACAGGTCGAGCTGTCCCTGGCTCTCATGGATCGCTCCTAGCAGCGTTCGGGAAAGCTCTCCCGTCGGCGTCTGGACTGGTTCCGCCGTGGACGATGCCCCTCGTCAGTCACTTGATTCACCAGGCTCCTCCCGAACGCTGCTAGAGACGTGATGTGGGAGGGGTATCTGGCAGAAGATCCATGCCGCCAGCTGGTTCCGCAGTCCCTCCATCTCTGACACTACTGTGGCATGGCCCCATCCGGGCGGCCTGCGCTGGTATACTCGCGCCGCGGAGGTTTGGTGCGCAGGGCTGCGGGTCCATTCGAAATCCTGGAGATCCTTGGAGAAGGCTCCTTTGGAACGGTCTGCGTCGCTCGGGTCAGTACCGACCCCTTGCGACGCAAGGTCGCGTTGAAGATCTTGAAGGGGGCCTATGCCACCAACAAGAAGATCCTCAACCGCACCCGTGACGAAGCTCGCCTATTGTCAAGGATCAATCATCCGAATATCGTCCGGGTAGAGAGGTTGATGGAGGTCGGCGGCCGGCCGGTCGTCGTGATGGAGCACGTCCAGGGCGTGTCCCTCGATCAGCTGCTATTGCGCTTCAAGGACGGGTTACCGGCCGCGATTGCCCTCGAGATCGTGAGGCAGACCTTTCTGGCACTTCATGTCGCATATCAGGAGGCGCTTGGCGAAGACGGGCGTCCACTGCGGGTGATCCACCGCGACATCAAGCCCTCCAACATCATGTTGTCGATCCATGGCGAAGTAAAAGTGCTCGATTTCGGGATCGCCAAGGGCGAGTTCGAGGGGCGCGAGGCCGAGACGGAGTCGGTGGTCATGGGCTCTCGGCCATATATGGCCCCGGAGCGCCTCGATGGGGTGAGCGACTCCCCCTCGGTCGATGTGTACAGCACCGGCATGAGCCTGTTCGAGCTCCTCACCGGTCGCACCATGAGCCTGTCGATCAACCCGGTCAATCACGATCAGGCCATGAATCGGCAGCTCGGCTACATCCAGATCCAGGGCATGACGGAGTCCGCGGTCGAGGATCTGCGTAACCTCATTCGCAGAATGTGCGCCTATACCCGGGATTATCGCCCAAGCGCCGTAGAGTGCGGCCGCGATCTCGAGCAGCTGATGTATGCCATCGACCCGCAGTTCCGCATCGGGCTCGAGGAGTTCGCGCGCACCACGGTGCTGCCCATCTACGAGTCCCGACCGCGTATCCCACCAGAAGATGCCCTTGCAGGTGACGGGGACGAGGCCTTCTTGCGAGAGGTCACCGGGGCCATCACCAACCCCAATGCCAAGTCCAAGAAGACCCCCTCCGGAGCCGCACTCCGGCAGTACACGCCCTATATTTTCGCCGGGGCGCTCGGCTTTGTGGTGGTGCTTCTCATCGGCTTGGTCGGCCTCAAGCTCTTCGCCGGCAAGAGCGGTACCGAGCCCGCTGCCAGCGGCCTCGTGAGGGTCTCGGTGTGGCTGCCCAGCGATGCTCAGGCTCAGCTCGGCGACCACCTCGTCACCCAGCCCGGTCGCTACGAGATCGAGTCCGGCATGCACCTCATGCAGATCTTCTTCCGCGACGGTCGCTCCCTCAACTGCACCTTCACCGCCCAACCCGATGTGGCGGTGCGCTATGTGGTCGATGCGGGCAACGAGGGCTTGTCGGTCAACGACGGTCCGATCCAGGCCTGCACGCCGGTCAGCAGCCGCAACACCCCCGAAGAACCCGCCCCAGAAGGAGCCCCGGGATGATCCTGCTTCTCACCGGCCTGGCTATGGCAGAGCCCCCTCCGGCGGGTAAGCCCATCGTGGCTCCGGATCGGGTCGAGACCGCCACCCTCATCGAGCCCATCATGGAGCTGCTCCCGGCGCGTACGCAGAAGCTCGTTCGGGTGCCGGGCACTGCGCTATTGGAGTGGGGCAAGATGGGCGAGGTCGAGGTCGGCTCCTTCGTCGACATCTGGACGCGCTCGCCCAAGGGGGTGTGCCTCGCCGCCCCTCGGATCGAGGTCGTTCTGGGCCCCAAGGCATCGGCAGACCTGAAGTACAGCGTACCGGTGGTTCGGGTCCCCGCGGCGGATCATGGGCGGCTTCAGGGGCTCAAGTACGCCGGCTGGACGCCCCGCCGCACCGACGATCCCCGAGAGTATCGAGAGCTGTGGTGCGAGTGATTCCTGGCTGAGGGAGGCCAGCTCGGGTTCCTGAAGCGATCCCTCGGGGTGTTCGGCTACACGCGGCGTGCTGTGCGCCTGGTGTGGGACACCTCCCATGGCCTGACGGTCTCGCTATTCGGGCTCACGGTCGTAGCGGGTCTGGTCCCCGCCGCCATCGCCTGGGTCGGGAAGGGGCTCGTCGATTCCGTGGTGGCGGCCAGCTCGGCGGGCGGTGCACCCGAGGCGGTTCGCATCGCGATGCTCTGGGTGGGGGTCGAGGCCGCCCTGGTCGTGCTCCTGGCGGGGTTTCAGCGTGGACTTCAGGTCACCGATGCTCTGCTGCGCGCCCAGCTCGGGCACCGGGTGAATGTACTGATCCTCAACAAAGCTCTCGAGCTGGAGCTGGTCCACTTCGAAGACCCCGCCCTCTACGACCGCATGACCCAGGCCCGCCGCGAGGCCAGCAGCCGCCCCCTGGCCCTGGTGCGCAAGAGCTTCGGCCTGTTCCAGAACGGGATCAGCCTGCTCACCTATGGCGCCCTGCTCATCGCCTTCAGCCCGTTGGCGGTGCTCGCGCTCGGCCTGGCGGCTCTCCCGGCCTTCTTTGCTGAGACCCGCTTTGCGGGCGAGGCCTTTCGGCTGTTCACCTGGCGCACCCCAGAGAAGCGCAAGCAGGCCTATCTCGAGGTGGTGGTGGCCCGGGAGGACTACGCCAAAGAGGTGAAGCTGCTCGAACTCGGCCCTCGATTGGTCAGCGAGTACCAGCGTATCTTCAACACGCTCTATGGCGAGGACCGCAAGCTCACCCTGAGACGGGGCGGCTGGGGCCTGCTGCTGGGCGCGCTGTCCACCGCGGCGCTGTACGGAGCCTATGGGTTCATTGCGATGAATGCTGCGATGGGTCGGATCAGCCTGGGTCAGATGACCATGTATCTGCTGGTCTTCAAGCAAGGTCAGAGCGCCTTCGCGGCCATCCTTCAGGCCATCGGGGGGATGTACGAGGACAACCTCTATGTGGCCAACCTGTACGCCTTTCTGGACGAGCCCATCGCGGCGGCGGGTGGTAGCGCGACCGAGGGGCCGAACCCCGAAGATGGGCTGCGGATCGAGGCGCTCTGCTTCACCTATCCAGGGGCGACGGAGCCCGCGCTGAACGGTGTCTCGCTGCACCTCGAGCCCGGCCGCAAGCTGGCCCTGGTCGGTCACAACGGGAGCGGTAAGACCACCCTGATCAAGCTGCTCACGCGGCTCTATCTCCCCGAGTCGGGTCGGATTCTGCTGGACGGCCTGGAGCTGAGCGAGTGGGAGCCCAGGGCGTTGCGACGTCGGATGGGTGTGGTGTTTCAGGACTTCGTGAAGTACCAGTTCACCATCGGCGAGAACATCGGAGTGGGGGATGTGGCGGCCATCGACGACGCCGAGCGTCAGCGCGACGCCGCCGAGCGGGGCATGGCATGGCCCTTCATCGAGCCCATGCCAGAAGGCCTGAACACCCAGCTCGGTCGCTGGTTCCCCGGGGGGCGCGAGCTCTCCATCGGTCAGTGGCAGAAGATCGCGCTCTCCCGGGCCTTCATGCGCAGCGATGCCAGTCTGCTCGTGCTCGACGAGCCCACCTCGGCGATGGATGCCGAGGCCGAAGCGGAGATCTTTCAGCGGGTCCGCCAGATGACCGGCCAGCAGATGGCCCTGCTCATCTCCCACCGGTTCTCGACGGTGCGCATGGCCGACGAGATCGTCGTGCTGGACGGGGGGCGGGTCGTAGAAGAGGGCGATCACCAGGAGTTGATGGCCCGAGATGGGCAATATGCGCACCTGTTCAGGCTCCAGGCGGCGGGCTACCTACCCGTATCGGAGGGTGAATGCTGTGGATAGCGCTGGGCTGGGCCCAGGAAGCCGAACCGGCCGAGGAGCCCACTATAGAAGAGCCCGCCGCCTCCGAGCCGCCGCGGAGCTTCGAGATCCCTCCCCTCGACACCCCACTGCCGAGCGCGACCCGGAGCCGTAAGGAGCTCGAGGCGCTCAGCTCCGATCCCGCAGAGCTCGAGGCCCTGCTCGCCGAGTCCGGCTTCGAGATGGACGACTTCCGAGTGGGGTCCCTGGTGCGCGGGGCCTGGTACATCCGGCCCAGCTTCTCGGTCGCGACCCTGCTCCGAGGCCAGCAGGGCGGCACCGCGGCGCGGCTGGGTTTCGCGGCGGGTCGCCGCTTCTGGACCCTGGAGGCGCTGCCGATTCAGCTGGCTGCAGATCTGGGCATCCGGGGCACCGCACCGGTCGGTGCGGCCAATGGCCGGCGACTGGAGGCCCAGGCCGCGATCGGCCCGTGGTTGGGGCCGCTTCGGGTACAGCTCTCGGCTGGGGCGCGCTGGGAGCGGGAGCGCTGGGCGAAGAAGTCCCTGGAGCTGGTGGACGCGGGCTTTGTCACGGCGGGGGTCGGGCTGGGGCTCGATCTGCAGGCTGTGCAGCTCAACCTCGGACTCACCCCGGCCTTTGGCATCGCGGGTGCCCGTCCTCGTGCCACCGCAGGAGGCCCACTGCTCCCGGTGATCGGCACCGAGACGGTCTACTCGGTGGGGCTGGGTCTGCCGATTCGCCCGCTGGGCTTCGCCCTTGATGGGAGCTGGCGGGACACGGTGATCGGGGGCGTGCTGGAGATCGGGCTGTCGATCCAGGTCGCCCCGTAGCTGCAGCTCAGCCCCGCGCCTGGAACACTGTCCAGACCAACCACAGGCCAATAGCCACGGGCGCCAACACGACAGGGCCCCAGATGCCGAGCTGATCCCAACGCTCCCGTCGAGCTCTGGAGAGCATGCCCGAGACCAGGCGGCTGCCATCGAGGGGAGGGATCGGGAGCAGATTGAACACCGCCAGGGCCAGGTTGAGCCGGCCTGCGAAGACCAGGGCGTCGTGGAAGACCCCGAGGGGCAGCAGCATCGACAGCGGCAGCAGCAGGGTGGCCAGGCAGAGGTTGGAGATGGGCCCAGCGGCGGCGACCAGGGCCATTCCGACCGGCATCGACACATCGGATCGGAAGCGCTCGGGGCGGACTGGAACCGGCTTGGCCCAGCCGATGGGGATGCCGAGCAGTGGGAGCAGCAGGGTCCCGATGGGGTCGATGTGCACGAAGGGAGCGAGGGTCATTCGGCCCATGGACTCCGCGGTGTCGTCTCCGAGCGCGTAGGCAGCCCGGGCGTGGGCCCACTCGTGCACGGTCATGGAGAGCAGCAGGGGCGCCCAGATCCCCAGCTTCGGGATGAGGAAGTCGATCACGGGGTGACCACGGAGCGGAGCTGCTTCCGGCTGAGAACCACGGGGCCCTGCTCGGTGTCGAGCCGGATGTGGTTGGGGTCGGCCCAGATGAGCTCGCCCTGGTGGTGCTGCCCATCGAGCATGGTGATCTTCACCGTGGAGATGCGCGTGGGAGCGAGGAACTGGTTGCCGCTGTCGATGAGCAGGGAGTCGAGGGGGCTGCGTCCGGGGCTCTCCTCGTCCGGATCTTCGATGCTGGCGAGCAGATCCTGTTGGGTGATGAGGGGCTCTGTGGACGCTCGAACCGCCCGGCGCACGGCGGCCATGGCGGCGCGGTTGGCGATCTGCTCCAGATCGGCGCCCGTGCGGCCCTCGGTGAGCTCGATGATTTCGTCGACGTCGATGTCTTCGGAGAGGGGCTTTCCGCGCAGATGGACGGCGAGGATCTCGGCCCTGGCGTCGGGATCGGGGGCGGCGATGTCGACGCGCATGTCGAAGCGCCCTGCCCGGAGCAGCGCCGCGTCGAGCACATCGGCCCGGTTGGTTGCGGCGAGGACCAACACGCCGCCGGTGTTGGTGAAGCCATCAAGCTCGACCAGGAGCTGGTTCAGGGTGTGTTCCCGCTCGTCGTTCGACAGCCCGCTCCCCGCGCTCCGACGCCGACCGATGGCGTCGATCTCGTCGATGAACAGGATGCATGGGGCGGCCTCCCGGGCGGCCTCGAAGGTGTCGCGTATCCGCGCCGACCCGCTTCCGACGAAGATCTCGATGAACTCGGAGCCGGCCACGGCCATGAACCCGACCCCGGATTCTCCCGCCACGGCGCGGGCGAGAAGGGTCTTGCCGCAGCCCGGCGGCCCTTGGAGGAGCACACCTCGGGGCAGGTTCGCGCCGGCCTTCTCCCACGGCTCTGGGTCGCTCATGAAGGAGATGAGATCCCGAAGATCCTCTTTGACCTCGTCGAGACCGCCCACATCCGAGAACCGGGTCTGTACCGAGCCCTTGGGGATGATCTTGGCCCGGGTCTTGCGAATGGCGTTCAGGGGGCCGCCGGATGCGGATACCCTGGATCGATAGAACCACCAGAATATGAGGAGTACCAGGACGATGACGGCGAGCAAGAACAGAAGGGAGTCCGAGCCCCAGGTGCTCTCCTCGATCGGCACCCCATCCTCGGAGAGGAAGCGAGTCAGCTCGTCGTCGAGGGCCCCCACGACCCGGTAGCGCCCCTCCGCGGTCTGCACTCGGAGCTCCGAGCCCCGGATACGGACCTCTGTCACCTCTCCCCGCTCGACCTGGTCGACGAATTCTGAGAACGACATGGAGGGGGTGAGGGCGGTCGGGATGAAGGCGAGCCCGATGGCCCACAGGATCAACACTACAGCCCAAAACGCGATGACGACGCGGGTGGACAGCTTCTTTCTCTTGCTCATGGGGCGCACTGTAGCCCAGGGACAGCCGGTAGCGAAGGGGGTGGTGTAGGCTTGGGCCCACATCATGGGGGCGTGGCATGGGCAGAGTGGGGATCTGGGGATGTGGGCTGCTGTGCTTGATGGGCTGTCCCCATTCTACCCCGATGGCGCCGACGGATTCTCATGTCGATCCGATCGCGAGGGCACAGGTGGAGTGGGTGGACAGCACGCCGCCCGAGCTGCGGGTTCGACTGCGGATTCCCGCGGCGGTCCTTGCGGATCTCCCACCAGAAGCCGCGCTCCGGATGGAGTTCCCCGAGTCCCCATTCATGAATCGCGATGGTGGTTATGGTGGATTCGTGCAGGTTCGGGGTGAGGACTTCAGCCCCACTCCCATCGATCGGGAGCGGGGCGTCGATCTCAGCTATGAGGTGGTGCTGGAGCATCACCTCGCTGGGCCGAGCTATGGTCTGGACGACGTGCCCCATCCGGCCGGTTCGGGCTGGATGGTGGTGGGGCGAGCCTTTCTCCCCTCGATCCGCTGGGGGGAGAGGCAGGTCACCATCCCGCTCCAGCTCAGCCTCTCCGGACTGTGGGGACCCCGACCGCTCTCCGAGCCCGTCCCCCTCGATGCACTTCAAGATCGGCTGTATCTGCACGGACCGGTTCGTACCCACGCGCTGAGCTGGCCCGAGACCGAGCTCACCCTGGCGACCCTCACCCGCCCCCCGGTGCTCGAGCCACTGGGAGAGTTGCTCGGCGAGCTGTACGGCGCCCTCGCTCCCACCCTCGGTCCGCTCCCTCACTCCCAGGTCCTGGTGGTGGTGGATGCGGTCGATCGCAGCATGGAGGGAGGGGTGATCGGGTCCGATATCTCCCTGCTCCTCGCACCTCCGGCCTCTGGACAGCTCGACCCCAGCGCGCGAAAGCTCGTGACCCACGAGTTCATCCACCTGTGGAATGGGCGCGGTCCGGCCTGGCAGCGCGAGGGGCTCACCGAGTACCTGCGCCTACGCACGGGGGCGGCTGTGTGGGACCGGTCGATGAGCCTGCCCGAGGCGATCAGTGGACAGCATGCTCAGCATGGGGTGGCCACCGATCGACCCCTGGCCGAGGAGTTTGGCCCTGCGGCCTACCCGGGGGGTGCGGTGGTGGGCTACTGCCTCGATGTGATGCTCGAGGCCGAGGGGCGGTCCCTGGACGAGGTGCTCGGCGAGAGCCTGGAGACGGGCACGGATCTCCCGGAGCTGCTCGCCGGAGAGCCCATTGGGGAGCGGTTGCAGGCCTGGCTGAACACGCCGCCGCCGCTTCCCCTCGCCGACTGCTTCGAGGCCGACGGGGGGCATGCCGAGGGGGTCCCCTATACCGAGCTCTCCATGAGAACCGTGGCCTTGTCGATCCTGAAGAGCACCAGCTTCTCCTCCCAGTCGGGCGAGCTGTACACGGTCGAGCCGGGCTCGCCCTTCCAGCCCGGTGATGTGCTGGTGGAGATGGCGGGTGAGAAGCTGAGCGGCATCGGCGATATCGCCTGGGCGCTGCGGGGGGTCGCTATCGGAGAGCTCGTGCCGGTCGTGGTTCGACGGGGAGTCGAGCGGGTCTCTCTCAGCTTCGAGATGCCCGCGCTCGATCCCGATGAGGGGAGGCGGGCGGAGCGGGTGTTGTGGCGGCCCTGACCGATGTGAGGCGGCCGAAGTGCAGCGTGATCATCCGCCCCGGATGGCCATTCTCGGCACGGGCGCGCCCCCCGTGCAGGCGCATCACCTGCTGCACGATCATCAAGCCCAGCCCCTGGCCGCTCGCGCGCTGAGATCCCGAGTCGGTCCGGTAGAAGGGCTCGAAGAGATGGGGCAGATCCTCTTCGGGCACCCCCGGACCGGAGTCGGCGACGACCAGCTCGTGCTCCCGGATTCGAATCGTGATCTTGGCATCGTTGGGGGTGTACTTGGTGGTGTTCACCAGCAGGTTGATCACCGCCCGCTCGATCAGGCGCGGGTCGCCGAGGACCTCGGCAGGCAGCAGGTCGAGCTCGACCGTGCGCTTCCCCAGCTCGATTGTGGAGACGACCTCCGTGGCCAGGGACTTCAGGTCTACCTCGCTCCGCTCCGGGCTCCGGGCGCCCAGCTGCAGTCGGGAGAGCTCCAGGGCTTCTCCCACCAGCTCGTCGAGCTGCTCGAGGTCGCTCTCCATCCGGTCCAGACGCCTCGGATCGACGCCCTGGTCCCGAAGCAGCTCGATCTCCAGGCGGAGCCGGGTGAGGGGAGTGCGCAGCTCGTGGCTGATCCCCGCCATGAGCTGCTTCTCGGAGTGGAGCATGCTCTCGATGCGCTCGGCCAGCGCGTTGAAGGCGTCTGCAGCGGCTCGCACCTGATACGGGCCGTGGCGGGTCTCGACGACGACGAGGTTGCGTGGCCCAGGGGGCTTGTGGAGGCGGCGTCCCCGGACCACATCGGTGCGCCAGTAGCCAGGGGCTTCGGCTGCGAACGGGGTGATCTGCAGATCGAGGGAGCGCTCGAGGTGGTCGATATTGCCGCCCTGGTCGATGCGTTCGCCTACAAAGGCGACCTCGGCGAGGTAGGCCGCATACACTTGGTCGATGAGGGGGCGGAAGACCAGGCGGCTGGTGACCAGCCAAGACAGGGCAGAGGTGACGACCACCACGCCGCGCACGGTCTTGATCAGCGCGGGGCGTCGAGCGCTGTCGCCGAGCTTCTTGCGGAGGTGGCTGATGTGGACATCGACGGAGCGGTCGAAGGAGGCGTAGGACTCGCCCCGGGCGAGCTCCATCAGGCGCTCTCTCGGGATCACCCGGCCCGCCTGGGCGACCAGGGCGCGGAGGATGTCGAACTCGGTGGTGGTGAGATCGATCGCCTCGCCATCCCGGGTGACGCTGCGTCGATCGACATCGACGCGGATGGGCCCGGCGGTGAGTACGGGGCTGGGGGGAGCGCTGGGGCGGGCCCGGCGGAGCACCGCGTCGATGCGGGCGTCGTCATCGATGACCAGGACCATCGGCACGCTGGGATACTACTCGCCGAAGCGGGGCAGGTCGCCACGGGGTCCACCGCCCGCGCCGATTCGGGACCTGCGATCCTCCATCCGGGTCTTGAGCTCCTCGAGCTTGTCCGCGATCTGGCCGCGCTGGTCGGGCTCGAGGATGGCCGCGACCTCGAGGGCGGTGTCGAGTCGGTCGTGGGCTCGCTGCTGCATCTCGACCGCTCGATCATCGATGAGTTGGTGCAGCATGGCGCTGTCCGGGGTGTCTGAGAGCAGCTCGGTCTTGGCGGTCTGGAAGGTCTGCTTCTGGGTGTCGCTCAGATCGAGGCTGTGCACGAACTGTATGACCCGAGCTTCGATTCCAGGGGGACCGTGGGGGCCGCTGGCGACAGCGATGCCGCCGATGGCGAGGGTGGAGAGGGTTGCGGCTCCGAAGACCAGGGTGAGGATGCGCTTCATGGGGTTCGACCTCCTTGGACCACCGGGATGGTGGGTGTGATGAATCTAGGGGTCGACTGTGGAGGGGGTGTTGAGCGCCTCTGAAGGAAGCCTGCGGATTGTCAAGGAGTGTGAAGAGCGAGCGCAGCGGGGCATCTAGGAACGGAGCTCACGCAGGGTGTGGAGCGCCTCGGAGCGGATCTTCCGGTACAGGGAGAGCTGGCGATACAGGGGCACCTGGCGGCTCGGAACCCAGCCCAGAGGGGGGATGTCGACCTCGACCGGCCCGGCCCAGGCGACGATATCCCAGGCCAGCTTGGCATGCTCGGCCTCGTCGCGGGCGATCTCGGCTTCTCCCTCTTCGGCGAGCACCGCTGCGGCGAAGGCCTCGCCGATACAGCCCTCCAGCACGGTCTGTTGTACGAAGCGGTCGCGGGAGGGGACGGGGGGCAGGGGGCAGCGCTGGGGCAGCTCTGTGCCGCCGGCTCTGTCTGCGGCGATCTCGGCGTGGCGCTGTTCGTCCTGGGCTGCGGAGAGAGCGCGCTGTACGAGGGAATCGGGGGCCCCGAGGTGCTCCAGATCTCGCGCGACGGCGAAGAAGGCGTCGATGCTGCGGGCCTCGTCCCAGGCCCGTGCCTTCCAGATGGATCGGGAGGAGGCGAACAGGTGCCGCAGTCCGGTGGCGGGCTTGCCCAGGGGCCGGCCGGAGATGCCGATGCTGCCCAGGGCCCCGATGGCCATGACCGCCGCGATGATGCCGCCGATGAGGGTGAGCACGAGGGCGACCGCGGGGAGCACGCCGACAGCGACCCCACCGATGGAGAGCATCAACGCGGAGCCGCCGACGCCGCGTCCTCGGAGCTCTGGGTTGCGCCACACGCGGATGGTGGCGATGAGCGCGAGCACACAGGCGATGCTGGACAGAGCCAGGGCTCCGCTCCACGGACAGAGCACCCCCATCGCCGAGAAGAAGCCGAAGTCGGGCTTGAAGACGACGGGCCAGAGCACCGTGAGCACGATGATCGCCGGTGGGAGCAGCGAGAAGACGAACACGAACCCGGCGAAGCGGGAGGGACGTCGTTCGGGCTCGGTGATGGGCTCGGACTGGAGCGACTCGGGATCGGGTGGGGTGGGCATGGCTGGAGTGTAGGGGATCTTCAGGTAGGAAGGAATGAGCCCCGGCCGAGCTTCCACAAAGAGAGCGCGTGGGCCCACAGCCACAGGGGGGCGGGCAGAAAGACCGCGTACATCATGCCGTGATGGGGTCCGATCTCGGGGAGCAGGACCAGCGCAAGCGAGGAGGCCACGATGAGGATATCGCCCAGACCCCACAGGTTCGCCACCCACAGCCACCACCGACCCTCCGGAGCTGCTGAGTGGGTCGCTGCTGCGATCAGGCCGAGGAATCCGGCTCCGATGTGGGTATAGCCGTCGATGATCCCGAACCCTTGGGGCAGGACTCCGACCGCAGCCTGCATCAAGAAGGTCGCACCGAAGAATACCCGAATGCCCTGGAATATGAGTAAATCGGTTTGGGAGAGGCCCAGCAGCAGGTCCCGGAGTCCGCGGGGGAGCAGGAGCCCGGCCCCGACTGCGCCGACAGCGGCGAAGATCACGGCCAGGAAGGCCGGTCCGCTGATCGTCTCGGGGAAGAGTGCCCCGGTGGACAGGGTGATGTGAAGAGCCAGGAGCCAGGCGCCCAGACCCGCCCCGATCGCGAGCCGGATCCTCGAGCTGACCCCTGCTCGGGTCAGGATCCATAGGGTGTAGGCGATCATCAACAGGTCGAGTCCGACCATGAGCAGGGCGGTGTTTTCGGGGGTCATCGATTCTCCGGACGTGGCCCGCCCCAATTCAGCTCGGAGCCAGCACTTGCTTCTCATCTAGAGCGCGGCTACAATCGATTCAATGGCCGAAACAGCTAATAGTATATCCAAAACTACTGAATTGGAGTTGCTCGCCGATCCGATCAGCGAGCCGCTGCGGTCGCTGCGGGTTCAGGGGAGCCTGCTGCTCCGCGAGAGCTATGAGCCCCCGTGGGCGGTGCAGATTCCGGGCTCGTCCGAGATCGGGGCGCTGCTTGGGGCCCGGGCGGGCCGATATGCGGCATTTCATTGGGTCGCTGCGGGTGGGATCGAGCTTCGAGTCGGCGATGATGAGCCCATCGCGCTTCGGGCGGGCCAGCTCGCCATCTGCTTCGGCGGGGTCCCCCATCGGCTATCGGTGGGCTCCTCTCAGCAGCTCGTACCGCTCTCCAGCCTGCTCGAGAACGGCCCACGGATAGAGCGCTATGGGGAGGCCGGTCCCGGCGCGACTTCGCTGATCTGCGGTGTCTTCTCTCTCCAGGGTCTTCCGCTCAACCCTCTGCTCGGGGCTCTTCCTGCAGTGCTCACCACGGGGTTCGATGGGGCGGGCGAGGGGCTCGCGGAGGTAGCCTCCTTGCTCAGTGCCGAGCTCGACCGGGGCCGCCCGGGGTACCGGTTCGCGATCGATCGGCTGCTCGAGCTGTTCTGCGCTGAGGCGGTTCGGGCCTACTTCCTGCGTTCCGACGCGCCACAGACCGGATGGGTCCGAGGGGTCCAGGACCCCGTCATCGGCCGGGCGATCGGACTCATGCACGCCCACCCGGCTGCTCAGTGGGATGTAGGCGGGCTCGCACGGTCCGTAGCGCTCTCGCCGTCGCGATTCGCTGCCCGCTTCGCCGGGGCGGTGGGGCAGGGTCCCATGATCTACCTGACTCGATGGCGGATGCACCTGGCCTGCGGATGGCTGAGGGCGAGCTCCGAATCCTTGGCCGAGATCGGCTACCGGGTCGGCTATCGGAGCAGCCCTGCCTTTCAGCGAGCCTTCAAGCGTCATGTCGGGGTCTCGCCTGGGGCCTGGCGTCGGTCGTTTTCGATTCCATCTTGACAGCGAGGACTATTCGATAGTGAAGTACTATTTCATCGACACCCAGGGCAATCGCATAGAGATAGTGCCTTGAACCTTGATCGTAGACGTGTGAACAGAAGAGATCCCTTTTGGAGGTCCCGTTGTCCAAGCGTCCCCCCAGTCCGCCTGCCGTCACCATCGCACCGTC
>Ga0316208_1000278_pt1 | contig 68722 bp, 55 predicted proteins | sample 3monopyrite_MG_FD_204944 | JGI IMG/M metagenome (GOLD analysis project Ga0316208, IMG submission 204944) | Microbial mat bacterial communities from mineral coupon in-situ incubated in ocean water Damariscotta River, Maine, United States -... | ecosystem: Environmental > Aquatic > Marine >... | reverse complement strand
AGCGAGACGAGACCATGTGCTAGGCCAAGTGGCGTAGCGTTAACCCGTGTCCAGGGATCCGGGGGCGGTTCATCGACAACACCGGCCGGTCGCAGAATCGAACGGCCACAAGATTAGGGGAGCGAAGATGAGCGACACGTCGGATGAGGAGCTGGAGGTGCTCAAGGAGATCAATGAGCGCCAGCAGAGGGAAGAGGATGAAAAGGCGGCCAAGATCGCGAGCAACCGCCGCACAGCGAAAGGCTGCCTCATCGGGTTCGCCGCGATCTGCGCAGTCTTCGCGGTGACCTGCGTTGCGATCCTCGGCGGTGATGAGCCCGAGTATCCGCCGCTTGCGATCGACGAGAGTGCCGTCCTCGCCGAAATGCAAGGAAACTTCGAGGCCGGCGTCACCCGGGTAGCCGTCTCCGGACGAGCGAGCCGCATCCGCGTGGATGTCTACACCAATTTCTACCCCGATCGAGATGTCGCCGAGGTGGCTCGCGGGATGGCACTCATCGCGGCTCAATCTGGCGCGATACTTGACGCGTACCCCTCTGCATCGGTCGACGCATATGTCTGGCCACGGGGCGAAGCGTTCTACGTCACTCGCGCTTCAGCCTCCTACACGAACGGTACGCTTAGCGCGCCCATCGAACCGTGGGTGAGCGACGTAATTCAACAATGAAGCATAGAGATGACCGAACAACCGTTTCCGTCGAAGGGGTCTTGCTCATTGTCCCCGTAGGCCCAATTGATCAAATCAACCACCAGCATCCCTGACTTTTCGAACCCTCGAGTCGGGCTGAAGAGGCTCGCATGAAGCGAGTAGGGACTAGCGCTCCGAGGGTTCGGAAAATTCTTCGACTGGCTCGTCGGTCGAGTAGTCGGTCGGTCCATGCTCCACGAAGAAGTCTATTGGCAGCTGATGGTTGGAATCAAACTCAAGCTTGTCGTCGAATCGCAGGAAAGTCTGAGACAGATATTTCGACGATCGATACATGTAGTCGGCAGATAGAGGAGCTTCGAACACGTCCGCGGTGCGATGAAACTTGTGCATCGGGTTTCGGCACCAGCGCACGTTGTAGATTCCAACGTGTTGCCACATGTTGTGAACGGGGCCGCTGAACGGAACGTACGCGAATCGGTAATCCGACTCTCTTCCTGTCTCTCGTGCCATCTCGCGGACGCTCTTCCCCGACCAAGAGCCGACGTTGACGTCAGTGGCCCAGTCTGCCAGCTGCGCATTCAGCCAGGACTTGCGGGCCTTAATCAGCATCTCCAAGTCGGGGTCGTTGTCGTCCGCCCCCTCGTCTCGTTGAGATGCTTCAAGATACTCGATGAACAGCTTCTCCTGTCCAAGTCCATAGTGAATATACTTGAGCGTTCTCTCTGCTAGGTCTTCAAGCACCCAGGAGATTGTGATGTGAGCATCGACTTGAGACCTCAGGATCAATGGGGCGATGTGACCGTTCCACATGGCAGGGGCTTGCGATAGTTCGAGGGAGAGTGTGCATTGGCGCGCCAGTAAGCCGCCCACTGCTTCGGGAATATGGTTCTCATAGACTTCGCGCTGGATATGGTCTCGACGTTCGCGAAACCCCGATAGAACGACCTCGTGATATCCACGAACGAAGGCGTCGAACGGGTCATCAGAGGTGTCAGTCATGGCTCGACGTCTCGAAGTCGCATTTGTACAGCTCCAGATTTCGATTCCAGAAGTCGCGGGCCCATTTACTGTCGAGCTCGCAGAACCCGAATGACGAAAGGGCGTGTGCTCGAAGAAATCCACCTGCATGCTTCGCGCTGTCCGAGTCAGGGTCTGTTAGAACGGAGTTGAAGTCGGGCAAGTCCATCTCCGCGGAGAACGAAATAGTCTCGGTGATCAGCTCGGAGGTTAGGATCATGCCGTTGAGAACGATCCCAGGCGTTTCGTGCTTGTTGATGAATCTTCCTACGCAGTCCTCCATCGTGAAGAGACAGTCGTCGCTCTCCGCCTCGGCCATGCCGATGAAAGCGAGGGGTGAAGTTGGATAGAGTCGATTAAGAGGGCCAATGCTCTCGCGTACATCTTCGAGAAGACCTGCCGCGTCTAGCTTGCGAACGAGTTCGGACTTCTCATCGTCCGAGGCGGCCCCGTATGTGCTGGCGAACGCGAAGCCGGAGCGTTGCTCGTCCAACGCGTCGATCGCGATCTTGCAGAACGACTCGAACTGTCGTGCTGCCGGCACGTAGTCAATTCGGTCGATCATCAACGCGACCCATATGAGCTCTGGCAACATATCGTCGACGTAGCGCGCTGACCGAAAGTTCGGAAGCTGGTTCATCGGCGTTACGAATCGCTTTCCGATTTGCTTATGCCCTTGCAGCAATTTGTCCTTCTTCATTGGTTCACGCTCGTGTTGGTGTTCAGTCTGCTCGCTGCATCTAGATGGATTATGTGTCGTGCCGAGGACGAGGGATGTGGCGCGTACTCCGCGAAGACAGCGCTGACGGATCGTTTGGTGGTGCCCGGCGCAAATTTCGCGGGTCGTGCGGCGGCGTGCGCTTGTGGGAGATTCGCGGGCTGCCCATAGACCCGATGCGTGAAACCCACGAGAGACATGGCCGGCGTGACGCCCGCAACAACCTAGAGGCGCACAGTCTTCCCCCTCGGGACTCAAGGAATCTGGTTTAACGCCGAAAAGTTGACAAAAGTTGACACAGGAGTAGAGTGCGCGCCATGCCCCGAAGCCTCGATGTCGAGAAGCTGAGTGAGTCACTTGCCTCTCTAGGCCTTTCGCAGTCGGATCTCGCGAAGCAGGTCGGAGTGAGCCGTAATGCTGTCTCAAAGTGGATGAAGGGTGAGGCCCTGCCACGTCCCGACAAGCTTCTGAAGGTCGCGCTCGCTGCGGGCTTGTCTTACGACGACATTATTCGGACGACGAACGAGCGCGAGCCTGTGGTCGCGTTCAGAAAGCGTGGAGCTCGAAAAACGAGATCCGAACACGTTCAGCGAGCGAAGGATATGGGCCGCTTGCTTGAGCGCCTGGTGCCATTCGTCCCGTTCGACGATCTCCGGCAGCATCCGACTCTCAAGTCGCCAGTTCCCGAATACAACTATCTGCAACGCGTGGCCCGAGATGTGCGAAAGCAGGTCGGAGTTGCACAGAACGAGCCCGTCGAGTTCCACTCGCTGGTTCAGCGATTCGATGAGTTCTCTGTGGTCCTAGTGCCCGTGATGTGGGGGCGCCGGGAAGCGCATGAGAACGCATTGCACATTCGTCTGCCGGAATCTGACACGACTTGGATCTACCTGAATCTCGATACCCATTCGCATGATTTCAAGTTTTGGATTTCGCACGAACTCGGCCATGTGATTAGCCCGACGCTGTCTGATGACGAAGCGGAGGATTTTGCAGATCGATTCGCGTGCGCGCTCCTGTTCCCGAGAGAGTGTGCTGAAGAGGCGTACGGAGAGCTGCGCCGGTTTTCGAATCCCAGGTCTATCTTGGGTCGACTGACCGGCCTCGCGGAGCAGTTCGGCATCTCTCCAATCACTGTGCTGGAGGGCGTCGAGGAATATGTGCGCGCTTCAGGGAGTGAGCCGCTGAGCTTCGAGAGAAAGCTCGTGTACCCAGCCGCAACGAACTTCAATAAGCAGCACTACACCGTGCGCGAAGCGCTGTTCAATGGAGACGACCCGGCCGCGGCTTCGTACATCGAGCGATCTGAAAGCGTCTTTTCGACGCCGTTTTTTGACGCGTTACGGAAGTACCTCCGTGAGTCGCAAGCGGACGCAAGCTTCGTGCATGCAGTCCTGAATTGTCCGTTGGTGGATGCCAGAGCTATCGCATCCGAGCTTGGTTGATGGCTCAGCGGAAGGTATTGCTGGACTCGAATTCTTACTTTCGGCTTGCGCGCAGCATTCACCCTCTTCTGCATGTTGAGTTCGGTGAGGATCGATGCTGTCTCTACGTCATCAAAGAGCTGCGACAGGAGTTTGACCGAAGTTCTCGACTTCAAGACAAGTTTCACTGGGTGGTTGAGGACGAGTACGTCGAGAATCGGCGAAGAAGCATCTCTATACCCCGAAAGGCGGCTCGAGAGATCGGGATCACGCTTTCCGTGATCCAGGGGCACGCGAGAGAAGAGGGGCTTGGAGTCTCGATTGTTGACGCGTGCGCTCTGTCGACAGCATCGGTCCTCGAGATCGAGATAGTTACGGACGATGCGGATATGCTCGCCCTGGCGAGAGATTTCGATATTCGAGCAATGAAGACGCTCGAGATCATGCGGGTCATGCTTGAGTGCGACCATGTGACGATGGCCAAGATCATTGCAACCGCTGGCTATTGGAGATGGGAGAACGATCTACCCAAAGACTACGAAGGCGATTTTCGTCGACTCTTTCAGCAGGAGCCCCCCTGATTAGCCCTGAGGAGCTGCAGCTGAAGTGGCTACTCGGTCACCTGCCTAGGCTGGGACCGACTTCCCCTTGCATCGCTTGTGGGAAGCCTGAGAGCGCCACCGATGAGCGCTCGCACCTTTTTTCCGGCGCACAAGAACACGCCAGTTGGTTTCGATGTCGTCTCTGGCGCCGCGCAAGCCTGATGCTAGTGGCAGGCGAAGTCGCGAATTCGTTCGAAGAGCGAGATCTCGAACGCGACGTACCGGTTTGCTGATCGGCGCATCGGCGAATCCACAGCGAAAGCGATCCGCCGAACTTGCGAACGGAGAAAGCCGCCGAACGGTGCGCCGCCCAAGGCCGGACTTGAGTCTCCGCGGTTCGCTTCGGCCGACCGCCATTGCGCAAAAACCCGCGAATCCACGCCTTTTTCTCGACCGGAGCTCAACGAAATCGAGAGAGTCTCTGAAGAGAAGGACTCAATGGCGGAGAGGGTGGGATTCGAACCCACGGTACCCGTGAAGGTACACTTGATTTCGAATCAAGCGCGTTCGACCGGACTCCGCCACCTCTCCGCGGGCGGCCACCCTAGCAAGAATCGGCGATTTTGGGGACGCCCTGAAGGTGGGCAGCGCGAAAATTGCGATTCGGGGGCGATTAGCCGCTCTCTGGCCTGCGTGCTAGCCTCCCCGCTTCTCAAAAACCGGCAAGCTCCGGTGGACCCACCGGAAGGACACATTCCATTTGGCACGTGACGACCTGATTCAAGCGACTGGAAGCGTCGACAAGATCCTCGGCGGAGGGCGCTATCAGATCACGCTCGAGAACGACCAAAAGGTGACGGCTCAGCTGTCCGGCCGGATGCGCCGCTTCCGAATTCGCGTGATCCCGGGTGACCGTGTGACCGTCGGCCTGTCGCCCTACGACCCGACCCACGGCTTCATCACCTTCCGCCTCAAAGAAGGCCAGTCCGCCCCCGGGCAGTGACTGCAGATTGCGCGCCTTTGGCGCGCGGACAGGGTCGTTGCTTTTGTGCGCTTCCGAGCGTCAGAGGCACGGACGTTGTTGCTTTCCGTAGCGATGAACGGCGGGTGAGGCGATGACGAGTCTGGCGACGACGATTCGGTTGAAGACGATTCAGCGCTTCGATCGCTGGACGCTTCGGCGTCGGCATGCGCAGTTTCCGGGGCTTCGCCTCGATGCGGAGTCGAGTACGAACCTGGCGTCTTCGCATTTCGCGATCGCGGAAGGCGGCCGGCTCGAGATTGGGCCGCGGGTCTATACCGAGCGGCGTTCGATGGGCGTGCATATCTCCGTTGCCGAAGGGGCGAGCGTCGAGATCGGGGCGGATACCTGGCTTCGGTCGGATCTATCGCCGGTGATCATCTTTGCGTTTCCCGGGGCGCGGATTCGGATCGGGCGTGAGGGCTTTCTGAACGGATGCCATCTGAGTGCGAAGTCGACGCTCATGATCGGGGATCGGGTTTGGATCGGTCCCGGGTCGCGGGTCTTTGATTCGGATCAGCACGATCTCGATGCCGAACGCAAAGAAGAGATCCGGCCCGTGACGATCGGCGATCATTGCTGGATCGCGTCGGACTGCACTGTTCTCAAGGGCGTTGAGATTGGCGAGCAGTCGGTGGTCGGTGCGCGGTCGACGGTGACGAAGTCGATGCCGGCGCATACTTTGGCGGTCGGTTCGCCGGCTTCGGCCAAAGGGACCGTCGGCGACCGTACGCAGGTCCCGATCTAGTCGCCGCGTGTTAGGCCTCGCCTTCTTCCTTCGCCGGAAGTGGCTGTCCAAGCGACGCGTAGAGGGCTTCGACGATCGCGTTCGTGCGCGGCGTCTGCCATCGCTCGCCGGGGCGATTCATCAGGTAACCGAAGGCGACGCCGCTCGCGGGATCCGCGAAGCCGAGGGTTCCGCCGTATCCGAAATGGCCGTATCCGCCGTCGCCGCTGCCGATCAGGCGGGTGGGCTGAGAGAGCTGGAAGCCGAGGCCGAAACGGCTGGGTTTGCGCAGTACGCGGTCTGTTCCTTCAGAGACGGTCGAGGTCGCCTCAGCGCGAAGTCCCGGTCCGACGAAGCCACCCTGATCTGCATCGACCCGCATGAAGATGTCGTAGAGCGAAGCGACCGCCCGCGCCGTGCCATGCCCGTTCGTGGACGGAATCGACGCCCGGCGCCAGTCCGGCGTGTTGACTGTGCCGAAGCCCGAGAACCCGCTCGGGTTGAAGTAGACGCTCGCGAGCATCGCGTCCTGTTCATCGTCCCCCGTTCCGAAATGAGCCTTCGCGAGTTCATAGGCGCTCGCGCCCCGAGTCTCTTCCGTCTGCTCCTGCGATCGCCGCGCCTCGACGAGCTCGGCCACGCGGCCGTGTTCCGCGTCGGGGAGGCCGATGTGGAAGTCCGCGTGATGGAGGCCGCCGACCCGCGCCCGAAACGCATCCGCAAACGAAAGCTCAAGCTTCTTGCAGACGGGTTCCCCAACGAGAAAGCCGAAGGTGTTCACGTGGTAGCCATGGTCGTCGCCGGGCTTCCAGAAGGGCCGCTGCGCCGCCAATGCGCTGCACATAACATCCCAGTCGTACATCGCATTAGGCGGAAGCGTTTCGCGCACACCCGGCAACCCCGATTGATGTCCAAGGAGCATGCGCAGCGTGGTCGCTTCCTTGCCCTCGCAGCCATAAGCCGGCCAGAACTCTGAGATCTTCGCATCGAGGCTGAGCTCACCACGCTCGACGAGCGAAAGAACGAGCATCGAAGTCAGACCCTTCCCGACCGAATACGCATTCACGAGGGTGTCGCGCTTCCAGAGGCGGGTGCGCTCGCGGTCGCGATGCCCACCCCATAAGTCGACGACCGGCATGCCGTCTATATAGATGCAGAGCGAAGCGCCGACTTCGTCGCGCTCTGCGAAGTTCTGGCGGAACGCGACTTCGACCGCGGCGAAGGCGGAATCGCAATGCCCCTCGACGGGGGCGGGGCGAAGGTCTTTCTCGGAAGGCATGCAAAGGGGGTAACGCAAACTCGCGGCATGCGCGCGGCCGCTCGTGTTAACGTCGCCTCATGCCGCTCAAGATTGCGATTTTCGGACAGGCGCCCTTCGGGCGAGACGTAACCACCCGCCTGGCGGAAGCCGGCCATGAGATCGTCGGGGTGCACGTGCCGCCGGATGGGGGCGGGCGAGCCGACCCGCTGGCGACGACCGCCGAGGAGAACGGCTGGCCGCTCTTCCGCTACAAGGGCTACCGCCGAAAGGGCACAGCGATCCCGGAGCGAATCGACGAATTCCTGGCGCTCGGCGCGGAACTCGTTGTGATGCCCTTTACGACGGTCCTGCTGCCGCCGGAGATCACCGACGCCCCGAAGCACGGATCCGTCTGCTTCCACCCCTCTATCCTGCCGGCGTTCCGGGGCGGCGCCGCACTCAGCTGGCAGATCTTCGAGGGGGCGACGGAGTCCGGGATCTCGATCTTCCAGCCCGATGACGGGGTCGATACGGGGCCCCTCTATCTCCAGAAGCGGGGTGTGCCGATCGAGGCGACAGATACGATGGCGAGCCTCTATTTCGACAAGCTCTACCCGATGGGCGTCGACGGGATGGTCGAGGTCGTCGATGCGATCGCGGCCGGAACGGCGCAGCTCACGCCTCAAGTGGAGGAGGGCGCGAGTCATCAGGGACTCGTCGACGACGAGACGGCCCGGATCGATCTCGACTGGGACCTCGACTGCGTCGACGGGCGGATTCGCGGGTGCGATCCGAGTCCTGGCGCGTGGCTTCTTCACAACGATTCACCACTTCGGCTCTTCGGCTGCTCAATCGAGTCGCGATCGGAGACCGATGCGGCGCCGGGAACGATCCTGGCGGTCGAGGAGACCGGGCTGGTGCTTGCGGTTCGCGGCGGATCACTGCGAATCCAGAAGGTCCGCGGAGACGGCAAGAAGGTCGTTGCGTCGGAGTCCGGCCTCTCGGCGGGCGCCGTTCTCGGCTGAGTAATCTGCCGAGTTCAGCTAGGGCCTAAAACTCCTCGGTTTTCGCCTTTCGTGATAGACCGCGAGCACATCGATGTGGCTCGACCTAACCACGAAATAGACCCAGTAGGGGAACCTATGGACACGCGCGCGGCGAACCCGAGCGTGTTTGAGGGGATAGATTTCGGGTTCCCGACGCAGGCGAACGAAACACGCCTCCACGGAACTCAAGAAGACGTCCCCCAATCCAGATTGCCGTAGCTCATACCAGCTGAATGCGTCGTCGAGGTCCATTTCGGCGCGAGGCCGAAGCGAGAGTCTCACCGCTGGCGTTGCCGGATTCGTTCTCGGGCTTCGTCCCAGGGGGTGCCGCCATCTGGGTCTGCATCTGCTTCGGTGAGGCGCTGGTCGAGATCCGCTTGCTGCTCTGGAGTGAGCTCGCGCGACTCATCCGCCTCCGGAATGCTGTCCCAAAGCGCTTCGACGAGTTCGATCTTCTCGGCGGTCGAGAGCTGAAGGAGCTCCCTGCGAAGTGCGTTCGATGTCATGGGGGAAGTCTGACGCTGGTCCCCATGCCGATCAAGCTGTGCCTCCCGGTTCTCGCTTCGGCGCAGACCGTAGGGGCCATCGAACGGCTCGGGTTGCCCCTGCGGGGTTCTCGCGGGCTGATGGGGGCGGGGGGCTCGATTTTCCCTCGTGTTCCGCTAATTTGCGCGCCCTGAACGAGTCCCACCCCCGCGGAATTTCTTGATTTCAAGAGTCACGCGGGGTGTGCATTGCGATCCGCAGGATTCGTGCGGCGGCCCTCCACAAAAGTTTTCGAAGCGTTCGCGCATTCGCCCGCGCTCGGTTCCGGTGTTCCTGTAACCCGGACTCAAGCACGAGCGAAGGTTGGACGTTAGGGGGCCCGTCGAACGAGCGCGGAACACGTGCAGGGAGTCGGCAGGGACGCGGAATCGACGCGGCGAAAACCGCTTATTTCCCGCGCTCGTTGGGTTTCGGGGACGTGGTTCATCACGTCGGTGGCGCCGCGGGCCACCAGTTACACAAGCACATGCGATCGGTAACGAGAGCGATCGCTACGAAGTCCGCGCGGCGGACGGGAACCGGCCAGCAGGCCAAGAGCAGCATCCAGGTGAGATTCGATCCGGGGAGGATCGGGTGGCTGGAATGCGAAGGAAGACACGATGCTCGGAGATATCGACAAGGTCCGGAATATCGGGATTAGCGCCCACATCGACTCGGGGAAGACGACCCTGACGGAGCGCATCCTCTACTACACCGGCAAGATTCACGCGATCCACGAAGTCCGCGGTAAGGACGAAGTTGGCGCGACCATGGATTCCATGGAGCTGGAACGAGAGCGCGGCATCACGATCGCCTCCGCGGCCACCTACTGCGAGTGGGAAGGCAACCAGATCAACATCATCGATACGCCCGGCCACGTTGACTTCACCGTTGAAGTTGAGCGAAGCCTTCGCGTGCTCGATGGCGCGGTGCTCATCCTTTGTGGTGTTTCCGGCGTTCAGTCGCAGTCGATGACGGTTGACCGCCAGATGAAGCGGTACAACGTTCCGCGCATCGCCTTCATCAACAAGCTCGATCGCTCCGGCGCCGATCCCTTCAAGGTGACGGGCCAGCTTCGCGACAAGCTCGGGCATAACGCTGTCATGTGTCAGCTCCCGATCGGCCTCGAGAACGACCTCGAAGGCGTCGTCGATCTGATCGAAATGAAGGCCTACTACTTCGACGGCGACAACGGCGAGAACATCCGCGAGGAAGAGATCCCGGACAACCTCAAGGATCAGGCCGACGAGTATCGCGAGATCATGCTCGACGCCGTCTCCATGTTCAGCGAAGCGCTCATGGAGGAGATGCTCGAAGAGGACGTCAAGGTCGACACGATCAAGGAAGCGATCCGACTGGGTACGCTCTCTCTCGATCTTACGGCGGTCTTCCTTGGTTCTGCCTACAAGAACAAGGGCGTCCAGAAGCTGCTTGATGCGGTCATCACGTTCCTTCCGAACCCGACCGAAGTCCAGAACATGGCCGTCGACCTCGACAACGACGAAGCCGAAATCGAAGTCCACATCGATGACGATAAGCCGCTCGTGCTGCTCGCCTTCAAACTTGAAGACGGTCGCTACGGACAGCTCACGTACATCCGCGTGTACCAGGGGACGCTCAAGAAGGGCGACACCATCTACAACATGCGGACTGGAAAGAAGGTCAAGGTCGGCCGTCTCATCCGAATGCACTCGGACGAGATGCAGGATATCGACGATACGAACGCGGGCGATATTGTGGCGCTCTTCGGTGTCGATTGTGCTTCCGGCGACACCTTCACGGATGGAAACGTCAACGTCGCGATGACGTCGATGCATGTGCCGGAACCGGTCATCTCGCTCTCGATCAAGCCCGTCGATCAGAAGTCGATGGACAACATGGGCAAGGCGCTGGGTCGCTTCGTTCGCGAAGATCCGACCTTCCGCTCTGCCGTCGATCAGGAATCGAACGAGACGGTCATCTCCGGAATGGGCGAGCTTCACCTCGAGGTGTACGTCGAGCGCATGAAGCGCGAGTACAACTGTGAAGTTGAAACAGGCGCTCCGCAGGTGGCGTTCCGCGAAACGATCACCAAGCCGACCGAATTCTCCTACACGCATAAGAAGCAGTCGGGTGGCTCGGGTCAGTACGGCAAGGTCGCGGGTATCGTGACTCCCATCGGTCCCGATGACGAAGGCGACAAGGACTTCCAGTTCGTCAACTCGATCAAGGGTGGCTCGATTCCGACGGAATACATCTCGGCCGTTGAGAAGGGCTTCCGAGCCTCGCTCGACAAGGGTCGCCTGATTGGCTTCCCCGTTATTGGCATGAAGATCGAGATCAACGACGGCGCGGCACATGCGGTCGACTCCTCGGAAATGGCCTTCCAGGCTGCAGCCAAGGGTGCCTTCCGCGAGTTCTACGGACGAGCCAAGCCCCAAATTCTCGAGCCGATCATGAAGCTCTCGGTCGAAGGACCGTCGGAGTTCCAGGGTTCGATCCTCAAGACGATCATGCAGCGACGTGGTCAGGTTGTTGGATCGCAGGAAGAAGATGGCTTCTCGACGGTTGACGCCGAGGTTCCGCTCTCCGAGATGTTCGGATACGCGACGGACCTGCGGTCGATGACCCAGGGTAAGGCCGAGTTCTCCATGGAATTCGACAAGTACGCAGCGGTCCCGGCCGAAACGACGGCCGAGCTCAAGAAGAAGTACGAGAGCAAGATCGCCGACGACGACGAGGATTGAGATTCGTCGCTGCGCTCGCGCAGATCATGACCCCAACTCACGAAATGAAGCGCCCCGCGAACCTCGAGTCCGCGGGGCGTTTTCGTTTCAGTCTCCGGGCGCGAGATTGACGGCACCGTTCAGAAGGCTTGCGGGCGGCGTGATCGGGTAGCTCCCCTTGCGAATATTGAAGAAGAAGAGCTCGGGCACGCTCATCGAAAAACCCATTGCGGCATCGCGTAGCCGCTGTCCGCGGTCGAAAGGCAGGGTGATCAGCCCCGCTGTGCCCACGAGCGTCGACGTCACGATATTCGCGAGGCCGGCCAAGGGGCGGGTCCAGATCGTGCGGTCCGTGAAGAAGAGGAACGTTGAATCGGCCGGGTGGGGCTCGTAGTGCTTGCTCGTCCGAGGACTCGATTCCCGGACGCGGGAGCCAAGGGCGAATCGTCCGGCATGCGCGGCGCGCTCCCGCTCGATCGCGAGCTCGCGGGTTCCGAGCAATCTCTCGCGACCCTTGATCGGGGCATTTCGTGCGACGATTCGGTGGGCCGCGACAGGAACGAAGCTTAACGGGGACTCGATGTCGCCCCGTCGATCCTGCGCGAAGTCCGCGGTCGAGGCGTTTTCGGCGAGGGCATCGTCGAGCACTTCGAGAAGTTCGGTGACGCAATTTTGCGTCATGAGGGAATAGCGGGCTTTCTTTTGAAGCCCGGAGAAGACCACCTTCTTCGCGCGAAGAAGCGCCGTCTGTCGCGATCGCAGTTGCTCGTCTGTGAGGGGCCGCGAAATCGGGAGAGGGATCTTCTTCGTTCGACGTTCGAGGGCACGCGTTGTTTGCAAGATCCCGATCGGTTCCGACCGGCGGTGGATCGTGCCTTCTTCGGCATGGATCGCATCGTGCTGCGTGCGCTCAAGCCGGTCGAGGAAGGGTTCGAGGGGGAGTCCGGATTGCCTCTCCTCGAGTGCCGCCAGGGCGGCTTCCCGTGCGCGGATCGCCTCCCGCGCTCGTTCGTTATGCCAGGCCCTCGGAGCCGCCGTGGCCTGCGAATCGTCTTCGTCGAAGGAATCGAGCAGGATGACCTGCCGACGGTCAAGGGATTCGTGTGCGGCCTGGAGTCGGCCCCAGGTGAGCAGGAGGGCGAGGCCGCGATCTGGTCGAGTGCTCGATACAAGTCGGGTCAGGTCTGCGCGGAGCTTGCCTTCGACTGCATTCCATACACCGTCACTGAATTCATGCGTGGCGAGCGGTGCGAGGAACGACGGGGAGACCGAGTGGCAGTTTGCGATGGCGCGCAGCGCCTCAACGAGTGACGTGGCTTCGATCAGTTGTCGTGTTCGCCAGGGCGCGACGGCAGAGGAGATCCGATCGGACGCGCTCTGCCGCTCGACCACAGCCCGGTCGACTGCGCTTGAGAGGTCGGACGCGAGTTGGCCGGGATCCTGAAATCCCAAGCGTGTTAGGCAATCGGCCGACCCATATTCCGCCTCGAAGATGCCAAGCGCGGGAACGGAGACGTGAGGATCCCTGTGTTCGAGGGCCTCACGAGTGAAACGCAGGTCTTCATCGAGGGATTCGAGGCGGCCAAAGAGAATCGACTCACGATGCGTGCGCGCACGAAGCGATTCTTCAAGCGTCCCCACGACATCCGCCGGCAGGTCGAGGCCGAGGACATCAATGCGACGATTGCCGCGCCCGCGATAAGCGCGCTCGAAGGGCCGCCGCCGATCCCGGCGAATCTGGATGAGCCCGTCGCCGCGATGCTCGAAATGATAGACCGATTCATCGATCCGAATCGCGCTATGTCCACCGGAGGACTGACCCTCGTTAGGCGCGAGGGTCCAGTACTCCACGACGGGCAGATCGGGTGTGGCGGCGGTCGAGACGGATGACGCGAATACACTCGTAAGAGCGATCGCAAATGCCGCCCGCCAGAATCCTGCGGCCAGTCGAAGACGTCTCGCCCGCGCCGAGCTACCGCATAACGCGATCGGCATCGCTCCCCGGTTGCGCCAGGGCGAGTCGATAGCGTTCGCGCGCTTCATCCGAGAGCGAGGAGGCGCGCAAGGCGCGTCCGACGGCCTGCACCGCCTCGTGATTCGCTTCCCAGTCGGTCACGCCGTAGCCCATCGCGATCTCGCTGATGCCGCGGCGTAGCGCATCGGGCTCGGATCGCGTTTCGAGGTGGGCCTTGGCGTAGGCCTCGACGTCGTTCCTGAAAGCCTGATCATCGCCGCCACTTGAGGACGTCGATGAATCGGAACTCGATCCGACGGAATCCGAGACGCTGCCGCTCGACTCAGAAAAGCTGTTCGAGCTCGAGAGTGCGGCGCAGCCCGAGGTGAGCAGAGCGACCAGAAAAGCGGTTCCGACCACCAGGACGGTGTTCCCGTTTCGAGCACTTCCGAAAATAGATCCATTGATTCGCATACGACCCCCCGTTCGCGTCAATTAGGAAACGCGGAGCGTAGCGCAGCTGCGGCGGAGCCTTGCTCATCCCTTCGAAGAGTCGGCGCGGAACCCGATCACGGCGCCGACGGAGTAGGGGGCGATCCCGCGCGATATGCTCTGGGGATGGATGCCATGCCCCGAATTTTCGACTGCGACAACCACTACTACGAAGCCCCCGACGCGTTCACGCGGCATGTGCCGCAGGCGATGCGGCCGCGATGTGTCGAGATGGCGAAGATCGACGGGCGGACGCGGCATGTGATCGCGGGCAAGATCGACTTCTCGGTCGGCAATCCCCTCTTCGATCCCGTCGGTCCTGCCGGCTCCCTTCACGAGTACTACCGAGGGAATCCGGCGGGCTTACCCGCGGCAGAGCAGATGCGCGGGAACCTCGAACCGCAGCCGGCTTGCTATCGCGACCCCGCCGCGCGTCTCGAGACGATGACTGCACAAGGCATCGAAGCGACCTGGCTCTTCCCCACCCTCGGCATTCTTTACGAGGAACTCGTGAAGGACGATATCGAGGCGACCTGCACGCTGTTTGAAGCCTTCAATCGATGGCTCTCGGAGGATTGGGGCTTCGCCTATCGCGATCGAATCTTTGCGGCGCCGTACATTACGCTGGCCGATCCCGAGCGCGCCTGCGCGCAACTCGAGTGGGCGCTCTCGCTCGATGCGCGCATTTTTGTGATGCGGCCCGCCGCAACACGAACCGCTGGAGGTGATCGCGGGCCCGCCGATCCGATCTTCGATTCATTCTGGTCCGTCGTGAATGAGTCCGGCATTACGGGCGTCATCCATACGGGAAACTCAGGCTATTCCACGAATGGCTACACGGCCGAAGGCTTCGGTCGCGCCTCGATCGGGATGAGCCGCCGCCCCTCGGTCAAGAACCTCTCGCTTGGCCGGGCCGCGAGTGACTATCTCTTCTCGCTCGGCTGCGATCTCTTTTTTGAACGCTTCCCGAATGTGCGCCTCGCATCGATCGAGAACGGTTCGAGTTTTCTCCATGACCTGATGCATCACCTCGATCAGGCGAAGAACCGGAATCCGTGGCACTTCAAGGAAGACCCGGTCGAACTCCTGAAGGACCGGGTCTACATGAGCCCCTTCTGGGAAGATGATCTGGTGGACGTGATCGAGCGGATGGGACCTGACCGGGTGCTCTTTGGATCCGACTGGCCGCATATGGAAGGCCTGCCCGAGCCGATCGGGATCCTCGAAGAGACGCAGGGGCTCGAGCGCGAGGTCGCAAATCGCTTCCTCTTTGAGAATACGGATGGATTGAATCAGCGTCGGCCGGCGGCCTAATACCCGCGTTCCCCGAAACGCAAAACGCCCCCGGCGACCGGAGTCGGCGAGGGCGTTTCGATTTCTGAACTGTGCTTCGCTGGGCGAAGGTCTCCTAGCGAAGGAGTCGCTTGAGCATCGCGGCGCGGGCCGGGTTGCTGTAGCTCACGCCGCCGGAAGCGGACTCGCTCTCGCTCGTACTCGCTGAGGACGAGCCGAGAAGCCGCGCCGAAACCTGCGTGTTGCGCGTGCGCACCAGTTCGCCGGAGCTTGCCGGAACGGACTTCGCCTTTGCAGCGGGCTTTGCACTGGGCTTCGCCTTTGGCTTGCTGGCGGGCTTGCTCGCTCGCTTGGCCGGCTTCTTCTTCGATGCCTTCTTGGCGGCTTTCTTCGCCGTCTTTTTTGCAGCCTTTTTCGACGCCTTCTTTGATGCTTTTTTCTGGGCCTTCTTGGCGGACTTCTTTGCCGCCTTCTTCTTGGCGGTCTTCTTCTTTACGCCCTTTTTCTTCGCGGCCTTCTTCGTCGACTTTTTGGCAGCCTTCTTCGATGCCTTCTTCTTAGTCGACTTCTTGGCGCTCTTCTTCACACTCTTCTTTGCGCCCTTCTTGGCCTTGGCTTTTGCCTTGCTCTTCGTCTTGGTCGTTGCCTTCGCCTTCTTGGCGGTCTTCTTCTTCTTTGCGGTCTTCTTCGCGGCCATGTTTCGGATCTCCCCTTCGAGGATTGGACGGGTTATCGCGCAGTCTTGCTACGCGCATGTCTTGATTGAGCGTTGTCGCTCGTGGGGCGCGGAAGCTAGCGGAACAACGCCTCCGGGTCAGCGCTCTCGTGGAAGCGCCTTCATCGTACCGAGGTAGGTCTTCCATTCGGATCGCAGCGCCACGACGTCTTGGCGGCTTACACCGATCGCCGTCGCAATCTCGAAGATCTCATTGTCCTCGACGGTCGTGATCGTTTCGTCCGCGGCGGCAACCGCATAGAGACATCGCAAGAGGCGGAGACGCTCCGCCGGCTCCGTCATATCCCGAAAGGCGCGAGCCACCAGATGATCGTCCGTCGCGCCATGAGAGGTCGAGGCGCGAATCGCGGTTTCCGCCAGCACAGCGGCCTGCTCGGCATCCATCTCCCCGAATTCCGCCAGACGTTCGGCCATCGAGTTCTTCTCTGTCTCATCTGTGCGTAGATCCGCCCCGGCCACACGCGCGAGCAGGTACGCGAAGGCTGCGGCCAGCCGGGCCGCCTCGGGCGACATCGCTTCGAGTGTGGCGACCATCTCGGTCAGACTGTCCGGTTCGGCCTCGCGGCCGGGCCCCGGTCCGCCCAATCCCAGAAAACGAAGAATCGACAAGCGCGTGCTCCTTGGGGCGCGTGGATTCGGCCCGCCCGCATATCTAATCGCGCCGTCCCCATCCTGCAAGACTCGATTCGCCCGACCGGTTCGGCCGACGCTCCGGAGGCCCGCTAAGCTCTCGCGCGATCTGCCAGCCAGAGCCTCTGGGCTCGACACGAACGAGGAATTTCTCTTGGGCCTTCCCGCCAACGACGACCAAATCCTGCTTCTCCACAACCCGAAGTGTTCGAAGAGCCGCGCCACCCTCGCGCTGCTCGAAGAGTCGGGCGCGTCCTTCGAGACGCGGCTCTATCTGCAGGATCCCCTCGATGCGTCGGAGCTGCGCGACCTGGGTAGCCGCCTCGGTAAGGCAGTCGTCGACTACACGCGCACGAAGCAGGCGGAATTCGCCGAAGCGGGGCTCTCGAAGGACTCGGAGGACGACGCGATCCTCGGGGCGATGGCGAAGACGCCGATTCTGATGGAGCGGCCGGTGGTGATTCGGGGCGCACGCGCGGCGATCGGGCGACCGCCGGAGGATGTCCTCGCGCTCCTCGGCTGAGGACTTTGCTTCGCTAGTCATTCGCGTGGGGAATGACTTCGGACGAGAGCAGCCGGCATTGCTCAATCATCTCGGTCGTATTTCGCGCGACCGGGATCGCGATGAACTTCGTCACGCCCTGAGCGGCGAATTCATGGACGCGTTCGAGTACGGTTCCGGCATCGCCGATCGCCTGGATGCGCGCGATGCGCTCATTGTATTGGCGTGCAGCAGGCGAATCGCCGCCGATCGGGTTGGGAGCTTCGCCCGCATCGCCCAGGCGAAAGATGATCGTCGCACCGTAGTGGTCGTCCGGGATCGGTCGCCCGATGCGAGTGCATTCTTCCTTGATCGCGCGGACGGTCTCACCCGCCTCTTCCGGCGATTGCAGCGGGGCGAGCCAGCCGTTCCCGTAACGCGCGGTGCGTCGGACGGCCGCCTGAGAGGATCCGCCGAGCCAAAGCGGAAGCGGCTGCTGTCTTGGTCGCGGGTTGATCGACGCGCCCTTGAGCGAGAAATGCTCCCCTTCGAAGTCAGCGCCCTCCGTGGTCCATAGGCGCGTCATGACTTCCAGCGCTTCGTCCGCGCGGGCTCCGCGGCCCTTTGGGCTTCGGCCGGTCGCTTCCCATTCCGGTGCATCGCCGCGACCGATCGCGACGGCGGGAAGAAAGCGGCCGTCGCTCAGATAGTCGAGGGTCGCGCATTGGCGGGCGAACGCGATCGGATCTCGAAAGGGCAGGACGACCGCGTTCGTGCCGAACTTCAGTCGCTTCGTTGCCCCCGCGATGACGGAGAGGAGCGTCATCGGTTCGAATGCCGGCTCCCGCGAAACGACGCGATCGGATTGCCAGATCGAATCGATCTTCGAGTCCTCGCAGGCTTCGAGCCAGGTTCGAAATGCCTCGATGGATTCGAAGGGGAAGCCGCCGAGTCCGAGGCCAACGCCGATGCGGATGGACATGAATGGAATACCTCGTGAGCGGGCGTTGAGTGGAGATGAGCCTGGTTCATGCGCGAGGCTACGCGAAGCGAGGGAGACCGTCGAGGCAGCCCGCGCGAATGGAGGGTGCGGGTTGTGAGCAGAGCGCCGGCAAGACCGACGCATCGATGTGTCTCGCCTCACATCCGCTCGAAGATTCCACTGCCATGGGACGATAATTCATGGATGGACGCCCTTGGAATCGCGCTATCTGGCATGCAGAGTGCCGACAAGCGCGTCGCCGTATCCGCGCACAACGTCGCGAATTTGACGACCGAAGATTTTCGGCCACAGCGCGCCGTTCAGTCTTCGACGCCCGGCGGCGGTTCAAGCGTGCGCGTTCAGCAGACGGATCGCCCTCAGCGTGTGAGCATCGCGCGCGAAGTCGTCGGCCAGATCCAGGCGAGCACCCAATATTCGGCGTCGGCGAAGGTCTTCAAGGTCGGCGCTGATATGCGCGGTCAGCTGATCGACATGCTGGGCTGAGCGAAAATCGCATCCGGCCCTCCGCCTAAGCGCCCGCCTAAGCACCTGCCTAAGACAATGCCCCGCCGCAGCTGGACCCCGCGCCCGACGTGCAGCCGAAGCAATGAGCCGCCGTCGCGATCGAGCGGCCATCCAGTGCATCGAGGGATTCGATGTCGTGAATCGAGCGCGATTCATTGGGCGTCTTGATGCCGAGGGCCTGATTGAAATCGCAATCGTAGATCGTGCCGTCGTGGGCGACGCTGATCATCTGGCGACACATGACGTCGGAGACGGTCGCCGCATTGAAGTTCGCGATCAGCAAGTCCATGTATGCCGCGTAGTGGCCGTCGCGCAGAAGTTCGTGGGCGAAGCGCTTGATCGGCATATTCGTGATCGTGAGCAGCCGATCGAAAGTGATTCCGAATTCGCGCGAGAGCGCTTCGCGATACTCGGCTTCGAGGGTGGCCTGGCTCGGCGGAAGCGAGGCGCCGATGGGGTTGTACACGAGGTCGAGCTTCGCGCGGTCGGGCGAGTCCGCCGCCGTCGGGTCGGCGTAACCGAGTGCGTTCAAGTCCTGAAGCGCGCGAATGCTGCCGTCGAAAACGCCACGCCCCCTTTGCTTCTCGACGTTCTCGAGGCTGTAGCAGGGAAGGCTCGCGATGATGTCGACGCCCTGCTCGGCCAGAAACGCCGCCGTGTCCGTCTGTCCCTCTTCGAAGAGGATCGTCAGGTTGCATCGATCGATGACACGCCGTCCCAGCCCACGTGCTCCCTCGACCAGAAAGCGAAAATCCGGATGCATTTCCGGCGCGCCGCCGGTGATATCGAGGGTCGTGACGTCGGGGCTCCGCTCGAGCAGTTCGAGTATCCGCTCGACGCCACGCCGATCGAGTTGCTCGGTTCGTTTGGGGCCGGATTCGACGTGGCAGTGATGGCAGGCCAGGTTGCACCGCAGCCCGATATTCACCTGCAGTGTCGTGGTCTTCTCGCGGATCAGAAGGGGGAGTCCTTCGGCCCGGAGGCGGGCGTCGAATGCGCCGTGATTGAGCTCTGTAGTCGATGGGGTCTTCATTGGGGATCTCCGGGCGGGAGCGTACGTCGCTTCCCCCATATGGGAAGGTGTGTTGGTTCGGCGCCTGGGTGCTTCCCGCGGGAGCGCGCTGAGGCCGGGATCGAATCAGACGACTGGGGGACGATGGGAGCGGCGCTGCTATGGTCTGCGCCGGCTGGCCGCCGACATCCGTTGGGGCCCCGCCTTCGAGTCCATCGTGCATGCGAATGCCGGCGCCGCCGGTCCCGTCCTGCTGCCCTTCCCGGGGCCGCGCTGATCCCTCGGATCGGCCATCGATGCGCTCTTCCCTTGTGTGCGGCCCGGTCTCTGAACGCGGTCGTCTCTCCAAAACTTCCTCTTTCAACCTCCTAGGAGTCTCAACGATGAGTGAAATTCGATTCGATAACCGTGTTGCCGTGATCACCGGCGCCGGGGGTGGCCTTGGCAAGACGTACGCCCTCGACTTCGCGAAGCGCGGCGGCAAGGTCGTGGTCAACGACCTCGGCGGTGCAGCCGACGGCAGTGGCGGCGGCAGCAGCATGGCCGACCAGGTCGTCAAGGAAATCTCGGAAGCCGGCGGAACCGCGGTCGCGAACTACGACTCGGTGGCCACGCCCGAAGGTGGCGAAGCGATCATCCAGACCGCCCTCGACAACTTCGGCCAGGTCGACATCGTCGTGAACAACGCCGGCATCCTCCGCGACAAGTCCTTCGCGAAGCTCACCCCCGCCGAACTCGAGATCATCCTCGACGTCCACCTGAAGGGCGCCTTCTTCGTTTCGCAGCCCGCCTTCCGAGCCATGAAGGAGAAGAACTACGGTCGCTTCGTCTTCACCGCTTCGGCCGCCGGCCTGCTCGGCAACTTCGGCCAGACGAACTACGGCGCCGCCAAGATGGGCCTCGTCGGCCTCTCGAACGTGCTCTCCGTCGAAGGCAAGAAGAACAACATCCTCTCGAACGTGATCGCGCCGATCGCGCGCACGCGCCTCACCGAAGAGCTGATGGGCGAACTCTCGAAGCTCATCGATCCCGAGCAGGTCACGCCGCTCGTGACCTACCTCTGCTCCGAAGCCTGCGATACGACCCACTCGATCTACTCCGTCGGTGGCGGCAAGTTCTCGCGCATGTTCATCGGCGTGGCCCCCGGCTACTTCGCGGGACAGGGGAGCACGCCCACCGCCGAGGAAATTCAGGCGAACTGGGACACGATCAACTCGGATGAGGGCTACGTGATTCCCGACGGAATCGGCCACGAGATCACGAGCCTGCTCGCGGCCTTCAAGGAATCCGAAGGGAACTAATCCTTCGATTCGAAAGACGGGTTCCGTGCGCGGGACGAGAACGAGAAACGGGAGAGACGCTTGCGTCCCTCCCGTTTTTTCTTTGGCGTGGGGTCGGCGCGCGCGTCAGCTCGCGAGGAGCTCTTCGAGCGCATCCCATTCGATCGCGGCCTGGGCCGTGAAGACCTGGAGCAAGAGCTCGCGGTCCGCTGCGTCATCGCCCTTGCGGAAGGTCGCGACCTTCTCGTCGAGCACGGCCTTGTCCGGGCACGGGACTTCGTCGGCGGTCAGAATGCCTTCCTCATGCTCGAGCTCCATCAGGTCGAGCCACTCTTCGAGCAGCGGCAGCCGACACTTCAGGAAGTAGACCGCGAGCAATTCCTCGGCGAGGCTATTCGCCGTGTTGCGGCTCATCGCGCTCTTGATCGACGCGCGGCGCTTCTCCGGCTTCTGCTTCAAGAGGAATTTGGGCCGGAACTTCAGCACCTGAGCCGCGGCAATCGTCGTGCTCTGGGTGATCTCCGGAGATTCGGCATGGAGACCATCCATGAGCCTCCCGAAGTCTTCTGGGCTCATGCCCGCAATGATCTGATGGGGTCGCATCGTTTCTCCTTGCCGCGCTAGCGCCTGTGGAATGCGGCGAGCAGGATGTAGCACCGTCCGCGGTGGGTTGCCGGATCCTGCGTGGAAGTGGGGTTTTGGGAGCCGCTAGTCGGCTTCACGCCAGACCTCGCGGACACTGACGCCGACCGTACAGACGAGCGCCGCAGCGAAGGCTGAGTGCAGGGCCGTCACCTCGACGGGGAGCCTGAACAGGACATTCGCGATCCCGACACATACCTGCGCCACGCCCAGGCCGGCCGCGAACGCGAGCCATCGCCGGCTGCCGTCGTGGGAGCGGGCCAGCCAGGCAGTCGCGAGTAGCGCGAGGAGCAGGCTGTAGCCGACAGTGCGATGAAACAGGTGGAGGCCCTGGATGCCGGTCCAAGTCGGGAAATACTCGCCGTTCATGCAGGTCGGCCAATCGGGGCAGACGAGGCCGGCGTAATTCGACGAGACCAGGCCGCCGAGCACGATCTGCGTAAAGAGAAGCAGGCCGGTCGCGGTCGTGAGAGAGCGCTGGAGCGGGCTTGCGGCCGAGGGGGAAGGCTGGTCCGCCGAGAGGCGCGCGAGTCGGCGGGCGACGAGGACGACCGCGAGCGCGAAAGCGTTTCCGGTGATCAAGTGGGACGTGACCGTCCAGGAGGCGAGGAGCTGAAGGACGGTGAGGCCACCGAGCACAATCTGGACGGCCAGCAGGATCGCGGCGATCAGCAGGGGTGTGCGCATCGCGGCGCCGACGCTCGGGAGTCGAAGGGTGGCGATGCCGAGCCCCAGGAAGACCAGGCCGACGCTGCCTGCGAGGACGCGATGCCCCCATTCGAAAGCGATCCGGAAGTCGAATTGCGGGATCACCTGTCCGAAGCAGAGGGGCCAATCTGGGCAGGAGAGTCCGGCGCCATGAGCGCGAACGAGCGCACCGAGTACGATCAGGATATAGGTGGCCCCGGCGAGGGCGGCGAAGCCGCGAACCAGCAGACGAGCGCGGGGGGCGTCAGCGGTGGGTGAGACGGGCGGGGCGGCCAAGATGGGTGGACTCCGGAAGGGGCGCGAGATGGCGCCGACTCTAGAAGAGGGACCGAGCGGCTGCCCGGGTCGCTTTGTTGCAGATCAGGGTCAGCGAATTCCCCGGGGGATCGAACTCCTTCGTCCCGAGCGGGATCTCGCCTTCAGAAGTCCCGGAAAGCCGTCGATACGAAGACTGTTATGGTCGAAGCCGAAATGTCGCAAGCTATGAATGACGATCCTCGCAAACTGACGCAGATGATCTCGCGCGTCTCCGATCTGGCGGAGGCCCACGCGGTCTGTTCCGTCGTGGTTGGGGTCGCGGCGAAAGAGGGGGATCTCCTCTTCCCGGATTACCTCGCCTATCTCGAAAGCGCCCTGCGCGTCGAGGATCAGATCTTCCGCATGACCCGCGAGCGGGCCGTGCTCTACCTCTCTGACGTCGACGCGACCTGCGCCGCGGAAGTCCTGGTCCGAATCTTCGGCCAGTTCTGCGACGAGTTCCCGACCACCGATCCGCCGGAGTTCGAGCAGCGGATGCTTGAGGTCACGCCTGGGGTGGGGCCGCTGTCAGTGAAGGATGTGCTGACGAGCGTGTTTGGCTCCAAAGACGTCGTTCACTAGGGGACGCCTTCCGGGTAGCTCGTTCGCCGCTTTGTTGTGACTGCCTTGCTGTAGGGCGAGTCTGGCGGCACGCCGTCCTCTGAAACCGTCTCGGCGCGCGGGCGGAGCGGCATGATTGGTCATCGGCAAAGCTAAGCGCTCCTCGCATTAACATGCGGCGTCGCGCCGCCAGCCTCGCCCTTCGGGATGGGGTGTGCCTCAGGTGCGGTGATGCTTGTGGGTGGCGTGCGCGTTCACTCGTTGGGTGTTTGCGTTTCTGCTTGTTTGGGGCGTTTAGGCGTTGAAGGTGGCGCCTAGGGCTTTGGCGATTGGGCCGGGTTGGCCGTTGTTGATGGGGTGGTCGTCGAGGTGGGTGATGGGGACTAGGCCTCTTACGCCGTTGGTGCTCATGAGTTCTTGGCAGGTCGCTATGTCTTGGCGGGTGAGATGGGCTTCTTGGATTTCGGGGTGGGAGTCTCTTAGGACTGTTAGGCCCAGGCCTTCTACGGGGCCGAGGTCGCGGGCGGGGGTTGTGATGCGGTCGTCTCTTGTGACGACGAGGAAGTTCGAGGCGGCGCCTTCGACGAGGTGGCCGTTCGCGTCGTAGAGCAGGACTTCGTTGAGCTCGGAGGCTTTGATTTCGGCGCGGCCGAGGTCGTAGGCCGAGACGTCCACGTATTTCGTGTTGGCGCGGAACTCGGGTCCGGGATGGACCGTCTTTGAAGTCGCAGCGCGCCATTCACTTCCGGCATCGGCGTAGGCGCGCGGTGTGGCGATCAGCTCCGGGGCTTCGCTCGGGAGGTGGGACCACTCGATTCGGACGATGCCGTCGCCCTTGCCGAAGGTCTTGGCTGCGCAGGTAAGGAAGAGGTCTTCGATCGCCGCGCGCGGAGGGAGTGGAAGACCGAGCCGTCCCGCATCCCGACGCAAGCGGGCGACGTGGCGTTCAACGCGCTCGACGCGACCCGCGGTGATTTTCGCGGTCGTATACGAACCGAGGCGCCGAACGGATTCGTTCGACGCCTCGGATGCAGGACACATAGTGGATGGGGCTGGTCGGCCGCGGCCGGACTAGCGCTGATCCATCGGTGTGTAGGCGGTCTTGGTCGGGCCCGTGTAGATCTGACGCGGGCGCCCGATCTTGAAGGCTGGATCCTCGTGGAGTTCCTTCCACTGGGCGATCCAGCCCGGGAGTCGACCGATCGCGAACATGGCCGTGAACATGTTCGCCGGCGTGCCGATCGCGTTGTAGATCACACCCGAATAGAAGTCGACGTTCGGGTAGAGCTTGCGCTCAACGAAGTACTCGTCCTTGAGGGTGATCTCTTCGAGTTCCTTCGCGATTTCAAGCAGCGGGCTGTGGATGCCCATTCGGTCGAGCACATCGTCGCAGGCCTTTTTGATGACCTTCGCGCGCGGATCGAAGTTCTTGTAGACGCGATGACCGAAGCCCATCAGACGTGCGCTTTCGTCGCCGCTCTTCGCTCGCTCGAGATAGTCGCGCGGGCTGGTTCCCTCTTCGTGAATCGCTTCGAGCATTTCGATCACGCTCTGGTTGGCGCCGCCGTGGAGCGGACCCCAGAGCGCGTTGATCGCGGCCGAGATCGTGCCGAAGAGGTTGACCATCGACGAGCCGACGAGGCGCGTCGTTGAGGTCGAGCAATTCTGCTCGTGGTCGGCATGAAGGATGAAGAGCAGGTCGAGCGCGTTGCGCACGACCGGGTCGACTTCGAAATCCTCGCACGGGTTGCCGAACATCATCCGCAGGAAATTCCCGACGTAGTCGAGATCGTTCTGGGGATAGAGGAAGGGCTGACCGACCGAGTGCTTGTACGCGTAAGCGGCCAGGGTCGGCAGCTTGGCGATCAAGCGATGTGTCGAGACTTCGATCTGATGCGGGTCGCGCGGATCAAGCGAGTCCGGGTAGAACGTCGCGAGGGCCCCGACCGTCGCCGAGCAGGCGGCCATCGGATGCGCGTCCTTCGGCAGAGCCGAATACATCTTCTTGAAGTCTTCGTGCAGCATCGTGTGCCGCTCGATCGTGTTCGTGAACTCGTCGAGTTCAGCCTGCGTCGGGAGCCTCCCGTTGATCAGCAGGTACGTGACTTCCATGAAGCTGGACTTGCCGGCGAGTTCTTCGATCGGAATCCCGCGGTAGCGAAGGATGCCTTCCTCGCCGTCGATGAAAGTGATGGCGCTCTGGCAAGAGCCGGAGTTTGCGTAGCCTGGGTCGAGAGTGATGTAGCCGGTCTGGGCGCGGAGCTTGGTGATATCGATTCCCTTTTCACCTTCACTGCCCTCGATGACATCGAGTTCGAGCGTCTTGCCTCCGACGCGGAGTTCTGCTTTTTCGGACATTCCCATCTCCTCTCTTGTCTGGTGCGCATTCTTTGTTCGCCGCGGCCCGGCGATGCGCTTCGGTTGTTTCAGGCTGGCCCGTGGGTCTCGAGGTCTCAGGTCGGCGGTCGTTTGAGTGGGGGAAGGATTGGCGGCGCATCACGCTGCGCCCGCCCGTCGCTCACTCTCCCATTCGATGCCGCGCAATCTCCTGAGCTTGATCGGCTCGGTTGCGCATCAGTCGCGAGGCGACGCAGGGCAAACGAGCGGATCTCATCGAGGCCTGATCTCCCGTCAGACCCCTCGCGCTCAGTGGACCCCAGTTTCCGAGTGGTCTCTTCCAGCCCTATCCCTAATCCCTTTGGAGGGATGATGGAGGTCGGAGGTGCAGCGCTCGGTTGCGGTGGAGTCGTGTGCGGTAGGGGGTCAACGGTGATCCGGACCGCGGGCAGGTTAGCGGAGACGCCCCTTAATGGCAGGTCGATGGGACCCAAAAGCGATGTGAGAGCGCGGGATTAGCCGATCCCGGTGCGTTTCATCGAGGTTGCTCTGCGGGTTTTACAGCAAGATGCGATTGTCCCGCGGGGTGGCCGCTGAATGCGGTCGATTCATGCGTGTCTCGCACGAAAGCCACGAGCTTGAGCGCCCGGTCTCCCGCACGGAACGAGTCGATCGTCCGAAGCGCGTAGCGGTCGCCGAGTTCCACGGCGTGGCGGGCGCGCATGAGAACGACTTCGCCGCCTTCACGCTGGAAAGACTCAAGCGCTTTGAGGCCATCGAGTCGCTCGATCGGGCCCGCGCCGTAGTAGAGGAGCCCGCCCTCGAGGGGGGAGAGGTCGTAGAGCCCGATCCCTCGAACGGCATTGTTGTGGCCCGCCAGGGAGGCCGCGATCGGCCGAGGGGATTTCGATGCGTTAAGACGGGGAGCCACCCCAACCAGGAGCACGAGTTCGAGCGCGGCGATGCCGGCGATGGCGAGCGCGAGGCGCTTCGCTGCAGGCTTCGGCTGGCTCCCACCCAGGTAGGCCACGAGAGCGGCCGCCGTCGCGAGGGCGAGGGCGGGGAATACGGGAAGGAGGTAACCCGCTCGCTTGCCAGCGGAGAGGCTGAACACGATCAGAGGCAGGGCGATCCAGCAGATCAGGAAGCGGACGGATTCCGGGGACACCGTCTGGGCGAGCGGGGCTTTGCGACGATGGGCGCCGAGCCACAACAGGGTGAGGGGGAGCGCCAGGCCCCAGGGCAGGAAGTTCAGAGGGAGCTGGTAGAGGTAGTAGTAGATCGGGCGAGCATGGGAGGTGCCCTCAACGATGCGCCCGAAGACGTTATCGACGACCGCGGTTTGGAAATAGCCCTCCGGTGCAAGCAGGGTCGATGCGCTGACCCAGGCGACCAGCGGTGCGACGGAGAGGAGCAGGGACCAGGCCGGGATGAGGCGCCTAAGCGATCGTGTTCGCCCTTCCCAGCTGAGAAACGCAGCGATGACGGCCAGGGGAAGCCATCCGGCGGGCCCCTTCGTGAGCGCGGCGAGGCCGAGGGCGCTGTGGAGGCCAACCAGCGCGAGTATGTCCCGTCGGCTGGGTGCCGCTGAGCGGCGGGCGTCCAGGAAGAGGAAGCAGGCGATCGCGAAGAGTTCGAGGGTTGTCAGCAGTACGTCGAGTTGGGCGCGCCGCGCCGTAAAGACGAAGCGAAAGCTCGTGGCGAGAATGCCTCCCGCGAGGAGCGGTACAAACCGCCCCGGAATGAGCCGCCGACCGATCCAGAGGGTCAGCGCGACACCCAGCAGGCCCGCGAGTGCCGAGGGCAACCGCGCCGCAAATTCGCTGACATGGCTCCCGGGTGTGCCGGCGAGGGCGGCGAGCCAGAAATAGAGCGGCGGCTTCTGGGTGTAAACCGTGTCGTTCAGATGAAGCAGCACGAGCCCGGAAACGCCGTGGCGCATCTCTCGGAGCTCTTCGGCGATCGCGGCATATCGCGGCTCGTCCGGGGCCCAAAGATCCGTCGTGGCGAGTCCTGCACCGAAGAGCAGCGTCGTCCCCAGCATGAGCGCGACCGTCCAGGTCAAAGAGGAAGCCCAGGAGGAAGCCCAGGTCCACGCCCCGGCCGATTCGCTTGGGAGCGGGCTCTGCTCGACCTTGGGGTCGTCCGGTCGGATCGAAACGGGTTCCACGACGCGTTCGACGGTACCCTCCCAGCGTGAGCGACGCTCGGATGGGCGCGGATCGGGGAGCACGGAGATGAGTGCAGGGTTGGATGCAGCAATAGTCGATGAAGCCTATGCCTCGCTCGAGAGCAAAGTGCGGGACGCTTCGGTTCCCTCGAGTGCCATCGCCGCGCTGCTCGATGACGCGGGTCACGATCTGAGAGTCGCTCTTGTTCGCCGACTCGGTCGGGGGACGCAGCGCGCGCTCTACAAGAAGTCCGAGGGCTTCGCGCCGGTCGGTCTTGAAGATCTCGTTCCGAAGACCCGATCGGACCTCGAGGAGGTGCGGCATCTGGGTTTGAACACCTTGCCCGCCTTCCGCGTTTTCGAGAAGCGGTTCTGCCGTTTGCCTGGAGAATCGGTGGAGCATCCGGCCGCGCTCGCGGGATACAACTTTCAGACGATGGCGATGGTCACGGGACCGGGGTACTTCGTCGCGGTCGAGGAAGAGTCGACGCGGGAAGTCCTGGTCGACTATCGCCAGCTCCCGACGACCGCGCCCACTTCCTGGCCGACGATTCGCTCGAACGAACGGGGACTTTCCCGATTCGTCTACGGCTTTATGGTCGACCGTCTGCGCCGAGTGTCCGAACACGTGACGATCGGTTCCGCCGCGCGCAAGGGGAAAGATCTCGGCAGCTATTTCGCGCTCACAAGGGCAGATGAGTGAGTGCTCAGCGCCCGTATTGCGCCGATGGGGAGGGGGATGCCGGGATTGGATTGTCGGTCGTCATCCCGTATCGCAACGAAGAGCCGAACCTGCAGCCGCTCTATCTGGAACTCACGTCGGTTCTCGATCTGATCGACGTTTGCGCGGAGATCCTCTTCGTCGACGATGCGAGCACGGATGGCGGCGGGTCGCTGATCGAAGCGCTTTCGACCCAGGATGCCCGGATTCGGTCGCTTCGCCTCTCTGATCATGCGGGCCAGTCCGCAGCACTCGAAGCCGGATTTCGAGCTGCACGGGGCGCGCTCGTCGCGACCCTCGATGCGGATCGACAGAACGATCCGGCTGACCTTCCCTCCATGCTCGCGGCGCTGTCGGACGCGGATTGCGTTTGTGGTATCCGCGTCGATCGTCGCGATACCCGCGCAAAGCGGTTTGCCTCGAAGGTCGCGAATCGCGTGCGAAGCGCTGTTCTGCGCGATGGCGTGACGGATGTGGGCTGCTCGATCCGTGTTATGCGCTCCGCACAGCTCAATCGAATCAAGCTCTTTCGCGGAGGACATCGCTTCCTGCCGGCGCTGCTTCGGATCGAAGGGGCTCGGATCGTCGAGGTTCCGGTTCGTCACCGTCCCCGCGTTGCCGGCCGCTCAAACTACACCATCGCACGCCGGCTTGGCGCGGTCTGGATCGACCTGTTAGGCGTCTTGTGGTGGTCGAGACGAGTCGATCGCTACGAAGTGAAGGAACTCAGCCGCCCGCGCGCTTGACGGTAAAGCCACGGCTCTCGAGTTCGGAGACGAGGGTGTCGCGATGGTCGCCCTGGATCTCGATGACGCCGTCCTTGAGCGCGCCGCCGGTTCCGCATTTTCGTTTTAGGTCGCCCGCGAGCTTGTGAAGTTCGTCGTCGTCGACGGGGACGCCGGTGACCGTTGAAACGGTTTTGCCCTTACGCCCCTTGGTCGAGCGTGCGACCCGAACGATCCCGTCGCTGGCCTCCCGGGCGGCCGCAACTTCGCGCGCCTTGATGCGCGTGCGCGCGCTCTTGCCGCGGCATTTGCAGCGCGTTTCGGTCCGCCCGCACTCGGCGCACATCCGACCCTGCTCACTTGAATAGACGAGTCGATCCCCGCCGCCGTCGCGTGGCATGCTCAGTCTTTCTCCCCAAGCAGTCGTCGGTGGTCGACCATGATGCAGCGATCCTGGATGACGCCGATTCCCGCTTCCCTAAGCCGCTGCGCCGCTTCGCCGTTGTGAATACCGAGCTGCATCCAGACGGCCTTCGGGGGTGGCGACAGGGAGAGGATCTCGTCGACGTGATGGGCGACGTGTTCCGAGGCCCGGAAGAGGTTGACGATGTCGACCTCGTCGCTGATCTGATCGACGGTGTCGTGGCAAGTCTCGTCGAGAACGCGCTCGAGCTTCGGATTGACAGGCATCACGCGATAACCGGCGCGCTGCATATAGAGTGGGATGCGATAGGCGTCCTCACCCGTCTGGTCCTTTGCGCCGACGACCGCGATGGTTCGCGCGTTCGCGAGCAGGTCGCTCAGCTGTTCATCCGTTTCTTCAAATCCAGCGGCCATCGATGAGTCCTCAGTTTCATGGCACCGGATTTGGGACGCGCATCGGGCGCGTCGATCCGGGACGCGAACATTAGCTGTTTTGACGCGCGGGGTCCGACCCTCGGTTTCCTGAAAGAGAAGCGGGAAGGGCTCTTCTGCTCGACACTCCGGGGCGCAACCGATACGGTCCGAGGCCATGACAAGACGATCTCGCCCTTTCGAGGGTTTCTGGACGTGGCCGGGGGTGGCCGCTTCTTTTATCCAAGCGCCGAAGGCGCTTTGTGAACCGCGGGCGCTTCTTTCGTGCGCACGCACTCGGCCGCCACGGGCGCCGTCTCGATCGGGGCAGGTGAATTTCCGAACACTGCGCGCCGCGGTGGCACTGTTGACTGTGCTGCCGATGGTGGCGGTGGCTTCAGGCGAGCTACAGGATCCCGCGCTCGGGCTTTCGGAGACGGTGCTCGAGAACGGCTTCCGGGTCGTGCTGCTCGAGGATCATCGAACACCGGTCGTTGCGGTTCAGGTCTGGGTCGACGCCGGGTCCTCCGATGAGTCGTTTTATACGGGGATCGCGCATCTCTTCGAACACATGATGTTCAAGGGATCGGAGAACATCGGCGAGGAAGTTCATGCTCAGCTGATCAATGAGCGCGGCGGACGGATCAATGCCTACACCAGCCGCGATGTCACGGTCTATCACGAAGATGTGACCTCCGAGTCGCTGCCCCTCGTCATCGATCTCGAAGCGGAGCGCTTCCTGAATCTGGATATCTCCGAGACGACCCTCGAGAGTGAGCGCGAAGTCGTCCTCGAAGAGCGTCGGCTGCGAACTGAAGACACGCCAGATGGCCGGGGCTTTGAAGCGCTCGCCGCCCTCGTCTGGCAAGCCCACCCCTATCGCTGGCCCGTGATCGGTTGGCGCTCTGACGTCGAGCAGGTCACGGTCGAAGCCTGCCAGGCCTTCTTCGATACCTATTATGCGGCGAATAATCTGACGCTTGTGATCGTCGGCGACTTCGACACTGAACCCACGCTGGCCCGCGTGCGACGCGCCTTTGGTCGCTTGCCCCGCGCCGCGTCGATCCCGCGCAACCCGACGACGGTTGTCCCCCAGCATGGCGAGCGCCGCTCGGAAGTCTTCTTCAAGGCGCAGATTCCGCTGCTCTTTGTGGGTTGGCACACGCCGCCGACAGGACATGAAGACGGCGAAGCCCTCGACCTGGCGAGCCAGATTCTCTCGGGCGGCCGATCGAGTCGTCTCTATCGCAAGCTCGTCTACGAAGATCAAACCGCGCTCTATGCCCACGGCAGCTACTGGGAGATGCGCGATGCCGGCATGTTCTACGCCTCCGCGGGAGCGCGCCCGGGCGTTTCCCTCGACGACGTCGAGCGGGATTTCATGGCGGAGATCAAGCGCGTCGCCGAGGAGGGCGTGAGTGAGGAAGAGGTTGCGCGCGCAAAGCGGCAGATGGAGGTCTCCTTGATCAATCGCTTTGCGACGAACCACTCGATGGCGAGTCGGATCGGTCGAGAGATCGTGGCCTTCGGCCGGGTGCGTCCCCTCGATGAGCGCATCGCGGCGATCCGCGCAGTGACTGCTGCGGATATCCAGCGCGTCGTGGCGACCTACTTGACGGACGAAGGACGAAACGTGATTCGCGTCGTCTCTCCACCGGAAGACGCCTCGACCGATGAGCTGGCTTCCGCGGAAGGGGGTGCTCAATGATCGAGCGTCCACTCAGTCGATCCATGTTAGGCCAACGTAGGTCCGCTCTCGTCGCGCTCAGTGCGCTCGCTCTTATGGCGAGCGGATGCGCGAACTTGCCCTTCGGGCTGGGCACGACACCCGCATGGGAACAGCCCCCTCCGCCGCCCGCCGAAGGGCCGATCGTTCAGGGCGATGCACTCCATCGCACATCCCTCGCGAACGGGCTGACGATTCTGATTCTTGAGGACCACGGCCTGCCGCGGGTCTCCCTCGGGCTCGAGCTGCGCCGTGGATCCGGCAGCGTCGACCCGGCGAAGGCCGGTGTTGCCGCGATTGCCACGGAAGTGATGCAGCGGGGTGCTGGCGAACGGGACTCCCTTGCCCTTGCCAAGATCGTCGAAGACGTGGGGGCGTCGCTCTCTGTCTCGGCGAGTTGGGACACGACGGGGATTTCGCTGTCCGGGCTTTCCGCGGACCGAGCGCTCTTGCTCGAAATCTTGGCGGACGTTTCGCTTCGCCCGCGTTTTGACTCCGACGAGTTCGACCGGGCAGTTGCTGAGCATCAGGCGGGTCTCGTCGGAGCGCAGGACGACCCGGCGACGCTGATTCGGTGGCATGCGCTCCGCGCCTTCTATGAGGGCCATCGCTACGGCCTTCCGCAGGGAGGCACGGCAGAGACCGTCGCGGCGCTGAGCGTCGAGGACGCAAAGGCGTATTGGGCCGATCGATTCGTTCCTCGGAATGCGATCTTCTGGGCCGTGGGTGATGTGGACGCGGATGCGATTGCTCAGGAAGTGGAGGCGCTCTTCGGCGGCCTCGCGGACGGATCGGTGATCCCGAATACCGAACCGACGCCTGAGAAGACGCCCCTCGCACGAAGGATCATCGTCGTCGACAAGCCGGAACTCGGCCAGGCGCGGATCATCATCGGTCACGAGGGCATCGAACGAACGGAACCCCTGCGCATCCCGATCGATCTCATGAATGATGCGCTCGGGGGCAGCGGCTTCTCGTCGCGCCTGATGAAGCGCGTGCGATCGGATGAGGGACTGACCTACGGGGTTGGCTCGGGTTATTCGCTGCGCTCGGTCGCGGGACCCTTCTCCGTTTCGACGTTTACGCGCGTCGAGAAAGTGCGCGAAGTCGTCGACCTGCTGCTCGAAGAGATGAACGGAATTCGAAGTGATCGCCCCGTGAGTGCGGACGAACTGACCAAGTTCATCAGCTATAACGTCGGGCGCTTCGGCCTATCGCTCGAAACGAGCGCCTCGGTTCTCGGGTCACTCGTCGATCTCGACGTGAATGGCCTGCCGAACGATTCCCTCGACACCTATCGCTCGCGGCTCCGTGCGGTGACACTTGAAGATGTGCGCGCGGTGGCTCAGAGCCATCTGCATCCCGACCGGGCCGCGATCATCCTGCTCGGACCGGCCTCGGAGATCGTCCCTCAAATGGACGGACTCGGCGCGGAAGTCGAAGTCTGGCAGCCCTGACGAGATCGGATCGGCCTAAAGATCGAAAATGCCTGTCGCCCAAAGATGCCTATCGCCCAAAGATGCCTATCGCCCAAAGATGCCTATCGCCCAAAGATGTCGAGGATGTCGGAACCACGCACATAGCGTGACGGGTGAATCGCCTCGGAGAACTCGTCGAGGGTGATGCCCTCGGGCTGGATCTGCGCGAGCCACTCAGCCTGGATCGAGCGGAACTCTCCGGGGGAGAGGCCCAGGCGGCGGTGGTATCGGAAGAGCTGGTCGAGTTCGTCGAGCGCCGTGTACGCATCCAGCAGCGTACTCGGCCGATTCTTCACGAAGCGTCGCAGCTCGAATCCGATTACGCGTCGCGCGCGGGTCGCTTCGAGGTAGCGGTCGAGGGCATCCTGCAGAACCTGACGTACTTCGGCCTGGCGCGTGCCGTCGGAACCGAAGAGTGATTCGTAGAGCTCGATCGCGGACGCGGCATCCCCGGCGTCGAGTCGTGCTTCGGTGACCGCAACGTTTCGGCCGGCCAGCACGACGCCGAGATCGTCGATGATTGCACCTCCCTCGAGCCGGGCGAGTTGGACTTCGGCAGGAGTTTCCCGGGGCGTGACGCCGATCTTCGGGTAGAGCGCGGGGTCCGCGAGCGGAGCGGGCTCGACGGGGTCGGGCGTCCAGATCGGGACGACCTCGGGGCCGAATGCGCCGGTGAGTTCCGAGCGGGAGGCGCCGCTGGCGAGGGGGAAGGCGACCTGATCGACGGGACCGCTGACGAAGCGGAAGTCTTCGGCGCTCAAGAGCCCGTCGTTCGGGCGAAGCGCCGAGACGGAGAAGCCGGCGAGGAACGCGGGGTTCGTCGCAGCGAAGGGATCCGGGACAGCGAAGCGCGTCTTCTCGCCGATGCCGATGCTAGTCGGGTCGACTCCCCCGAAGTCGATGGTATTTGCAAGGATGAGACCGCCGCCGTCCTGCGTCGTCGAGCCGTCGCGAAAGGTCGTGACACCGGCGTTTCGACGTACGAGCGAGATCTCTGTGGCGTTGACTTCGATGTCGAGTGCGGCGACGTCACCGAGGATCGCCGTCGCTCCGGCATGATCGATTCGAGCGGTTCCACCGACGGCGAGGCGTTCTCCCGAACCCATTACGAAGTCGCCACCCGAGGCCGAGAGGAACGTGAGATCTCCCGAGAGCTTGCCGATGGTCGCGAAGGGCGAGAGGTTCTCGCGTCCGATTTCGGCCTCGGCGATCGCTTCGTCCCCCGCGTTCGCGAGCAGGTCCCGGATGCGATTCCCGTCGGTGCTGTCGTTCGGATCATCGGGGTCGTTGAGCGCGGTGGTGAGGAACACGATGTCCCCATCGACGACGACGGCCTGATCCGTCGTCGGCCCGGTCGTATCCGCGAACTGAACTGCGGGAGTTCGATCGACGACGTCGTTATCGAAGAGGACCCAGAGCTTGCCCAGTTGTTCGGCGGTCGGGGCGGGTGTTGCGGGGGCGTCGCCGTTGATTCCGATGTTGCCATTAAACGTAACGAGGCCGCGGGTTTCGATGATGAGTCCGGCATCGGTGGGAGCACCCGTATCGCGATAGACGTTGTCGCCGAAGAGGATGTCGCGGCCCTGGGTGCGGAACGTTTCTTCGAGGATGAAGTCGGCGTTCCAGACCTGGTCGCCGGTGGAGGCGATCGTCAGTTCCTGGCGACCCGATCCACCGCCGCCGGGAAGGGTCGGGGTGAAGGGCTCGACGCGAATCGTGTCAAAGCCCTGGACCTCGATCGACGTGACTTCGATGATCGGGAAGTCGATTGCGGCGAGGTCTTCGGTCTGAGTGAATTCGTAGTCCCGAACGCCCGGGGCAAGGTCGCTCAAGCGGAAGATGAAATCGGCCCCCGGGTCGGTTGCCAGGATCGACACGTTCGCGTCTTGGACACCATCGCGAATGTCATCATCGAAGATGAATTCGGATCCGGTCGTCGTCAGGTCGAATTGGAACTCATCCCGGGACTCGGCGCGGAAGGTGCCGAAGTCGCTGAAGGAGATTTGGCGAACCTGGAAGAATCGGTCGGCGCGGGGGAGGAGCGTCGTTGAGTAGTCGCCGCTCTGGACGATGCCGATCCGCGCGCGGTCGATGGAATCGGGATCCGAGTCGACCCGGCCGAGATCTGCAGCGGTTTCGAGCCCTGTTGTCATGTCTTCGCTGACGAAGCGCAGGTTAGGGCTGTCGAGCTGTATGTCCGAGACGCCGTTCACCTCAAAGAGGATGTCGTTCGATTCGAGTCGGACTTGACCATCGAAGCCAGCGGCGGCGGAGAAAAGCGCCGGCGTCGCCCCGTTCTCTTCGATCACGAGTTGTCCCATCGCATCGTTCGCGCGACCGAAACTCACGTTGCGACTTCGTGGCGCGAGTTCGCTCAGGTTCGTGACGCGCGTCGTGCCCTGGATCGAGGCGAAGTCGACGGTGTCCCAGGCGCCGGCGCCAGCCAGCGCGAGCGTGACGTCGGTCGTGGTGAGATCGGCGCTCTGGTTCACCGTCAGTGAGGAACTCATCTGGTCGTCGGTGATTGAGAGCGTGCCGAGGCCGGCGAAGTCGATGTAGGCCAGGCCTGCGTAGGTCTCGGAAGGGGTGCAGGTCGTCGGGTTACAGCTTTCGATGTCTTCTCTGACACCGTCACCGTCCGAGTCGGGGTTCGTGACGACGAAGCCCGGCCCGGCGCGTAGAATCGTCGTGTTGGCGCTCAGGTCCGTCGTTCCCGCGCCTTCGAAGACGAGTCTTCCCATCCGGTCTTCAGCCGCAGCGGTGATCGTCGTGCCCAACTGGAACGTCTGCATCCCCGCTTCGAGTTGGATCGTATCCTGAGCGGTGATGTCGGCGTTGGACTGAAGGGTGATGTCGCCTTCGGTAAAGATGAAGACGCTGTCGAAGTCGAAGGCACCGGCACCCGACTCGAAGGTGACGTCGAAGTCTTCGGCGAAGGTGGCGAAGCCGATGTCGAGCTGACTGCCCGAGACATTGTCGGCGTTGAAGGCGACGTCGCCGAAGTTGGAAATGAACCGGAGTTGTGTCGGGTTCGGTACGCCCTCGTCGTCGTCTTCGGTCGACCGTGCGAGTTCGCCCGAGACGTGGAAGTTGTTGAAGAGCTCGGCGCTTGTGATGTCGGCATCCTGGGAGACAATGATACTGGTCGGACCGCGGCCATCCGCGAGCTCGAATTGTCCGTCGTTTTCGGGGTCCGCGGAAAGCGCGGAGAGGTTGTCGGTGGTCGCTGTCTGGTCATCGGTGAAGCCTTCAATCAAGAGGCTTTGGCCGTCGAAGGCGCTGTCTGTTCCGGTCGGGATTTGTCCCGCCGCGTCGCCCACTCGCCGGCCCGCGAGGACCGCACCGGCATTGGTTTCCGATCCATCGCGCGTCTCGAGGAGAATGACGTCGGACCGCAGGCGGAGCCGCAAGTTGGCGAGCAGCGCATTGCGCGCGGAATCCGCGCTTGAAGTCAGCTCAAGATCGTTTCCGCCTGAGGCGCGGAGCGTGAGTTCGTCGGCCTCAAGGATGAGGCGACCTGCGTTCGCACCATCGGTGAGTTCGAGCGCGATGTCCGTAAAGTCGGGATCGTCGAGGACGAGCGTCCCGCCATCGCTGCGAAGCGCAAGAATGCTTGGCAGGATGCCGCCCACGAACTGGTCGCGGCTCGGCAGGTTGGACAGAGCGAAATCGGCGTCCTGCTGGAACGTGAAGCGGCGATCATTGGCCGCGCCGTCCTGGAGGTCGAACATCGCGCCGGCGGTCGAGATCGACGAGCCCGTCGTTCCGCCCGAACCGTCGCCCACGACGAGTGCGATCCGCGGCGCGCGGACGGTGACCCCGGACTCGAAATTCAAGGTTCCGGCCTGATTGAGTCCCGCATTCAGCGTCACCAGCTGGGTTGCAGCAGAGGCGATCCCGCCGAGGTCGAACGCGTCGGCGAGGGCCTGGGTCAGCGTAAAGTTTCCGACGCCGCCTAGCGTGACGTTCGCGCCGTCGAAGATGAAGCCGCCGGGGAGAACGAATGGGGTCCCTGCTTCCTGTGAGGCGATCAGGCTGATCGAGCTGTCCCGGACCTGGGCCGCATCAAAGCCGCCGGTCGAGAGATCGATCGTGCCGAAGTCGGAGCGGAGCGAGTATTTAACCGCAAGCCCAGTCGCGCCGAAGGTCTCACTCATCCCGGCATCGATGCCGAAGTTCGCGAGGGTCGGAAGATGCGTCGCCGCATCGATCGCCGCGTCCTGGCGCAGCGAGAAGGATTTCTGAATTGCGGCATCACTTTGGAAGTCGCCGCCCGCCGCATCGCGGTAGTCGACGAGGGCGGCGCCGATGACTTGGGGCCGTCCTGAGAGGCCATCGCTCTCGCTTGCGGCTCCGCCGCCGGCGCGGAGTTCGATCCCGTTCGACCGAAGCTCGGTCGTTGCCCCAGACACGAATGCGAGGTTTCCGAAGCCAGAAGCTCCGGCATGAAGAAGAAGTCGATCCCTAGCGGCGAGGGTGAGACCCGCATCGACCGTCAGATTGCCACCGCGCTCGGAAGCGAGGGTGTCTACGTCGCGACCGGCCTGGAAGATGAGTTCGTTCGTCGAGGAGATGCCGGAGGCGATCGTCGAGTCGATGTTGAAGTCGCGGGGCGTCGTGATCGTGATGGATTCGGCATCGAAGAGGACATCGCCCGGGTCGCCGAGCAGAAATGCGACCGAGTTGCGTCCGCCGTCGGTGGCCACATTTGTCGTCGGAAGCAGGAGGCCGCCGTTCAGGGTGACCCAGCTTCGGCCGCTCGGATCGCCGGCGGTCACGGATGTGGCGCTGCTCAGTCCGGCGGCATCTTCGATCGTCAGAACGCCGTCGGAAGATTCGAGGGTGACTCGCTGGCCGAGGGCGCCGATCACTGCGTCGTCGAAGGCGCCTCCGGTCGAAGCGGCTCCGGAGCGTGCTCCGAGGAAAACCCGTCCGAGTCCGCCCGTCGTATCAACAGTGAGGTCGCCGTCCTGTCGGATGGTGAGGTCTTGTGGACGCCCTGTGGTGCCCATTTGGTCGCGGAGCTGGAGTCCCTCGTAACTGCCCGTCGTTTCGCGCGTGACACCGAACTCGGTCGGCGTACCCATGTCGTCGGTGGCCACGAATGCGAGGCCATCGCTCGGGGTGGTGCCGTCGCCCACGGAAATTGAAATCGTGTCGCCGTTCAGGCGCACGCCGTCCGCGGCATTCGCGCCGCCGGTGCCTTCAAAACGGAGACGCGTCAGGGCGTCGGCGCCGGAGCGCTCGGCCTCGCTGGTCCGACTGGGATCCACCGCCGCCACGATGTCGATGGTGCGGGCGGTGATCTGGGTGTTTTCGTGGAAAGTGATGAGGCGCTCGCCTTCAATGGAGACGGTTCCGACCGTTGCGATCGGATCTTCTCCGCGATCACCTGTTAGGCCGAGAGTGGTGTTGAGGCGTTCTGAAGTGCTATCGCCGCTTGTCTGGATTGTGACCGCGTTAGGCGAAGTGCCGTCGGAGAAGAGAACGTCGCGAGCGAGAATCGAGATGCCCGCGGCCTGGAGGTCCGCTGTTCCGTTTGCGCCGATCTCAATGAGGCCATTGCCGAAGGGGTTGGTCGTCGAATTGACCGCGCTCTCGTCGATCGCGACGATCGACATCAGGCCGTCTTCGTTTCCGAAGCCCCCGATCGTATTGAAGGTCCCGTCCATCGAAATGCGCTGCGTGAAGGCGCCGCCGATCAGAAGGTCGCCGCCGCGGGTAACGATCGAGGAAGCGGTGATGTCGATGTCGCCACCGCGGATCGGTGTGACGCCGCCCGTTGCGTAGTCCGGCGGGGTGGAGACGAGCGCGCTCTCGTCGTCGAGGCCGTTGGCCGTGATGGTGACTGAGGCTCCGGGGATCCAGTCTTCGGGACCGGAAGAATTGATCGACGCACCGTCCATGCGGACGTTGCCGGTATTCGGGGTGCCCTGGATCCCGGCGGTGAGCGTTACTTCTCCGCCGCCGGAGATGAGGTTGCCGCCTACGAAGAGTTCCGCTGTGTCGATGAAGAGTGGGGCGCCGGGGGCCGTGGAGCTGATGCCGACGGCGTTCGCATCGAGGTCGATCGTACCGCCGGGAACCTGATCGTCCGCAGGCCGGGACGTATCGATCGTACCTTCGATCGAGATGCCGGAATTGACGGAAGCCAGTATCTCGCTCGTGTTTCGCGAGAGCGTGGTCGGCTCGTCGAAGCGATCGACGCTGCCCGTAAAGATGCGGACGTTACCGCCGTCGGTGTCGAGCCGGACGCCCGAGGACTGGTTGACGGAGATACCGGTTGCCAGGAAGTTGCCGCCGCCGGTTCGGATGTTGGCGTCGATGTTGACGCTGCCCTGGATGTCGCTGTCTTCGAACCCATTTGCAGTATTCGTCTGGGCGACGTCGTTCGCGCGAAGCTCGAGGCTGAGCGCCATGTCCGGCGTCGAAGTCAGGTCGCCATCACCGACCAGGATGTCGTTGTTGATGTTGATGTCATTCGCGGCACGCAGCGAGAGGGTCGCCCGGGTGCCGGGGGCCGCGCCGCCTTCGGGAATCAGGATGTCGGCGTTAACGTTGATATTGCCGGCTTCGGGAACCGATTCGTCATTGGTCAGGATCGCTTCGGTCGAAAGCGTGACGTTGATTCCGACGGAAAGTGCGCGGACGAGGAGGTCGGCTTCGACCTCGTTGGCCAACAGGATCGTGGATGGAATGTCTCCGGGGCCGGCGAGGGTGGGATCGACCGTCCGCAAGATGTCATCGAAGCCCGCGCTATCGAAGTTCGGGCGAAGGATTGCTTCAACTGCGTTCGCCAGGCAGGCCGCGCCGGCGACGCATGCCGCGTTCTTCAGGTCGGCGACGATATTGATGTCGTAGGGATCGATCAGCCATTCGCCGCCGAGGCCAGCCGGGGCGGATGCGTCCGGCGTCTTCGTGATGCGGAAGTTCTGGAGGCCGGAGGTTTCGATGAACCCGCCGTTGCCGCCTTCTTCGCCGCCGCGGGCGGAGAGGTCACCGTCGATCGACGTGAGGAACTCGGAGAAGAGGATGACCCGTCCGCCGTCGCCGTTCGTGATCGCGTCGGCGCGGACGGAGCTGGCCTCGTCCATGATCAAAGCGCGCGCACGCTGGAGTTCGCCGCGGCCCTGCTGTTCGCCGCCGATATGAATCGTGCCACCTCCGAGGTCGCCCGAGGCGTCGATCGTGGCGCCGGCCAGGACGATGGTCTCGCCTGTGATTTCGATCTCGCCACCGACGCCGCCGGCGCTGCGGTCACTCGCGTCGACGATGCCGCCGAGTTCGACCCGGCCGTTCTCGCCGCCCGAGATCTCGATGTCCTGGGCGATGATCGAAGCGGGGTTCGCATCGTCCGTCGTTTGTTGGCGGATGCCCCAGCCGAGGGGATCTGCTGCGGCGAGTCGCACTCGCCCCCGACCGGCGTTGATCGTGCCCCGGTTCTCGACGGCGTAGAATTGATGCGTGCCGTTCGCGTCGACGTAGTTTGCGGGTTCTTCCGTGGCATTGGGCAGCTTGATGACGACCGGGTCGTCGAAGCTTCGCAGATAGACGGCGTCGCCCCCGATCATCATGAGCGAGCCATCGTCGATCTCGATATGACCCGTGTTAAGCACGCGGCGGCCGATCAGTGCGGCTTCCTCCGCCTGGATCGTGCCCATGTTGACGACCGTGCTGTCGCCGAGGAGTGCCACGAAGTCGACTGGGTTGACGAGCCCTTCGGCAATCGACTCGGCGGACATGAAGTGGATCGAATCGGCACCGAGCATGAGCAGGCGGCCGGCTTCGGTGTAGATCTCACCCGTATTGACGACGCTCGTGCCGTAGAGGAGAACGTCCTGGCTGGCGGTGATGATGCCCTGGTTGACGACGTCGCCGGTCAGCTCGAGGCTCGCGTCGCCGACGACGGGCTGTTCCATAACGGTCAGGTCTGCGCCGGCTGCGACGAGATTGCCCACATTGATGATCGCGGTCGAACCGATGAAGATGCCGTGGGGGCTCGCGAAAACGATCGTGTCGTTCGGGCCGGAGAGGATCGTGCCGTTGATGTGGCCAGCTTCGTCGCCGCCAATCAGGTTTGTGTGCGTCGCACCGTCGATCGCGAGATCAAACTCAAGGACGTGCCCAGCGGGCTGATTGAAGCCGCCCTGCCAATCGGTCACGCCATTGTCCACGTCCGAGTAGATCGTCGTGTAGCCGTCGTCGTTGTCCTCGATCCGGCCCGGTGTGAGCATGACGGCGTCGTCGACGGAATCGAATCCGTCGTCGGCAAATCCGATACCGGGCGTCGTCGCGAGCATCGTGATGACGAGGACGCGCGCGATGCCACGCTCGATCGGTCCGCGCTCGCGATTGCGTCGAGATTGAGTCATGAGACGTCGCCCTTTAGTAGACGATGCTGAAGAGAACATGGATCTCGCTGTCTCCGACGTCGATGCCGGAGTTGGCTCCATTGGGGCCCCCGACTCCGTTTCCGTCTGCGGTCTGGCTTTTGAGGGCAGTCGCCCAGTCAATGCGCGCACGGAGATTCGATCGGAACGTGAGTTCCGCGCCGAGTCCTGCGCCAACAAGGGTGCGGTCCTTCTCCGGGAGCGGTGCGCCACCGTCTAGGTCGTGTCGAATGGAGCGGCCGACATCGACGTAGGCGCGGAGCGTCAGGTCCCAGTCGGGGCGTCCATAAACCTGCTGCGGGGCGGCGCGGAAGTCGCCGATCAGGGGCAGGTTCAGGGGCTTGCGCGTCACGGGGAAAATCCGAGGGACGTGGAAGCGGTATTCGACGGAGCCGATCACGATCGTGTCACCGACGCCCTCGGACTGGGGATAACCGCGCACGCTATAGAAGCCGCCGATCGCGCCATTCGCCTGAGGAATCAGGCGCACGTCGTCGAGGCCATGCTGGCCACGGAAGCCGAAGGAAATTTCGTGGGCGAGGGTCGAGCTCGTGTGCGTCGAGGGGTCGCGCCAGGCCTTGGGGTTGAGGATCGGTTCGAGGTAGGTCGAGTAGCCCACGTTGTAGTGGAGCAGCGCATAACGATCGTCGGTGCGTCGGCGGCCGAGGGCTTCCCGATTTGTGTCATCGATCGAGTTGACCTGGCCGTCGAGGGAGAGGTCGAGGGTCAGCGTAGAGAGCTGGTTCTTGCGATCGGCGTGGATGCCGATGCGCGGAACGACGAGTAGGGCGTCGCCCTTCTGCTGGGACGTACGGTTGCGAACCGAGAGGTGGCGCATGCGGATGCCGGCCCAGACGTCGATGAAGAAGTTCTTGTGCTGAAAGACTTCGAGGCTCATCCGCCCGCCGTACTGGTACTGGCGACTGCGGATTTCATCGTTCGCGAGATTGAGCAGGGTGGCCGAACTGCCGGCGCGGGATTCGTTCCAGTTGAATTCGACTTCCCAGCGCATGCGATCCACACCCCACCAGGGGATGTCCTCGCGCGGGATCAAGTCGAGCCATTCGGGATCACCGCGCCGCCGCGCCATCCAATCGGGGCGCTGGGAGCCGAAGAAGGGCGCCTGGTAGCGCGCGGAGAAGGCATTCACTTCATCCCGCCCGGCGTTCAGGTATTCGATGGCGAGGACATCGTCCCGGTCGCTGAGCTGGCGATGCGTGTAGCCGAAGCGCGTCTGCCATCGGTTCGTACGCCGCGTGCCGGTGTTCGTCGCCTGGGCGTAGGCGAACCAGGGCTTCGATTCGAGGACGCGGTAATCGAGGGTGACTTCGCCGGGGTTCTCGCCGGGGGCGAGGGCGGCTTCGACGCGTCGGCCGGAGTGGCGATTGAGGCGATGGAGATAGTCCTCGAGGGCCCCGCGGTCGAGCAGGTCCGTCGCGTCTTCGCTGCCGACGCCGGTCGGTTGGAGCGGTGATCCAAGGCGGATCCGCTCGTGGATTTCGTTGTCGATCTTCCAGTCGGACTGAACCCGTGTGCCTGCGGCGATCGTGCGGACCTGGCCGATCCGGCCGATGCGAATTTCGAGGGTCAGGGCATCTCGTTCGCCCGCGCGAAGGTCCCGCTCGTTTTCGAGATCAAAGTCTCGAGGCGAGGGGCGAACCTCGATTCCGTAGAAACCCGCTTCATGAAGCTGCGCCACGACGGCAGAAAGAACCTGCACAACGCCGGTTCCATCGAGCTGAAGTGTTTCGCTGCCGGGCCCGCCGATCTCGATCGTTTCGCTCGGTTCGCCGTCTTCCGGTTTGGACCAACCCGTCTCCATCTGGCGCAGCTCGACCTGAACAGGAAGAAAGCGCTCGAGCGAAGGGTGATCCGGGTGGGGCGTGGCGTACTCAAGGACGAGGCCACCAACGGGATAGGTCGCGACGGGCGTCGACGCATCTTCCAGCAGCTGGGCGGCTACCGGGGAGGCGATGAAGAGTGCCGGCAGCGCCACAAAGAGAGTCAGCACGAGACCTAATGCGCGTGTCGTGCTCTTGGCGATCGTGCGCGATGGATCGCGGACAAACCGAGCGGAAAGCGAAGGGATAGAGGCGAAGCGCAGGGGGCGGCGGGGCCAGGGCATCTTGGGGTCTACTCGTGGTCGATCGAATCGAGGTCGCAAGGGGAACGGGCGCTTCGCCAGATCTTGCGGCCCGGTGTGCTCAGGAAACTGGGGTCGGGGCGGCGAATTTGGAGTCCCGACTTCGCATTTGAAGCGGGAGGTCCGTCGCGGGCGGGTTACGGGAATCGCGCCGCGTTCGAGGCGGGCCCACGATAGCGAGATTGCCCTCGCAACTCCCCCGATGAGCCCCGAAAAGCGCTCATGAAATGCGGTTCCGATGCGCTTTCGTTGCAGACGCGTTTCCCCCTGTTCGGTTGGAGCGCAGCGGGGCGAGAACGGTTCCCGAAAAGCGCCGATGCCCCGCTCAAAATCCGCCGGACAGGGAGATGGAGAGAAAACTCAAGCTCAAGGCCTTGCCGACCGACCGGTCGGTCAGTATGATTTTCTGCATGGCACCCGAAGCTGACGAAATCCCCGCGCTCCGCGAGCCCGATAGCCGGGAGAAAATCCTCGAAGTAGCAGAGGGGCTTTTTGCCTACGGTGGCTATTCCGGCGTTGGGATGCGCCAGTTGGCGTCGACCGTCGGCCTCTCGAAGTCTTCGCTCTTCCACCACTTCCCCTCGAAGCTCGACCTCTACGGCGCGGTCCTCGATGGGGTTCTCGTTCGAATCGCCCACGGTCTCGACCGTGCTTCCTCCGAGACGGGTGACCCGAGAGCCCAGCTCGCCGCCTGGATCGACGCGGTGGTCGGCACGCTTTCGGAAGATGTTCCGGCCGGCCGACTCATGATGCGCGCCCTCGTCGATGAAGAACCCTTTCCGGCGATCTCATTCGGGCAGCGCGCGGTTGCTGAAGACGCGCAGCATCGCGAGCTGATGTCCTTCGAGGTTCGGCTCGCCGAAATCCTCGATCGATTCAGTCGTCTGATCGAAGCGGGGATCGCCGACGGCACGTTCCGCCCCGTCTCGATCGGCGACACGATCCTGAGCGTCGTCGGATCCATCGTCTTTCACTTCGCGTCGGGAGATCTCGGTGATGAGCTGATCGGAGAATCAATTTTCTCTCGACCCGCCGTCGAAAGGCGCCGTCGCGAAGTTTCTGAATTCATTCTGCGGGGCTTGCTCGCTTGAGCAGTCCGCCTAACGAACACGCCCGATCCGATTCGGATCATTCAAACGGAGTACTCATGGAAAAGTTGTTGTCGGATTACCGCCGCGAAATCGGCGCCTTTGAAGTCATCGATTTTCAGGACGAAGCCGTCGTTCAAGGCATGCGCAGTCGCGTCGATGTCGATGTGCCGGTCGAACTCCATTGGACCTGGAACTACGACAGTGAAGTCGAAGAACTCCGGCGTCTCTATGAGAAGGGCAAGGGCGGCCAGTGGAATGCGCAGACCGATCTCGATTGGTCGACCCCCGTGGAGCGGAACGATTGGGTGCTGAACCCGGAAGGTTCGATGCTCGCGAATATCGTCAAGATGACCGGCGGAAGCGAAGCGGCGCAGAAAGAAGCGACCCATGATGAAATCGCGTACGTGCTGTCGCAGCTTCTGCATGGCGAACAGGCCGCGCTGCAGCTCTGTGGTCAGTTGACCAACGTCTGTCCCGAAATGGATCAGAAGTTCTACGCCGCCAGCCAGGTGATCGATGAGGCACGACACATCGAAGTGCTCTCGAAGTTCCTTCAGGAGAAGGCGGGGACGATCTACCCGATCGGGGGCGATCTGAAGACGCTGCTCGACATTCTCTTGCAGGCCGAGGGCATGCAGAAGAAGGTGCTCGGAATGCAGACCCTCTTTGAGGGAATGGCCGTCGGCATCATGGATATGCTGCGACGCGACAGCCGAAACGACTTGCTCGCCAAGATGCTCCATCGCGTCGAGCAGGACGAGTCGCGCCATGCGGCCTTCGGCGTGCTGAATATGCGCCGCATCGTTCGCGACGCCAGCGACACCGAAATGACGGAGATGGAGGATTGGGCCTTCAATATCCTCGAGACGCTCAATGCGAATCAGCAGCTCGAAATGCTGCGCACCTTCGGCGACAAGTACGACTTCGACCCGGAAGCGATCGTCTCGGTCGCGACCCAGCTACCCAATTTTGCCGAACTGAACAGCACGCCCTACATGCACACCGTCGTGCCGAACCTCAAGAACCTCGGCCTGATCACGCAGCGCACCGAGGATCACTGGCGCCGCGTCGGGATGATGTACACGAACTAAGCACTGCCTATTTTGGCGCGGCGGCCTCGCCTGACTCGTCCTTCTCTAGTCGCGCGTAGTTGTCGAGCGCTTCTTCGAGGGAGCGACGGACTTCGGCTCGAAGCGATTCGGGTTCGAAGACCGACGCGCCGCCTCCGAAGGAGAGGACCCAGTTCGCGAGTTCCTGGCTTCCACCGACCTCCATGCGGAGTTCGAGCCCGCCGTCGGGAAGTGCCTCGACCTTCTGGCTCTGATGCCATTCTCGCTCGCTCACATACGAAGCCCATTGGCTCGTGAAGCGAATGCGGATCGGTACGGCAGGTTCGGCCACGACGCCGAAGCTCGATGCGGTGTACGCGTCGAAGTCAAAGTCGGCAGCGACAACGAATTCTTCTTCGGTCGAATCGATCGCGAGGATTCGGTCGACCGAGAAGGTTCGAATCTCCTGCGAACGGTGGTCGTGACCGATCATGTAGAGCGCGCCGCCGTGGTACCAGACCTTGTAGGGGTCGATTCGCCGCGTGGACTCTTCGCCGGTTCGCCCCGTGCGGTAGGTCATCTCAAGCGTGCGGTTTTCAAGGACACCGATGTTCAGCGTGCTGATCGTGTCATGGAAGGCGGCATAACGTTTGTGGGGCCCGGGTAGGACGCGGAATCCATCTCCGAGTCGTTCGAGATAGCCCGAGAGTTCGGGGCCGAGCCCCGCGCGAACCTTGGCGAGGGCGGCCTGGATCGAATCGTGGAAGACCGTCCCTTCGAGGGTCTTCAGAAGGTCCTCACTAAAGGCGAGGGCAAGAAGCTCATCGGGCGTGAAGGGGACCTGGCCCATCTCGAAGTTGTCGAGGAAGCGGTAGTAGGCCTTGCCGTCGCGCTTCTCGCTCGTCACGGGAAAGCCCGCGTACATCAAGGCGTCGAGGTCTCGATACACGGTGCGCCGCACGCACCCAAGTTCATCGGCGAGCTCATCGAGCCCAGCCCCCGCGCGGCTCCGCGCGAGTCGCTGAATCAACTGCCACTGTCGTGCGAGCTGGTCCCCACGCATCCCGCAAATCTACCCGGTCATCCGCAATAGCGCCTGCGGCAAAGATTTCGTCGCCAGCCACGCCCCGCCGATCCAGAAAGAAAAGCGCCTGCGACCATCGAGGTTGCGGCCCCGCCAGACGCCGCGGATGCAGGACAGAAAGCGCCCGCGGCCCAGGGATTGATAATGGCGAAGCCATTCTCAATCCCGGAAAAAGTCCGCCAGCTCTTCCTCACGAGCCTCCGCGTCTCGGTAGCCGATCTCGACGCATCGCTTCGCATACGCTGAATCGAAGAGCAGGTACGAGAGCAGGTCGGCTTCTTTCGCGTTCTCCCCTCCGCCGCTCGCCTTTCGAAGCAGGCCGAGGAAGGGGCCGAAGTCGAGTTCCGGGTCGTCCCGAACCACCTCCGCGGCAAGCTGGCCGAGATCTTCCGAGGGTCGGACGACGAGATCTTCGATTCGCTTGAGGGCGCGATCGCCGTCGGTTTCGAGGTTCTCGTTGAGCTTTTCAAGGAAGTCGTCGCCAAAGGCTTTGCGGCCAGCGTCGAGGATGTCGTTCACAAAGTGGAGTCGAGAGACGTCGGTCTCGACCGGCGAGAGCATCAACGCGTTGAGGACCTTACCGAAGAGGTACATGGGATTGCCGAATTCAGCAGTCCGTTCCTGCGCGGTCGCTTCGTTGGCGGTCATGTCGGTCGGATGGGTCAGGCCGATCACCATGATCCGATCGGCGCCGAGCCGAACCGCGGGGGCAAGCGGCGTATTCAAACGGAGGCCGCCATCCGCGTAGTAGCGCGCGCCGACGCGAACGGAGGGGAAGAGCAGGGGGATCGCCGCGGAGGCGAGAGCGTGCAGGGGCGAGAGCCGAATTCGCTGCATGCGGATATTGCTCACGCTGGCCCAGGGCGGCAGTTCGGGGCGGTCGCTGTCGCAGAAGACGACGGCGCGGCCGGTCGCGATCTGGGTGGCGGCGACGCAGACCGTGTCGATCTTGCCGGTTCGCAAGTTTCGGCGAATGCCGCGCCAGGGAATCGATTTGAGGACGAGGCGCTCAAGCGGCTCCGTGTCGAGGAGGCCGTAGAGGCGGTCGGGGCGCTGTCCGTCGCGGAGCTGTTGGGCGACGCGTTTCACGCCGAGCATGCGTCGCGGCAAGCGGAAGAAGTCTGCGGTCGTGAACTTGAAGATCTCGTGGACCTTCATGTCGTTCCAGATATCGACGAGGCGATCGCCGCGGCCTTCGGTCTCGTCGGCGGTTGCGGCGAGGAAGCAGGCGTGGATCGCGCCGACGGAAGTCCCGCAGATGATGTCGAAATCCGGCGAGATGCCCTGGCGTTTGGGCAGGTCGTCGAGGATGAAGCGAAGAACACCGGCTTCGTAGGCGCCCCGTGCGCCGCCGCCGGCGAGCACGATCGCCCGCTTGGGCTTGCCGTTCGGAGTCGTGGGTCTGTCCGCCGACTGCGCGGCGCTATCCATCAGCAAGTCGGACATGCAGCTCCCAGAGGACGAGACGCCCGCGGTGATGAGTCGGACTAGCCGCTCACGCGTTCGTTGTATTCGCCCGTGCGCGTGTCGATTCGGAGGATGTCGCCTTCTTTGATGAAGAGGGGGACATTGACCGTGGCGCCGCATTCGAGCGTTGCCGGCTTATTCGCACCGGAGCTCGTGTCGCCCTTCACGCCGGGATCGGACTGAACGACCTTCGACTCGATGTAGTTCGGGAGCTGGACGTTGACCGGCTTGCCCTTCCAGAAGAGCACGTCGACGATCATCTCTTCCATCATGAACTGCGCCTGGTCGCCAATGACGTCGGGCACGATCGGCGTTTGGTCGTAGGTCTGCTGATCCATGAAGACCATGTTCTCGCCGTCGTTGTAGAGGTATTGCATCGTCTTTTCTTCGATGTCAGCGAGCTCCGCCTTCTCACCAGAGCGAAAGGTGCGCTCGATGGTGCGGCCGTTCAGCAGGTTCTTGATCTTGGTGCGGACGAAGGCGCCGCCCTTGCCGGGCTTCACGTGCTGGAAGTACGTGATCGTGAAGGGGTTGCCGTCGAGCTCGAGCTTGAGGCCATTCTTGAACTGAGAAGTGTCGGTGGTCGCCATCGTTCGGTCTTCCCTATCGGGTGGAGTGCAGGTGGAGTGCGGGGTTCAGGCCGGGAGGTTGGGGCGTCGTGGCCCTTCTCCGGGGGTGATCGGGCGCCGAGGATAGCGGAGGCCGGATCCCCCGCTAGAAAACGCGAGTCTGGGGGGACGATCGGTCGCCCGAGGTCGAAAATTGAGAAAACTCGGATGCTTGCCGCATTCCAGAGAGGATCAGGGGTGGGTCAGCACCACCCGGAGGACGTCCTCCCCCGGCACTTCGCGCTTCAGCAGCGCCATCGCGCGATCGATTTCGTCGAGAGTGCACGTTACGCCGAGCAGCTCGGCTGCGGGGACCTTGCCCTCGTTGAGGAGCTGACACGCCTCGGCGCACGATGCCGACGTCGATCCGGAGCCGCCGTGCATCGTGAGCGACCGAAAGATGAAGTGGTCGCTGATGATTTCCACGGGCTGCTCGTTCTTGAGGCCACCTAACAAGATGTGGCCGCCGTGGCTCGCGAGCGCGATCGCCTGAGGAACGGTCGATGTTGCGATCGCCGCCATATCCATCACGACTCGCGCCATTCGGCCGTCGGTGAGTTCCCGGACCCGCTCGACCGCATCTTCCTTGAGGACATCGATGCAATGGTCGGCGCCGATTCGCTTGGCGACGTCGAAGCGATCCGCGTCCTGGGTGGTGCCCGTGACGATGATCTTCGCCGCCCCGCGCAGCTTCGCCATCACGATGCAGGCGAGGCCCATATGGCCGGGGCCCTGAACCACGACCGTGTCACCCTCGGCGACCGTCGCGACATCGACCCAGTTGACCGCGCTGGCGAGGCCTTCGAAGAGGGTGAGCTCGGCGGCCGAAATGTCGTCCGTGAGCTTGTGGAGGCGCGTGCCCGGGATCAGGCCCATGTATTCGCCGTAGCCACCCCAGAGGCCGTGCTCGTGCTCGACGCCGAGGGTGTAGGAGTAGCCGACGATGCCGAAGGGGTTGTCGGGCGACGGCTCGACCGGGACGATCACCTCGACGGCGACGCGATCACCGACCGTGACGTCGAGGGTGCAGTCCTCCGCGAGGGCGTGGATGCGACCGACGATCTCGTGACCGGGGACGATCGGGGCGACTTCGCCGGGGACGTGATGGTGGCCGTTGAGTTGCGCGACATCGCTGCCACACATGCCGACCGCTTCGACCTTAAGGACCGCGCCGCCCGGGCCGGGGCTCGGGATCGGGAAGTTGCGGAGTTCGTAGGTTCCATCGCCGTTAAAGACGGCGGCGCGGCATTCGGACATGGGGTGGCTCCATTTCGGACTGGAAAATACTCGGTGGACGAGGCGTCGATTGCGGCCGACACGTTAGGACAGTCGCTGCTACGTTGGTGCGCCCTCGGCGGCCGGCCCAACCGCACTCGTGAGTCTCCGCATGTCGTCGCCTGAACAGTCCCAGCCCGAGCTTGGTGTTACGACCCAGGGCATCTGGGCGCTCGCCTGGCCCACAATGGTCGCGATGGGCGCGGGAACCATCGTTCGCTTCACCGACTTCGCGATGGTCGGCGATCTCGGGCCGAGCGCGCTCGCGGCGGTCGGTGTCGGCGGTCAGTTCTATTGGCTGATCGAGTCGATTGCCGCGATTGCTCCGGCGGGACTCGGCGCGATTTTGGCTCGGGCGGTGGGCGCGGGAGACAGCGCACTCGCCGCGGCCTCCTTTCGTCAGGCGCAGCTGCAAGGGGCGGCGCTCGGTCTGCTCGGCTGTGCGCTGCTCTTCGCGTTCACGACGCAGGCGATCGAGATTTACGGCGTCGAGAACGATGTCGTCACGTTAGGCGCGGACTATTTGTGGTGGCGACTCTGGGGCACGCTTCCACTCTCCGTCGCGATGGTCTTTGGTGCGGCGCTGCGCGCTGCGGGGGATGTGCGGACTCCGCTTTGGGCAGGGGTGCTCGCCGGAACCGTCAATGTCTTCGCGAATTGGGTGCTGATCTACGGGAACCTGGGAATGCCGCGGCTCGGTGTTGCAGGTGCCGCGATGGCGTCAAATTTCGCGTTGATCGCGATGGCCCTTTACTTCGTTTGGTTGTGGGCGCGACGGCGACTCTTGCTCACGCCGGGGCAGGGGAGCTGGCGCCCTGACTTCGATCTTCAGCGCCGATTGATTCGCGTTGGAACGCCGGCGGGGATTGAGAGCGGTCTCTTTCAGGTGGGCCTCATGCTCTTTCAGCGCATTATGGCGGTCTTCGGGACGAACGTGATCGCGGCCTATTCCGTGGGTTCAATGCTGCTCTCCTTTTCGTTTATTCCGGGCGTCGCGTATTCGATGGCGGCGGCGACGCTGGTCGGTCAGTACCTGGGGGCCGGGGATCCCGATCGAGCCGAACACGAGGGGTGGCGCTCGAATACGATGGCGATCGTGACGATGACGACCTTCGGCATCTTGCTCGCGGTCTTCGCGCGGCCGATCGCCGATGTGTTCACCGACGACGCCGAAGTCATCGAACTCACGATTCTGGCGCTCACGATCTTCGGCTTCGCCCATCCCTTTATGGCTGTCGAATTCGCAATCGGTGGCGCCCTGCGCGGTGCCGGCGACACAATCTTCCCCATGATCAGCGTCTTCTCGGGGCTCGTCGTCGTCCGGCTCGGCCTCGCGACCGTGCTCGTGACCTTCTTCGATGCCCCGATCGATTGGGTCTGGTCCGTCCTGATCATCGACTACGCGCTGAAGGCTGTACTCTTGATCGGCCGCTTCCGCGGCGGCTCCTGGAAGCTGCGCGAAGTCTGACGGACGGCCGGCGCGCAATCGGTTAGATTCGGACTCCCTTTCTTCCTGCCTCGTTCCGCCCTCGAAATACGGAGTCCCCATGAGTCTCGATCCCAAGCGCACCCCTGTCCTCGTCGGTATCGGTCAGTCGATCGAACGCGACGCCACGACAAACGTGATCGAACTCGCGACCCGTGCCGCGGAAGCGGCCTTTGAAGACGCGCCGGGACTCCGCGAAAAAGTGCAGCGCCTTTCGGTGGTCGGCGTTTCCTTTTCACCGGTCAGCCTTACGCCGGCAACGGAGATCGTCGACGCCCTCGGTCTCGGGGACATCGCGCGGGAAGCTACGACGCCGGGGGGCAACACACCCCAATGGCTGATGAATCGGGCGTGCGAAGAGATTGTTCAGGGTAAGCTCGAAACGACGCTGATTGTGGGTGCGGAAGCGACGCGCTCGATGCGACTGGCGGACCCGAATAGCGATTTCTTGAGCGCGGCGACCCAGGACCGGTCAGCGGATGCAGGACCGAAGGATGACGTGATCGGTGTTTCCATCCGCGGCATGGTCGGCCAGGCCGAAGTTGATGCGCGACTCGTTCGCCCGGCGGATACCTATCCGATCTTCGAGAGTGCCCTTGCCGCCAAGCTCGGCACCGACGCAGCGGGCTCCCGTGAACGCATTGCGGCTTTCATGGCGCGCTCGAGTGAAGTCGCCGCAAAAAATCCGATGGCCTGGTTTCAGGCGGTGAAGAGCGCCGAGGACATCGCAACGCCCACGCCCGCGAATCGCATCACGGCGGAGCCCTACACGAAGTGCATGAACAGCTTCGCGAACGTGGATCAGGGCAGCGCCTTGCTCGTGACGACCCTCGCGAACGCCCAAGCGGCCGGGCTTGCCGATCAATGCATCTTTCCTTGGTCCGGCGCGAATAACGCGGACCTGGTTCCGTCCGAGCGCATCGACCTGGGAGCCTCGCCGGCGATTCGTGCAGCGGCCGCGGCAACCTTCAAAGGAGCCGGCGTGGGTCTCGATGACATGGACTTCATCGATCTCTATTCGTGCTTCCCGGTCGCGGTCGAAATCGGCGCGGCCGAGATCGGCCTCGCCCTCGATGACGCACGGGGACTGACCCAGACCGGCGGGATGTCCTTCTTTGGTGGCCCCGGAAACAACTACACGAGTCACGGCATTGCCGCGGTCGCCCTTCGACTGCGTGAGGGCGGTCGGCTCGGTTATGTCTCTGGCAACGGTGGCGTCCTCTCCAAGCACTCGATTGGAATCTATTCAAACGAAGCGCCTGCCCAGGCTTTTCAGCGTGTGGACACGACGGCCGAACAAGAGGCAATTGCCGCCTCGGCTCTCGAAGTCGCATTCGCCGCCGAGGGCGAGGCCAAAGTTGACGGCGGGACCGTGGTCTACGGCCGCGATGGGAACCCGACTTCCGCACCGATCATCGCCACGCTCACCGACGGCCGGCGCGTCGTCGCGAACGCGTCGCCCGAGACGCTGCCGAGTCTGGCGGGCCGAACGCTTGTCGGAGAGACGGTCCGCGTAACCGGAGCGAACCCTCCGATCTATTCCGTCTGAGGCTCCTGCGGTTCTAGTCGGCGCGGTCGCTTAAGCACGCCCATCGCCTGGTTTCGATTCGATCGCTCGGGCATGGACGATGAATCGAAGGGGGCCTAACGGTGTGATGGCGTCGAAGGGGTAACACGTCACGAACGTGAGTTCGGCATTCCCCGTTCGGTCGAGCAGGTCGACCCGGGATTCGTGAACGACCTCCGTTGCCTCGATCACATAACGCGTGCTCGATCCGTCGCCGTCGAGAATGACGACATCGCCGCGCTCGACTCGCTCGAGGAACGCGAAGTGTGTATCTCGATGGCCCGCGAGGACGATATTGTCGGCTTCGCCGGGTGAAGCGCTGATCGAAACGTGCCCGGGCCCGAAGGCCATGGCCTGACCGCTCGCCCCAGCGAGCACGAAGAGCGGCTCGATCGAGTCGTCCGCGAGGGTGAGCCTCGCGACCGGCCAGGTATCTGCCCACGGCCAGGGTTTCGTGGGCTGCCCGGCGGTCTGGGTTTCAAGCCAGGCCCGTTCGATCAGACGCTGCGCGAGCCAGGCCTTGGCGGGGATCCATGACCCCCAGACAACGAGCGACACTCCCAAAACGAGAGTGAAGATCGCCGAGCGCACCATCCAGCGTTGCTCCCTCATGGTCGGCCCCCGCGCACGCGCGCGAAGGTAAGTAGCCCGCCCGCGCTGGCGACCAATGCAAGACCCAGGCGAAGGAGCAGAGCGGAAGGCGTCGCGCCCTGGGGAAGCATTCCGATCTGAACCATGGCAAGGGGTTGGCCTACGGCGACCCCCGGTGCTGCGGCGCTCCGAAGGCGCTGCTGCGGTGGGGCCGCAACCGGCGGCATCGCGTCGGGACTCGACTTGGATGCGCCCGTCCCGAAGACCTTCGAGAAGTCCCAGCCTGCCGGAAGAAGAGACGGGATTGCCCGGGTGTCGGGTTCGATATTCGCGGGCGCCGTTGGGGTGACATCGACCGCCACGAGGCTCGACCATCGCGTAACGAGTTGATGCCGAACCCCGATCGCCGCAACTTCCGTCGAGACCTGATCGGTCGAGCCGCCGGAATGGAGTGAGTCCATCAATGAGGCGACCTTGCGGCGCGCCCAGAGCCGAGAGACGCCGGCATGATCTGAACCGCCTTTGAGGGAGACTGTTAGGCCGATCGGTTGATCGCCTCTCCGTCCCTTGAGTTTGACTTCATCGACACTCCCGCCCAGTCGGGCCGCGACGACGACGGGCTCACCCATGTAGACGTCGGGGATTCGAGACGGCCACGCTTCGACGGAGGAGACGCCCCAATCGATCGAAAGGTCGTGGAAGATCGGGCTCGCGATCTTGCGAAAGAGAGCACCCATCTTTTCCGCGACCTCTTCGGGTTTGCCGATGTAGGTGAACGTGCCCCGGCCGGTCTCCGCGGCCTTGGTCATGAGGTGGGAGTTCGGGGCGGAGCCGATTCCGACGGTGTAGAGCCGACTCTGTCCGAGCTTACGCTCGATCAGGCCGAAGAGCGCGGCTTCATTTCCGACGGCGCCGTCGGTGACAAAGATGATCTGTCGGACGGCGCGGGACTCCCGACCTGGCTCAAGAGCGGCGGCGAGCGCGGGCATCATGTTTGTTCCGCCACCGGCTCGCCGCTGGTCGACCCAGATTTTCGCTCTCTCGATCGCTCTCGGGGTCGCCGGTTCCGACTCTTCGAAGAGCCGCGTTATGTCCGAATTGAACTCGATGATGTTGAATGCGTCCTCCGGATGCAGAGTGTCGAGGGCAAACTGAACGGCCCTTCGAGCCTGGAAGATCGAGGCCCCGCCCATCGATCCGGAGGTGTCGACGGCGATGATCGTCTCTCGTGAGACGCGGGCCGTGGATTCGGCATCGAGCTGGGGTGGGAGAACCATCAGCAGCGCGTACTCCTCGCCTTCCCAGGTTTCGCGGAAGAGCGCGGCGCCCGGGGCTCGTCCGACGGCGGGTTGCCATTCGAGGACGAAGTCGGCGTTGGCCGGGGTGCTTTCGTTGGCGAGGCGCACGTTATACACGTTCGCCGATTTTTCCTGAACCTGGATCGAGTGACTCGAGCTCGAGACGTCGTCGAGGGGAAAGCCGGCATCGATCTCGACCGCGAGCCGGACCGGGTGCTTTGCGGCACGAGCGGGTTCATGGACCGGAGGCGTGATGCGTGGCGCGTCGGGAACATCCGTGGTCGGTAGGGACCAGCCGGTCCCGCTGAATCCTTCGACGGGCGGGGCGGGCGTTCCGGGGATGAAGCGAGGCGCGACCACGAGAGGGAAGCGTAGGCTGAAGCGCCCCGCGTCGTATCGCGCGTCTTCTTGATAAGTGATCGTAACGGCGACGGTTTCGCCCGGCCCGAGGTTCGCGATCGACGAGGTGAAGATGTTGGGTCGTTCCTGTTCTATGAGAGAGGCCTTCTTGCCGGCGCGCTTGGCCCTTTCGTAGGTGGCTTTTGCTTGTGCACGCTCTTCGACGTGACCGACGATGACACGCTCCCCGATCTGCATGCGCAGAGAGTCGACGGCTGAGCCTTCCGGTAAGGGGAAGACGTAGACGCCTTCGACCCAGTCCTCGGTTGGATTCGTGAAGTGCTGGGTGACGCTCGCGCGGGCGATGAGACCGACAACTTCGATCGCCACGTCCGTCGACATGGTGGGGGCCTGGCGCAAGCCGTCGCTCGTGCGGATCAAGAGACCGCCACTTTCGAGCTCGGCGGGGTCGCGGATCGGACCGAGTTCTGTTGAGGCGAGGGCAGGGGGAGTGGAGAAGAGGAGGACGAGGAAGAAGGGTAGGGCGAAAACGCGCATCGCGGTCTCCGGGCGGACCTCGACAGCGACGGCATGATGGCCGCACGAACGAGCGCCGGTTCGGTGGGCGCGCTCGGTTCATGCCAGGATGTTAGGCGGGGTGGAGCGCCGACCACCAGGGTGGTTCGGGATCTGCACCAAAAGACCCCGCGCGCTTCGAGAAGGTTCTGTCGCTTCGTCAGTCCGCGGAAGGTGGGCTCGCGGGCTGGGCGGAGTGGGCGTTATTCGTCGCTGATGATGCGGTGGCGGGCGATGACCGAGGTCATGTAGGCGTCGAGGGCCTGGCCAGCTTCGTAGTCGATCTCAAGAAAGGACACGCCGCCGACGGAGAGAAGGACGTTCTCGTCGGGAGCGATCCACATGGTTCGGGTTCTGAGACTGACTTCCTGCGAGCCGAGGGCGAAGCTGAGTTCTCCCTCGTCTCCTTCCTGTCCGAGCATTCCACCGGAGAGGCAGGCGCCGCCGAGGCCGAGGTCACGCAGGGTCGTTGCGGCCTTTTCCTCGCCCAGGATGAAATGGGCGGGGATGCGCGTGGGAACGCGGAGGTGGTACCTGAGTTCGAAGGGATCGTGATCGTGAAGCACGCCCGAAATCACGAAGCGGACCGATTCATCCGCCGGGTCATCCCAGAGATGCCAGCGCACCCCATGATGTCGAAGCGCCCGCACGACCGGCTTGGGAGGGCGAAGACCAAAGGGAATCAACGCATCGGTGGGAACGCCGAGCCGCTCGGCAAAGTCGGGAATGCGTTCGAGGTCGAGGCTGGCAGTAAAGAGGACGGCGTTGATCTGGCCATCGGTTTCTGCGGCGAGGAGCTGTGCCTCATCGGGGTCGGCGGCGTAGTGGACCTCGAAGTCGCGGCCGAGCAAAGCCATCGCGAGCTCCTGGAGCTCGCCCGAAGGCGTATCGACGATCAAGATTCGGCGGTCGGGTTCCACGACTGAGAGATCGGCTGATTGAGCGTCAGGCCTGATAAAAGTGTCACGAATTGCCCCGAAATGGGGCATAGCCCCGAGCAACTTCCCCACCGAATCCCCGCTTGCAACGAAGCCCCGAACAAAAAGAAACGGCCCGTGAGCAAAGCCACGAGCCGTCCATTTCATGCTCAAACCAAGCGTTCTTACTCTGCGTCGCGGAACAACTCGCCGCCCCGAAGGCGCCTCGTCGTCCCGTATCGCAAAAACAAACGAATCAACCCTTGGCTTCACCCACCGCGGCGGTCAGCGCCGGGACGATGTCGAAGAGATCGGCGACGATGCCGACGTCTGCAACTTCGAAGATCGGTGCATCGGGATCCTTGTTGATCGCGACGATGAAGTTCGAGGCCTTCATACCGACGAGATGCTGGATCGCGCCCGAGATGCCCGCGGCGATGTACAGCTTCGGCGCGACGATCTGGCCCGAGGAACCGACCTGGTAGGGATGGTCGAGCCAGCCGGCGTCGACAACCGGTCGGGAGGCGCCCATGGCGCCACCGAGGATGTCGGCGAGGGGCTGGATGACTTCCGGGAACTTCTCCGGATCGCCGACACCGCGGCCACCCGAGACGATCACGTCCGCCTTCGTAAGATCGACACCCGTCGACTCGGCAACCTTGATCTCAACGAACTTGGCGGTCGCGCCCAGATCACAAGAGAGGGCTTCCGTGCCACCGTCGCTCGAACCTTCGTAGGCTCCCGCAGCACCGGGCTGCAGCGAAGCAACCGTCTTGCCCGACGTTGAAACTTCCGCGTCGAGCTTGCCGCCGAAGACTCGGCGAACCAGGTTGTAGCCGCCGTCGCCGCCCGCAACGCTGATCGCGTCGGAGACGAACGCACAGTCGAGACCGGCCGCAATGCGCGGCGCAACGTCCCAGCCCGTGGGCGTGTTCGAGATCAGGATCAGGTCCGCACCAGTCGCTTCCGCGGCTGCCTTGATGGCCTTGCTCCAAACATCGACGTTGTAGTTTGCGGCTGCGGCATCGTCGACGACCAGCGTCTTGCCCGCACCCTTGCTCGCGAACTCACTCGCGAGATCTCCGACACCCGAACCGATGACAAGGCCATTGACCTCAGCACCGTCGATGCCGCGCGCGGCCGCCACGAGCTCATAGCTCGCCTCGCGAATCGCGCCCTTCTGAATTTCAGCAACGACAAGAATCGTTCCCATCGTGTTCTCCTATACGGGTCGCTCGAACGACCTCCGTTTCATAACGGAGAGCGCCTGCGGCCCAAGGCTGCGTACGCAGCCGTTAATTAAAGAAGACCGAGTTCCTTGATCTTCGTGACGAGCTGGCCAACGACTTCGTCGGTGGATCCGGAAAGGATCTCCGCCGTGTCACCCTTGGCGGGCACGTAGATCTTGTTGATCGTGGTCTTGTTCTGGGCTGCGCTTGCGGAATCCGCGAGGCCGAGGTCGGCGAGCGTCTTGACGTCCACCGGCTTCTTCTTGGCCTGCATGATGCCCTTGAGCGACGCGTACCGGACCTGATTGGCACCGGACTGAATCGCGATGAGGCAGGGCTTCGGCAGTTCGACGACTTCGAGGGCACCGCCTTCGAGTTCGCGTTCGACCGTGATCGAAGCATCGCCGTAGTTCGTCGCGAGGACGCCCGTCGCAGACGGGAAGCCAAGCAGCTCGGCAACCATCGGCGGGATCGCCGAAGCGTTGTCGTCGTCCGCCATGAGGCCGGCGAAAACGACGTCCGCGCCTTCTTCCTTGGCAACAGCCGCGAGGATCTTGGCCGTGCCGAGCGCGTCCGCACCCTGAGCCGCCGGATCGTTCACGTGGATGGCTCGATCCGCACCCATGCCGAGGGCCGTGCGCAGCGCCTGGGTCACGCGATCGGGACCGATCGACACCACGACGACTTCTGCGTCGCCTGCGTCCTTGAGGCGGAGAGCCTCTTCGACGGCGTAGGTGTCATAGGAATTGATTTCGAACTTAATGTTGTCTTCCTGGATCCAGGTTCCATCGGCGTTCACGTCGAGACGTGCGTCCTGATGGGGGACCTGCTTCAGGCACACCATGACCTTCATGGGGGCGAGCCTCCTTTGACCAAGCGAGCGCTTTCGCCGGCGTTGCGCGTGAGCGCATCGGGAAAGGCCGCAAGGGCAAATAGTTGCGGGGAAAATTCGGGATTGATGAGCTGGAATCCCGGCACGCAGATGAGAGGCCGGGAATTCGAACGCGGCGGACTCTACCGCCGAGGCATGCGGATTTCAACGCAACGCAGCGCGTCAGAAGGGTGCAGGGGGCGTCTGCGAGTCCGCATCGGCGGCTGCTCTAGCGGCCGACTTCCGGGTCGTGGGGCGCTGAGCCGCTGGGCGGCGATTCCTGGGTCACTGCCCCATGAACTGCAGGAACATCTCGACGTTGGCGGCGCGCAGATACGGATTCGTCCGCTTCTGCGCCTCCATCGAGTCGTGCCCTTCGGGGGAGTAGAGATGGCCGGGGTAGAGGGTCGTCGTATCCGGCAGCGACTTCAGGGTCTCAAGGCTCTCGTACATGGCGCGAGGATCGGCACCGGGCAGATCGACGCGTCCGCAGCCGTTCAGAAAGAGGGTGTCCCCGGAAACCAGGTGTCCTGCCTGATCGCGTTCTTCGACGTGGAAACATTGGCTGCCCGGGGTGTGGCCGGGGGTATGGATGAGGCGGACGCCGATGCCCCCGAGCTCGAGCAGGTCGCCGCCTTCGTGTCGCACGAGGTCGCTCTCGGAGACCCCGGAGATCTTGATCGTGCCCTCGGCTTCGTGCTTGTTCACGTGGATCGGCATCGGCGCGACTTCGAGGAGCTTCGCGAGGCCCTCGATCTGATGGCCGAAGATCTCGCCGCCAATATGGTCCTGGTGGTAGTGGGTCACGAGAGCGCCGACGATTTCGATGCCATCGCGCGCTGCGACATCGATCAGGCCCTGAACGTCCCAGGCCGGGTCGACGACGAAAGCCTTTCGCTGTTCACGACTTCCGATCAGGTAAGCGAGGTTGGCCATCTCGCCGACGGACTGCTGCGCAAAATAGAGATCACTTTCGGTTGCCATGAGACGTGGCTTCCTTCCTGGGGCCTGGGTTTTCGGGGGCGACGGCCTGTTTCAGGCGAGGCGTCGCGCGATCCAGCTGGCGAGGACACTCAGGACCTCGGCGTGAATCTGCTCGTTCGTGCGCAGCGATTTGCGCGGAACCGAAAACGAGGAGTCCGCGTCTTCGACGTCGTAGAGCTCAATCGGGGCGCCGACGCGGCGAAGTGCGCTTCGCAGCGCCCGGCCATCACAGCGACGATCGCGGGTGCCTTGCGCGAAAAGCGTCGGCGTCGTCGTTCGGTAGAGAACGTCAGCATCACTCTTGTCGGGCTTGTCCTGGGGGTGAAGCGGAAAGCCGAGTAGGAAGAGGCCGTCGGCGTGCAGTCGGTCGGCCACGAGGCCGGCGGCGACACGGCCGCCCAGTCCGACGCCGCCCACGAGGATCTGGGCAGGCAGAGCGGTCGGATCTCGCCCAAGTACATTCAGGGCTGCCCGAAAGCCGCGCTCGAGAATGGCCGGCGTGTCCGAGGTCGCCCGCTTCCCGGCTTGTGCGAAGGGGAAGTTGAATCGGAGCGTCAGGTAGCTGCGCTCCGTGAGTTCGGTACAAAGCGAGGCTATTAGCGGATCTTCGTGATTGCTGGTCGCGGAGTGCGCCATGACCACGGCGACGCGCTCGCCGGTCGGCCACCATTCCGGGATGCCGAGCACACCGTTCAGATGGTTGAGCCCGTGGATTGGCTCTGGCAGCGGAATCTCGAGTTCTTCAAAGGTGGCTGAGGGCTCCATGGCGGGCCCATGCTACGCAATTGCACGCCCCGAGTCTCCCCTGTACTCCCGTAAATGGCTGAAATCAAATGAGAAAAAGAATATTCGACGCTGAGTCGACAGGCTCGATCGGCTCCCGCATCGTTCCGGCGAAGCGTGAGCGGTGTCTCATTGATCCACCCGGAAGCCTGCAAGTAGCCGGCGTTGGGCATGAGCGCGGACTCCAGGGGGAACAAGTGGCGACCGGGATGATTGAACGTGCGGGCCAGCAGGGCCGGCGGAATGCGGCATGGATCTCACTTCTCTTTTGGAGTCTGACCCTCGCGATCAGCGGCTGCGCGGCGCCGACGCTCAAAGATCAGCAGACCTTGATCGATGCGGATCCGCGCCGACAGGCGCGCTTTACCGACGGGGCGCCGCAGCGGGTTTTCCTGATCACCGTCGCCGGGTTGCAGGCCTCCGACTACCTCGATCCCTTCGGACACGCCGCCGCCGAGGGCGCACGGGTGCACATGCCGACGCTGGCGCGGATGGCGCGCGAAGGGGCGATGGCCCGTGTGGCGCTGCCGCCCTCACCGGGGGCGCCGACGGCAACTCACGCGACGCTTGTGACCGGCGCGCTGCCGCGTCGGCACGGCATTGTGGCGGACTCGACCCTCGATCGAGAAGGGCTCACGGCGCTGCCCTTTGCCGACAGTCGAATGCTTACGGGGACACCGCTCTGGGATGCGGCACTTGGTCGCGGCGTTGTCTCGCTCGGCTGGCCGACGACCTCCGGTGCTCGAATCGAACATCTTCTGCCGGAACTCGTGGGAGACAATGCAAGTCTCGATCGCGTTCGAATGGGCGCGAGTCCCGCCGTCGCCCGCGCGCTTGAGGAGATTGCTCAGGCGGAACGCGCAGCGATCGTGGAAGGGGGGACCGGCCGTGATCCCGCGACCTGGCCGCTTCCCAGCGAGAAGGATGCGGCGATCGTCTCCGTCGTCTGTCAGATCATCGAGTCGGAGCGGGATGCCGGGCTTTGGCTGATCAAGCTCGATCAGACCGCTTCGCTGCTTGAGAGCCGCGGGCCGGGGACCGTCGAAGTCGACGATGCGCTTGCGCAGATCGATCTCGAGATCGAAACCCTGATCGATTGTCTTTCGGATGCGGGGCAGCTCGGCGATTCCGCGATCTTCGTTTCGGGAGACGCCGCCTATCATCCGGTCCATACGACGGCCTCGCCTAACGTCGCCCTCGCACGGGCGGGACTGATCGGACGTGATCCGCGCTCGAAGTCGGGTGTGCGCAGTTGGTTGGCGATTTCGCGGACGAACGGGCGGTCGTCTTTTGTGTACGCGCGGGATGCGTCGAATGCGCTCGATGCGCGGGAAGTCCTTCAGTCGGAAGCGGACCGCACCGGGGCGTTCTCGGTCGTTTCCGCGAATGCCCTCGTCGAGGCGGGTGGGGATCGACAGGCCTGGTTCGCTCTTGTGTCGCCTCCCGGCTATCGAATTGGAGACGCGCTCTCCGGGCCTCCGCTCAAGCCTTCGAATGAACGCGGCGCTGCTGGGATTTTGCGAACCGATGCGGCTTCTGATGGAGAGGCCGCGGTCGGGTTCGTTGCGTGGGGACGTGGGATCCGAAACGCCGTGCAATTGCCGACGGTCGATCTCGCTGATGTCGCACCGACGATCGGGGCCTTGATGGGGCTTCGGCTCGGGGATGATCTCGAGGGCGAGCCGATTCTTGGGATTCTCCGAGCATCGGTTGAGCCGCCCGCAGCGGGTCCGAAGCGCTTGGGAGGCGATCGGGAGGTCGGTGACCGATTGCGAGACCTGCGCCGCGGCCGGGGCGTCGGCGGCGACACGAATAACACGGGGAAGTCGCGGTGAGTGGTCCAGCCGTCACGATCGAGCTGAACCCGAAGGAGCGCCGCCTCTACGATCGGCTGCGCGACCAGCTCGTCACGCCCACGAAAAAGCTCGGAACGGGCGCAGCGGACTTCCTGCTCTTCTTGCCCGATCTCACGATCCTGCTGATGCGGCTCCTGCGAGATGAAAGGGTGCCTTTGATCGAGAAGGGCATCGCGATTGCCGGCGTCGCCTACGTTCTCTCCCCGATCGATGTCCTACCCGCGATCGTGTTAGGCCCGGTCGGCCTGCTCGACGATCTCTTCATCGTGGCGGCCTGCCTGTCGCGCCTGCTTAATCACGTGCATCCGGACGTGGTTCGCGGCCATTGGTCGGGGCAGGGCGATGCGCTGGAGGTCATTCAAAACACGACGTCCTGGTTCGAGCGCGAACTCAAGGTGCGGCTTAGCGATTTGCAGACGTTTTTGTCGCGATCGTCGCGCTAGCGCGGGAAGAGAGCCGCCCCGGGAGCGCGATTTTGACATTTTGCCCCGGTTGTTTTCGGCGGGTCTCTCTGGTGGCGCCGAAGGGGAATTCTCCCCCGGGTGCTAGGCCGTTTCGCGGATACCTAACGATGAGCTGTTATTCGGAGCCGAACAGACCTAATTTGGGTCCAAGCCGACTACCCGAGGACCCCGCTCATGCTCCGCTATTTCAACTGCGCTTCGCTCCTGCTGACCCTCTTCGCGGCGGTCTCCGCCCAAGCCGGAGTGACCTATACGGTTGACGCGAGCACGTCCGATGGAAGTCCACTGACGAATGTCACGCCGGGCGTGCAGATTATCCTCGATATCACCGTACGAACTGATGATTTCGCTAGTTCTGTTGCCGCTTCGGTTAATAACTATGACAACACGGTTGTTAGTCTTGATGCGGCAGGCAGTACGATTGCCAGCACCATCTTTAACCAGTTTTGTTTTCCAGCAGCGGGCTGCTTCAACGGCCTGACGAACCAGGTCGGCGTCAATGTCACGTTTCAGGAGAGCGCCGTGGGACCTGGCGTCGAGTCTGAGTTCCTTGCGGCGCTCGGCCTTTCGCCCGCAGCGGGGAATGGCTCGATAGACGAGGGGCTCGGCGGTGTGGCTGGCGCGCCGCAGTTTCGAGTTGTCTTTACTGCAACGGGCCTAGGCACCACGACCTTCCAGATCGGTACCTATGCGGAGTACCTCGACGGCTACACCGGTACGGTGGATTTGGTCGCGAACAACGCAACCGTCACAGTGACGATCGGGGCCGGCCTCGATGCCGATGGAGATGGCCTAACCGATTCTGACGAGGAGAACATCTATTTCACCGATCCGCTCGTTGCGGATACGGATGGTGATGGACTCTTAGATGGCGAAGAGGTTAATACCTACTCAACCAACCCACTGGTAGCGGATTCGGATGGGGACGGTCTGATTGATGGTGACGAGGTCAGCCGGTACTTCACGAATCCTCTACTCGCGGACGCGGGGGTGGATTCGGACGGGGACGGGCTCTCGAACGTTTCCGAAGCGGATACCTACTATACGGACCCGCAGGTCGCAGACGCGGGGGCGGATACCGACGGTGATGGTCTCTCGAATGTCGCTGAGGTGGATGTCTACTTCACGGATCCGCAGATCGCGGATGCGGGGGCGGATACGGATGGCGATGGCCTAACGAACGTCGCGGAAGTTGACACGTACTCCACGGATCCGACCCTGGCGGATACGGACGGCGACGGAACGAGTGATGGCGATGAGGTGAACGTGACCCTCACGGATCCGCTCACGCCAAGCCCGCCCACGGAAGCCTTGAATACGAATGCGGCGGTGGACGCGGGCTCGGACGTCTTTGCGGCCATCGAGACCGATGGTTTCGGGAACTGGGTGACCGTCTGGCAGTCCGACGACGACCTCTCGGGGACTGTCGAGACAGACTTCGACATATTGACCGCTAGATCAAGCGACAACGGCGCAAGCTGGACGGCTCCCGTCGCGCTGAACACGAATGCTTCGTCGGACAGCGCTTTGGATTCGTGGTCGCCGGTTCTGCGGACGGATCGGGCAGGGGTGTGGATTTCGGCCTGGCCTTCGGACTCCGACCTGGCCGGCACGGTAGGCACGGATCGAGACATTCTCTTTGCACGCTCGACAGATAACGGAGCGACCTGGAGTGCGCCGTCGCCGATCGACACGAACGCATCGACAGACTCGGGAGCAGACGATCGGGTGGCCTTAGGCTATGGCGACGGCGTGTTCGTCGCTCTCTGGCAGTCGGACGATGGCGCTTCGGGGCCGGACCTCGAGATCAAGTTCTCGCGATCGACGGATGGTGGTTTGTCATGGTCGCCCGGTGCGCTCTTGAGCTCGAACGGGTCGAACGACTCCTGGCCGACGGTTGCATCGGACGGCATGGGAAATTGGGTCGCTGTTTGGGAATCGGATGAGAGTCTGATTGGTGGCGACGGAGACCTGTTGAAGTCTCGCTCGACCGACGGTGGCGCGACTTGGAGCGCCCCGATGGTGCTGAACTCGAATGCCATCTTCGATCTTGGATCGGACGAACGTCCGCGGCTCGTCACCGACGGCTTCGGAACGTGGCTCGTCGTGTGGGATTCGGATGAGAATCTGGGGGGTGCGATCGGAACGGATCGCGACATCTTCTTTTCGCGCTCAACGGATATCGGGGTGACCTGGACGCCTCCGACGGCACTCGATAGTCGCGCAGCGACCGACACGGGTGACGAGATCAATCCGGACCCTGCAACGGACTTCAGCGGGGGCTGGACTGTTGTCTGGGAGTCGGACGAAGACTTGGGTGGGGCGCTTGGGACGGACTTCGATTTGTTCGTCTCTCGCTCGCTGGACAATGCGACGACCTGGTCGACAGGCGGATCTCTTCGTCCCGAGGGCGTGAGCGACGTCGGTGGAGATTTCTTTCCCCGAATCGCATCGCAGCCGGGAGGATCTTCGGTAGTCGTCTGGCATTCGGATGACAGCGCAAATGGAGTAGGAACCGACTGGGACGTCTTCTTCGTGTCGGGTCTGTACACGGTGGACTCCGATGGCGACGACCTCTCTGATGCCGATGAAACGAATCGGTACGGGACCAACCCGAACGTCTCAGACGCAGACGCGGATACAGACGGAGACGGGCTGTCGAACGTCGACGAGGTCGACATCTACCTGACCGACTTCCTGGTCGCGGACTCAGATGGAGATGGCTTGGTGGATGGGGATGAGGTGAACCTCCACTCGACAGACCCACTGGTCGAAGATTCGGACGGCGACGGTCTCACCGACGGTCAGGAAGTCAACAGCTACGCCACGGACCCGACTGTGTCGGATGTCGGCGCGGATACAGACGGCGATGGTCTGTTGAACGTGTCGGAAGTCGAGGTGTATTTCACAAATCCGGCGGTTTCAGACTTGAACGCGGATACGGATGGCGATGGTCTCACGAATGTGGATGAGGTGGATCGCTACATCACGGATCCACAGGTTTCCGACGCGGGGGCGGATACGGATGGCGACGGTCTGACGAACGTGTCGGAAGTGGACGTGTACTTCACGAACCCGATCGTCTCAGACGCGGATGCAGACACGGACGGCGACGGCCTAACGAACGTCGATGAGGTGGATCGCTATATCACGGATCCCCAGGTTTCCGATGCCGACGCCGATACGGATGGCGATGGTCTGATGAACGTGTCGGAAGTGGATGTGTACTTCACGAACCCGATCGTCTCGGATGCCGACGCGGACACCGACGGTGATGGGCTTACGAATGTGGACGAGGTAGATCGTTACATCACGGATCCCCAGGTCTCTGATGCCGGAGCGGACACGGATGGCGATGGGATTTCCAATGTTGCGGAGGTGGATCTCTACCTGACCAATCCGCAGGTCTCTGACGTCGGAGCGGATACGGACGGCGATGGCCTCACAAATATCTCGGAGGTGGATTCGTACTTCACGGATCCATCGGTCGCAGATGCGGATTTGGATAGCGACGGAGATGGTCTGACCAATGTGTCCGAAGTCGATGTGTTCTTCACAGATCCGCTCGTCGCAGATTCGGACGGAGACGGATTGAGCGATGGGGACGAGGTGAATACCCACTCGACGAATCCGCTCGTGGTCGACACAGATGGCGATTCAATCAGCGACGGTGATGAGGTGAACGTGACATTCACCGATCCGCTTACGCCGGATCCGCCAGCCTATGTGTTGAACAAGAATGCCGATACCGACAGCGGTTCGGACATCTTTACGGCGATCGAAACAGATGGTTTCGGGAACTGGGTTGCGGTCTGGCAGTCGGATGACGACCTATCGGGGACAGTCGAGACGGATTTCGACATTTTGACGGCGAGATCGAGCAACAACGGCGCAAGCTGGACAGATCCAATCGCGCTGAATACGAATGCTTCGTCGGACAGTGCTTTGGATTCATGGCCGCCGGTTCTGAGGACGGACCGGGCTGGGGTCTGGATCGCCGCATGGCCTTCTGAAGCTGACTTGACGGGAACTGTGGGGACGGATCGGGATATTCTGTTCGCCCGCTCGACCGACAATGGTGCGACTTGGAGCGCACCGTCGCCGATCGATACCAACGCATCGATCGATTCGGGTACGGACGACCGCGTCACGCTGGGTTACGGCGACGGCGTGTTTGTGGCTCTCTGGCAGTCGGATGACGGGGCTTCGGGGCCGGACCTCGAGATCAAGTTCTCGCGTTCGACGGACGGTGGCTTGACGTGGTCGCCTGGCGTGCTCTTGAGTTCGAACGGGGCGAACGACTCCTGGCCGACGGTCGCGTCGGACGGAATGGGGCGCTGGGTCGCCGTTTGGCGGTCCGATGACAGTCTGCTCGGGGGCGATGGGGACTTGCTTACGTCGCGTTCGGGAGATGGCGGCCTGACGTGGACCGCCCCAGCGATCCTAAACTCGAATGCCCTGTCTGATTTCGGCGCGGACGAACGTCCCCGCTTGGGGACCGATGGATTCGGGACCTGGCTTGTAGTGTGGGATTCGGATGAGGATCTGGGGGGAACGATCGGGACGGATCGGGATGTCCTTTTCGCGCGGTCGCTCGACGAGGGGACAACGTGGACGGCTCCGGCGGCGCTAGACGCCGCGGCGGCGACCGACTCCGGTGACGACATCAATCCTGACCCCACGACCGATGTGCCGGGATCGTGGACGGTCGTTTGGGAATCGGACGACGACGTGGGCGGGACGGTGGGGACGGACTTCGACGTGTTCGTGTCTCAGTCTTCGGACGACGGAAGCACCTGGTCGACGGGAATCGCTTTGCACCCGGATGCGGCAACGGATGTGGGAGGAGACTTCTTTCCACGAATCGCCACGCAGCCCGCGGGCCCTGCTCTCATCACGTGGCACTCCGACGAGAACGCGCGTTCTGCGGTTGCGACGGATTGGGACCTCTTCTTCGTCGATGGGCTCACGTCAAGTGTGATGGCGGACTGTGATGCCAATGGACCCCTGGCAGCGACGACCGGGAGCCTCGGCTATGGCGAGAGCCACTTCTGTGAGGACTGGGTGCTCGTGTCTCAGCCTGCGGCTGACCTTCGAGACTCGTTCCTTGCCAGGATCGACTTGAGCAGCGCGATCCTGAATGGATCGCTCCTGCTGAAATCTGATCTCTCGGGTGCCGATTTGTCGAACGCTTCACTCTTCAACGCGAACCTGGGGGAAGCGATTCTTGCGGGCGCCAACCTCACATCGGCTGATCTGTCGTTCGCCAATCTGAGTGGCGCCTACTACGACCAGCACACGCTATTCCCGTCTGGCGGGAACCACGCGTCGGGCGCCTGGGGCCTGCCGGGTGGAGTGACACCGTGGGAAGCCGGGATGGTGCCTGTCCCCGAGCCTGCGGTTGGCTGGACGCTGATCGCAGGCGTAGCGTGTCTGACCGGTCTAGCGCGTGCGAG
>Ga0316208_1000277_pt1 | contig 68735 bp, 59 predicted proteins | sample 3monopyrite_MG_FD_204944 | JGI IMG/M metagenome (GOLD analysis project Ga0316208, IMG submission 204944) | Microbial mat bacterial communities from mineral coupon in-situ incubated in ocean water Damariscotta River, Maine, United States -... | ecosystem: Environmental > Aquatic > Marine >... | reverse complement strand
TCAAGGACGCCGAGCCTGCTGGCACTATCGTCGAGAACGCCGGCCCAACCGAGGACGTGTACTTCTGTACACGACGAGGGCAGGGCCAAGTTCTCGGCGAAATAGGCCGAAGGATCGGTGTCCTAGTCTTCGAAGTCCTGAAAGGCCGCAGCGCAGGTGTAGGCCGTTGCAGCGGCGGCCGCAGCAGCTTCGGATTCACGCGCGAGATCGCGGATCAGCACCCCGATCGGAGCCCGCCGCGTGCGCTCATCGATGGCGGGCTTGAGGCGCTCGAGCTCGGCCTCGGACCAGATCCCGTCCAGCAGCTTGGTGGTGCGCAAGATGGAGAGCAGCAGGTCGTCGCGGCCCGGCGCATCGCCATCCCCCGCGGTCGCGATATGCCGACGAAGACGAGCCCGGATCCGCTCCTCCTCTTCGCCATCGACCTCGGGGTAGCGAAGCCGCCATGGGATGAACAGGAAGGTGTCCTGCTCCTTGCGGACCAGCCCCGCCCGGTGCAGCTCGTCGAGCGCAGCGACGCGGATCTGGCCCACCCCGGAGAACCAGTAGGTGTTCACCGCAGCGATGGTCTTCTTCATGCTGAGCTGCCGGCCCTCCAGGCGCCCCTCGGCCATGCCTAGCGCGCCTGTGGACATGGCCCCGGAACGCAGCGCAAAGGTGTTGGCCTTGACGGCGACAAGGCGCTCGCGGTGCTGCATCTCGGCGACCAGGGCCCCCGCGAGAGCGAAGCTGGCTTTGAAGCCCTTCACCGACCAGGTACCGTGCATATCGTTGAGGGCGCAGAGCAAGAACTCGTGGTGGATTCCCAGCTCCATCGACCCTACTCCGCCCACACGCGATCGCCGTCCAGGCAGCGTGCGTCGCCGTGGTCGAGCACCGCGCTGATCACCGGGACCTGGACGCGCTTGGCAGCCTGCCAGTTGGTGCCCATGCTGCCCTCGACATGGCCACGACCCACGAGGATCACCAGGTAGCCCTTGTTGTCCCAGCCATTGATGGCGAGCTCTGCGATGCGGAAGTCGCGCCAGGCCATGGAGGTGGCGAAGCGGGCCTTGATCTCGTCGCTCATCTCGTGACCGTTGCCCTCCATCGCCTCCATCAAGAAGTCGTGGTAGCCCTCTGGAAGCTCGAGCTCCTGCTCTTCGGGCTTAGGGCCCAGGTCGAGCCCGGCGGCGACCACCGGGACGCCCTCATCGCTGGCGGCGACGAGCTTTTTGTAGGCCTTCCAGTTGAAGCCCCAGGTCTTGCTCCAGTTCAGCTCGTCCTCGAGCTTGCGAAGCTTGATCTCGCCGGCGGCGTAGCTTTGAATCACCGGCTGATTCTTCTCGTGGATCGCCTCCATGGCGAGGGTGACCGGGGCCTTGGCAGCCAGCGCCCGGACCACCGCTCTGGCCCGCTTCATATCCGCCTTCTCGCCATGCCTCTCGCCGAGGATGATCACCGCAGGGGAGGGCTGGTCGACCAGCTCGGCCAGCTCGATGTCTTCGCAGGTATGAGCCCATGCGGCCGCGAACCAAAGCATGCGATCTCCAGAGGGTTCAGCTTCGGAGCGCCAGGGCCCCGAAGACCGCAGCGCCGAGGATCACCAGCCCGGGATGGACCCGTGCCAGCAGCGCTGCAAAGGCCACTATCCCGAGAACGCCACCGATCCACCCGGTGATACCACTCGGAGCGAGGTCTACCGCGACGAAGAACAGCATGCCGATGATGGCCGGCTTCACCCCCTTGAGCGCGCCGGACACGTAGGGGTTGTCGCGATTGCGCAGGATCACCGCGGTGAGCATCGCCATCAACACCATGCTGGGTGTGAGCACCCCGACCACGGCCGCAGCAGCCCCACCGATGCCCGCGTCCTGCCAGCCCACATACAGCGCCATCTTCGTGGAGATTGGACCTGGCAAGCTGTTGCCGACCGCGAGCCCTTCGATGAACTCGTCGTTGGTGACGAAGCCGTTGCGCACGCACTCCGCCTGCATCAGCGGAAGCATGCTCTGCCCGCCACCGAAGCCGAACAGCCCCACCCGCGCGAAGGACAGAAACAGCGCCGGGGCACTCACCCTTCGCGGGCCTGGGCGATCAGCTCGCGCTTGCGGGCGCTGGAGGGCTTGCCCTGCGCTGGTTTTTGGCGGGGTTTGGGTGGAATATCCGACTTGAGCTGCCGGCCGAGGAGGCGGTGCACGACCGTGCCCGCCATGGTGAGCCCGAACATCGCCGGCATCCACGCAACCGAGCCCTGGATCTGGAGCCGCTGGTCGCAGCTGTGCACATTATTGTCTTTCTCGGCACAGATACAGCGGAACCCCGCCTGGGCCGCCGCGTCCAGGTCGTTCGGGTGCTCATCGGTCCACACGCAGTCGAAGCCCGACTCGATGCCCTCTTTGCGGAGGTTCTCGCGAACGATGCGCGCAAAGGGATCGATGCGCGTCTTGCTGAGGTCCGACACCCGGATGCGGGTCGGGTCCATGCGGCCCCCCGCCCCCATCGCCGAGATGACCGGAATCCCCCGCTGCACACAGGTCTTGAGCAGGTGGAGCTTGGCGGTCATATTGTCGATGCAGTCCAGCACATAGCTGGGGTCCCCATCCAGGATGTCCGCCGCCGAGCTCCAGTCGTAGAAGGTGGGCATCACGACCACATCGCACTTGGGATTGATCTGGCGACATCGCTCGCCCATCAGCACCGCCTTGGACTTGCCGACGGTCTTGCGGGTGGCGTGGAGTTGGCGGTTCACATTGGTGATGCAGACCTTGTCGAAGTCCACCAGGACCACCCGGCCCACGCCCGAGCGCACCAGGGCCTCGGCCGCATAGGACCCGACTCCACCGAGCCCGATCACGACCGCGCTCGAAGCCGCGAGCGTGTCGAAGCCCTCGCCGCCAACCAGCAGCTCGGTGCGATGGAACGGATGCATCTTGCGCATGGGTCCTCCGGAGCGAGACCCTCTATCCCGGCTGGGACAAGACCCAACAGCCCACCGTGCACCACAGCCCCCGCGCGACCCGCTCTGGGTCGGCTCCTTCGTAGAGCACACCCAGATCGACGATCTGCACATATTCCTGGGTCATCGAGTCGAGCCGGGGCTCTGGGAAGCGGCCCGAGCCGAGCAACCGGCCCCGACCCGCCGGGGGATCCTCAGTTCGGTCCAGCCACTCCAGGCTGAAGTAGGGGGTCTTGCGCGTCATCTCGGTGTCGAGCTCGTGGTGGCTGAAGTGGGCTTGCATCCACTCGCCCAGGGCCGCCTCACCGAGGGGACCCGGCTCGCCCGGATCTCCCGAGATCACCCCGCTGATAGAGAGCACCGCGTCGGTCTGATCCCGGAGCGGGGCGCGGCCGACCAACAGCCGGAGCAGGACCTGGATGCCCGCCTCGGCACCGACCAGCACGAAGCGAGCGCGCGGATCATCCATCTGCTCGGCCAGGGCGGACTCCAGCTCGTCGGTGCCGAGATCCGACCACCCCACCCGGACCGTGCGGGGCAGCATCGCTTCGAGCGCGTCCAGCACGGGTTCCTCGGTGCGCCCTTGGACCAGCACCCAGATCGCGTCGTGCTGCCGGGCCAGGGTGTGGGGGAAGTCCTCGCTCTGCCCCGCGCCCCAGTCCGCCAGAGAATCCCAGCCCGTCTGGGCCGAGAGCCACCGCTTGGGATCGTACTGGGGCCCGAGCTCGATGGGGTCGTCGAGGCGTGCGGCCAGCCCCACCTCATCTTCGTCGTAGAGCCATCGCCACCGCGACTCCAGGTCCGGGAGCGCTCCGAGCTTCTCGATGAGCGCCGCCTCGCCGTCGATGAGTGCCGGCAGCCCCACCAGACCGAGCCCGGTGACCTTGTGCTCTGGGAAGCGCCCGGCCGGGTGGTACGGAACCTCGGCGATGACCGCAGCGCACCAGGCCTCGACATCGCCGTCCTCCGCCTCGATGCGCCCCCGGAGCAGCGTCGCGAGCACCACCTTGAACAGCCTCTCGCCGTCGAGATCCGGCGCACGAGGCCAGGTCAGCCAGCCGATGGCGACGGACACCGCCGTGGCGACGCCCGCCGTGGCGAGCGTGACCGGGTCGGTCAACGGCGGCGATCCCCGCGGGGGCGGTTGGGCCGCACGGGCACCGGAACCAGCTCCGGCTCGTCGGGGTTGAGCTGGGCCTCGAGATCAGCGAGCCAGTTCTTGGCACGCCGCCGCAGATCCTCGAGCACATCCACCCATTTTTTGGCCATCAGCCGGACCTCTCTCAACCATCGTACAGGGAAACGGCCACGACCTGCCACCGCTCCACCCATATCGACACGCAGGGTGTACAAAACAACCCCGCAGCGATGTCACTTTCGGTCTGCCGCCTCGAGCCAGGTGTCCAGGCGGGCGACCCGCGCATCGAAGCGCGCCCGCTCGGCCGCACCCAGGGTACGCCGGGTGAGCCCGTGGTAGTCGATGGGATCGACGATCTGGCCGTTCTTCTCGAGCTCATAGTGCAGATGCGGTGCGGTCGAGTGACCGGTGTTGCCCGACAAGCCCACCGAGGTGCCCACCGACACCCGCTGGCCAGTCTTCACATCGGTCCGTGACAGGTGGAGGAAGCGCGCCAGGGTCCCGTCGCTGTACTTCACCTCGACGCAGTTGCCATTGTTGCGGATATTCCAGTCCGCACGCACCACCACGCCCTTGCGGGGCGAGGTGATCGGGGTACCCTCGGGGGTCTTGAAGTCCATGCCGCGGTGTCGCGGCCGGTCCTTGAGCAAGCTGGTGATCTGCTCGTAGCCCTCGATGGGGCTGTCCTTGAGAGCCCGAGAGACCTCGACCCCCTCGGCATTCCACCAGCTCGGCCAGGTGTCTCCCTCGGCTGTGTAGCGGTAGGCGCGGAGCGTGCCGAGCTTCTTGGACTCGTAGCGGGCCGCGGGGATCTGGAGCTGCGGCCCCTCTCCCTCCCAAGCCACGGTGACCTGGTCACCGGCCTGTAGATCCCGGCGCAGGTCCAGGTCCCAGACGAACAAGCGCGCGACCACCGCCGCGACCTCGTCGCCCTTCTCGCCGATGCCATTGCGGAAGGTCCGGGCGAGGCTGTGCTCGATGGTCAGGGAGGTGGTCTGAACATCCGCGGGTAGATCCGGGCCCGATGCCACTGCAGGCTCCGCCGCGACGGGCTCGGTCGCCGGCTCGGCCACCGCTTCATCCGCCACATCGAGCACGGGTACAGCGGGAGTCGCGACCTCGGCCGCCACCGCAGCGGGAGCCGGAGCCTCGACCGGGATGGTCGCCTGCTCGGGCACGCTGGGCGCCATCATCAGGCGAGTGGCGAGCACCACATTGAGGATCACACTGCCGCCGCACAGGGCAAACAAGCCCCACGGGTGGCCGCCAGGCGGGTCGAAACGGTTCATCGATGTCTCCGGTGCCGCAGAAGGAGGGAGGCGGCGAGGGGGAGTTTGGGGAGGGGAAAGAGGCGTTGACTACAGGGGCATTCCCTGCTCTAGCCATCCGAGGACGAGGGAGATGTCCTCATCGGAGAGCGGCGGGAGTCCCAATGGCATCCCAGGTTTTTCGGGCCGTGTCAAGTCTTTGGGCCGTTGTCCGCGTTGCACCGTGTCGCGCAGGGCCTCCTGACGGCGCCGGAGCAGGGCGGGCCCCACGAGCTCCTTCACCGCCGCGATGCCCTCGATGCTCTGCAGGTGGATTCCCGTCTCGGGGTAGCCAAAACCCCCCGCATTCCCGGGCCCTCTGCGGCCCTGGTTGGCGGGGAGCGCTGGATCCATATGGCAGTGAGCGCAGATCCTCCCGAACACCCTCTCCTCGACCTCGGCCCAGTGCACCGGCCGATCCGTGGGCTCGGGGTCCGGAGACAGCGGCGGGGGGTCGACCCACTCCGGATCGGCCAGGAAGAGGAAGTCGCGGATGGCGATGGCATCTTCGCGTTCGACCCCAAAGGAGGGCATCGTCGCCGCCGCGGAGATCTGCTGGGGATCCATCACCCAGGCCACGGTCCTGTCCGGGGACATCCGCTCACGGGTGTGGGCCAGATCTGGGGCGCTCGCTACCCCCGGAGAGGCCGGAACCGCCGCGCCAAACCCGTGGCAAGCGGTGCACCCCGAGGTCATCAGCTTGGCCTTGCCCCGCGCGATATTCTTCCGGGAGGGCTTGGGGGTCTTGGGCACCTCCACCGTGCGCGCCTCGAAGGCCCTCGCGATCGCTCTGCGCTCGGCTGCGTCGAGGCCGAATCGCGGCATCCCCTCCGGCAGACCGGGCCGGATATCGTGGGGGTCGGCCAGCCAGGACTCCACCCACGCGGGCTCCAGGCGGGCCATCGCGGCCTCGAGCGGCGGCACCTCCAGGTAGGAGGCCACGTTCTTCTCGTACCGCTCCCAGAGCGGGAAGTACTGCATCGCCGTGGCGCGCTTGGCCGGGTCGATGCTCGTGTCCCGGATCCAGATGTGGCACTCCGTACACGAAGCCTCCCGGCTCACCGCTTCCACGCCCGGCACGGCGTGGCAGAGGTTGCAGTTGCCTTTCTGGAGTGCCGAGATCGACTCGGCCGCCGGATCGCCGGGCTCTGCCACAGCGGCCAGCCCCAGGAGGAGCGCGAGGGAAGCGGGTAGCAACAGAGCTCTCATGCCCGAAGTCTACGCCCGATCCCTCAGCTGTTGGGCCGGTTCTGCTTGCGCTTGTTCTTCTTGCGATGCTTGCGCCCCTGCTCGACGATCACCGGCTCGACCTCTTCTGCGACCTCGACCCCCTCGGGTATCTCGACCGCCTGGGCAACGACAATAGGCGCGACCGGGGCCTCCACTGCGGCGACCGCGACCGGCTCTTCGACCTGCTGCCCCCCGATGAGGTCCGTACCATTGGGTTGCTCCCCCTCGACCTTCTCCATCACCGAGCCGATGTCGGCGATGTTCATCTCGACGGGGATGTACATCCCACAGGCGAAGGCCTGAGTGGTGGCGAATAGCGAGGCAGTGATGACGAATAGACGCATAGGAAACCCTCCGATGCAGGTGTTGACAGCGGCCCTGAAGATCGGTTCCAACGCCCCGCCCGAAACAGCTCTCATCGGTCGCGCCTACATCTCCCGGCGATCCAACACCACCGTCCTCACAACCCCATCGACCCCTTCCACCCGCACCTCCACCTCCGATCCCGCCTCCCCCACCGCGAGCTCCACGAACTCTTCCAGGGAGAGCATGCCTGCGTCTTCGCCATCGATCTCGAGCACCCGATCGCCCTTCTGGAGGCCCGCATCCGAGGCGCTTCCCTCCGACAGGACCCGGTCGATCGTCAGGCCCTCCGGCGTCTGTCGGATGACGATGCCCAGGCCCGCCGTCCGGAAAGGGGGGAGGTGAAGATCGACGACCTGATCCTCATCGACCTGAGGGGTGACCCTCTTGGAGGGGCTGGTCGCCGTGAACAGCCCGTCCTCACGGCTCGCGCTGAGGGAGCACTCGCGGCCGGGGATCGCCTCGAGATAGTAGCTCCCGTCGCGATCGGTCTTGGCCGATCCCCCACAGCCAAATACCTGGACCGCCCCCTCGGGCTCCCCATCTGCGTTGTAGACCATGCCTACGACCGCAGCCCCTCCCACCACCAGCTCAAGCGGTTCGGATAGACAGCGCCCGCCGGCCCAGGAGAAGTGCACGGGGACGTAGCCGCTGACCTTGAGCACCCCCGATCCAGAGCGCCTCGGAGCGGGGATGACCAGGAGGCCATCGATGATTCGGGCGACCTCGGGGATCTCTGCCAGTGCGTCGTCGATGATCTCCACCGACGCGGCCGGCAGCGGAGGCTCCACCGCGCAGCTCACCATCGTCGCGGGATCGAGGCCGTCGAGATCGGGGCCGAGCAGGCCCCCAGCCGACAGATCTGGGATCTGACCGGCCCCATCGGGAGTGTAGCTGGGGGATGGGCGGCTCGAGCCCGAGAGATCGGTTCGCTGAGAGGACCGTTCTCGGTCGCCGAGATCCTCCCCGTCTGCGCTCGACCCCTGCATCCATAGCAAGGCCAATAGCAGCAGCAGTCCTACCAATCCCACGATACCGACGGCCCGGTTGCGGGTCATGGGAGCGGTTCAGACCAGGGTGATGAAGGCCACGCCCACCGCAGAGGCCATGGCGGAGAGCAGCAGCAAGGAGCCCATCGCGAGTGTGCCAGCGACCCATCCCCATGGGAACGAGGTGGCCTGACGCGGAGGCCGGGAGATGCGGGGAGACAGACGCGGAGCCCACTCCGCCTCTGGAGGGAGCCAGTCTGGCCGGGATGGCTGGGGAATCGGCGTGTCATGGAGCCAGTCGTAGACCTCGCGCTCGGCGGTGAGCATCACCAGGTCTTCGTCGGTCACGTCATCGCGATCGAGCCAATCGGAAAGGGGCAACATGGACGTCTCCAAACGCAATGGACAGGGCCAAGGCCCGCCCTCAAAGCCGCGGAGCCCAACCGGCCCGCCTGCACAATCGCGATAGAGACAACTGCGGGACAATGCCCCCGCAGCCCCAGCATGAGGGACGCCGGGGCCCGTGTCAACCGACCGGCCTCGGCTCGGGATGGCCCCCAGCGGGGCTGCCGATCAAAGTCTGAGAGCGTCCCACGACGCCGACGACGACGGATTCGCCGAGGATTCGCCCAGATCAATGGTGCGGCAGATGGCGCGTGAGCATGACATTTCGATACTTGCGCGAATACTCAAGTATTGTCACTGTAGGACCCAGAGCACCAGACACAAAGGCGATATTCGCCAAGGGAGCACCCATGAAGACAGAAACCACACTGACATGCGCGTACCGCGCTGTGCCTGTCCGCGACTCCGTGGGGAGGCTGGGTCGTTTGTCGACGAGCGCTGCCCGGAGACCCACCCGAAGGGGCGCTGATATCTGGGGAATATGCACGGTCATGAAGGAAGCATCATGAACGAGCCGTTGGAACGAATTCGGATGGCCTTGGCGGAATCCATGAGCGCGCTCTTGATTCCTCCAGAGCATATTGCAGCTGTCGTAGCGATCATGAGGGCGTTGTCGGGTGGGGACGCCCTCTCGATGTCTACCGTGGCCGGACTGATCGACGGCTCCGATCTCGATGCCGAAGCGTTGGTGCAGATGCTCGCGCAAATGGGAATGTTGGAGCGCGACGCTGGGGGCGACGTCATCGGCATGGTGATCTCCCTCCAGCCAACCTCGCATCGTCTCGTTGTGGAGGGGAGGACGCTCTACACATGGTGCGCCATCGACACGCTGTTCGTACCCGCGATTCTCTCGACAACTGCCCACGTCGAATCGATATGCCCTGATTCAGGAAGGACCATGCGGCTGGTCGTGGGGCCGAGCGGGGTGCTGCACATGGACCCGCCCGACATGAGGGTGTCCCTGGTGGCACCCGGCATCACCAAGGGGGTGGATGCGAGTTGTTGCGGTGTGGCAGGGCTGACTGGCGTGCAAGGCGGCTTCTGCGGCAACGTCCATTTCTTCGCCTCTGATGAGGCCGCTGCCAGCTGGCTTGCAACTCACCAGGGAGCGGTGGTGGTATCGGTCGAGGAGGCCTTCGACTTGACCCGAGCGATCTGGACGGATCCGCTGTTGGGGCGGTCGGGCCGTCTTGCTGGTCCCGCGGACGACCTGTCGCCGTCATCATGACCATGACGATGGCAGAGCGCTCCCCCGACAACCCGCCTCCTTGTCCACTCGATCAGCCCAGGACCCGCTTCAAAAGCCCTTGATCCGCCTGAATCGCCGTGCGTGGCATATAGAACTCCAGGCCCCGCAGCCCGCCGAGCTCCGAGCCGCCGCCCGCCTTACCCGGCCCACCATGGACCAGACTCGGAAGCACCGTGCCAGGCCCCGGCCCCTGGTCGTGGACCTTGCGGCTCCCCCAGTACACCCGGCCATGCCACGGAGCGAGCTCGAGCACCGCCTCTCCTGCCCAGGCCAGGTCGTTGGAGTACACCGAGCACACCAGCCCCCCGCCACCCGCAGCGACCATCGGGGTGAGCGCTTCGACCGAGCCATCCCAGGTGAGCACGGTCGCGACCGGGCCAAAGACCTCGTGCTCGTGGACATATTCGGTGTCGAGACCGCGGTCCGAGCGGAATAGCGTGGGCTTGACGAAGAAGCCCTCGCCGCTCGGAGCTTCGCCCTGCCACACCTTGTCGGCGGCGGCGGAGAGCGAGTCCAGGCCGGCCAGCACGGAGCGATGCTGGCCTGCGCTCGCGACCGGCCCGACCCGAGTGGACTTGTCGGCCGGGTCACCGACCCCCTGCCCACCGAGCCGGTCCGCGAGGATCTCGACGACCTCGTCGGCGACCGCGGCGGGCACGAAGATCCGCCGAACCGCAGTGCACTTCTGGCCGCACTTCTGGGTCATATCGCGCACGACATCGGCGACGAACATGAGCCAGGTATCCGAGCCGGGCTCCACATCCGGCCCAAGCACGCTGGCGTTGAGCGAGTCCGCCTCGATATTCACCGCGACATTGTTGGCGACGATATTCGGGTTGCTGCGGATGGCCCGCGCGGTCTGCGAACCCCCGGTGAATGCCACGCAGTCCTGGGGACCCAGGTGGTCGAGCAGGTCGCCCGCAGAGCCCACGAGGAGCTGGAAAGCCCCCTCGGGGAACAGCCCAGCCTCGTGCCAGAGCTCGACGATCTTCGCGGCGAGCGGTGCGGTGGCGGTGCCGGGCTTGGAGAGCACCGGGACCCCAGCGAGCAGGGCCACAGCGGCCTTCTCGGCCATTCCCCACGCGGGGAAGTTGAAGGCGTTGATGTGCACGGCGATGCCCCGGCGCGGCAGACGCAGGTGCTGGCCGACGAAGCGCTTGCTGCGCAGCAGGGGCTCTGCATCGCCGTCGACCAGGAAGCGCTTCTCGCCCAGGCTCTTGCCCAGGTAAGCGTAGTAGGAGAGGGTGGCCGCCGCCCCGTCGATGTCGAACTTCGCGTCGCCCCGCGTGGTCCCGCCGTGGCGCGACACATCGATGAGCACCTCGCGGTGGTCGTGGAGCACCACGCTCATCGCCTTGAGCACCGCGCCGCGCTCGGCGAAGCTCATCCCACGCAGCGCCTTGCCCCCGTGCTCGCGGCCCCAGGCCAGCGCCCCACACAGGTCGTGCCCACCGCTCGCGACAGAGCCCAGCTCGGCCCCCGTCGCCGCATCGTGGAACAACCGGGACTCGCCCGCGCCCGCGACCCACTCACCCATCAGGAAACTGCGCAACGTCTGCAAACCACACCTCCAGGCCCGCCGCAGTAACCGGTTAGCGACCGTCCATGCGCGTGCTGTTCATCGGTCCCTTTCCGTGGCCCTCCCATCAGGGCTCCCAAGCCTACCTGGCCGGCCAGGCCTCGGCGCTGGCCCGGCGCGGACACGATGTTCATCTGTTGGTGTACGGGGCGGGCAGCGGCGGAGAGCTGCCCGGGGTGACCCTGCACCGGTCCCGCCGCTTCCCCGGCGGGGAGTTCTCGACCGGGGGCCTGCATGCCTCGCGCCCGCTGCATGACCTCGCCCTGGCCGCCCGAATTCGGCGACTAGCCCGACAGATCCGCCCCGATATTCTCCACGCCCACAATGTCGAGGGCCCGCTGGCGGCCCGCCTGGCCCACTCCGGTCTGCCCATCGTCTACGACCTCCACACCCAGATGTCCGAGGAGCTGGCCGACCACCTGCCGCGTCGATTCCGACCCCTCGGACCGATCGCTGGAAGAGCCGTGGACCGCCTCGCCCTCCGGGTCTCCACCGCGGGTTGCGCCATCTCGGACGCCGCGATGGAGGTCTTCCGGGAGGCCAGGCTGCCCGCCACCCGGGTCGGACCGGGCATCGATCCCGACGAGCTCGTGGCGCGGCCCGACGCAGCCGAGCGCTTCGGCGGCGGTCCCCCGCTGCTCTACACCGGCAACCTCGACCGGTACCAGAACCTCGGGCTCCTCTTCGAGGCCCTGGAGCACAGCGGGATCGGGCTGCGGGTGGTGACCGGGTCCACAGCCCCTCTCCCCGGCTGGGTGGATGCCGTGCGCTCCACCGACTTTCGCGACGCCATCGACGCCCTGTCCACCGCCCGCCTCGCGGTGATTCCCCGGGCGCGCTGCTCTGGCTTCCCGGTCAAGCTGCTGAACCAGCTCGGGATGGGAGTGCCCACGGTCATGCTGCACAGTGCAGCCGTCGACCTTCCCGGCGTCGTACCCACCGAGCCCACAGCGCTCCGACAGACCATCGAGGCCCTCCTGGCCGACCCCGATCGGTTGCAGAGGCTCGGAGAAGCCGCCCGAAACGAGGTGCTCGAGAGCTGGACCTGGGACGCGCGAATGCAGCGCCTGGAGGGGCTCTACCAGTCGCTCATTGCTCCGGGATGAACAGCTCCACTCCGGCGCTCTCCAGGATGGGCGCGAACAGCGCCTCGCCCTCGGACGGTGGCACGCCTTGCCAGGTGAACTTCAGGACCTGCCCCTGACGGAACTGCCCCACCTTCGCCGCGATCTGCTCGGCCCCGACATAGTCACGGTAGTTGAGGAACATCACCGGCTGGCCATCTACCCGCTTGCCCTTGAGCACCACGAAGTCCGAGTCCGAAGCCTTGGATGAGCGCAGCACCATATCGGCCCGCTTGTCGCTGAGCTGGGGGCCGATGAGGTGGCGCTGCTCGATGGTGATCAGCCAGCTTCGAGCGGCCGCTATCACCCCCACCAGGGCCTCCTCCTGGTGCCCCTCAGCGCGCGGCACCATGGCGATGAGCCGGGGCAGGAGCTCCGGAGGGGCGTGCTCGATGAGGTAGTCCGAGCTCTTGAAGGCGACGAATCGCTCTGGACTCATCAGCCCCTCGAGGGCACGCGGGACGAGGATCGAAGGGTCGGGGAGCAGCTCCCCCACCTGGTTCAGCAGCTCGTAGTGCTCTCGATCGAGGCGCCCGAGGATGGCCTCGCCAACAGGGGGGTCGTGCTGAAGAAAGTAGGCCGCGTAGCCCGAGAGGACCGCGGTGGACAGCTCCTCCGGCTCGGCATTCCATGCGGTCTTCACCGCATCGAGGGAGTCGGCGGAGACATACTGGCCGAGCAGGCGCGCCTGCTGATCCCGATCGGGAGCCGTAGACAGGCCTGCGACGATAGCGAGCTGCGTTGGCTCCGAGACCGAAGGGAGGCTGCGCAACGCCACATCGACATCGCGCACCGGCCGCTTGGGATCGGCAACGAGGGCTTCCACGATAGGCTGCGCAGCCGAGAGGTCCAGCTGAACCAGGCGCCGCAGCGCCGCCGATCGCAGCTCCACCTCTCCGTCTCGACCCGCGAGGGTGACCAGCGCTGGCACCACCTCCGGTCCAAGCACCCGATCCCAGTGCCGCTCGAGCAGGTCCAGCGCCACCGGCCCTGGAAGCAGCCCGAGATCGGACTGGACCCGTGGCCACAGGCCCTCTGCGCCCTCGAGAGACTCTCGCATGGCCATGAAGACCAGGGTACCGAGGGTCGAGCCGCGCGCCGCCGGCACCTTCGTATCGACCCCGCCGAGCAGCCGGGTGAAGGTGCGCTGCCGCGAGGCCAGGCGGGTCTGAACCCGCTCTGCGGCTCCCGCGCGCCATTCCTCGAGCTTGCCCACCCGCTGACCGTCCGGAGCGGGGGGGTTGGGGTGGGCGTATTCGGCGTCGTAGTCGAGGGCTTCGAGGGCTTGCACATGGCCCACGCTCACCCCTACATCCTTGGCATCCAGGGCTGCATCCAGCGCCTTCCGCGTGGCCTTGGCATCCGGCTGCATGGCCAGAACAACCGCCCAACCCACGGCCTCTCGGCCCCCCGAAGCCAGCCGCTCGAGGGCGAGCTCCCGGGCTTCCACCGTGCCGGTCCACGCCAGTTCCCGGATTCGTTCGGCCTGGGCGGCCCCCGCGGTGCTGTCGATCGCGGCGACGAGATCCGCCACTCCAGCCGCGCCCGGGTCCCGTCGGTTCACCTCGACCGCCACCGCATTGGACCGCACCCGCTTTCCGCCTCGGAGGGACTCGAGCTGGACCGCATAGCGCCCCGGACGATCGAATCGGACCCAGTCGTTGAGCTGCACGGTCCACTCGAGGGGCTGATCGGGAGCGACCTCGGTCGGAGTCGGCAGCATGCTCTGGGGCGCGCTGTCCTGCCACCAAGGGCTCGGATCCGCCCAGCCCGCCTCGGGACGCACGCGCCAGATATCCAGATCCCCCCGCCCCGATAGGGAGTTTTTCATCGTATCGAAGTGCTGAATCGATCGGTCTGCGGGTGCCGAGATCACCGCCCGAAGCTCGATCGGCTCCCCCACGCGAGCGGGCTCCGGAGAGAAGAGCTCGATCCGCAGATCCCCCTCGCTCGCGGGACGGAAATCCGGGTGAGCGAGGGGATCGGGCTGGCAGCCCAGGATCGATAGCAACGGGATCAGCACAGGTTCACCTCGCGCGGACGTTGACATGACCGAGCCAGCCTTGTCCAACCCCAGCACACCTCCTCGACACATCGCCTTGAGAATCGTTTGACGCATAGAAGGGTGCGACCCGCCCATCGCTGCCCTACGTTCTCCGGGGGGTTGTCATGTCGAAGTACCTGTCCATCGCGATCACACTCGGCCTCGCCGCCTGCGGGCGCGGTGCCGATCTCTCCGAGCTGGCCAGCCCCGACGACCCCCTGGTGAGCGACGCGGTCATCTCCCGCCTCAGCTTCAACCAGGGCGCCTCCCACACCCTGCGCGACCTGCGCTATGGCAAGCCCTTTGGCCAGCCGCCCGTGATCGAGGGGCGCACCGGCGTGCTCCGGGTGCAGATCGACGTCGACGAAGACGCCTGGGTCGAGCGCGAAGTCGTCGCCGTCCTCGACATCCAGGGCGTGATGGGCTCCGACCGCTACGCCCACAGCATGCTCGTCTCCGGAGACAGCTTCCAGGGCGACCCACAGAGCACCTTCGACTTCGAGATCCCCTCCGATCTGGTCCACGAGGGCAGCTTCTTCACCGTGAGCCTCCACGAGGTCGACCCCCTCGACGAGGGCGACCCCGACAACGAAGATGCCCGCTTCGACCTCCGCGACGACCCCTGGGAGGTTCGCACCACCGGCTCGCTCACCATCCGCATCATCCCCATCCGCTACACCGCCGGCGGGAACAACCTCCTTCCCGACGTGTCCGCCGAGCAGATCGCGCAGATCACCAACAAGATCCGGGGCACCTACCCCGCCTCCACGCTCACGGTCGAGGTCGCCGACCCCCTGGACTGGGGCTCCACGATCGAACCCTCGGGAGGGGGCTGGGAGGCCCTGCTCACCCGCATCTCCGACATGCGAGTGGAAGAGTCCGTCCCGGAGAGTACCTACTTCTACGGCATGTTCAATGCCGCCCCCACCGAGGAAGAGTGGTGCTCGCTGGGGGGCTGCATCCTCGGGCTCTCCAATCTCGGTACCCTCCAGGACGTCGGCACCCGGTCCTCCCTCGGCGTCGGCTACACCGCCACCGCTGCCGACACCCTCATCCACGAGGTCGGCCACGCCCATGGACGGCAACATGCCCCATGCGGGCAGGGTGTTTCCGGCATCGACCCTCAATACCCCCACGCCAACGCCCGCCTCGGGACCTGGGGCTGGGATATCACCAGCGGCGACCTGTTCGACCCCAACGATTACGCCGACATGATGAGCTACTGCTCTCCAGTATGGGTCAGCGACTACACCTGGTTCCACCTCTCCGAGCGCATCGCCGCACTCAACCAGCCCGAGATCCTGGCCTCCGCCCTGATCGAACCCATCCCCTGGCAGAGCTTCGCCGTCGAGCCCGATGGCACCGTCAACGCCGTCGGAGCCCCCCGCGAGCGCACCCGCGCTCCCGTCGGAGTGCCTCGGATGGTCCGCGTCGAGGATGCCTTGGGCACCCATCGCGTCGAGGCCCAGTGGTTCGAGGCCAGCCACATCGAGGGCGGCATGCTGCTCATCCAGACCGATCTCCCCTCCAAGGTCTACCTGGACTGAATTGTCAATCGAAGTCCAAGGGCTGACCAAGCACTTCGAGGCCCCGGGCCGCGGGCGCTTTCTCGCAGTGGATGCCATCGAGTTCTCCATCGCCGATGGAGAGGTGTATGGGTTGCTCGGTCCCAATGGTGCGGGCAAGACGACCACACTGCGGATGCTGGCCACCCTGCTCCGCCCCGACGAAGGGGATGCACAGATCGCCGGGGTCTCCCTCACCCGAGACCCCCTCGGTGTCCGACGCCAGCTCGCCTATGTGCCCGCCGAGGCCGGGGTCCCAGACCGGCTCTCGGGCCGAGAGGTCGTTCGACTCTTCGCCCGTATCCAAGGGGTCCCCAAGCCCATCGAGACCGCCGAACGGCTGCTCGAGACGATGGGCGCGCTCCCCTTCGCGGACCGACCCTGCGGCGAGCTCTCGACGGGAATGAAGCGGAGGATCGTGCTGGCCCGCGCCCTGGTCCACGAGCCCAGCGTGCTGCTGCTCGATGAGCCTACCGACGGGCTGGATGTCCCCGGGAGACGCGAGGTCCTGGCTCTTATTCGCGAACAGGCCGAGGCGGGACGGGCGGTGATCCTCTCCTCCCACATCATGGCCGAGGTCGAGCGCGTGATCGACCGCATCGGAGTCGTCTCCCACGGCAAGATGATGGCCGAAGGCACCCTGGCCGAGGTCCTGGCGACCGCGGGGGCGAGCAGCCTCGACGACGCCTTCCTGGCTCTGACCTCGGGATGAAAGACGACCTCCGCGCCCTGGCCTGGATCACTGCGGACCTGATGCGGCGGCTGCTCCGCGAGCCCCAGGTGAGCCGTTCCCTGCTCTGGCCCATCGCTCTGGGCCCGCTGACCCTGATGTTCACCGTGCTCGGCTTCGTCTGGATCGAAGGGGACTGGCCGGTCGCCATCGACGCCGGAGTCGACTCCGCCCTCGAGGCCGCCCTGGAGGACCGGGGATTCACGGTGGCCCGGGTCGAGGACGCCAGAGAGGCCGTGTCCAGCGGAAATTTTCGGACTGGAACCGATGGGGAGACCGTGTACGCCGGCGCGATCCGCGGCCGGGTACTTCAGGTCGAGCGGGTGCTGCGGGAGCGCGCCGGAGCCCCGTGGATGATCGCCCAGCCCGCGCCCCCCCGGGCCGACGAGAGCCAGGGAGCTCGGGTCATGGGCGTGATGGGCATGCTGTTCACGCTCTTCGGGGTGGTCTTCGGCGCTGGGATGGTGGCTCGGGACCGCGATGACGGGACGCTCGAGGCCCAGCTCGCCTTGGCGGTCCGGCGCTGGGTCCATGGCACGGCACGCTGGGTCGCGGGCAGCGCGCTGCTCATGGCCCACTATGCGCTAGCGATGGGGGTCATCCACGCGATCCTGGGCATCGATACCCTGCTTCCGGTCGCTCTGAACGGGCTCGCGGCCTGCTCGGCGTCGGTCGCGGTGGGGCTGTTCGTCATCGGGCGGGCCGGGCTCAAGGCCGGCTTCTCCGGGCCCCTGGCGAGTGGAATCTCCATCGCCACCGGGCTGGCCGCGCTGGGGGTAGCGCTGCCCCCGGTCGGCACCCAGCTCCCCATCGCCTCCCTGATGGCAGGGGGGTCTGGGTTCGCGCCCATGGTCGGGGCCCTGGGCTTTGGAGCCGCAGCCATCGTGCTCTTCACCGTTCGCTCGGCGCGCGCATGACCCCGCGAGTCCGCGTCATCCTCGCCATCGCCCAGCGCGATCTGCGCTCAGAGCTCTCCGGTCGCCAGGGGATTGGGCTGCCGCTCATCGCACTCGCGCTGCTCCTCCCCGCCTCACTCGTCCGGGTTCCTGGTGCCGACTCCGCAGGGCTCGGGGTCCAGGGCGCGGTCCCAGCGGCAGTGCTCCAGATCCCCGATGTGCGACCGGGCCACCGCGGCACGGGATTTCTCGAGGTAGAGGGCGTGATCCAGGTCTACGACTACTCCATCCCGGAGCCCATCCGAGCCGCCCTGGATGGCGAACATCCGGTCGTGAAGGTCGAGGCCGTGCGCCCGCCGATGCGGGTCCCGCGACGGTCGCTCTTCTTCGCGCTCATCTCAGCCTCCACGCTCACCGGGGCGGTCTCGGCGAGCATCGGGGGCGAGAGGTCCCGAAACACCCTCCAGGCGCTACTCTCTGCCGCGGTCTCCCGCGCGGAGATCGTGCTCGGTAAGTGGGTAGCCTGGACCGGCTTCGGCTCGCTCGGCGGGCTGCTCGCCACGGTGGTCGCGGTCGTCGCGGGTCGCCAGGAGCTCGGCCCGTGGGTCCTGGCCGTGCCGGCCGTGCCCGCGCTCACCGTGGCCCTGGGCCTGTGGCTGGTGCGCCGGACCGAGGATGTCATCGCCGGCACGAGCGTGAGCCTGCGGGTGCTCCCAGCGGTGCTGGGGGTCAGCGGACTGCTCGCCTGGGTGCTCTCCGAGATGCATTGGTTGCTCGGAGCCGCGGTCCCCCTCGGCGGAGCCCTGCTCGCGGCGGGGGATCTGTGGGATGGCGCGTGGCTCCCGACCGCGGTGGCCATCCTCAGCGCCATCGCGACCACCGCGGTGCTGCTGGCCGGGACGGCTCGAGACCTCGACCAACACGCGCCTTTCCGCCCATCGAGCGATATCCGGCCCGTCCGAGCGGTGACGGACGGCGCCCTGGCCCTGGGGGCGTGGTGGTGTGTGGTGCCCGGTCCCACCCTCTGGGGCTGGGCTGGGAACCCGGCCATGACCGAAGTGTTGCACGTGGAGCGGGGCTTGCTCGCCGGTTCTGCGCTCTTCGTCACCCTCGCGGGCATGGGCATCATCCGCACCACACACCCCTCTGAGAGACCTGATTTCATGGGCTTTTCGCCAGGCACAGCGCTGCTGACGGGGCTGGCTGCGGGCGCTGGACTGGCCCTCGCCCCGGGGCTCCCCATCGCCCACCCCTGGGTAGCGATGGCGGCCGGTCGACTCCACACGGGCCTGGTCCCTCCAGCCGCCGTGGCGCTCCCGGTGATCCTCGCTCAGGAGCTGTGGTTTCGGGGCTGGATGCAGCGCCGGGCTGGGTGGCTGCCCGCGGCCTTCGCCTTCGCCCTGGTGATGGCGCCCTTCGACCCGGTCGCTGGTGTCATCCTGGGCCTGTCGACGGGCTGGGCCGGTCGACGGGGCCTGGCTACAGCGGTGGTGGCACGGGCGGTGGCGTGGGGGGTCGCGACGGCCGCTGCGCTTAGCCTGTGAACAGACCGTAGGGGTTGTGTACGATCTGCGGAAGCCCTCGGGTATCGGGGACCAAAGCGCCCTGATCGCCCAGGGCCAGCCTCTCGAGGAGCCCCACCGCGCGGTCCGCAGACGTACGCTCGGGGAGCACGGCATCCGCCCGGCCGAGCGTGTGCATGCCCAGGGTCATGGGCTGCTCGCCGAGCACGAAGCGGACCACGACCTGAAAGAGCGCGGCACGCAGGGCGGAGTCGTCCTCCCCCGCGGCTTCGACCTGTGCCATGAGGGCCTGGAACGCATCGGCGCCGTGGACCAGGCCGCTGTTGCCACACTGAACCGCCAGCGCCCCCGCATCGACGATGGCATTGGTCGCCCGAAGCGCCGTGCGCAGGCTGCGGAGCGGCCGGGCCTCGTCGAGCTCTGCGGAGATCTGGGCGATCGCGCGGTGCTCGCGAATCGCGTCGATCAGGGCGTCCTCCATCGGGGGCCGAGAGGGGTCGGTGCTGTCCGCGAACACCCGGGTTACCTCGGGAATCGCCGCGGCGATGGCGAGGGAGGCCACCTCGCCGGTGTCGACATTCCCGAAGCCTTGCTCGGTGGCGCGCCAGGGACTCTCTACGACCTCGAGCAGACGCAACAGGATCCAAGCGCTGGTCCAGTCGCCGGGCAAAGTGAACACGAGCTTCAAGAGGCCTCTCCAATGAGCGACACGAGGTGGCTACGCGCGAATCGCAGGTAGATATTGGCCGGCTGTTCGTCGACCGCCGCGAGAGCCAGCTCGACCCCACGACGCAGATCTTTGGCCGCCACCAGATCCCCCGCCCCCTCGGCAGCCTCGGCCCGCGCGAGGTCGATGCTGTGGTGGAATAGCAACATGGCATCGCGCAGTCGCGGGTCGACATCGGGGAGCTGGATCTGCGCCAGATCGACGAGGATGCCCGCATCGTCGAGGTTCCCGAGCTCCGCCTCGACCGCCCCGAGGCAGCTGTGGAAGAGGGCGCCGTAGCGCCGGTCCCCCCCGCTCTCCAGGTCGCGCAGCGCGGCCCGATACCCCTCGCGGGCTTCGTCCAGCCGCCCCGCGAGATGGTGCAGCAGCCCCATGAAACCCTTCGCCGCGCCCTGTCCGGCCCGGTCGCCCCCCGCCCGGCAAGCGGAGACGGCCCGAATGAAGTTCTTGTGGGCCTCGGCGCGCTCGCCCCGCTCGAGCTGCACCAGACCGATCTGAGTGAGCACGATGCCCCGGCGGGGGCTATCCCCCCAGCGCTTGGCCACGGTCTCGGCGCGACGCAGGAGCTCTTCGGCAGCGTCCAGCTCGCCCATGCTGTGGAGCAATAGGCCGAGCTGGAGGCAGACCAGCGTAGCCTCGTCCCAGCGCCCGATGGTTCGCCAGAGCTCGAGCGCGAGGGTGTAGCTCTTGCGCGCCTCGTCCCTTTGGCCCGCCCGGCGCTGGAGGATGGCCCGATTCTCCGCGACGGTAGCGACCAGCCAGCTGGCCCGACCCCGGGCTTGCTCTTCGGCGGTGTCGAGCAGCTCGCGCGCAGCGGACTCATCACCCAGCATCACCAGGGACTTTGCGAGGTGCACGCGGGTCTCCGCTTGCTGGGCGACCAACCCAGCCCCTTCAAAATTCTCGAGCGCGGCTCGGAGTTCCGTCGCGGCGAACTCGTGGAGCCCCTGTCCGGCGCGGACTCGCCCCGCATGGAAGCGAGCCTGGGCGACCTCTTCGGGCTTCTCCCATCGCTCGGCCAGGCTGCGAGCCCGCCGGAGGTCCTCCAGTGCCGCATCGACCTGACCGAGTCTCTCGAGGGCCACCCCGCGCGTTCGGAACAGGCGGACCGCGACGATTGGATCGGCGTCGAGACACATGCCGACGGCCTGCAGAGCCCCCTCGAGTGGATCGAGGAGCGGGCTCACCGCATCCTCCCACATGGCCAAGGAGAGCGCCCCTTCGAGCAGCGAGGCCACGACAGCGATCTCGGCTGCAGAGAGCCGTGGCCTCTCCTCGAGGCCGCTGACTACCGCGCGCAGGTTCTCGCGCTCCAGGGACATCCGCGCCAGGACCGCCTCGGCCCGGTCGGTCCACAGCGCAGCCCGCCAGCCATCACAGGACTCGGCCAGCCACTCGGCCAGTCGCATCTCCACATCGTCGTCCACCGGGGCGCGCTCACCCAGGGCATCGCGCAGCTTGGGGTGGAGATGAAGAAACTGGGCGCCAGGCGCGGCACGGGGCTCGATGACCTGGACGATCCCCGTGTTCTCCAGAGAGGCCAGTGTCTCGGCCGTGCACCCCGAGACCGAACGCGCGGCATCGCGACTGAAGGCAGAACGGAACACCGAGAGCCGCTGCAGACACTCCAGCTCTTCTGGCGACCGCAGCGAGAGAACCAGGTTGATGACCCGTAGCGCCGGGCCGCACGCCGAAGCGAGTCGATCGAAGAGCGCCAGCGGCGAGAGGTCCGAGACACAGGCCGCGGCGAGCTCGAGCGCGAGGGGGTTGCCATCGAGGGTCTTCGCGATGGCCAGCGACTCCGAGCCCCCACGGGACTCAAAGGTCGCGTCCACGCGCAGTGCCGCCGCGTCGAATAGCTGCGCGCCCGCTGCGACATCGTTCATGGGCCCGACGAGATAGGCCACCTCTGCCGGCACCCCGAGCCGGCCTATGCCGCCGAGTGTCCACCGACTGCCCGGGCAGAGCCGCACCACATCTCGGATGATCTCCGCAGAGAAGTCCGCGCTGGCGTGGTCGATGACCAGAACCATGCCGGGACTCGCCATCACCGCCGCTGCGATGCGGTGCACCACCTGGGACTTGCCGCGGGACTCCCGGACCGGGACCCCGATCGCCCGGGCGAGCTCGGTGAGGACATCCCATGCATCACAGGCCGTCTCGAGGTCCACCGCCACAACCCGAATTCCCCGGGCCGCCTGGTCGCAGGTGAACCGCCGCAACAGCCGGGAGGTGCCCGACCCAGGCTCTCCGCTGACGCAGACCACCCGAATACCCAGCGATGAGAGCTCGTCGAGGGCCGCGAGGTCCCCTTCCCGCCCGATCAGTGGCATCCGGGGGTTGGGCCAGGGCGGCGGAGAGGGCGGTGCGAATTCCCGCCCCAGCAGTGGCAGGCCGTAGATGCGCCGACACCCCCGCAGACCGGCATGAGAGAAGCTGCCCAAGTCGACGACCTCACCGTCCCAGGCCCCGGCCGCCCACGCCGAGAACACCACTCCACCCGGCGCGGCCAGCGAGATCAGCCGCGAGAGCACATGCAGCCCTTCCTCATCCGGGTGCTGCAGATCGACCGCGAATGCGGGCCGTAGTCCGCGAAACGCCAGGACGCCGTCCACCTCGAGGGGGGCACAGTCCGCCCGCTCGAGCAGAGCCTCCGACCAATCCAGCTCCAGGGCCCGGGTGTGCACATCGCGACAGAACCGGACCGCTTCATCCAGCGAGTCGAACCCATACACTTCGCCCGCGAGCTCGGCGTCGAGGATGCAGCCGCCGACCTTGGCCAGCGCGTCTTCCACCAAAAGATCGAGGGTCGATAGCGCTTGTTGGTACACGGAGCGATCCGCGGAAGCGACGAAAGTACTCGCCGGCAACACCCTGAGGACCAGCGCCTGGCGGTCTGAACTCACGACCCGAGTGTATCAGCCTCGGCAGAGCCTGCGGCGCTATTCGACCAACTGGAAGAGAAACGACTGCGCAGGACGAACCATCGCGATGATCTTGCCATTGCCCGACACCGAGAGGTCCTCTGCGGCGGAGGGGGTCTCCGCATAGCGGACCTGTTCGCCCGTGAGCCCGTCGTAGAACACGACCGCGCCGCCGCCATCGTCGAACTCCAGGACGACCGCCGCTGCTCCCGATGCCCCCCCGTCGTCGAGGGCGGTGACCGGGGCCGGAGTGTCTACCGACCATCGGAGCGATCCGTCACGCTCCAGCGCGTGCACGGCGTATTCACCGGTCTGGGCGATGTAGAAGGCGTCCGTGAGGGGATCGAAGGCTACGAGATCGCCGCTCACCGCCGTGGGCTGCACGCTGCTTCCGTCGGTGACGACACTGGAGCCCGGCGCTGCGACCACCGCCACACCGGAGTCGGGGTCGACCTCGAAGTCGCCGCATGCATCCAGGCTGAGGTCCGCCGTCACGTCCCCGTTCATGCGCAGCCAGGACATGCGGCAGTCTGCGGTGAGCGCAACCGCCCCATCGAAGAGCAGCCGCGCCTCGATCACACCCTCGACCTCGATTGGCTGGTAGGTGTAGATTCCCCCCGTCTTGTCGAGGACGTGGATCGTGCCGGGGATGACCGCTGCGAGGGTGACCTCGCCGAGCTCTGTCTCTTCTCCGTCCTGGATCTCTTCACCCGAGCCGGGAAGATCGTAGTCGCCGGTGACCATGCCGCTCTTGGTGTCGAAGGGACAGTTCGTGCCGAACATTCCCGCGTGCCCGCCCTCGCCGCTCTGGTGCAGGATGAGCCCGTTGGTGCGCTTGTTGAAAGTGGAGCGGTACTCGAAGTCCGAGGCGTCCTGGGGAGCTGTGCAGGCCGCGAGACCTACGATGAGAAGAGCGGGAATGGGAAGGACGAATGCGCGCATATGAACTCCTGCACAACCAGTGTAGCTGTTGGACACGCCCACTCGTAGTCGCCGAAAGAAAAAATCCCGAAGCGACGGAGATCAGTCCGCGTGGAGCTCTGCCCACCAGGCGTCGAAGGCGGAGGTCTGCACGACGGCGATCAGCCGCTGTGCGACGAGCTCGGTCGTGGTCTGGGCCCACACGTCGCGCAGGCCGACCTCGTCCAGCCAGGCGCCGAGGGTTCCATCCCCCGCCTCATCGAGGATCTGGGCGATCCGCGCCTCGGTGCGCTCACTGAAGTCCTCCTCGGAGATGGCCGCGCGGATGCCCGCCAGGATCACGTCGACGAGCTCCATGGGCCGACTCTTGTCCAGCTCGTCGACCAGATCCCCGATCGGCGTGTCGAGCACGACATCCAACACACCGATACGCAGATCCGCGAAGGAGCCCTGATGCTCTGGAGAGGCGATGTAGCTGGCGATTCCGCGTACCGCATCCCGAGTGGCGCCCTCGACGAACTCCCGCACCAGCTCGTCCAGACCCGCCTCGACCTCGTCCTTGACCACCCCGACCACATTCTCGGCCAGGCCCTGAAGGTTGCCCGCGACGCCGCCGAACAGGCCCTTGCTCCGACGGGCTGCGCGGCCTCCGAACCCTCGAAGAAAGCCCGAATCCAGACCCTTCATCTTCTTGCGAAACCGGGTGAGCATGGTCGTCAACACATCCGCGACCAGCGCCCGCATCGCCGGCTGGTCGAGGACCCTGAAGGTCATGTCTTCGTCAGGCGACCACTGATGGGAGAGCATCTCGCGCATGGGGCCATCGACCTCGGGCGGCCAGACCTCACGAAGGGTCCGTGACTCGTCTGAGAGGCGCTCCCGCCCCGCTTCTACCCGCCTCTCCACGAAGCCCCGCGCGAGATCGCCCCGGGTGAGGGCCTCGAGCGCGGTCACCAGCTGCGATGCGATCCATCGCGGATGGGCGATGGACTTGAGTGGGGTGGCCGTTGCCTGGTCCACTACCAAGGCCGCAAGGGCAGTCAATGCCCGGCCCTCGGGGTCCTTCAACCGCTTCAGCGCCTTATCCATGGAGTTCCCCGTCTTCGACTGAGTCACGTTCGTCGGGTACAGTATTACGATCGCGGTGTCTTCGGTGCTGGACGCAAAGTCCAGGTCGGGGGTTATACGGACTCCGCGGAGAGGAATCGGTATGGAACGCACGACCAGAATCGCCGGAATCAGCCTGCTGGCCGCCCTCGCTCTCGGCGTCGGCGATATGGCCATGGCCGCCAATGTCGTGCTCACCCCGATGGTGCCGAACGGGGCAGACGAGAAGAAGGTGATGAACATCTTCCAGCTCATGAGCTCCGAGCTCGAGTTCATGCCCATGGTCGACAGCGTCCAGGAGGCATCGCCCCGGCCCGCCTCCCTCACCACGGACTGCGTCTCCAACCCCGGGTGCCTCGGCTCAATCGCCAGTGCCCACGGCGGCGATTCCGTGTTCACCGGCGTGCTCACCGACCAGGGGGCGTCTCTGGTCATGGACCTCGTGTACTTCGAGGGGGGCCAGATCAAACGTCGGAAGGCGTTCAACGTCTCCTCCAACGCGACCCAGATCGCCAACGCCATGACCGATATCATCAACGAGATGATGACCGGGGTCGCTGCAGATGCCCAAGCCGCCGCGGCGCCCAGCTCGGACGACTTCAGCTCAGCCCTCGATGACGAGGACGACTTCTTCACCAACACCCCGGCCCCTGCCCCCAGCGGTGGCGGCTTCGATGGCCTGGTGGATGCGGGGCCTTCCGCGGCCGAGCTCGCTTATCAGCAGCAGCAGGAGCAAGCCCGTCGCGCCGCAGACGAGCAGGCCCGACAGGCCGCAGCAGACCAGGCCCGTCGTCAGGCCGAAGAGCAGGCCCGCCGCAGAGCCGAAGAAGAAGCCCGCCGCAGAGCCGAAGAAGAAGCCCGTCAGAGAGCAGAGGCCGAGGCCCGCCACAGAGCCGAAGAAGAAGCCCAGCGCCGCGCAGCCGAGGAGGCCCGCCGCCAGGCCGAAGAGCAAGCGCGCCGTCAGGAGCAGGCACGTCAGCTCGCTGCCCAGCAGGAGCAGGCACGTCAGCTCGCCGCACAGGAGGAAATCGAGCGCAAGCGCCGGGAGAACCAGCGCCGCGAGCAGGAAGAAGCCGCTCGTCGGGCCGCTGCCAATAGCGCCATCAGCTCGGCTCCTGCACCGAATATGGCCGACATCAACTTCGGGCCGGCAGCAGACCAGATCAGCTCCGAGGACATCAACTCGGTCATCTCATTCGGCGCCCCCACCCAGCCGGCCCCCGCCACCAGCTACAACCCCGCCAGCTACGCGCCGCCTACGCAGCCGGCCTACACACCGCCACCTCAGCCCACCTATACCCCCCCCGCACCGCAGCCCTCCTACGGGTCCAATCCGGGCTATGGCAATGCCGGCTACGGGGCCGCCCCCGCCGACCTCGCTCTCGAAGAGCAAGAGCTCGCCGCGATGGGAGAAGACGGCATCATCGACCTCGACGACGACGGCAAGAAGCGCAACCGCAACAAGGGCAGCGGTCGTGCGGGCAGCACCACCACCCTGGATCGCGCCACGCCCAAGACCCTGCAGCTCACGGTGCGCGGCGGCTACAGCCGGTACTTCTCGTTCAACTTCGTCACCGCTGGGCTCGAGGTCGGGGTTCCCCTGGGCAAGGGCCTCATGGCGGTCGCCGGTCTGGAGTCCTACTCCGTCCAGCGCGAGCTCCCTCCGGGCGCCCAGGTTCCTGGCGAGCCCATCTTCCAGTGGAACACGATCTACCCCATGAATATGGGGCTCACGTACAAGTTCAACACCGGCACGCTGTTCGTTCCCTACGTGGGTGCCGACATGATCTTCGTCCAGTACTTCAAGGACGAGGTCGGCGCCGATTGGGCGGGTGGCGCCCGAGCGCGCGGGGGAGTCGACATCATGGTAGTCGAGAACTTCGGCCTCAACGCCAACATCGCGGTCGGTGGATGGACCGGCAAGAACTGGACCCTGATCGAACCCACGCTAGGCAATAGCGGACTGCTGCCCCAGATCAACGCGGGCACCGTAGTCGCATTCTAGGGCGCCGATTCGGCGCCCCTATATTCTGCTCCGGGTCGAACAAGGAAAGGCCGGAAGACAGGCCAGATGTTGGTGAGGCGGGACTGGCAACTGTCCGGCTACCAGCCCAGGGCATCCGCTATGCGCAAGGCCCGGTCCACGGCGACGCCGAGCGCCTCGGGCTCCAGGGGGAGGTCTCGGAGATGGAGCCGCTTGTCGTCGATCTGCACATGACCGCTCTGCAGCGCGCCCAGCAATGCCTGTCGGGCCTCGGGGCCGAGCAGATTGCGGATCCGCCGAGGGTCCCAGCCCTTGATCACGAAGGCCCGATCAAAATCCGGGTCATCGAACTGGATGTCCTGACCGACGCTCCAGTATCCATCGGGCCGGAGCTGCGGACGGACCCGGAGCCCCACCTCGCGATGTTCCCGGAAGTACAAACGCAGATCGGCCTGATAGCCCTGCTCGGCCCGCCAGGTCGTGAGCACCACCCGGCGCGACCCGAGCTCGCCCACCATGGCCGGAAGCCACTCCTCCAGCTCCAGACCGAGGGACTCGGAGAGCTCCCCCCAGGCCGCAACAGCATCGACCAGACGGAGCGGCACCGGCACCTCACGGCGGGCCATCTCGAGGGCCGCCGCGAGCCTGAGCATGCCATCTACCAAGTCCTGGAGAGTGCGCTCGGAGGATAGCGCACGCTTGAGATGCACACGGACGCTGTAGTCGGTGATGACCACGTCAGGCCAGCGGGCCATGAGGGCGCGCAGCGCCCCCTTCACTTCCCGGTTCCCCATCAGGGCGCGGACGCGCTGAGGATCGTCTCCGTGGACCTCTACCAGTCGGTCCAAAGCTTCATCACCCAGCTCGACTCCGGTCCCCTTGCCCCTGCGGAAGAGCCGCTCGGACAGGGCTCGGTAGCGCACCTGAAGTCCAAGTGACAGGGGGCGCTCCATATCCACTACGCCCCAGATCGACAGCTGCCGGTCGGGACCGTGGCCCACGAGCACCTCGCCTACCCATAGGCGTCGATCCCCGAGGTGACCCTTTACACTCACTCCACGGGTATCGATGTTCAGACCGAGGTTCCGCGCGACCTGCCGATAGGCGACGGCCACATCCAGCTGTCGCTTGCCGCGACTGAACACCAGATAGAAGACTGAGACCGGTAGGGTGATACCGAGCAGGAGGGCGAGAAACTCAAACACGGGCGCATCATGGCACGGGTGGAACGCCCCGGCACAGTCGACTCCGACGCGTTACGAGGCGGGGGTTATGCTCCGAGTGTGATCTATGCAGCGCGTTGCTCTGTTTTTCGATGGCAAGAACCACATGAAGGACCTCCGGCGAGCAGCGGAGGACCGGTGGCTCGATCACGGAAACCTCGCCGACTGGGTGGTCAAACTCGTCGACGGCGACTCCATGCAGGCCGCCTACTACTACACCGGCGTGCCCAACCCCCACGATGACAACCGCGATCGGCACGCCCTGTCGGACCTCCTCGAGGAGCTCGAGCAGCGGCCCGGTTTCTTTGTTCGGCGGTTCAACCGACGCGCGACCACCCGCGAGTGCCCGCACTGCAAGGGCGTCATCGCCTACACCGAAGAGAAGATGGTCGACACCTCCTTGGTGACCGATATGATCATGCTCGCCGTGCGCGATGCCTTCGATATCGCCGTGGTGTTCAGCGGCGATCTGGACATCGCCCCAGGGCTCGAGGCCCTACACGGCCTCGGCAAGAAGGCCTGGATCGCGACTTTTGGTGACTTCGGGCTCTCGCGCTCCCTCACCCGATCGGCATGGAGCCATATCAACCTGCTCGACCACCTCGACGAGTTCTCCTACCCCGACCTGGGCAAGACGGTCATCGAGCCCAACAAGGTCAGCACACCCGAGGCAACCGACCCCGAGGTCCTGCGAGAGCTCCGACGCGCCGAGGCCCACTTCAGCGCAGGCGGGGGCTTCGTCGGCGCTCACTACTTCATCCACCGCTGGAAAGGGCACTCCATTCCAGATGCCCCCGAAGAGAGGCGCCAAGCCCTGCAGCGCATGATGCAGAACGGCTCGGTCGAGGCCTACAGCGTCGACGGCAAGACCGCCCTACGCGCTGCAGACGAGGCCACCGAGGTCGCCTCCCCGGTCACGCGCGCGCAGCTGGGCCCGGACGACGACGAGAAGACCATCGAGATGCGCGTCCCCGAGACGGTCCGTCGTATTGCACGACGGCGACGCGCTACGCCCAGCGCCTCCTCCGAAGAGTAGCGCCGGGCGCGCGGGTTCAGCTCTGGGCCAGGGCGGCTTCGGTCGCCTTCACCAGCAGATCTTGGAGCCTTCGTCCCATCGCAGACGGGTCCTTCACCGTGCCCTCGAGCAGCATCGCATCGTCGAGGAGCAGGGTAGTGATCTGCCCAGCGTCGTCGGTGCGCTCGGCCTCGTGGAGCTTGGCGAGGTTTTGGATGAGCGGGTGCCGGGGATTGAGCTCGAGGATGCGCTTCGCACCGCCCACCACGTCCTGGTTGGCGGCCCGGAGGATCCGCTCCATATTGGAGGAGAGGCCCTGGTCGTCATCGACCAACACCACCGCGCTGTCGGTGAGCCGAGTCGAGGTGCGAACCCCCGACACCGCCTCTCCGAGGTAGTCCTTCATCCACGGGGTGAGCCCGGAGAGGTCCGCCTTCTCGGAGTCGTCTTCGTCCTCTTCGAGCTCCAGCTCGCCCCGGGCCACGCTCTTGACCGGGACCCCATCGAACTCGGAGAGCGAGTTCACGAACCACTCGTCGACCGTCTCGGTGAGCAGCAGTACATCGAAGCCGCGCTTCTTGAAGCCCTCGAGATGAGGGGAGGTGAGCGCCGCCTCGCGGGACTCCGCTGTGAGGAACCAGATCGCATCCTGGCCCTCGGGCATGGCCTCTTTGTACTCGGCCAGAGACATCAGCCCGGTGCCATCGTCGTGCCCGGCGGTGTTGAAGCGGAGCAGCGGCAACAGCTGCTCTCCCCACGCCGAGTGCTCGTGGTAGTAGCCTTCTTTGAGCAGGGCCCCGAACTGCCGCCACACATCTTCGTAGGTGGGATTGGGCTCTTCGCCCTCGGCTACCTCCTCGACCTCGGCCGAGGCAAACTTTCCGAGCTCCTTGAGGATGCGCTTGGTGAGCGCCTTGCGGATGCGCTGGACCACCGCGGTCTTCTGGACCATCTCCCGGGAGACGTTGAGTGAGATGTCCTCGGAGTCGACCACGCCGCGAACAAAGCGCAGCCAATCTGGGAGCAGCTCGCGGGCGTGCTCTTCGATGAGGACGCGCCGGGCGTACAGACGCGGGCCGCGAGGGGCCTCGGGGTTGAATAGATCATAGGGGCGCTCGGACGGGACGAAGAGCAGCGCGTGGTACTGGTACGGGCTGTCGACCGAGACGTGCACGCGAAGGGCGGGGTCGCGCCAGTCCATGGCGATGGTCTTGTAGAACTGGTTGGCCTCTTCGTCCGAGACCTGGCTGGGCGGGTCTGCCCACAGCGCCTTGCCCGAGTTGGCCTGCTCCTCGCCCACGTGGATGGGCCAGGCGAGGAAGTTGCTGTGCTTGCGCACGATGTGGGACAGCCGCGTGTCATCGGCGAATTCCGAGGCGTCTTCGCGGAGCTTGAGGGTGATGGACGTGCCCCGGGTCTCCCGGGTGCCCTCGCCGATGCTGAACGTCCCTTTGCCGTCCGAGGTCCAGGTGATGGACTTGGCATCGGGCAGGGCGGAGCGGGACTCCACGACCACCTCATCGGCGACCATGAAGGCCGAGTAGAAACCCAGCCCGAACTGCCCGATGAGGGTAGGCGCCGCGGAGTCTCCCTTCATCTGCTCGAGGAAGGCCTTGGTGCCCGACTTGGCGATGGTACCGAGGTTGTCGATGGCCTCTTCCTCGGTGAAGCCGATGCCGTCGTCGTCGATGGTGACCGTACCCGCCTCCGCATCGGTGGTGATGCGGATTCCCGGGATATCGTGCGCATCGATCAGATCGCTGCGCGTGAGCGAGAGAAAGCGTGCCTTGTCGAGGGCGTCCGCCGCATTGGAGACGAGCTCGCGAAGGAACACCTCTCGATCCGAGTAGACCGAGTGGATCATCAGCTCCAGCAGCTGCTGGACCTCTGCCTTGAAACCGTGCTGGACTGTCATGATGCTCTCCAGGAGTCCTGTGGAGGGAATGGGTAAGCAGAGAGCCGCCCGTGGCAACCCCAGTCACACCCGGATACCGATCCGCTATGCAAGATATAGCGCTGCTCAAGCGATTCCTGGCCTACCTCGACGCCTCGCCCACTCCCAACCACGCCGTACAGAGCACCCTCGCAGCGCTCGAACCCCATGGGTTCACCGAGATCGATCTCGGCGATCCCCCCGAGCAACTACCGGCCGGATTCCGGGGCTACGTGGTCAAGGGTGGGTCCATCGTCGTGTTCCATGTCGGCGCCAGGCCCGCCGTCGAGGCCGGGTTCCGCATGGTCTCGGCCCACACCGACAGCCCCAACCTGCGCATCAAACCACAGCCCTATGTGCGCTCCCATGGCTACGTGCGCCTCTCCGTAGAGGTCTATGGCGGCGCGATCAATGCCACCTGGGCCGATCGGGATCTCGGCATGGCGGGCCATGTCATCGTCCGCGATGGTGACGGCATCACCTCGCACCTCGTCACCATCGAAGAGGCCGTCTGCCGCATCCCCAACCTGGCCATCCACCTCAACCGCAAGGTCAACACCGAGGGACTCACCCTCAACGCCCAGACCCAGCTGCCCGCCGTGTTCAGCCTCGAAGACGACGGCGGCGACGACCCGCTGCGTGCCCTGCTCGGGTCCAAAGTCGGGGCCGCCCCCGCAGACGTGCTCACCTGGGATCTGTCGCTCTACGACCTCACTCCGGCCCGCACCATCGGGGCCCATGACGAGTTCCTGTGCAGCGCGCGCCTGGACAACCTCGCCTCCTGCCACGCTGGCCTCGAGGCGCTGATCGCCAGCCTGGAGCACGGAATCCCCGACTCCACCAGCGTGCTCGCCCTGTTCGACCACGAAGAGATCGGCAGTCGCACCGCCCGGGGCGCCAACAGCCGCATCCTCGAAGAAGTGCTGCGCCTGGTGCTGCGCAACGCCGAGCCCCAGGGCCAGGGCACCTTCTCACGCTCCCTCGCCCACTCCTGGCTGATCAGTGCAGATATGGCCCACGCGGTGCACCCCGCCCACCCCGACGTGCACGACAGCACCCACATGCCCAAGATGGGCGCGGGTCCGGTCATCAAACAGAACGCCAACAAGCGCTACGGCACAGAGGCCGACACCGCCGCCATGTTCCTGCTGCTCTGCGAGCACACCGACACCCCGGTGCAGTGGTTCGTCAACCGCTCCGACCTCTCCTGCGGAAGCACCGTCGGCCCCATCTTGGCCAGCCGCCTCGGCGTGCGCACGGTCGATGTGGGCAACCCCATGCTCTCGATGCACTCGGCCCGGGAGATGTGCGGCACCGCAGACCACCCCCGCATGGCACGGGTGATGGCCGAGTTCTTTCGGCGCTCCACCATCGCCTAGTCGGCTGGTTACTCCAGCGCCTTCAGCTCTTCGAAGCCCGGCATCGTGGACAGATCGGGCACCACGATGATCTCGATGCGCCGGTTGTTCGCACGGCCGTCCTTGGTCTTGTTGGTGTCGGCCGGCTGGAACTCGGCAAAGCTGGCCGCGCTGACCCGCTCGGGATCGAGGCCCCCATGGACCAGCACCTGGGCCACCGCGATGGCGCGGGCGCTGCCGAGGTGCCAGTTGCTCGGAAATTGAGCGGTGGAGATGGGCTGGTTGTCGGTGTGGCCCGCCACCTGGAAGTCGCGGTCGGGGATGGAAGCGAGCACGCTGGCCACCTCCTCGATCGCCGCCTTGCCATCCTTGGATAGACCCGCTCCCCCGGGTGGAAACAGGATATCCGTGGCCAGCTCGACCACCATCCGCCCGTCGATCACCTTCACGCGGAGCGTGCCTGCATCGATCATCGATTTGAAGCGGTCCACCAGATCCCGGAAGGCCTGTAGGTTGGCTTCGGCACGGGCACGCCGCTGCTCGAGCTCCCGAAGAGCCCGCTCCATCTCCTCGACATTCTTGGCCAGAACCCCGGCCTCGGTCGCCATATTCGCCAGCTCGCGGCGCTTGGCCGCCAGGTCCGCAGTGGCACTGCTTAGCTCCGCCTGGAGCGTGGCTCGCACGGCTTCGAGATCGGTCACCTCGGCCATCAAACGGCCAATCTCCTGGTCTTTGGTCGCGATATCCGCGAGGGATGCATCGTACTTGGCCTTGGGTACACAGCCCAGCAGAGCCACCATCAGCAACGTCATCGCCCCTCCCTTCAGTCTCGGATCAACATCGCCTCGAGCACGCCATCTCCCAGGTCGCGCTCGAGCCGCAGCGCCGCAGCATACTGCCCCGTGGGTAAGAGCTGCCCCTTCACGACCCCTACCTCGAGATCCTCTGGCAGTGTGGTGGGGAGCGGGGAGGCCTCATTGCTGTAGAGCTGGATCGTGTAGGACCCCGGTGGCAGGGGGGGCAGCGCAAACCCACCCGAGGGCTGGGCGCGATGCTCCAGCACCCATCCCCCCTCCATGGAGAGCCGCAGCCGATCGAGCTCCATCCCCGGAGGAGGGCGGAGCACGGGCCCCTCCGCGGTCCACGGCACCTCGACCGCGTTGGCGTCGGCTCCGATCGACACGGGAAGCGCTGCACGCCCGTCGCAAACCACCTGAACCCCTGCCTCCCCTGCGGTGATTCCGATGTACCCCCCCTCCTTCTCGGAGAGCTGGCGCCCCTGGACATAGACCTGGCAGGAGTCCGGCTCTTCGTCGCTCATCACCTCTACGCGGATATTGCGTGGAGGCGGAAGCAGCTCCAGCCGGTCCCCGTCGATCTGGAGGCTGAGCGGAAGCTCGGGTTCGGTCACCTTGGTCCGACAGCTCACCGTCGGGGTGCCCATAGGGGAGCCTGGAAGCGCCAGTGTCTCCCCTGCTTTGCAGCGCCCAGTCCGGCGCGCACTCATCCCCGGACCCAGATCCCAGTGCAGGCGCAGCGCACAGTCGAAGCCCCCGCAGGCGACATCCAGGGAGCGGGTCTTCGGGAGGGCGATCTCCACGGTCTTTCCGCGGTCCTGCTCGCGGAAGACCCGACGATACCAGGCGTCTTCGTAGGTGAAGTACACATGGGTATCGGGGGGCTTGTAGTACAGCCCGAAGCGACCTTCATCGTCGGTGCGAACCGTGGACTCCACCGTCTCTACGAGCAGCTCGACGACCGGAGCCCCATCGGACCCGGTCACCACCCCGACCATTCCCGCCTCGGAGGTGGTGTCCGGAGGGCTCCACCAAGGGCACCCCACGAGGAAGAGCAGGGTCGCGGCGGAGAAGGCGTTGGAGAGGGCTCGGCCTGGGTGCATCGGTCCTCCGGGTAGGGCGCGACCGGGGGCATTCTACACCCTCACCGATCCAGTGCCCTCACCTCTTCCGCGGCCTCTCCCCTCCCCCCGTCGTCGAGCACATCCGCCAGGCGCTCTCGCTCCTCCGACACGCAGGCATCATCCTCGCAAAGCCGGTCGACCACCTCGAGCGCATCCGCCACGCCAATCTGGGCTGCCACCCGAATCGCGTCGCGGCGGGCTTCTACAGCCAGGGCCTGGTCACGAGACCCCCTCGACGCCCGGATCAGGCTGGCCCGGGCCGCCTCCAGATCCCCTAGCGTGAACTGGCACCATCCCACGCGATAGCTCGCATAGGCCTGGAGATCGTCCGCGCCCGACAGGACCGCCGCCTCTCCATAGGCCCGCAGCGCGCTGTCCACATCTCCCGCGTCGTACTCGAGCTCACCCAGCTCCACCGCAGCGGTTCGACGCAGCCGACGAGGCGCGTGGCCGTCCACCACGGAGGCCAGGTGCGCTCTCGCCGCAGGCAGCTCCCGTCTCTCCCGGCGGATGAGTCCCGCGGCGAGGCGAGCCGCTGCAACCCCTCGCCCGCCGAGCTCGATCGAGCGTTCGTAGCGTCGCAGAGCCTCGTCGCGTAGGGCATCCGCCGCCTCGGTTTCGAGCTCGAAGGCGTCCCCCAGAGCCCAGGACTCGTCCACACGCCGGAGCTCCTCGAACCACAGCTTGTCCGATGTCGCCACCAATAGATCCGAGCTCTCTCGAAGCAACCGGCCCCGTCGATGCCCGCTGGCGGTCTGCAGCTTCTCCTCGATCACCCTGCGCCGCTCGAGGGGATCCGCGGGGAGCCGGCGCCCTACGACCTCGGAGATGTGGACCCAGCTGTACACCGGCTCCGGCGAGCTCGCAGCGGCGATGGCACAAAACAGGATCATGGCGACTCGGACACTATGGCGCGGGGATCGTTCCAAGCCTATTGTGCCCCATGGCAGGAAGAGTTGTTTCAACCGGATTCCACGCCCGGGTCTACGCCGTGGTCCGCACCGTGCCCGCGGGACACGTCACCACCTATGGCGATGTCGCCGCCGCGCTCGGCTCCCCACGGGTGGCCCGACATGTGGGCTGGGCTCTGGCCGCCCTGCGCGACGACGACGTGCCCTGGCATCGCGTCATCAACGCCCGCGGGCGCATCAGCTACCGTGGCGACACGGGCCGCGGAGAGCTCCAGCGGTCCCGGCTCGAAGACGAAGGCATCGCATTCCTCGGAGAGCGGGTCGACCTGAAGCGCTACCGGTGGTCCTTCCACCCGGGTTAGTGGGCCGCACCCCGGAGTCTGCTCTTGCCCGACATGTCCCAACGCATGTTCTTCGTCATCGGTGCCCCCCGCAGCGGAACCACGCTGCTGATGCGGATGCTCAACGCCCACCCCGACATCTACACGCGCCCCGAGCCCCACCTCATCACCCCGCTCGCCCACCTCGGGTACTTCGACCGGGTCGACAAAGCCTCCTACGACCCCTTCCAGGCGGCCAGTTCCGCAAAGAGCTTCGTCGGCGACCTACCCGGTGGAGAGGCGGACTACCTCGACGCGCTGCGCGCCTACTCCGACACCCTCTACGGCCGCATGCTCGAGCCCACGGGCAAGCGTTACTTCGTCGACAAGACGCCAGCCTATTCGCTGGTTCTCCCCTTTCTGGCAAAGCTATACCCCCGCGCTCGCTATGTCGTGATCACCCGACATCCGTTCGCGATCTTCAGCTCCTACGCCAAGTCCTTCTTCGACAATGACTGGCAGGCCGCCCACGAGCACAACCCCCTCCTCGAGCGCTACATCCCCGCGATCGCGCGCTTCCTGCGCGAGTCCCCAGTCGAGCATGTGCACATCAGCTACGAAGCCCTCGTGGCCGACCCCGAGGCCCACCTCCAGCGTATCTGCGCCCACGCCCAGATGGACTTCGAGCCAGGCATGGTCGAGTACGGCAAGACCAAGATGGAGACCGCCGGGCTCGGCGACCCGATCGGAGTGAACGCGGACACCAAGCCCAACACCCGATCGGTGGACAAGTGGGCCCTGGAGGTCAAGGGCAATGCCAAGCGTATCGACCTGCTCAAGTCCTGCATCGACCGCGTCTTCGACGAGGATCTCGAGAGCTTCGGCTACCCCCGAGAGACCTTGTGGAATGCCCTGGAGGCGACCGATATCGACGCCGCCCACCGAGCTCAGAGCGCCGCCGCCAAGTGGGACCGCTACCATGTCGAGCGCCGGGTGCTGCTCAACCTCCGCAAGACGCTGCACGGCAATGCCCTGGGAGGCCTCGTGAAGTCCGCCAGCTTCTATGCGGATATCCTCACCCGCGACACCTGGGCCGACACCCTCGACCCCGACAAGGATTCCCCGTGATCGTCAAGAGGAAAGACGCATGAGCGCCCCCACACCCGTGCCCGCCCTGATCGTCAGCGGGTACCTCGGATCGGGGAAGACCACCCTCGTCGCCCGACTGCTCGCTGACGCCCAGGCCAACGGGGTCCGGCTCGCCATCGTCAGCAATGAGTTCGGCGACACCGGCATCGATCGCGCCCTGCTCGACGCGGGCCAGGACGGGTTCGTCGAGCTCGACGGTGGCTGCGTGTGCTGCCGGCTCTCCGACGCCCTCTCCGAGACCCTCGAGACCATCCTCACCACCACCACCCCCGATCGGTTGGTCCTCGAGACCAGCGGAGTCGCCCTCCCGGGCGAGGTCGTGGTGCAGTTCTGGCGTCCGCCCCTCCGGCAGCTCATCAGCGACGAGGTCGTCGTCGTCGTCGTCGACTCCGAGCGCGTCGGCGGAGAGCTCGACGAGACCTTCCTCGAGCAGATCGAGGCCGCCGATCTGCTCCTGCTCAACAAGTGCGACCTGGTCGACGAGAGCGCACTCAGCGCCGCAGAGGCCCGCCTGGACGAGCTCTCCGGCGGGCAGCCCGTGATGCGCACCGTGCACTGCGAGATCGAGCCCGCCCTGCTCTACCCCCCCGATCCCGATGGGGCACGCCTCGCCCGTCGCGACCCCGATGCCAAGCTGCGGCCCCATGTCCACGAGGCCTTCAACACCACCGAGCTCCAGTTCCCCGGGGTCGTCTCCGAGGCCTCGGTGCTCACCGAGGTCGCCTCCCATCGGGCGATCCGCGCCAAGGGCTTCGTGCGTACTCCCGACGGGGTCCGGGTCGTTCAGGGAGTGGGCCCCCGAATCCAGCTCACCCGTCCCGAAGTCGAGGTCGATCCCTCCTTGGTCGGGCGGGTGGTCGTCATCCACCGCGTGGAGGGACATGTCCACGAACACTCGTGATCGGGTCCCCGTCGCCCTCACCATCGCCGGGTCGGACTCCGGCGGTGGGGCGGGCATCCAGGCGGACCTCAAGACCTTCCAGGACCACGGCGTATACGGAACCTCCGCAATCTCGGCGGTCACCGCACAGAACACGCGGGGGGTGGTCCGCGTCGATCCCGTACCTGTGGACGGCCTCATCGCCCAGCTCGAGGCCATCTTCGAGGACTTCCCCGTCCACGCCGTGAAGATCGGTATGCTCGGCCACTCCGCCCATGTGCGCGCCGTCGTGGACTTCCTCAGCCGACTCCCCGACCTCCCTCCAGTCGTGGTCGATCCGGTCATGGTCTCGACCACCGGCACCCGGTTGCTCTCCCCCGCTGCGATCGATCTCGTGCGGGACGATCTGCTCCCCCTCGCCACCCTCGCCACGCCCAACCTCGACGAAGCGGCCGTGCTCGCGGGCTGTGAGTACGATCGGGACGCCATCGAGGCCTGGGCGACCCAGGCCCCCTGCCCCATGCTCATCACCGGGGGAGATGAGGGCAAAGCCCAGGTCACCGATGTGCTGGTCAGCGGCCCCGCGATCCGCCGCTGGAAGAGGGTACGGCGCGAAGGGCCCGGCTTCCACGGCACCGGCTGCACCCTATCCAGCGCCATCACCGCCCGTCTCGCCCGCGGAGACGATCTCGAGACCGCCACGGAGCGATCCCTGGGCTACGTCCAGGGGCTGATCAACGCTGCACTGAGGTGGCGCCCCGGATCGGGCCAACATGTACTTCCTCACGGGCTCATCACCTCACCCATTGCCGACCGGGCTCCCCTCGGGGCTCCCTGGTCCATGCTCTGATCTTGACGGCCCGACTGGCTCCGGCTAGTTCTGCGGGGTTCACGAATACACGGGGGACCCATGAAGGTCTCGAACAGCCTCCGCAGCAAGAAGAGTCGCCACAAGGACTGCCAGATCGTCCGCCGCCGCGGCCGCGTCTATGTCATCTGCAAGAGCAACCCGCGCTTCAAGGCGCGTCAGGGTTCCTGCAAGAAGAAGTAGCGCTCGCACCGCTACAGACTCATCGCGATAGACTCATCGCAGATGGCAGCAACCTACCTTCAGCTACCGCCCGAGCAAGGCGGTCTGCGCTTTGGTCCCTTTACGGGGATCGTGCAGATCGGCAGTGACTCCAGGCGTTGTCAGATCGTGCTCGACGCCAATATGGGCGTGTACCCGCTACACGCCACGCTGGCGGAAGCCCCTGGCGGCATGTACCACTTCGCCCCCACCGAGCTGGCCGCAAAGTGTTTCGTCGTGCAGCAGGGCTCCCCGCAGATGTGGCCGGTCAACGGCGCTGTGCAGGTCAGCTCCGGCGACAGCGTCATCGTCGGCACTCCGGGGGGGCCGCGCTTCCTCATCCAGGGCGGCGGTCCACCGGGCATCGCCGCGGGCCCAGCGGCTCCGGGCATGGGGGCTACCGCTTCTGGTGCCGGTGCAGGCATGATGTCCGCCCTCGGCGGCCTATTCCAGGCTCCGTCCCGCGGCCGGCGCAACCAGAACCTCAGTCAGGGCATCGCCGACGAGTTCGCCCGGCGTGGGCGGTCCCGTCTCATGACGAAGAGCCCATTCCGCGAAATCTACTCCTTCTGGCACCGCTACAAATCCGGCAGCCTCTTCAACCCCGTCTACATCGTAGGCAGCCTGTTCACGGTGTTCGGCATGATCACCGCAGGCACCGTCTCGTGCAGCGGGCTCCTCTTCTCCCTCTGGCAGCAGTTCAGCCGATGAATCTCGAGAACCGGATCTGGCTCGGCACCGCAGCCGTCATGGTGGCGGGCTCGGTGTTCATCGCCGGGCTCGGGCGCCTCTCCTTGGCCTCCGCCCCAGGTGCGGGCTCGGATGAGTCCCTGCGCACGGTCACTCCGCTCTCTCCCGGTCCGGGGTCGGCACCGCTGGGAATGCCTCCCCTCGGCGGACATCCCATGAGTGGCACTCCACCCCTCGGCGGCCCCGCGCTCCGGGGGCCGCCCAGCCTCGGCTCCGCAGAGCCCACCGACGCCGCCCTCGACGAGGCCTTCGACTCCATGGCCAAGGCCACCGGCTCCGGTCGGGTCCAGTGCGAGCTGCCCCCCAATACCGGCGCCGTGCTCGAGTCCGCCCTGTACCAGAACCGCAAGAGCAGCACCCTGCGCGCCTTGGTGGAAGGCGCCGTCGGCTCCACTCCGCTGCGCGACCCCTCGGGCAAGGCACTGGCCGTCGCCACCTGGACGGACGCCTGGCCGGGCCAGCTCGGAAGCTGTGTGCTCGAAGAAGTCCGCATCCTCGAGCACCACGCCCGCTTCGCCACCCCACCCGCCGAGCCCAAGCTCATCGGCGACTGCCTCGACCAGACCCTCGACGAAGAGGGCGTCACCATCCGCGCCATCGCCGGGGCGCCGTGTACCGTGCGGGTCATCGCCGGGGGCCGCACCGCCGTGCTCGAGGTCCTCGAAGAAGACCCGCGCAACGATCTGGAGCTCAGCTTCGATGGGTCCCCAGCCACAGCGGCCGAGCTCCGGGGCCAGGTCGCCGACAAGGTCCGGGCTTCCGATCCGATCGAGGCCGCTCTGAACAACCCCGACACCACGCCACCCGCTCGGGCCGTGCTCGAAGCCTGGAAGCGCTCAGGGGACCCGCCGTAGCCTCTGGTCCCCGAGAGATCGCAGAGCCACGGGCAGCAGAGGCTCGGGCTCGCGCTCGAGCTGCCGGATCCGCCTCGGGGTGAGCAGAGCTGCGCTCGCGATGTCGATCTGACGCTGCCCCGCCCGGCGCGACAGCTGGGCGAATAGCCGCATCGAGCACCGAGAGCCCGGCAGCACGCCCAGCACCGCCGCCGAGACTCTCAGGCAGGTGTGCAGATCGCGCCGTGGGAGCTCCAGGGAGGCCGTCGCGTCCCGAGGCATCGCCCTCCCGCCGGCCCGGATGTGCACGAGCCGAGGGTCGATTCGCCCGTCCCACACGGCCGCATCGTAGAACGAAGCCACCCGGAAGCCCATCAGATCGCGGTGAGAGGACCACGGATTCGCCAGCGGGTCGGAGCCCTCGATACCGTGTCCATGGACCGCCACCAGGGCGCCGATCGGGTCGTGGACCTGGATGCGGCGGGTGAGCCCCAGGCCGCCGGGGAGGTTCGGAGCACGGGCCGTGCCCACCTTGATCGCCGCCAAGGCCGAGCTCACCGCGGCGTCGGTACCCTCGAGCAGCAGCAGAGCCCGGTCCACCACCGAGAAGCCCATCAACCGCACCTCCCGCGCATCCGCACACCGCCTCGCCCGATCGAGGAAAGCGTACCGGAATGCTGCGGTTCCCCCCGTGCCCCATCGAAACTCCGCAAGCTCCACCGCTCACCTCCTCCACGAGGCAAGAGCAAGAGCCGTACCAGCGATTTATGCCGCTTTGCCCGTTCAGGGAGTGACGGATGTCGACGACTGTCCGTCGGACCAGGGCTTGTGATCGTCGCGGTAGCGCAGCCCGCGGAGCGTAGGCTCCCGAGTGGGTGGGACGGGGGGCTTGAGCTTGGCAAAGCGGCCCGTGATGCCTACCCAGGCGTATACCCACACCGACGAAGGGCGCTTGGCCTTGCCCGTGCGCTTGGCGATCAGCTTCTCGCGCTCGCGCATCGACATCCACGGCTCCACCGGCTCGGTCCGGACCTGGGGTAGCCCCTGTTGAAATCGCGCATTCACCCGGTCGAGGTCCATCTCCATCGCGAGGGCGCCGGTCCCCCATTCCCGCATGAAGGACCGCGCTCCGCGGGCATGGCCGCCATGGGAGGCGATCCCGATGGTCTCAAAGCCCAGGTCCTCCATCATCAGCAGCGTGTAGGCCGCGTTCTGGTCCGTGTGCAGCGCCTGGGTCTCGGTGTGGATGTGTTCGGCCGGGACCCCGAGCGCCACCATTCCCGCCTTGATGGCCTCGGCCTCGATGAACGGGCTGTGAACCGCATTGCCCGAGGTGATGAACTCCGTCGCCACCCCATCCTGGTACAGGTCCACCGCCCAGATCACCCGCTGCCACTGGCAGCCCGACAGGGTTCCATCCGCCCGGCTGGGGCACCCCGGGACCAGCACCACATCCACCGCCGGGCCCGAGCCCAACGGAGCGGGGGGAGGATTGTGGGCACAGCCCACGAGCAGCAGCATCACAGCGGTTAGAGAGCGCATGTATCGGGAGTAACCAGAATCCTCATGAGCCAGCCCCGCCCCGCCACCACCATCCTCCTCCTCCGCCCGGCCGACACCCCCTCCGGGATGGAGGTGTTCATGCTCCAGAGGCACCGCCGATCCGGCTTCCTCCCCAACGCATGGGTCTTCCCCGGGGGTCGGGTCGACGCCTCGGACCGGCTCCGAGGCCACGCTCGGGTGCGCGGAGGCGAACACAGCGTCGCGAGAATGGGGCTGTCCCCCGACGAGGCCACCGGCTACCTCATCGCTGGCGTCCGAGAGACCTTCGAGGAGTCCGGGATCTGGCTCGGAACCGGTGAGCTTCCGTGGGATCAGCGCGCCCCTCTCAACGCCGGAGAGGTCCAGCTCGGCGACCTCCTCGACGCCCACGACTCCGTCATCGACCTCGACCGGGTTCAGCTGTGGAGCTGGTGGATCACGCCCCGGGCCGAGCCCAAGCGCTACGACACCCGCTTCTTGCTCGCTCGGGCCGATGCCGAGGGCCGCCACGACGACACCGAGACCGTCGACAGCCGCTGGGTCTGCCCCCGATGGGCCGTCGATCACGCCTCCCTGGACGTCTTTCCCACCGCCCCGCCCACCTGGTGGTCCCTGATGGAGCTCCTCGACTACGCCGATGTGGACGCGGTATTTGCAGCGGCCGACACCCGCCCCCATCGCCCCATCGAGCCGGTGATGAACTTCGCCGAGGACGGCTTGCAGCTGCTCCTGCCCGGCCACCCCGACCACCCCGAGCCCGCATTTCCCGGCCTTCCCCACGAGGTTCGCTTCGAGGAGCAGCGCTGGGTGGCGGTCCGGGACGGGCAGAGGCTGGTCGCGCCCGCGTTCTGAGCTACTCGAAACAGTCCCTCTCGGGATCGGTCGTACAGCAGCGCTCTACCGCATCGGATGCAGCTCCCCAGGCGGCTTCCCACTCCGCCTCGGTGGACCACGCGGACTCGCGCTCCCCGTCGTCGAAGACCGGCATCCATCGGGAGTAGGGATAGGTCTGGAGAAAATAGCTCGAGGTCAGCGGTCGGGGCTCGCGGCCGGTGGCCTCCAGAGCGAGATCACAGCTCCTGCGATCTGTGATGCGGTGGCACACCGTGCAGGGGTCGGTCGCGGGGTGGACCAGGTTCCGAGGTGAGCTCCACAGCGGCGACCCGCCTTCCACCAAGGCCTCCTGGGCGACGACCACATAGGGGCCCAGCGGAGAGAGCTGTGGCAGCACATCCACCTGCCGGATCCACGGGTTGTGCAGGATCGGGTCGTTGTCGTGGCACTCCAGGCAGGGCGACTGCTGGAGTTGGTCGAAGCGATACCAGAAGGACTCCTCCCCGAACCACCCGAGGTCCTCGGGGCTGCCCGGTCGAGGAATGGCCTCCCCGATGCCGTACGCTTCGTTGCGATGTCGCGTGCTGAAGAAGCAGGTCGCACCCGTCGAGGGCTCCGTAGCGATGAGATTGATCTGGTCGAAGGCCAAGTCCTCATCGTAGTTTCGACACCCGAAGACGAAGTGGCTGCCAGAGGAGTTGGTGATCGAGCCGATTCGGGTGCCCGGCGCACAGCCGCCGATGGAGCTACGATCACAGCGGAAGCCCTCTTCGAGCTGGGACAGACTCGAGATGACCGTGGTGCCCTGATCGGTGCTCACTGTGATCGGCACCTCGACCCCCTGGGCGCAATCGAAGTCGGGCCACGGGCCGAGCTCGGCCTCACAGGCCCGGAGATAGCTCGCCATATCGACGACCGGGATGGATGAATCTCCGGTGTCGCCAGGAGCCTCCACCGAAGGAGCACCGGTGCATGCCCCCAGCAACCCGATGAGCGTCAGGGTGGGCATGGGCGGGTAGCCGCGCTCAATCCAAGAGCACATCATCGCGCAGCACCCGCTTCCTGCCCGACCAACGCACCCCGCCGACCACCCGCAGCGCCGGAGCCCCCACACCGCGCGACAAGCCCGTGCCCGCCCCCAGATTCACAGCCCAGCCTGAGCCCGGAGCCGCGTAGCGCGCGCCGGCCAGCCACTCCATCGGCAGCGCCCCGGGCTGGCCGGGATTCTTCAGCCACACATCGCCATCGACCTCGACCGAGGCCCACAGATCCGTCGTGAGCCCGTAGGCCCCGCCCAGGCCCCACACCAGCCCCGGGGCCACCACCAGCCCACCGAAGGACTCCCCCGTGCCCGTGCGCGCGCCGAGATTGCTCGACAGACGCCACCGCTCGAAGCCCAGCGCCACCACGCCCAAGCCGCGTCCCCACGCCCGACCCGCTCCGACCCAGGCCGTCGGGCTGCCGGTCGGGAGGCTCAGATCCGCCGAGGCGCCCAACCGCAGAACCCCCGCCCCAAGCGGCCTCTCCACCGCTTCGAGGCCCGCGGAGAGCCGGAGATCGCCGAGTCGAGTCGGCCCATCGATGCCGACGCCCCGCGTGTACAGATGCACCGGCAGATCCACCCCGAAACGCGCGAATCCCACGCTATAGGCTGCGGTGAGATTCGCTGTGGCGACCGCATCGAGCAGGGGCAAGCGCTCCGCTCCATCCGGACGAAACACCAGGGGCGAGTCCGCGTAGCTCATCCACATCGCCGCGGTCGTCGTTCCCGACTCGGGCAGGTCCAGGTCCTCGAGCTTGGTGAAGCCGCTGCCCACCGAGGGCGCGAAGCGCTGGGCGTCGATCTGTTGGGCAGAGGCCAGGGGCGCCACCGCACACCCCGCCGCCACCGCCATCCCCCCGCGACGCCGGCGAGTCAGCCCCGCCGCCAACCACAGGCCCAGGCCGAATAGCCCGCCCGTACCGGAGGTAGAGCAGCCCCCCGTGTAATCCCCAGCCCCGAATCGCGGGGGATCGGAGGGCGGATCCCCATCGACCCCGGGCAGGATCTCCGGGTCTTGCTGAGGCGGGTCGCAGAAGCTGTCCTCCTCATCGGGATCGAGCCAGTCGACGATACCGTCGCAGTCCCCATCCCCATCCCCCTCGTTGCCATCCGAGGCGCCCTGGCCGTCGCTGTTGCGGTCCTCGAAGTTGGGCACCCCATCGAAGTCCGGGTCCCCATCCCCCTCGAAGGAGTCGGATAGCCCGTCATTATCGCTGTCGAGGTCGAGGAAGTTGGGCTGCCCATCCCCATCGGGGTTGCGGTTGCCCTCGACCTCGTCGGATAGCCCGTCCCCATCGCTGTCGAGGTCCAGGTAGTTGGGGGTGCCATCCCCGTCGAAGTCCCCCATGCCTTCGATCCGGTCGCCCACCCCGTCCCCGTCACTGTCGGTGTCGAGACTGTCCACGACCCCATCTCCGTCGGTGTCGATGAGGCCCTCGACCCCATCGGGGATGTCGTCTCCGTCGCTGTCGGTGTCTTCGAAGTTGCGCAGCCCATCCCCGTCGGTGTCGGCGAGAGACTCCTCGGCGTCGAGCAGCCCATCCCCATCGCTGTCATCGTCCAGGAAGGCGGGCACCCCGTCCCCGTCGCGGTCCCGGAGCCACTCGTCCGCGTCCGGCAGGCCGTCGCCATCGCTGTCTTCGTCATCGACCTGCCCATCGGCACCGAGCAGCTCCAACACATCGGCGATGGCATCTCCGTCCGTGTCGAGGTCGTCTGCGGGGTCGGTGGGATCGGTCTCCCAGGGGGAGAGGGCTCCGTCTCGATTCACATCCTCGAGCCCATCTGGGAGACCCCCTCCATCGGTGTCGCCCACGGCCGGATCGGTGCCGCTGGTGGGATCGGCGTCGGCGATGAAGCAGCCCGCAGCGGGATCGGTATCCGGCCCCGGCGCCGCGATGGCAGCCTCGACCGAGTCGCGCACCCCGTCGCCATCGCTGTCGCAGTCCAGGGCGTCGATGGAGCCATCCGAGTCCGTGTCTCCAGCGGCCTCGGCCCCGTCGAGCCGCCCATCGTCATCGGTGTCCGCGTCCCCTGGATCCGTCCCCAGCGCCCCCTCGATGGGATCGGTGAGTCCGTCCAGATCCCGGTCGATCCGAATCGCATCGGCCTGGGCATCGACCAGAGCACAGCTGGACAAGACCTGATCGCAGCCCCCGAGGTCTACCCAGTCCAGGTAGATCGAGGTGGCGGTGACCGGGGTCAGAGAGAGGGGAGCGTCCGCAGAGAAGCCCGCGGAGACGAGCTCTTCGCGGGGGATTTGCAGATCGAGCAGGTGGATATTGGCGCCCCCTTCGACGACCCGTACATGCTCCGAGAGCACATCGCCCACCACGACGGCCTGGCCCAGGTCCTGGACCTCGGGTTGGACTCCAGCGAACCCGGTGGTGTTGGGGTAGATCCGCAGCGACCCGTCTCCGGGCCCCACCAGGACAACCGAGTCGAAGACCCCGTCGCCGGTCCCCTCGATGAAGAAGCCCCGGTCCCCCGTACGCAGCTGCCCCGAGCCATCGACGACCTCGCCCCGGATCCGCATGCGCAGGTAGAGGGCCTCGGAGTCGGCGTACCAGTGAGCAGCGGGGATGAGCTCGCTGCCCATCAGATCGAGCTCCGGCGCCAGCTCCACCGACTCTTCCACTCCGTCGGTGAGGGGAATCCCCCCCCGCTCGATCACGACCCAGTCCGCGTCTTCGGGCCAGGCAAAGGCCGATAGAGAGAGCAGAATCAGCCAGCTCACGAGGCCCTCATCAATGTTCTTGATGGACCGAAGAAGATGCAATATTGACGCGTCAATAGGCCACCCAAGCAGAGGCGTGATAGGTTCCCGCCCGATGGAGGTATCTCGTTGATCGGTTCCTCGGTGCTTCTCGCACTGCTCCTCCCCGCCTCATGGGCTGCTGACGATGCTCCCGCAACCGTTCTCGAGCACCGGCTCGAGGTCGCGGTGGACTATGGCAAGCGCCTCAGCACCAAGCAGACCTGGACGGTTCGGATCGATGATCCCGCCGCCTGTGCAGCCGGGCTGCTCGCCCCCAGCGGGCTCGACGGGGCGGTCGACGGCGAAGCCCTCGTGCTCGAAGACCTGCTCATCGTCCCGGCCACCGCCCAGGCCGGAGATGTCTACACCCTCGTCGTCTCCAGCCGCGACGGCCGCGGATACCACTCCGGCGTGTTCAGCACCGCTCCCGACCTGCCCGTCGAGAAAGCGACCGTGGTCATCAAGACGCCCAAGAACTCGCCGCTCACGGTCTGGGCCGACCCCAAGGGCGATCCCAACTGGAGCACCCGCAGCGGCAAGTCCGCCACCATCGAGTGGACATCCGTGCCCCGGGACGACCCCGCCCGTGTGGTGTGGTCCACCTGGTCCGACTGGATGGCAGCCGGCAAGGAGCTCGATCGCATCGTCGACTCCCGCATGGCGTCGAAGACCGCGATGGGCCGCGCAATCGCCTCGGATCTCAGCTCCTCCAACCTGGCCGAGCTCGCCCGACGCACCTTCCAGCAGATCAAGCTCACCCCCGGGGCCATGGGCAGCTGGGAGGAAGCGGGGACCGCGGTCGAGATCATCAAAGCCGCCGAGGGCACACCGGCCGAGCGTGCCGTCGTGCTCATCTCCCTGCTCCGCGCCGCAGGCTACGAGGCTCGGCCCGCATCTTTCCGATCCGCCCATGCTCGTGGGGCTTTTCCCATCACCGTTCCCAGCCCCGCCATGCTCGATCGGCCCTTGGTCCAAGCCAAGGACAAGGCCGACCGCACGATCTGGATCGATCCGGGTGGGGACTTCGTCGCCGTGCCGGCCATGCCCTCCTCGCTGATGGGCGCCACGGTCTGGGTGCCCGGCGATCTGCCCACCACCTTGATGAATGACACCGTCGTAGACGGCACGGTGGTGATCAACACCTCCGCCAAGGTCGATACCAAGGGCAACGTCACCTGGAATGCCACGATCAACGCCACAGGTACCGGGCTCGAGTGGATTCGCAGGCGGCTCGGTCCCCTCGACCAGGATGGGCAGGCCAAGGCCCTCAAGCGCCTGGCCAACCAGGGCCGTCCCGATCTCGAGCGCTTCGCCATCACCTCCAGCGGTGCCTCCGACCCCTACAAGCCCCTCAAGCTCACGATCTCCGGCTTCGACGAGGGCGTGTTCCAGCGCTTCGCGGCGGGGATGCGGGGCGAGGTCGCGCCGGTGCTCGGCCCCGCTATCGCGGGCTGGCTGCCTCCCAAGATCCGCGTCCAGGAGTTCATCGACATCGCAGGGCCCAGCAACCTGCTGATCGTCGCCAACACCCACCCCCAGTCCAGCTACGGCCCAGACGCGCTCATCGACCGATCCGCCGAGCGGAATGGGCCCCGCCTCCGGATGAGCGCCGAGATCGAGCGTCCCTACGAGACCACCTCCTCGTCCCGCGACGCCGCCGCTTCCCGCTTCCTCCAGGCCGAAGCGCCCACCGGCGTGGAGCTCCTGCTCTTTCCACCCACCTCGGCTGCCGTGGTCAAGAGCCTCGCAGCCACCGACCTCCCGGAGGCGGAGCGCGTATCTCTCGAGACCCTGCTCTGGCTCTCGGTCGAAAATCACAAGAAGGCCGGCAAGACCCTGAAAAAATCCCTGGCCAGCCTCAGCGTCGAGGAGCTGGCCCCCACCCTGGCGAGCTGGCTCGACATCGGCGACGACCGGCCATGGATGGTGCTCCGCGACATCGTCGACCTCGAGGAGCAAGGGACCGATCGCGTCGCGATCATGCGGGCCATGGATGACAACGGCTTCGACCGCCTCGCCTGGTTCGAGGGCGCATTGCTCGCCCAGTCCACCGAGCCGGATATCGCCGCCGAAGGGCTGCTCTCCCAGCTCGCCAACCAACCCGCCGAAGCCCCAGACCCCGAGGTCGATCCCGAGGGCGCCGAGAACTGGACCGACCCCGAGCAGATCCTGCCCGCGCTCCAAGAACAGGCCGAAGCAGCCGGCGGGGATATCCGCACCCGCACCCGCCTGGCCGTCGCCGACTGGGTCCTCTCCCACGGCGGAGACGCCGAGGAAGCGCTCAACAACCTCCCCAATGACACGCCGCGCGCCGCCGCCCTGCACCTCACCCAGTTCGCCGCCACTTTCCCCAACTCCAAGGTGCTGCGTCGGGCGGCCAAGCTCAGCGCCAAGGCCCCAGCCGACCCCGTCGTGGCAGGCCACCTGGCCACAGCCATGGCGCGCATCGGTCACCACCAAGAGGCCTTGCAGTACGGGCTGGCCGCCGCTCGGCTCTCCCACGAAGAGCCCGCGCGCTGGGTCGCTGCAGCCGACTTCGCCCTGGCCGCAGGTCGGCTGAGCCTCGCCCTCGAAGCCGCCCAGCGGGGCAGCGATATCGACCCCAGCAATCAGGCCGCGGCGCGCAAGCTCCACGAGGTCGCCACTCTGGCCCTGGACGACAAAGCCGAGGCACTGGGTCGCGAGCGCGCCAAGCTCGGCAAGCGGGCCAAGGGCTGGCCGCTATCCGTCGACGAGCTCATGGCCGTGGCCCCGCCCAGCGCGCTGCTCGCGCTCCTCCAGTTCCACGAAGACGCCGTCGTCGCCTCGCCGCTCATGCTGGGCATCCGCGCTCAGCTCCGCACCGAAGCCGGCCTCTTCGACGAAGCCGCCCGCGACAGCATCAACCTCTCCCGGCTCCACGACGAGCCCGAGGGCCCCGCGCTGGCCTTCGCCGCCACCGCCGGCCGGGTGTTCGGCACCGGGGCCCTCTCGCTGCTGGCCAAAGTCGACAACGAGGTCGCTCGGCTCACGCGCATGGAGTACCGCCTGCTCACCGGGTCCGGCGACGCCCGCCAGGACGCCCGGGTTCTCACCGACGAGCCCCGGGCCGCCGATGTGCTGCTCACGGCGGGATCCCCTGCCAAGGCGGCCGCCAAGGTCGAAGGCTGGCCTACCGATATCACCGCTGCCCGGGTCCCCACCCCCCGGGGCTACCGGGTCAACGCCATCCTCTCCGCTCCCACCGGGGTCTCGGGCTTCTCCCAAGCCGATCGGCAGCTCGCCGTGGTCCACATCAACGCCGAGACCGATGTCCTGCCCGCCCCTCTGGCCCTGCTCTACTCCCCCCGCGAGCCCGCCCTCGACAAGACCGATGACACCGAGCTGCTGCGTCTCGATGGGGGCAACCTGCCGCTGTACGCCGCCCGTCGGATCTCCGATGGCGCCACGGTATACGGGCTCGGCTTCACCCCCGAGGCTGCACAGCGCGCATTGGCGGACTTCCAGTAGGCGTTAGATGCGGGGGCAATGACGCTCTCCAGAGACACCGCGACCGCCGCGGCCATGTTCCTGCTGTCCTTCAGCCTCATCCTGTTCGAGCTCGTGCTCACGCGCTTGTTCGGGGTGGTGGTGTTCGCCAGCTTCGCTCACCTCGCCCTCGGCCTCGCGCTGCTCGGGATCTCGCTCGGGGCCATCGCCCAGCACCTGCGGCCGAGCCTGGTTCCAGACGTGGGTCTCGAAGCGCGCCTGGGCTGGATCGCTCTGCTCCAGGGTCTGGCCACCTTCGCGGCCGTGCTCGCCGTGCTCTACTTCCCCATCACCGAGCAGTTCGACGCCGCGCCGTCCCACTACGCCGAGCGAAGCTCGATCCCCCACAAGCTCATCAACTACGGGTGGTTCGCAGCTCTGCTGCCCGTGCTCACCGTGCCCTTCGCATTCGCCGGGCTCGCCTTCGCGGGCGTGTTCCAGCGCCGCAAGGATCAGATCGGCAAGCTCTACGGGGCCGATCTCATCGGCGGAGCAGCGGGTGCCTCGCTCTTCGTGCCCATCCTGTGGGCCATCCCTGGCCCGGACACCGTCTTCCTCGTGTTTGCCGTCACCAGCGGCTGTGCGGCCCTGCTCTGGCGCTCCAGCGAGCACAACCGGCGCTCCGCCATTGCGGCCGGCCTGGCCGTGCTCAGCTTGGGGATCAGCCTCTCCACCCTCACCGGGGTCGAGTACCTCAAGATCAAGTTCTCGGCCGGATATAGCGAGGAGAATATCCACTTCGTCCGCTGGACCCCGCTCACCCGGCTCGCCATCCACGTCAACGAGCGCGGCACCTATATGCTGCTCGACAACAGCAGCGCGTCCCACATCATCCTCACCGAAAAGGAGCGGCGCGAGAAGACCAACGAGCCCAACCGGTCCCTCGTGTACCAGCTTCACGATCCCCCAGCGCGCATCGCCATCCTCGCCGCCTCCGCCGGGCCCGAGGTCGCCATCGCCCAGCACTATGGCCACGCAAATATCGACGCCATCGACATCGCCGCCATCGGCCCCATCGTCGCCGAGAAGTACCCCGACTCCCCGGTCAACCCCTACACCCACGGCAACACCCGCACCATCGAGTACGACGGGCGCGCCGCCATCCTCCACTCCAAGGAGCCCTACGACATCATCCAGATGGTGCACGCCAACCTGCACTCCTCCGCCGGGCTGATGGCCAACGCCTGGTCCCCGAGCCTGCTCGAGACCCGGGAGGCTTTCGCCACCTACCTCGACCGGCTCTCCGAGGACGGCACCCTCTCCTTCGGCCGGGGTAGCCGGACCCGTGGCCTGTACCGCAGCGCCTGGCAGGCCCTGGTCGACCGGGGCGTCGAGGACCCCTCCCGATACATCGCCTATATCGAAGGCCGGGCCACCTTCATGCTGGTCAAGAAGCGCCCGTGGACCGCCCAGGAGGTCCGCAAGCTCCGGCGGCTTCTGAGCCAGTACCAGAACCAGACCCTCGCCATCGACCCCACCCACCCCAGCACCAAGAAGGTGCGCCAGGTCCGCGATCGCTACGAGCTGCTCACCGACAACCGGCCCTACTTCGACGACCCCAAGCGGGTTTTCGGCTACTTCGGCCGCTCCTTCCAGCTCTTCGCAGGCCAGCTTCAGGGCGAGATCGCTCCGGGCGAGGTCATCTACCACACGCTGATGGTCCAGACCCTCTTCGTCGGCTTCTCCGGGCTGCTCCTCCTCGTGCTCCCCTTCCTCACCCGGGATGCGGCCGGCCTCACAGGGGTACACGGCATCGGTGCCGGGCTCGTCTACGTCAGCTGCCTCGGCTACGGCTACCTCGCCGTCGAGACCGTGCTCATCCACGAGCTCGTGCTCTTCGTCGGCCACCCCACCTACGCGCTGACGGCCGTCATCCTCACCATGTTGCTGTTCTCCGGCCTCGGCAGCATCGCGAGCCAGCGCATCCCAACCGAGAAGATGACCCCCGCCCTCCTCCGGGTTCTCCTCGTCATCCTGGTGCTCGGCGTCCTTCAGGCCTGGGTCTTTCCGCCCTTGCTCTACACCTATGCCCTCGGTCTGCCCATCGGCGTCCGAGCCGCCCTCACCATGCTGGTGCTGATGCCGCTGGGCTTCGCGATGGGCATGCCCTTCCCCCTGGGAATGCGCGTGCTCCGGCCCGAGGCCACCGCGATGGTGCCGTGGGCGTGGGCCCTCAACGGGTGGATGAGCGTGGTCGCCAGCCTCGGGACCATCCTGGTGAGCCGCCTCGCGGGCTACAACCAGGCCTTCGCGGTCGGCCTGCTCGCCTATGCAATCGCGCTGCTGGTGGCGAGCAAGCTCGAGCAGATCGGCGCTCCACAGTCCTCGGAGGGCTGAGAGCGCCTATTCATCGGCCTCAGAGCCGACTGGCGAGCGCTGTGACCGGCTGTGAATCCTCGATGATCAGGGCACGGTCCACCGACAGATCGATCGCGGGCACCACGTTGGGATCGAGCACCACCTCCCAGCTGATCTCCAGGGTCTCGGGGTCCATGAAGCGCGCTCGGGGGGCGTGGGCATCGTCGAGGTAGAGCATGTCGGAGACCGGTGCCCACACCACATGACGGGGGGACCAGCCGAGATCGATCTCCTCGATGACCCCCTCGCCCAGGTCCACCTCGAACAAGCGCTCCTCGTCCACCATCCACACCTGGTCCTGTCGCTGGGCGAACTGCTCCAGGCTGGCCACCACCGGGAGCACGATCGACTCATCGAGGTCGAGGTCGTAGATCACGAGCTCGTCATTCCCGAACACGTCGGCCACGAGGAGCTGATTGCCCCCATAGCCCATGACGAACTCGACCATGCCTTCCATGGGGAGGTCGACGGTGCGGACCTCGAGGGAGACCACATCGACCAGCTCGATACGCCCGGGGTAGTTGATATTCCAGCCGACCAGTGTGGAGCCATCCGGGGTGAAGCGGAGCGGGCCATCGACGCCATTCACCCGGCGAGTCGAGCCATCGGTGCTGTCCTGGAGCAGGACCACGGGCTGCCCGGTCCCCGAGTCCCAGACCGGGTAGGCCACATAAGGACCGACCGGATCGACGCCGATCCAGGTGTAGCTTCCAAAGATATTGGGCTGAATCTCGTCGATCTGCACGGAATACACGGGCGCGTTGGGGAGGTCGGCCCCGTCGTCGATGCCCCGTAGATCCCACAGCTCCAGTCGGGCCGAGTTCAGAGATCCATCGAAGGCGATGGTAGCCACCTGGTCTTCGTCTTCGAGCCATTGGGCCTCGGTCCAGGCCGCATCAGGGGAGAGCTGGAACCCGTCGAGGCTTCGCGGGTCGATGATGTGCAGATCGAGCCCGGGGCCGGTGTTGTCTCCGGCCGCCACCCAGCGGCGACTCGGCGAGGTCCGGGTGCCCCAATAGCGAACCTCCTGGGCGTCGTTGTCCAGGATCTCCAGCGTCTCGTGGTCGATCCTCCACAGGTGCTCGAAGCCGCTCGATTCTCCCATCAAGAGCAAGCCCTCGGAGGTGTCGAGCAGGCGCACATCCTCTCGGCCGCTGACATCGACCAGGGCCTGGGCCCCGACGTCGGGATGGATCGCGTAGACCACCTTGCGATCGATGGTCTCGCTCGACCCACAGTCCTGCTGAAGGTCGCTATTGAGCAGCGCGTAGACCCGCTCGGTGGACACGGAGACATAGGGCCGACCGAGCCAATCGCAGCGACCATCGCCCTCGAGGGCGGGGATCTCCGAGGCGGCCGGAGGCGTGTAGTCGAGCCAGCCATCATTGCCGGCCTCGTTGCTGTCGAGGCTCGCGCCCCCCACACAGCCCAGGCTGAAGCCGAGGACAGCGACCGCTGAGAGTCCGATGAGAACGGGAGTGATGCGGGTCATTGGGACCTCCTTGTGAGAGAAGAGTAGGCCGGTGCTCTACCGCCCGCCACGGAAACATTCTCGAAATCGAACATACTATGGTCCACAAGCAACCCAGTGGTTCGATTCCGGGATAGTCATGGGTGTGGAATAGGCAAAAAAAGGTTCGCCCAGTCGGATGATCCGAGTGAGCGGGCCCAGGGAGTGAGGACTACAGCGGCGCGGCGAACAGGTTGCCGTAGTCCTCGGTTGAACAATTGGCCCCGGTACAGCCCTCGAAGACAACCGAGGCGTCGATCCCCGAAGCGTCGAGATCGCCATCCACCCGGAGCTGAACGGTGTCGAAGTCGGCGGGGTCGAAGCGGGGGCTAGCGGTGCCCTGCCAGTCGGACGACCACACCGTGAACACCGCGGTGGAGCCGGGCTGAATGAGCGCCCAGCCCCCAAGCGAGCCGGAGAGCTCGGGGGAGGCGTCGAGGTCACCGGTAAGAGAGGCCGCGAACACCTCGGGGCAGCCCGATCCGGTGATGGCCGAGAACCCGGTCGCCGACAGCGACACCGTCGCCGCAGCGGGACCAAGAGTGCCGGAGAAGTCGCCGAGGAGCGCGCCGGCCAGCGCCTCTGCGGAGTCTGCGAAGCCCGGCGGTGTCTCCGAGCCGCCGATGTCGCGCAGCCCACACTCGGTGAGGATTCCCTCCGACCCGATCTGCACACCACGGGGGGTGGGACCGGGAGAACCCGTGTCGCTGGGGTCGGGCTCGACCTCGGGATCGACAGAGTCTGGATTGAACTCGGCGGGCTCGCAGCCAAGGCCGACGAAAAGAACCAACACGGGGAGGAAGATGCGTCTCATGTGCAGAGAATAGGAGGCTTCCTCATTGGTCGCCACGGAAACCGTCCCGATGTCGAACATTCTGTACGCCGAAATCGACGAAGCGTGTTCGAATTCGGGATATTCATCTTGAAGACTACCTCACGGAAGCGCCATGTGGCCCATGCCCACACAGCCCGAAGCCGCCAGCGGCGTGTAGTCTCCGCCAGCCGGGTCGGCGAACACCGCCGCGCGATCCGAGGTCAGGAATACAACCGAGTTCGGGTCGAGGCCGAAGGCGCTCTGTGAGGTGGCCATATCGTAGCTGCCCACCGCCCCCGGCGCATAGCTGGCCACGAAGCGGAAGTCGGCGTCGGGGACCGCGAAGCAGTTGTCATCGCTGCTGGTGATCGCCTGGATGGTCGTCGCGACAGGCTCCCCCACCTTGAGGTAGGCGCTGCTATCGTAGCCCGCGGTGGCGGCAATATCTGGAAGACCAAAGATGAGGTTGTTGCGGAGCTGATGCCCCTCGCCGTAGTTGATCCGCACAATGGTGTCTTCGAGGCCCACGACGGTGTTGTACTCGAAGACAAGGTTGTGCCCATCGAGGGCCAGGACCGCGGGGTCTGTCGTGCCCTGCTCGGTGAAGCCCATCCCCTGCCGCCAGATTCCGACGGGCACATCGACGATCAGGTTGCCCGCGAAGCGCACATTCGCGCTGACATTGGAGGCCAGCCTCCCGCTGTCGTAGATGCGATTGTCGACGATATCGATGGGCCCGGCGGCGGCGTTCTTGAAGAAGAAGACCTGGGGCATATTGAAGATCTCGTTGCCGCGGATCTCGATGGCGCCCGTTCCATCCGTGCCGCCGTAGGTCTCCCCTGAGAGGGTCGTGATCGCGCCAAAGTGCTGAGCATCTTCTGCGGTCGCATCCCACACCCCTGGGGTGTCTCTATCCGACAGTTCGTAGAGCCGGTTGCCGAGGATCCGCACATCCTCAGGGCCCCGGTTGAGGCGGATGAGCCCCGGGTTGTCGCCCCCATCGCGTACCAGCCCATGGATCTCGCAGGCCTCGACCGTGATGTCCTGAATCTCACCGCGCAGATCGATCGAGCCCGCGAGCACCTCGAATCCCCGCACCACCCACGAGGACTTGTTGATGGCGATGGCCGCCTTCTGGGACATGATCAGCGCCTGCTCGACATCGGGGGTGTAGTTCAGCGCCGCCATATCGAGGACTGGGGTCTCTCCTGGATAGTTCTGCAGCGTGATCGGGTTCCCCGGGCTTCCATCGGCGACGCTGAACCCGCTCTCGGTCGGGACGGGGTAGCCGTTCCAGTCGCGCATCTCGGCGAAGGTCCACTTGGGGACCTGGCAGTAGTTGTCCTGGAAGAACTGATCCGAGGCACAGGGGCTGCTGTAGGTGGCCTGGGGAAGGCGGCGCGCGCCCGTAGTCGCGGCATTGTCCAGCCCATATAGGCCTCCGCGGACGTAGATGAAGTCCCCCGGACCCGCGAGCTGCACCGCGGTCTGCAGCTTCTTGAAGGGAGCGTCGAAGGTGCCCGCGGCGAGATCATCCCCGTCGACCGCTACGTAGAAGCAGCTGGCATTTCCCGCAGCGTCGCAGACCGGAGAAGTGTCGGTGTCGGTGTCGGTGTCGGTGTCGGTGTCGGTATCGGCATCGGTGTCGGTATCGGCATCGGTGTCGGTGTCGGTGTCGGTATCCGCGTCGGTGTCCGCGTCGGTGTCCGTGTCCGCGTCGGTGTCGGTGTCGGTATCCGCGTCGGTATCGGTGTCCGCGTCGGTATCGGTGTCGGTGTCCGCGTCGGTATCGGTGTCCGGTGCCTTGCAGGCCGCCATAGCGAGGAAGGGGATGAGGAAGGGGATCGACGGGCGCATGGATGGGCTCCTGGATTCAGGGCGAGACTGTAGCCCGAGCCTCGAAATCAAAGCCACTCAAACCCACCGCCAGTCAACGCTGCGCTGCTGGCCGGCGTCGTTGGCGAGGAGCGAAGGACCAAGTTCTCGGGCCTGGACGGGACCGTAAAAGACCCGAAATCCGACGCCCGTCTTGCCCGCGAACCCTCAGAAATCCATCAAGGGCGCCGAGTCGGCAAACATATTTCGTCGAGAACGCCGGTTCGAGCGACGACGTGTAGCTCGCTACACGAGGAGCGAAGGACCAAGTTCTCGGCGAAATAGGCAGCCGAATCGGCGTCCTATGCCGCGAGCAACACCGCCGCGGCCGGCACCAACACTTGCTCCTGGACCTCGGCGACCCAGCGCGACAGCTCGGGGAGCTCGGCCATTCCCGCGGGGGCCTGCACAGCGAAGGGCTCGCGGAGTGCGACGCGCACGGCCTCGTGGACCCCTGGGGCCCCGGACTTCAGCAACCAGCCGACGATCTTCCAGGACAGAGCTGCGTGGCGGGCTTCGTCCTGGGCGATGCGCGTGAGCACCGCCGCGACCTCGGGGTCTTCGGTCTGGGCGGCGGAGCGCAGGGCGAGCCAGGCGCCCACCGTCTCTCCGAGGCAGCCCTCCCGTACCGTGGCCGCCGCGACCGCCGCGGGATCGGCGGAGGGCACCACCGGCCCGATGGGCATGGGGCCCGGCTCGAGTTCTTGACCCGAGCGCTTGAGCATGCCGAAGCAGAGCCGAGCGTGCTCGACCTCGTCTGCAGCAGCGAGCTGGACCTCGGCGACCAGTCCCGACGGGGCGCCCAGAGCCAGCAGCTCGAGGGTGAGCCGCGCGAAGGAGGCGATCGAGGCGTGCTCGACCCGAGCCATGTCCAGCCAGTCTGGCTCGTCCAGCCCCGCTTCGCCCGGGATGGGCGCGCTCCAGCCCGAGCCGGGGCGCATCGTCGCGACCAGCACGGTGCCATCGGCCTCGAAGAAGGGACGACCCACGGCGCAGTTGGTGTCCGCGTTCCGCGCCTCGGCCGGGTAGCAGCACACCAGATCCGCCCCGCCGCCGGTGTCGCCGAAGATCGGGTTGTTCTGGACCACACCCTCGCCGGTGACCTCGCGGATATCCGTCGAGCACCACCCAAAGCTGAACAGCGAGTCCGGATCGACCTGGGCTGCAGGGGGACAGGTGGTGGCGTCATCGGCCACATCCATGCACAGATCCGTGGTCTGCCAGTCGCCCTTGGGCTGACAGCCGACCGACGCGAGGGCGGCGAGAATGGTGGTGAGGAGTGGGCTACGCATGCTGAACCTCCGGTCCACAATCTACACCCAATTCGCCTATCCGGTTAGACCATCTCGGAGGTCGACGATGCGCAACATCCCCCTGTGGCTGCTTCCTCTCTCCATCGGCTGCTGGTCGGAGTCCGTACAGCCCGACCAGGTCGTGTGGTCCGACGATGGCACCGAGAAGCTCGTCATCGAGCTGCTGTTCGAAGAGAAGGGCGCCATCGGCGACACCAGTAACAAGCGCAACTTCCGGCACCAGCTGCTTCGCGCAGATGGAACCGAGCCCGTTGGCGATGTGCGCGAGGGCCAGAACGGCGCCGAGCTCTACTTCATGAAGAGCCGCGGCTATATCGTCTCCACCTACCTCGACGACTCCGCCATCGTGCGCACCCTCCACACCTCTCTACGGGACCTCCGGACCGTGCCAGTCCCCGAGTTCTCCCCCACAGATCCGGGCTACTTCGTGCCCTCACCCAGCGGAGAGCACATCGCCCGGGTCGCGTCCGGTGGCGCCAATATCGACATCCTCGACGGGAACTTCCTCACTGTCCTGGGTCAGGTCAGCCTTCCGGTGACCGGGGGGGCCGACTGGACCTGGCGCCCCGACGGGCTATTCGTGATCGCCACCGAGGGGGAGGCCTGGGCCATCGACCCCGACGGGGGCGTCACAAACACCGATATCCCCGCTTGTTTCTACCCCAAGACCACCTCAAGCCCCATCTCCGCCGACGGCGAATTCATCTATATGGACGCCGCCGGGATTCAGACCGGGGCAACCGACCCCAGCACCGCATTCGGATGTCAGTGATGCAAGATCCCCACCTCAGCTTCCAGCAGCGCAGCATGGTCCAGCAGGGCTACCAGTGCTTCTCCCAGGCCGAGCTCCGCCAGTACGAGTGGGGGCTGCGGTTCACGCCCACCGTGTGCACCTCCCTCACCATCCTCGCGCTCATCCAGCACTGGTGGTGGCTCAACTTCGCGGTCGCAGCGCTGGGGATCGGGGCCTTCTTCACCCCCGCCAAGCACCCGATGGACTGGATCTACAACAACCTGGTCCGCCACCTCTTCGGCGCGGCCAGGCTGCCCCCCAATCCGCTCCAGCGACGTCTCGCCTGCCTGTCCGCGGGCGTGCTGAACCTGATGATCGGCGGGTTCTTCCTGCTCCAGCTCCCCATCGCCGCCTACATCACCGGGGCGGTGCTCGTCACCCTCCAGGTGATCGTCATCACCACCCACTTCTGCACTCTGTCCTGGCTCTACGAGCTCGGGATGCGGGCGATGGGCTGGTGGGAGCTCCCCATCAGCCCCACCGATGCCAAGCAGAAGCTGGACAGCGGCGCCATTCTCATCGATGTGCGCTCCCAAGCGGAGTTCACCCGGGAGAGGCTCGCCTCCGCCAAGAACTACCCCGTCGACTCGATCTGCTCCATCGACGACGATCTCAAGTCCCGCCCCCTGCTGCTGTACTGCGCCAGCGGAATGCGTAGCCAGATCGCGACCAATAAGCTCAGGCAGTGCGGCGCGACCGAGGTCTACGACATCGGTGGCCTGTCCAAGCTCCAAGACCTCTTCGGCACCGAAGCGGGACCCTGCACCTGACCGTGGCCATCCCGGCCCCGAGGTTGTATGGAGTCGCTCGGAGGAGCGAGAGATGTCGGTGAAGAAGGGCGCTCGGGTACGGATCGTGAAGGGTCAAAAGGGCCACGGCGTGGCCGGAGCGGTGTTCTGGAAGGGTCCCAATAAGTGGGGAGAGGGCGAGCGCCTCGGCGTCCGCGGCGACGACGGCGAGACCTACTGGGTGGCCGACTCGGATGTGGAACCCACGACAGACGCCGCTCCCCCGCTCGAGGCCGGTCCCACCTTTGAGAAGGGGGCTCGAGTCGGCTTCAAGGTCAACGGGCGCGAGGGAACCGGCACCGTCTTCTGGACCGGGCAGAGCCGCCAGGGGCCGGGCCAGCGCCTCGGTGTGCGCGACGATGCTCCCGAGGGAGAGGACGACGCCGTGTGGCTCGATTCCCGGCAGGCGCACGCTCTCGAGGCAGAGGTGGTGACCGCCCACCCATCCCCCTCGCTCTCCCACGACGAAGAAGAGGACTTCAGCCCGCTCGTCCCCTCCCTCGACATGCCAGCCATGGACGATGGTCCCCCCATCGACGACTCCTGGATCGATCAACAAGCGGCCGAGGAGTGAGCCAAAAGCGCGACATCGCGCTCGCCCTCGCTGGCCTGGCCGCACTCATCGGTGCAGGTCTGCTCTACGCCCGCTCCCGCCGGCTCGCCAATGCCGGGCCCGATGAGTCCTATGGTCTGATCCTCGTCATCGATGGCGCCCGCGGAGATGCCTGGAAACAGTACGCACAGGAGGGAAAGCTCCCCACCATCAAGCGTCTCTTTCTCGACGAGGGGGTGTGGGCCGACAACGCCACCACCGTCTTCCCCACCATCACTGGTGCCGGAATGCCGGCGGTGCTCACCGGCAATGTGCCCGGCCGCCACGGCATGCCCTCCCTGTATTTCTTCGACCGAGAGACCCGCACCTACCCGGTCCTGTTCACCTTCCGGGAGGCGCTGGAGTGGAACCAGTGGCTCTCCCCCGATGTGAAGACCGTGTGGGAGCACTTCGAGGGCGAGGATGACGCCCTGGCCATCGGTCCGGCCCTGTCCAGGGGGGCCGATCAGTCGGTCTCAGTCGCCTGGAATGTCGAGTACAAGCCCCTGGAGTACCGCACCAAGCTCGCCATCGGCCTACGGCAGATCGGTCGGGATGTGCTCGGGACTCCCCCCGCGCGTCTGACCGTCGTCTATGCAGGCTGGTTCGACCATATGGAGCATGGGCTCGGCGCGACACACCCGGATATGGACCCCCAATACGCCGCCGTCGACGCCGCCATCAACAGCGCAGTCGAGACCTTCGAGGCCACCATCGATCGCCGCGAGGCCGCCATCGGCCGCCCGGTGAGCCGGTACATCGCCCTGGTCTCGGATCACGGCCACCAGGACATCGAGCAGACCATCAGCGTCGATGCATTCGTCCGCGAGGCCAAGCAAGCTCGGGTCGTGGACAAGGTGTGGACGCGGGTGTTTGGTGTGGCCGTCGACAGCCGCACGCCCCAAGATTTCGACGACCGGGAGATCGTGCTCGCCGCTGGAGAGGGCCACGCGCTGCTCTACTTCCCCACCCCCAAGGTAGACCCGTCGGGCTCGGTGCTCGCCTTGGACTGGGACACCCGTCCCAGCCTGGAGCTGCTCCACGAATATCCCTACAGAGACGGGGTGATCGACGTCATCGCCGAGACCGTCCAGTGGGATCAGGCCGTCTCCTTCGCCGTGGCCAAGGATCGGGACTCGGGCCGGGTCCATGTGTTCAGCAAGACCGGCGAAGCCACCATCGAGCGCGACGGCTCCCACCCCACCCGGTCGGGCTTCCGATACACCATCGTGTCGGGCACCGACCCCCTGCGCTATGCCGACAGCCCCACCCTCGCCCCCCTGCTCGACGGGGACTTCCACCCCGGAGACGACTGGCAGCGCGCCACCGCCCTCACCGACGCCCCGGACGGGCCCGTCATGCTCTACCAGGCCTTCGACTACGAAGACCGGGCGCCCGATCTGTACGTCTCCGCCGCTCCCCACGTCTCCATCGGCGATCTGGTCGATGGCGAGAAGAGCGCGTCCAAGCACGGGGGCCTCACCAAAGAAGAAGCGTGGTCCACCGTCGCCTTCCATGGCACCGGTATCTCCAACAAGACCCTGTTCACGGCCCGGAATATCGATGTCGTGCCCACCATGCTCTCCCTGCTCGACGTCGACTTCGACCCAGATGAGAAAGATGGCAAGGTCCTCGACGTCCGATAACGGGATAGGTCCCGAGCGTGGATCTCGCAGCCCGCCAGTTCATTCGTGCCATCCGAGGCAAGCGCAGCCAGGTCGCGTTCAGCCGTAGGCTCGGCTACCGCGGCAATGTCGCGGCCAAGTGGGAGGGCGGCCATCGCTTCCCCACCTTCGCCGAGACGCTCCGGGCGGCCAGCCGCTGCGGGATCGACGTGCCCGCAGCTCTCGAGCGCTTCCACGCCGCAAGTGCTCCGCTCTACGACCCCGAGGATATCGCCCCATGGCTCCAGGCACTGCGGGGCCGAGCCAATCAATCCACCCTCGCCCAGCGGACCGGTCTGTCCCGGCAGCAGGTCGGCCGGATGCTCTCCGGTCGGTCCCGGGGCCGGCTGCCCGAGGTCATGGCCCTGCTCGACGCCATGACCGGGCGGCTGCCCGATCTCGTCGGCTCTCTCGTGCCCATCGAGAATGTCGCCTCCTTGGCCCGCGAGGCCGCCGTGCGCACCACCCTGGCCCGGCTCGCCATCTCCCACCCCTGGTCCCCCGCTGCCCAGGCCTGGCTCGACACCCGGGGCCGGGTTCCCACAAAGTCCGCTCCAGCCGAGCTCTCAGCCGCTATCGGGGTCTCCGAGGCCGAAGCGGGCGACCTGCTCAAGGTCCTGGTCGCGGCGGGCGCGGCGCTCAGGGTCCGCGGCACCTACCGCCCCGCTCCCCCCACCGCGGTCGAGCTCCAGGCCACAGCCGAGGACTTCCAGGCCATGCGGGCCCACTGGGCACAGGTCAGCGCAGCCCGGGTCGAGCGTGGAGAGCCCGGGGATCTGTTCAGCTTCAATGTGTTCGCCATCGGCCGCGACGATCTGGTCAAGGTCCGCGAGGCCCAGCGCCGCTTCTACCGTGAGGTCCGGGCCATCGTCGCGGACAGTCCACCGGAGGTCCCGGCGATGCTCATCGTGCACACCGCGGCTTTTGAGGACCCGGCGGGTTGAATCCGGCCTGTAAGTCCCGCTCCCTCGCGTCGTTGGGGAACCGCGCCCACGACCCGAGGTCCAAGCTCCTATGAATATCGTCTCCAAGCTGGATGCGAGCCTCGCCATCACCCGGCCTCTGTGGCACTGGCTGGGCCAGGTGGCGCTCGTGATCCTCGGCACCCACCTGGCCGCTGACCGGCTCGACGACGATCTGGCCCGCTTCCTCTCCAACCTCCCCATCGCGTGGAGCGACCCGCAGATCCCCTTTGATATCGGCGCATTCTCAGCCCTCGCCATCGAGTTCGGCGTCGCCATCTGGGCGATTCGGGCCCTGGCCCGCACCGCTGAGGTTCCCATCACCGGGCCCCGGGATTGGGCAAGCCGCTGGTCGGTACACAACCTGCTCGGGCCGCTGTTCTGGCTGCCGGTCAGCCTGGCCGGGAGCTGGGCCATCGCCATGGCCATCGAAGACGCGCTGCCCCACGGGACCGCCGCCCAGGTCGCGGGCTGGGTCGTGGGCGGGGTGGTCGCCTGGAGGCTCGCGGGGACCGGCATGGTTCAGCTCGTGCGCGGCGCCCCGGTCCCCAAGCACCGCCTCGATGGGCTGCTGTGGGCGCTGCCCCTCGCCGTCGTGGGTGCCTACGCCGCCGGGTACGGGCTGCCGGTGTGGGGGTGGCTATGAGGCGCCTCGGGTTCCTCGATCTCGCGGTGGTGATCCTGGCCGTGTTCGCCGTGTGGACCCGCACCCCGGTCGGGGGGCTGGGCCAGTGGACCTGGGCCTATCTCTCCGGTGACGACTCAGATCAACCCACCCTCGTCGGCTTCTTCCGCAGCGAGGGTCCGGTGCGATCCTGGGTCGAGGCACCGATCGCGGTCCTCCCCCCCATCGGCCCGGCCGACTACGGAGACGGCTTCCCCGAGCCCTATCGAAGCGCGCTGCGCTACGCCCTGCCCCAGGCGCTTCCCGCTCACACTCTGGAGAAGATGGGCACCGGGGACGCCCCCCCCGCCGACCGGTTGCTGGTCTGGCTGGACGAAAACTGGGACGGCGACCCCTCCGGTGCACTCGAGCGCGTCGCCATCGGTCCCGAGCTCCGTATGCGCGCCATCGACCGGGCCACCGCGGCCGGAGAGGCCGACCCCGAGCTGTTCGAGTCCCACCGTCGCTACCTACCCGAGCAAGCCGAGCGCGACGCCGCCCTGCTGGTCGACTCGGTGCTCTCCCTGGCCACCGTGCTCGATCTGCACTGGCCCGTCTCCACCGATGTGCGGATATCCAGCCCCTTCGGCACCCGCATCCACCCGGTCACCAGGACCGAGAAGTTCCACAATGGGGTCGACCTCCCCGTGCCCCTGGGCACGCCGCTCAAGGCCGCTCAGTCGGGGAAGATCGTCACCGCGACCGAAAACGCAATCAGCGGAAAGTACGTCATCCTGGAGCACCCGGGGGGGATTCGCACGGCCTACTGTCACCTCTCCTCCCTCCCCGAGAAGCGAGCCGGGTCCGCGGTCAGCAAGGGCGAGACCATCGGGCTGTCGGGCAGCACCGGGCGCAGCACGGGGCCCCACCTGCACTTCGTGCTCCGCGTGGACGGCAAGGCCATCGACCCAGAGCCCTATCGGCGGGTTCCTCGGGGCTGAGGGCGAGCGGGGGGGCCTCGGCCCACAAGAAGGGCACGGCCATCGAACCGCTCCCGGCGAAGATCGGACCCCCGCCTACTCGACCACCACATCCGCAAAATCCACCATCAGCTCCTCGAAAGGAACCTCGCCCGCCTCCAGCGTGTGGAGGTTGAGCGCCGTGGATAGCTCCTGGGGGTCCTGGATCTCGATGACCGCCGGAGCCGCCCCATCCAGAATCTTCTTGGCGATCTCGGCCGCCTGACGCCCCACCCCCGCGGTATTCGGGGTGACCGCGAAGGCTGCCCCCGCGCTGACCATATTGGTGCTGTCCGACAGCAGGGGCTTCTGGCGACGCCGCATCTCCTGGACCGCCGTACGGAAAGCCTCGGGGGTGAGCACATCGCGCTGGGGGGTGAGCCAGAGCGCATCGGCCGAGTTGACCAGCTCGTTGAAGGCCTTGCGGAACTCTCGCGGAGAGCTGACCTCGCGGATATCGACCGCGAGCCCCACATCCGAGGCGGCCTGGTGGACCTCGAGCTTCTGATCCTCCGTCATCGCAGTCCGGATCATGCCGATGGTGTGCACATCCGGAAAGAAGGACTGCACCTGACTCAAGTAGGTGACGACGGGCACCTGGGCGTGGATTCCCGTGGTCTGATTGCCGGGGATGCCGTACCGGTCGGGGTCGTGGACCTGGGCGTAGATGAGCGGGGTGGTCTGCAGGCGGAACCGAGCGGCGTAGGCAGCCTTGGCCCCAATCGCGAACACAACCTTGGGGTTGGCCGCCCGCAGCGCGGCCATCTCCACCTCGGCCTCGATCTCTCGGCCGTGGAGCTGGATGGTCTGCACCGGCACCCCGATGGCCTCTCTGAAGGCCTCCGCTGGGGCCTGGTAGGGCTCGAGATCGTCTGAGAGGACCACGGCGACTTCGGGGCGAACCGCCCACGCGCACAGCAAGGAGAGAAGCATCACTTGAAGATTGCCCCGGTGCGTTGTTTGGAGGACACCACGATGGTCTTGGCAGCATACCCCTCGACCTCGACGGTGTAGGTGCCGGGAGGCATGGAGAGGCTCTTGGGTGTGGTGCCCTTGAGGCTGCCGTTGACCTTGATGGTTCGGCCCTTCTCGGCGCTGGTGACCATCAGGGTGCCGAAGGTGCTGGGGTCGACGACGGGAGCCGGCGCGGGCACGGGCTCTGGGGCAGGAGCGACCACGACGGGCTCGGGCGCGGGCTCGATGATGGGCTCGGGCTCGATGATGGGCTCGGGCTCGGGCTCGGGGACAGGTTCGGGTTCGGGAGCAGGAGCGGGCACGACGGGACGGGGGCGCGGACGCGGGCGGGTGGGGGCAGGAGCGACGGGCTCCGGCTCGACGGGTACCGGTGCGACGGGCTCGGGCGGCTCGACCGGGACCGGGGCGGGCTCGACCGGACTGGGGGGCACCGGAGCGAGCTGAACCGGCTCAGCGGGGCCCACCGGGACCGGCTCGAAGGGGCGCAACCACCACACCCCGAAGATACCGATGAGGCCGATGACCAGCACCGTGCTCACGCTGGCGAGGCTCGCGATCAGGCCGGCGCCGACGACCCCGGTCATGGTCTGGGTCGTGGTGAACTGGGTGCTGGTGGTCTCGGGTTGGGGGTGCCGAATCATCGACACCGCAGAGTCCATCGTGCCCGACACGTCTTCGGTGATGGGGACCGGACGCGGGGCGTTGGCCTCGGTCGGAAGATCGATCTCGCCGGAGTAGGTGCGCATCTTCTCTTGGAGGCGCGTATCGATGCCGGGATCGACCTTCTGCAAGAACCGCGCGAGCTGCTCCCGTGTGGGCAGCCCCCCCACCTCGTCCGCTACCGCAACCAGGGCCTTCCTGAACTCCCGCGCGCTCTGGAAGCGCTTGTTGGGATCGGGGGCAAGCGCCTTGTCGTGGACCGCGCGCAGCATGGAGTCGTCTGGAAGATCGCGCACCGGCGGCATCTCTGGGAGCTGGGCGTGCAGCAGCCGGTGCACGATCTGCACCTGGTTCAGGCCATAAAAGGGCCCGTACCCAGAGATGAACTCGTGCATCGTGAGCCCCACCGCGAACAGGTCGACCCGCTTGTCGATGGGGTCGCCGGTGATCTGCTCGGGCGCCATATACGAGAACTTGCCCTTCACGTGATCGGTCTTGGTGCGCTCGAGCCGACCCGAGGCCTTGGCGACGCCAAAGTCGATCAGCTTGGTCTCGCCGTGGATGGAGACCATGATGTTGCGCGGGTTCACATCCCGATGCACGATATCCATGGGCTTGCCGAAGTTGTCGCGCTTTCCGTGGGCGTAGTCGAGACCATCGAGCACATCGCAGAGGATGCGCAACGCCACCCGGATCGGCACCCGCTGACCGCGCTCGCGAAGCGCATTGATGATGCCGCGCACGTCGACGCCTGGCACATACTCCAGGGCCAGGTAGTACTCCTCGCCCTCGCGCCCGAAGTCGTAGACTTGGCCGATGCACTCGTGGTGAAGCTCGGACGTGATGCGGGCCTCGTCCTTGAACATGCGGATGAAGGCTTCGTCTGCGGTGCGGTCGGCCTTGATGCGCTTGATCACCAGAAAACGCACGAAGTCCTGATCGCCCATCTTCTGACGGGCGAGGTCGACCTCCGACATGCCGCCTATTCCAAGGCGCTCCAGGAGGATGTAGTTGCCGTAGCTGCTCGGGTAGTTCAGTTTCCGCCGTCTCCGAGCGAAGTGTATCCCGGCCGGATAGCCCTCCCGACCGTGGAGGGACTGATGAACTGGCTCCTGCTGCTCATGACCTGGCTCTCGATCCAGCCGGCATGGGCTGAATCTCCCTGTGACAACCCGCGAAATGCGACAGACTCCCTGTTCGTCTGGACCCGCCCGGGCAACTTCGACGCCACGCGCGCGGCGCAGTGTATGGATATCCCCCCCGGTGCAAATGCCGAAGGCCTGGCGGTGCAGCTCAAGCAGGTCCTCGACGCTCGTGGACACTGGGTGCCGGTTCCGTCCATCCCGAACGACCCCAACTACACCAACCCCGAGGGCGAGGCCAAGGTCGTGCCGATGGAGGACGACTTCCCGGTCCTGGTGATCGAGCGCATGGATGACGGGAAGTGGAAGTACTCCCGACACACGATGGATGCCGTTCCCGGGCTCTACGCAGACACCTTCTCGCCGCTGAGCCAGTGGTTTCAGTCCGCCCTGCCCCCCGTCTTCTACACCCGCATCCTCGGCCTGTATCTGTGGCAGATGTTCTACGCGTCCCTGCTGATCCTCGCCGCATTCGTGATCGGCACCATCGCGCGGATCCTGCTGCGGGATCAGGTCAAGCGGGTCGTTCACCGGGCGGGCTTCAAGCTCGATGACCAGGAATACGCCCGTACCAACGGACCCATCGTGCTGCTGGTCATCTGCGGGGTCATCCTGTGGGGGCTCACCGATCTCCAGCTCGGCATCGAGCTGTCGGCCCTCCTCATCCGCATCGTGAACATCGTGATGGTGCTCGCGGGGCTGGTGCTCGCGAGTCGCTTCGTCAACGTCGGCGCCCGCATGGCCCAGAACTGGGCTGCTGGCACCGAGAACCGCCTCGACGATCAGCTCATCCCGCTCCTCCGACAAGCGGTGCAGTTCGTCGTGCTGGTGCTCGGGGTGCTCTACCTGGCGGACGCGATGGGCATCGATGTGTGGAAGCTCGCTGCGGGCGTGGGGATCGGCGGCCTGGCCTTCGCGTTGGCCGCCCAGGACACGGTCGCGAACGTGTTCGGCTCGGTCAACATCTTCGTCGATCGGCCGTTTCAGATCGGCGACTGGGTGATCATCGGCTCGGTAGAGGGCGTGGTCGAAGAGGTCGGGTTCCGCTCGACCCGGGTCCGGACCTTCTACAACTCCGTGGTCACCATCCCCAATAGTCAGATCACAAACGCAAACGTCGACAATATGGGACTCAGGCCTCGACGACGCGTGAAGATGATGCTCTCACTCACCTACGACACCCCACCGGATAAGCTCGAGGCCTATGTCGAGGGTGTCCGGGCCATTCTCGCGGTCCACCCCGATGTTGAGCGAACCTACGAGGTCCATGTGTACTCGATGGGCGCATCCAGCATCGACATCTTGGTCTACTACCATGTGGTCGTCGCCGGCTGGCACGAGGAGCTCCAGGCTCGCAGCCAGAACATCCTCGAGTATATGCGACTCGCCGATGCTCTCGGCGTCTCCTTCGCCTTCCCCAGCACCTCGGTCTACGTGGAATCCACTCCCTCCGAGCCCCTTCCTCGTCAGAGCCCTGTTCCCCTCGACCAACTCGGAGCAATCGCCGATAGCTTCGGCCCCAATGGATCGATGGCCCGGCCGCGCGGGCCGGAGTTCGCTCATAGCTGGACCGTTCAAGCCCGCCAGAGCGGCACTTCCAAAGGAAGCGTGAGCGCAGACGCCCAGGAGTGAGCCGCTAGAGAGCTGACCAAGAGTCATCAAGCCGCTTCTGCCCAGAGGCCGTTGAGGACGAAGAGATTGGCGACCACGGCGGTCCGCTGGAGATCGAAGTCGTTCTTCGTGAGGCCCACAAATCGGGCCCGCCGACCCTGGATGGCGCCGACACGCGCGAGCACATGTTCGACCGCGATCCGCTCTCGGCGGCGTTGCCGGCCTTCAGGTGTCGCGAGTTCGGCAGCCATCTCTTGGAACAGCTGC
>Ga0316208_1000276_pt1 | contig 68780 bp, 56 predicted proteins | sample 3monopyrite_MG_FD_204944 | JGI IMG/M metagenome (GOLD analysis project Ga0316208, IMG submission 204944) | Microbial mat bacterial communities from mineral coupon in-situ incubated in ocean water Damariscotta River, Maine, United States -... | ecosystem: Environmental > Aquatic > Marine >... | reverse complement strand
TAAATGACCTATCCTGCCTTCACAGGCAAGCAATACCGTAGACAACTCACGTAATGAGCTTACTCCACTCAAGGTAGCGTAGAGCATCGTTACTAAATGATCATAGGTTTTAAATCGCTTGTAATACCTGTCGCTGTTTTGTCGCTTAGTTGTCCTAGCAATAATTTCATAAGGAAGCAACTTGAATAGCTGTTTGATGATAGGCTGTCCGCTAAAGATTGTACTTTTATTCATATCTAGTTTTGTCGTAAAAACAAGATATAAAGTAAAGCGGGAAATCCATAGTTGGATTTCCCGCTTTTAAAAAAGTTTATCGGACACTAGTGATTTTAAATGGAAAATCTCCCATTTAATTTCCGTCATCTCCTCTTCCTTACATTAATAAATTATCTTTAGTGCTTCGATGAAAAAAATAATCCCATTATTAGTTTGCACTTTCTTCATTAACAACTCAAATACGCAAACTATAAAAGCTCCAAAGGGCTACAGTCCACAAATTGGCAATTTGATTTCCATGCTCGACGATTTAAAAGCAAGGGTTACGAGAAGTGTTGCCGCCCTGAGTCAGGAAGAAACAGATTATCTGCTTGACGAGAAGGTAAACCGTATTGGTGCTATGGTGATGCACTTGGTGGCGACAGAACGCTACTATCAAGTCTATACTTTTGAGAATAGAGGATACAACAGCAAGGAAAAAAACAATGGGGAACAGCACTTAATCTAGGCGAACAGGGACGTGAACGTTTTGTAGGAAACCCCATTACACACTATTTAGAGCAGTGGAATGAGGTGCGCAAGGAAACAAAGCGTCTTTTGAAAGAAAAAGACGACAAATGGCTAAATTCCAAGGTTAAAGACAGTAATATGAACAATCACTGGGCTTGGTATCATGTAATGGAGCATCAAGCCAACCACATGGGCTAAATCCGCTTAATCTTTAAAAGGATAAAATAGTCCATTTCAGGCACTACTAAAGCTCAGAATTTATTTGCATATAATGGTAAGATGAACTACCTTCATAGGTGATAATTTAATTCTATGGAAACTCCTGTTTTGATCGCCCGAATTCTAGCACTAGTTTATTTGTCTTTTGGCATTGGTATGTTATTGAATAAAAACTATTATCAAAAAGCACTCATTCAATTTGTAGAGAATTCATTTGTGCTTTTATACGGTGGTTATATGGCCATAGTCTTAGGTATGATCATTCTCTCAGTGCACAATAGCTGGCTAGGCAAATGGACTGACATCATCACTCTAATAGGATGGATAGCAACACTTAAGGGAGTATGGCTGTTGATGTTTCCAAAGTTGGCATCTCAGTACCGTAAACTTTTTGAAAACCACAATTTCGTACGTGCATTGATTCCTTTAGTATTGTTATTAGGAATCTTATTTAGCTATTTTGGTTTTTATATTTCAAACTAAAATTCAATTTGTAATTGAACATCACTTTGTTATTTTTAATGTTCAATAAATGCTACCTATTATCTATGACCTTTGATGAAGTAATGCATGAGCTAGAAGCAAAAGGCGATGCTCAAACAAAAAAGACACTGATACGCCATGGTGCTAAAGAGCCATGCTTTGGTGTAAAAGTACAGGAGCTCAAAAAGATTCTTAAAAAAACAAAAAAAAACCATGCCCTGTCTTTGGCTCTATATGCCACTGGCAACTCAGATGCGATGTATTTAGCAGGTTTAATGGCTGATGAAAATCAAATAAGCAAGGCCGAATTACAAGAATGGGTTAAACAAGCTTACTGGCATTATATCAGCGAGTATACTGTACCATGGGTGGCTGCAGAATCTCCTTACGGATTACAACTGGGCCTAGAATGGATAGTTTCTTCAGAAGAAAATATTGCAGCGGCAGGATGGGCTACAATAGCTTATTATGCCAGTGTGAGAGAGGACGAAGATTTGGACAATGATATATACAGACAATTGCTAGATCGTATAGGAAACAGTATTCATGACGCACAAAATAGAGTGCGCTATGTTATGAACGGTTTCGTAATTGCCATTGGCACATACATGCCACAACTCACAGATTATGCCAAAGAGGTAGCCGAAAAAATTGGCAAGGTCTCGGTAGATGTTGGCGACACAGCATGTAAAGTTCCCTTAGCTACTGCTTATATTGATAAAGTTATCGACAAAGACAGAGTCGGGAAAAAGCGGAAAACAGCAAGATGTTAAACCTATTTTAAATAAAAAATTAATAAACATGCAAGATTCTTCAACCTCAGAACACCTTCAATTAAATAAAGTAGCCACCGCTTTTCTCGAAGAAAGTCGAAAATGGGCTAAACTTTTAGCCATAATGGGATTTATTGGTTCTGGTCTTTTAGTCGTTTTGGGTTTGTTAATGGGTACTATTTTTTCTGCTATACCCGTAGATGACATTCCAGGATTTACTACTGGCATGGGAGGCTTTATGAGTATCCTCTACATTCTTTTTGCATTGCTTTATTTCTTCCCAGCATTATACCTTTATAATTTTGCTGAAAAAACAAAATCTGCATTACTTCATCAAGACAATGAACTACTTGCAGAGGCTTTCAAAAACCAGAAGTCTTGTTATAAATTCCTTGGCATTATGACGATTGTAATTGCAGGATTATACATCTTAATTGCACTCTTTGGGCTTATGGCTGCTATAATGAGTTTCTAAATTCAAAAAATGAATACAACATTCGTAAAGGCACTTCTGCTGACAATGCTTTTACAATTTACTTTTTCAGATCATTTAATTGCTAATGACACCATTAGCATAAAAAGGCATTTTCTTCAGATTATTAATCCAAAGAAAGCAAGGAATCATGCTAACATTGAAGAGCTCAACAGAGTAGCCAATTATATCAAGGGTCATTTTCTTCAGTTTGCTGACAGTGTATATTTTCAATCCTATATAGTTGATGGCAAAGAATACAAAAACGTCGTTGCTGTTTTTGGGAATCAAAATACCTCAACGATTGTGGTGGGCGCACATTATGATGTCTGTGGCAATCAAGATGGAGCAGATGACAACGCAAGTGGTGTTGTAGGTCTTCTAGAAATCGCAGAAATGCTTTATGAAAAAAAACTCAAACATCGCATTGAGTTGGTAGCCTATACCCTAGAAGAACCTCCCTATTTTAGAACTGAAAATATGGGCAGTTACATCCACGCAAAATCCTTGAATGATCAAAATAGAGAAGTCTATGGAATGTTCTGCCTTGAAATGATTGGATACTTTAAGGATGAAAAGAAATCGCAACGCTACCCAATTGGAATTCTCTCCTGGATTTATGGCAATCAAGGCAACTACATCACCCTGGTCAATAAATTGAACAAAGGAAAGTTTTCAAGAAAGTTTAACCGGGCTTTTGTCCGACAAAATAACATCAAAATCAAAAAATTCTCAGGACCTGCTAAACTTCCAGGCATTGATTTCTCAGACCATCTCAATTATTGGTCCTTTGGCTACAGCGCATTAATGATCACAGATACTGCCTTTTACCGTAACTACAATTATCATCAAAAATCAGATAAATTGCATACACTTGACCTCAATCGTATGAATATGGTCATTGAAACCGTGTTCAATAGTCTGCTTGATATGTAAACTTATCGTATTCTAGTATTTCTTGGCACACTTATTTCTTTATACTTTAGGAGTTGAATTTATTCTCATGCGGACACTACCCTTCCTGCTAGTTTCTCTTATGTGGACTGTCTTATATAGTCAAAACTCAGCAAGTCAAAAAGTCTGGCTTGACGGGGATGTTTACGTGGAATACTTTGACAGCACAGAAAAGCATCCCAATCGATATACTTCTAACAATCACATTTATAAAGCTGGCACTTCAATCAAATTTGATTACACCTTTATTGATCCTCAAGGCAAAACCTTTAAGTTTCAAAGCAATGAAGATAAAAACACTCCTTGGGAATTGGTGGAGCTTAACAAGGCTTCAACAAACACTATAGCGCACATTAGAATGGATGTTCATTATGCACAAGATCCAATTCAAAGTAAGAATCCTTCCTACGATAAAACCACTATCAGCTATACTTACCTAAATAACGCAACGAGTCAAATTGTTTCTTACAATGGGCTGGTTGAAAATGAATTGAATGTGTGGTTACAACCACCCAACACTGATTTTTTCGGCATCCTACAACTGAACCCTTTTCCATTCATCCAGGCCTCTTATAAAAAAGGAAATCGATGGCAATCATCAAATAAGGTTAATGCTGCTTGGAGCAACGCAAGGTGGAAAACATGGGAAGGAAATCTTGATGTGAGTTTCGATTATGGCATTACAGGAGAGCGTTACATTGAAAGTAAAATTGGCAAACTTCCCTGTTACATTGTAGAAGCCGAAGGGAAAAGCAAATTAGGTAAGACGGCATTAAAAGCCTACTTCAACCTCGACCATGGATTTGTAAAATTAGAATACTTCAACATCGATAGAAGTCAAATAATCTTTGATATAGTTGAATTTAACTCAGCAGAATAAATCGAATTCATCATGTCTAAAAGCAAGCGTTTGAACATAGCCCTAATCCTCTGCTCATTGATTGGTTATTTAGAATGGGGAGAAGATCAATCCACCTTTTTAATTATGGCAGAATTAGACATCATCAAAGGATTGTTTACCAATATTTCCTCAGTTGTACACCCGCTTACTTTCATTCCTTTGATTGGTCAAATATTGCTCCTCATCACCTTATTCCAAAAAAAAGTCAGCAAATTATTGACCTACTTCGGAATGATTTCACTGTTTTTGTTGTTAGGTTTGATGTTTTTCATTAGCATCATTGATTTCAACCTCAAAATATTGGCTTCTACCCTTCCATACATCATCACGATGGTAATGGTCTTTTTCAACCTTAAAAAGGGCAGTTAATTCTTTTTGATACAATTGCATTAAGTCAAATGAAAATAAATATTGATAAAGAAGGCATCATCTACAACAGGAAAATCTAAGGGCCAAAATGTATTTATATTTATTGAATACAGTTTGAGGATTGAAATAGCTTCTATACATTCGTAACTATTCTCGTACTATTGTTCCTTTATGCTAGATAGATTTAAGTCTGCCTTTCTACTCACTACCACCGTTTTCCTCATTGTTCAAATTACATTGGCAATTATCGCTTGGACCGCCTCAAGCTCATATTTAGACGCAAAAAGCTGGAGCCGTTGGGATGCTCATCATTACATCAGTATTGCAGTGAAAGGATATGAAACCTATACATGTGAAAACATTGAAGGATTAAACGCTGAACAGGATAAAATTTGCGGAAATACAGCTTGGTTTCCCGGCTTTGCGCTTTGTATAAGGGGACTGAATCAGTTTTACAACAACCCTCTCTTTTGGGGAGCATTCTTGTCCAAATTCTTTCATTGGTGGTGTCTATTCCTGATTGTTAAGATTATGGGTTTTAGAGCCTTCAACAAGGACACACTGCTATACTTACTGCTCCCTGCATTTAGCTTTGGTTATATTTATTACCATGCCACTTTCCCAATGTCGCTAGTGCTTCTTTCTGCGTTCATTGGAATTTATGCATATTTATATCGACTATGGTGGCTTTTGCTCCCATCAACATTCGTAGCTGCTATCTCTTATCCAACTGGACCTTTACTTGCTCATGTTTTGGCACTCACCATTCTTTTATACTATAAAAATGAAAGCTGGGCATGGAGAATAAAACGTGCCTTCTTGCCATTATGTGGAGGTGGTTTAGGCTTATTAGCTGCTTTCTTCGTCATCCATATAGAGGCAGGAAGTTGGGAGGCATTTTTTGATGTACAAGCCAATTACAGAAATTCCGCGAGTCATAACACAATCATGAATATGATAGGTATTCTCGAAGGTTTGGCGATAAAACGAGGCCTTCGAAACTTAATTCAGATACAATCAATCATTGTGATCATTGGCTATTTCTATCTCAGCTTTCAATTTTTCAAGAATAAATGGCAAAAGAATCAACTTTACCTATTGAGTTATATTTATGTTAGCTTTTACTTCCTATTTATTTGGTCAGTTGGGGGGAACCTAAGCATGTATCGAGGTGAATCTATGCTGTTGCCCTATGTTTTTTTCTTGACAGAATTGAACCAAAGATCAAAACTCAAATTGCTAGCAATCCTATTTCTGCTCGGCATAGCCCTAAGCTTTTATTATTTCGATGGTAGCTTAATCTGAATTTCTGTGCGAATAGGGAGAATTGAAAGCCTGAAATTTCTATACATTCTTTCCTTCATATGCTTAAATTAGCAAATTGAGCAATTGATTAGCAGTAATTACAAAAGATAGAAGATGCGTTCCATAAAAAGCTTACTCATTCTTGCAGGCGCAAGCCTTTTTTTTGGGTGTGATTCAGGAGAGAATAAAGGCAATGATAATTCAAACCCCGCGCTTGAAACTCCTAGAGAAAATTCAGGTCAAGTATTCGAACTATTGCCGCCCAATCAAACAGGAATTGATTTCGTCAATGAATTGATAGAAACTAATGATGTCAATTTCTTTAAGTTTCAATACCTCTACAATGGTGGCGGTGTTGGTATTGGCGACATCAATAACGACGGATTGTCAGATGTGTATTTTACTGGAACAATTGACGATGATAAACTGTATTTGAATCAAGGAGACATGAAGTTCAAAGACATTACATCCTCAGCAGGAATTCTTCAAAACAATGGTGTAAAAACAGGCGTAAGCATGGTCGACATCAATGCGGATGGATTACTGGACATCTATGTTTGTCGTTCTGGTTGGTCAGAAGACTCAGAAGAAAGGGCCAATTTACTATACATCAATCAAGGCAACAATACATTTAAGGAGCAAGCAAAAGCTTTCGGATTGGCAGAAACAGGACACAGTGTGCAAGCAGGTTTTTTTGACTATGACAAGGATGGTGATTTAGATTGCTACATTGCAAATCATGGCCTTTTTAGAATTCCTTTTGATGAATGGGATAAATTGACAGAAAATGCTCCTCCACACTTTAGCGATCGTTTTTACAGAAACAATGGGGACAATACTTTTTCTGATGTTTCTGAGGAAGCAGGCATTGTAAATTTCGCTCATGGGCTTGGACTTGCCATTAGCGATTTTAATAAGGATGGCTACCCTGATGTTTATATAGCGAATGACTTTAGAGCCAACGACTATTACTACATCAATAATGGCAATGGCACCTTCTCTGAGCGATCTAAAAGTTTAACATCTCATGTTTCCTACTTTTCAATGGGAACAGATGCAGCAGACATCAACAATGACGGTCTCACAGACATATTCGTCGTAGAAATGTTGGCAGAAGACAACAAACGACAAAAGACCAACATGGCTAATATGAATCCAGATCGATTTTGGGATTTAGTTCAACGTGGTTACCATTATCAGTTTATGCGCAACACTTTGCAATTAAATATTGGTGGAGGAAGTTTTGCAGAAATTGCCTACTTAAGCGGCCTCACCAACACTGATTGGAGTTGGGCACCACTTTTTGCAGATTTTGACCTTGACGGCAAAAAAGATTTGGCAGTAACCAATGGTTACTTAAGAGACACTCAAGACAAAGACTACAATAAAAAAGCAAACGAAATCATAGAAAAAGAGGGTTTGCCTCCATTTTCGACCTTGGCCTCAATGATGAAGAGTACACGATTGAGCAATTATGTCTTTAAGAACGAAGGAGACTACCGCTTTTCTGACCAATCGGAAGATTGGGGGTTCAACTTCTCGGGTTACTCCAATGGCATGGCCTATGGAGACTTAGATAATGATGGTGACATTGATTTGATTGTCAATAACTTTAACGACCCTGCTTCTGTATATAGAAATACTGTTAGTGATCGAAATCTTGGCCATTACCTCAAGATTCAATTGGAAGGGCCAGTAGCCAATACAAAGGGATTAGGAGCGAAGCTAAACCTAAAGACAAGCAAAGGAGAGCAATACCAAGAATTTTGGGTTGCTAGAGGCTTCCAATCTTCTTGCGACCAAGTCGTGCATTTTGGAATTGAAGAAGGTGATCAAATATCTTCATTGACTGTGACTTGGTTAGACGGAAAAGAAGAAACCATTAGTAAACTTGATTACGATCAAACGATTAAAGTGTCGTATGCGAATTCAAGATCTATTACACAAAAAGAAGAAAAGAACAAGCCTCCCTATTTTAGCATGCTGCGTTCCAAAAAAGGCAGTTTTTTCACACACAAAGAGAACGATTACGACGATTATGAAAAAGAGATTTTATTGCCTCATAAGCAAAGCATGCATGGCCCAAAAATCGCAGTTGGAGATGTAAACAATGATGGCTTAGAAGACTTTTACATTGGAGGAGCCGCAGGTCAAGCAGGCATGCTGGTTGTACAATTGGCCAACAAACAATTTGGATCATCCTCTGCGGCAATGCTTGCAGAAGATGCTGCATACGAAGATCTAGGGGCATGTTTTGTAGATCTTGACAATGACGGTGATCAGGATTTATATGTTGTTAGTGGAGGCAACGAATTTGATGAGAATTCTGAAATGTTACAAGACCGTATATACGTCAACAATGGTCAAGGAATTTATCTTAAAGCGATCAACGCTTTGCCAAAAATGTTAAGTAGCGGTGGCACTGTAGCAGCAAATGATTTTGACAATGATGGTGACCAAGATCTATTCGTTGGTGGCAGAATTACTCCAGGAAAATATCCTTATGCTCCAAGAAGTTATCTTCTTAGAAACAACAATGGTGTCTTTGAGGATGTAACAGATGAGGTTGCTCCGGAGCTCAAAAATCCCGGATTGATTAGTTCTGCAATTTGGTCTGACTTTAGTGGAGATGGAATAAAAGACTTAATTATCGTCGGAGAGTGGACTGGCATACTTATGTACAAGAACGAAAATGGAAAGCTCATTAATGTGAGTAATGACAATGGCATGCAAGCAGAGACAGGATGGTGGAATAAAATTGAAGCAGCCGACATTGACCAAGATGGAGATTTGGATTATATCCTTGGAAATTTGGGATTAAACTATAAATACAAGGCAAGTAAACAGGAACCATTTGAAGTCTATGCACATGACTTTGACAAGAATGGAACAATTGACATTGTATTGGGCTATTACAATGATGGAACTGCATTTCCAGTCCGTGGACGTCAATGCTCCTCTGAACAAATGCCAATGATCGCAGAAAAATTTAAGACTTACGAGGACTTCGGAAATGCTAACCTGCGCGATGTTTATGGAGACATGCTCGACGAAGCTTTGCATCTAGAAGCCAATAACTTTGCCTCATCAGTAATGTATAATGAAGGTGATGGCTCATTTAAGCTTAAAGCCCTGCCAACAAAAGCACAATTTGCACCAATCAATGGGATTGTTTCTTCTGATTTTAATTTCGATGGCAATATTGACCTGCTTCTAGCAGGAAATCTTTTTCAAGCAGAAGTAGAAACAGGGAGAGCAGATGCTGGAAGAGGGTTGCTCTTAATAGGCAATGGAGAAGGTGACTTTGAAGAAGTTTCAATTCAAGAATCAGGATTTCTTGCTTATTTAGATGCTAAAGACATTGCCATGTTGAGTACTGGCCCTGGCAATGGACGTATAGTATTGGTAGGCAACAACAATGCATCATTGCAAATATTCTTGGAAACCTTAGCGAGAAACTAAACACATTAAAGTGAACATAAAGCAAAGAATAAAAGAAATAAGGCCTGTAAAATTTTATCTGAAAGGCAAACACCTAGAGGAGAATCCAACCTACACTGCAGGAAAAACCTATCTCGATGACAAATACATCAACCTTGGACTCAAAAAAGGGGAAGAAGAGTTAAAAAAGCTCCCTTCGAGAACAACTATCATCAACTACCTGCTCACTTTCTTGAACAGGGAGTGCAATTACTTAGAAATCGGCGTAAGATTTCCAGAAGACAACTTCAATCAAATTAAAGCAAAAAACAAGTTCAGTGTTGACCCTGGTTTAGAAAACGCTGAAAACCCTGTTGATTATAAAATGACCAGCGATGATTTTTTCGCGTCAATCGCAAAAGGTGACCTACTTCAAAAAGACATTCAATTTGATGTCATTTTCATTGATGGTTTGCACCTTGCACATCAAGTAGATGCAGACATTCAAAATGCATTGAATTACATTTCAGACGATGGTTTTATTGTATTGCATGATTGTAATCCGCCTACAGAATGGCACGCACGAGAAACCTTTGATTTTGCATTGTCACCCGCAAACGTAAGTTGGAATGGCACAACATGGAAGGCATTTTACAAATGGCGCTGCAAAAAAGAAGTCTATTCTTGTTGTATAGATTCTGATTGGGGAGTAGGAATCATAAGTAAAACCCATGAGATTGGAAAGAATACTTCTGCAACAAATCCATACTATGAATTCCATACCTTGGATTCGAATCGAAAAGAAGCACTCAATCTAATCAACTTTGACCATCTAAAGCAACTCTTAAAGAAATAAGCAATCATGACTAATGCTAAAATATTGGGCACAAGGGTGATAACAAATGTCTACTTGTGTTTCCTATTTGGTTTAATGGCAGCTCCGATTTATGGCCAAAATGAGCGATCAATCATTTCGAAGCTTCAGAAAGGATTTATAGAAAGAGACAGCAGCTATCTTATGCCTTATTTGGATAAGGAATTAAGTTTCGTAGGTTATGAAAAAGATCGAACACCAATAATCATATATAATGTTCTACAAAACCTACCAGAAATCGAATCCATCAATCTGTTCGAACAAAAAGAGCAACAATTCATTCTAAACTTTAATTACAAGGATTACCCTGCTATAAAAAGCTCGATTTACTTTAATAAAGAAGGCTTGGTAAACCGCATAGAACTTGTGGATGATTTAATAACCCAAGAAATTGAACAGCAACATCTTTTGGAGAGTGTAAAACGGCCAAGCATTTCAAACATCACAGAGGAATTTCACCACAAAACAATCACTTTTAGCGCAATAGATAGTGTAGAGATTACCGCAGATTGGTATGAAATAAACCCAAACGCCCCAACAATTATTTTATGTCATCAAGCTAAATACAATCGGAAAGAATACCGCGATATTGCTCCCCGCTTATGTGCTCTAGGGTTTAATTGTCTTGCTATAGATCAAAGGTCTGGTGGAAAATTCTTAGAGATAAAAAACATGACCTATGAAGCAGCCACAGCCGCCAAGAAGAGTGTAGATATGCTAGATGCATCGATTGATCTTGAATCAGCTGTAGAATACATACAGAAGAATTACAATACCGAAATTGTACTTTGGGGCAGTTCCTATTCGGCTAGTCTAGCTCTTTTTTTAAGTGAAAGTTTTGATGCTATAGATGGAGTAGTTGCTTTCAGTCCTGGAAATTATTTTAGAGATAAAGCTCCGAACATTCAAATAGTCCTGCCAAATATAGATGTGCCGTTTATCATTCTATCTTCTTCGTCTGAGGGTGAAAAGCTAAAGCAACTCTTCCATAATATTTCGTTTAAAGACAAACAGTCTCAGTTCATCCCAACTAAAAATGGATTTCACGGTGCTAGAGCTTTATGGCGTGGACAAATTGGTGGAGAAGAGTATTGGGCTGCTATAGAGGAATTTTTGACTAATTATCTGAATAAATAAGAAGAAAAAGGGATCAGTTGTATTGCTCCTTTTTCAAAAGAAATTCTCCATTTTCCTTTTTATGGAAATAAACTGCCAAATGTGCGAGAAAATTACTTACCGTTTTAAACGCCTTTTCAGTCTCATCCGCAATTTCTTGTCTTTTCAATCTTAAAACCAAGAGTCCATATAAGCCATGAATACCAACTTCCACCTCGGAATTCATTTGCTCTCCCCCAGATTTTAGCACCAATTCCTTCAAAAAAGGTCTCGTTTTCTCATAGGACTCAATGTACTCTTTGTCTTGAACAGTGTTCATTACCTCCTCATGCAACTTGCTGAGTTCATTGATCAATTCAATATGTGCATTTAAATGGCCGTTTTTTTGTTTCTCTTCTTTTTGCATTTGATTTGCAAGTGATTCAAACCAGACCTTAATTTGTTGTTTCACTTGATCGTTTTGTTCATATTTCTGAACTATCATTTGATCGATGAGCCCCAAGTCAAAATTTAACGATCGGATGATATCCTCTATTTGATACATATATAATATGTACTCTACGATGTTGGATTTTCTTTTAGATTGCGCAATGATCATATTTTGTGATAACTTAGTGATATGATCAGCAAAAGTGAGACTATTTGACGAATGCAGCCAGCGTTTAACTCAATACTCGACATTATCAATAAAATCGACTTTAAAGAAGGACGAGACCTAGCCTACTTGCTCCTTTCCCCCTCTCTATTAGACACTAAGGATGTAGATTTATTTCAATTCCCTCAAGTCGAAGATTATCTTCTGGATAAAATAAGTGAAATGAAATTCGATTTATTAAACACTAGACGAAAAGAACATCGGCTCGGAAAATACATGGAATCACTACTCTTGGTCTATTTTAAACACTGTCCCGACTTTAATTTAATCGCATCTTTGCTACAACTTCAGGATGGAAATAGCACCAAGGGTGAGATTGACTTTATTGTTGAATCCGTTAAAGATGATACGAACATTCACCTAGAAGTAGCTTTAAAATATTATTTACAATATGATGCTGACAGTTTTATTGGTCCAAATGGCAATGACACTCTAAGAGAAAAAATTAAAAAACTTATAACCCATCAACTAAAGCTTTGCAGCAATTATCGACAATTACTTCCTGAAAAATTACAAGCTTTAGAACTTATCCCTAAACTATTCCTGCGTGGATCTTTATTTTACAAACTACAGGATTGGATGTATAAAAAAGAGCATAATATTTACATTGAAGGTTGGTGGTGCAGGAGAAGTGAGCTTGACTTACTGACAGATACCGTCAATCACGTGGTAGAAAAGCGAAAGGATTGGATATATCCATTTGCAATGCTGACGTCTTCATTGAATTTTGATGAATTCAAAAAACAGGCTGAAATGAAACTGAGCTTAGACGGGAGTTTAATGATTGTACGATCGGACAAAAAAGGCAATGTATTGGACAGAGGTTTCTTGGTGTCAGAATATTGGCCTAATCCGTCCAAATCTCACGTTTATTGAGTTTTTCATACCTAATGAATTCGATAGGCAATTCTAACACTTGGGCAAAATCTTGGCCCATTTCATATGCATCATTGTCATTGCTATAATAACGCCAACAAACATTAACAACAACACCTTTATCCTGCAATTCTTTAATACGGTATAGAAAAAACACCAATCTTTTTGCAGAAGCAAGGTTTGTGTGCTCAATGTCAAAGACAATTTCTACTTTCCCTTCAGATTTCTTTTTTACATATTTATCCATCCAACCCAATAGAGGAGTGTAAAACTCATCGACATTAACTAGAATTGAGTTTCCTTCGAAGCTGAATTTATTCTCCTCTGGGTTAAAAACCACATGAGGGCTTCTGTAAGTGGCTTCTATTTCAAGTTGCTGCATAATCATTCGTATGGTTTATAAATATCCACAAAACAAAGCAATCATTTTAAAAAAGAGTACCAATAAGGTTTTTCACTTGACCAAGAGACTGAAGGAATCGACAAGCAATCAAAAACTCTTTAAGTCTTTTAATTTTGCGGCTTGTCTACGAGAAATTTCAATTTGTTTACCACCAGTTAGGCTTACTCTAAGGCCTCCGTTGAACCAATTTTCCATGCTCTCAATCCAATTTAAATTGATGATAAATTTTCTATTTGCTCGAAAAAAGTCATCAGGGCTTAATCGCTTCTCTAAACTATTTAGCGACTTTAATATAAGTGGTTTGTTGTTTTCGAAATAAACACGCACATAATTTCCTTCAGATTCAAACGCACTGATCTTGCTCAATTTTACAAACCAACATTTGTCGCCATCTTTTACAAACACCTGATCAGATGATCCCAACATCTCGCTATTAGATTGAACGTTAGTAGCTATATTCTCTACTGTATCCTCTTGAATGTTTTTTGATAGCTTTTGCAAACAATCTTTTAAACGTTCACTCTCAATGGGTTTCAACAAATAATCAAATGCATTCACTTCAAACGCCTTGATGGCATACTCATCATAGGCTGTTGTAAATATAACTTGTGGAACAAACGATATTTCTTCGAGTAAATCAAAACCGTTCTTCACTGGCATTTGAATGTCAAGAAAAATTACATCGGGCTTAAGAACTTCGATTTTATTGATGGCTTGATCGGCATTATGGCATTCTGCAATAATGTTAATTTCGGGAAATTCGGCCAATAATCTCTTAAGTTCCTGTCTTGCGAGCCTTTCATCATCAATGATAATTGCTTTCATTTTTATCCGTTTTTTCGATTTTAAATGATTTTATGTCTTTAGGAATCATGAGTTCTGCAATGACAGTTCCTCTTTCGGTATTCTTTATCATTAAACTGCCTTCTTCTCCATAAAGTAAATTTATTCTCTGTAAGCTGTTGAGCAAACCAAAACCAGTTGTGCTCTTTTGATCAGCATTATAGCTGCCAGAATTTTCAATCTTTAAATAAAGAAAATCTTCATTTCGTTGAGCCTTCACTTCGATCTTTCCGCCAGACTCCAATTTACTTATGCCATGCTTAATGCCATTCTCGACCAAAGTTTGCAAAAGCATAGGAGGTATTTTATGATCAAGTATATCTTCGGGAATTTCTAAAATAACATCCAAGCGTTCCTCATACCTTGTCTGTTCTAATGCTAAATAATCCTTCACAAGCTGCATTTCTTCTGCCAAACTAATGACCTTTTGCCTATTCATGAGCAAAGAGCTTCTTAATATATTTGACAATTGTGTGATTGAATCTTTGGATTTAGAAGGATCTTCCTCTACCAATGCCCTGATACTGTTCATAGAATTGAAAATGAAATGAGGATTCAGTTGAGATTTTAATTTGTTTAACTCTACCTCGGTACTCAATGCTTGCCACTTTAGGTTTTTTATTTCTTCTTTCCTATAATTTTGAATGAAATGAAACAGAAAGTAAAGCAGAGACCACAACATAAAAATCACAGCTAAGTTGATGGTTGTTTGCAGTATTTCTAGCCCTTTATACGTTGGCCAATCACCTGCTATTAGCACTTCCGAAATAAAAGAGTGTGAAATGAACAATACAGCTCCACACAAAACAGAAGTAATGATTACGCGTGGAATTAACTGTATTATCTTATATCTTAACCAATTGAAATTGATAATTAGGAGGCGATAACCATGTGAGATAACAATACCCAATAAAAAGGTGGTGAGTAGATTCAGAAAAAAATACCAATTCATCCCCTGTCCATCGAGGCGGTTAAGAATCCACATCAGTAGAACATAAATTAACCATCCTGAAAATTGTGAAGTCCAGTAAAGTTTTTCGCGGGGTATGGCTGGTGGTGCGTTCATTCAGCAGACTAAAATTATGTTTATTAATTTTATTTCTATCAAAAAAGAAAGGAGGCCGCCACCTCCTTTCTCCAACTGTTTAACATAAAACAACTATTGCTACTTAGTTATTCTGAATTAAAAGTAAGTACATAGAATTCACCCACTAGAGGAGAATACACAAGTGGGAAATTTAACTTATAAATGGAAAATCTAAACCAATCAAGTGAAAAGAAAGCACCTTTTTAAGGCATTACTCTTATCTACAACAATTGCATTCACCTTTACGTTGCGAGGACAAGCCCTCAATCCTGGGGAGACGAGAAGCAAAGAAAAAAAGTTTAAACTTGACCCAGATCGGATGGTGGTAGGTGGTGGATTTGGTGCCACTTTTGGAAACATTACTCTTGTGGAGGTAGCACCTAATTTTGGCTATTTCATAAGCGATCAATTCTTAGCCGGCTTCAGTGCTAGATACATCTATTATCGTCAGCGATCGAGTGTTTTTGGTCAAACATTTACGTTTGAGACCAACATTTATGGTGGAGGTGTTTTTGCTCAATACTTCTTTTTCGAAGAGTTTTTTGGTCACACTGAATTGGAAATTCTCAATTTAGATGATATTGCAAATGAAAATAATCGCGTTAATGTTACGAGCATATTTATTGGGGGTGGCTATAGATCATTCTTTACTAGCAATTCTTTCGCCTCAATTATGCTGCTCTATAACATTAATGATGACATTAACTCTCCGTATACCAACCCAGTGATTCGTTTTGGTTTCAGTTTTGGGCTTTAGTATAGCTTCCCTTTCATTTGTACCAATCTTTAATTAATTCAGTGCCTCCAAGATTATTCATTTGGCTTACAATCCATCGTTTTCTTTTTTGCATATAATCAGATGGTCTGCTCACTTTGAACACAATTGGATTCGGAAGTGCAGCTGCAATCAATGCGGCTTCTTCTGTTTGAATATTTTGCGCTGATTTCCTAAAGTAATGTTTAGAAGCTACTCCTACTCCATAATAAGAGTCCCCAGTTTCTACAACGTTAATGTACAATTCCATAATTCTTTTTTTATTGAGCACCAATTCTAAAACAACTGTAAAATAGGCCTCTAAACCTTTCCGTAAAATACTTTTGGTTGGAAATAAAAAAATATTCTTCGCAAGCTGTTGACTAATGGTGCTAGCCCCCCACCTGGTTTTTGACGTTTTGTTGTGCTGTATGGCCTTTTTGATGGCGGTAAAGTCGAAACCTGAGTGATTTAGATAGTTTTGGTCCTCTGCAGCAATAATTGCCAGAGGAACAGTGGCATTTACCTCATCCAACTGAACCCATTCCTGTTGTATGCTTTTGTGGTCATTTTGGATATACTTATAGACCATCATCGCAGTAATCGGTGGATTGAAGAATTTTAACCCAACAGCAATGAAAAAAGTGACGATCATGAAAGCAAAAACAGCCTTTATGATCCATCTAACAATTTTCAGAAAATGGCGTTTTAGCATACTTGCTTTAAATATAAGCAAGAAGACTTAAGAGTTTAACCCAATATCGTTACCGGGTTTTGAAGATATGTTTTGAACGTTTGTAGAAATTGCGCCCCTGTTGCACCATCTACAACCCTATGATCGCAAGAAAGAGTCACTTTCATTCGATTGCCTACCTTTATTTGGCCGTCTAGCACTACAGCCTCTTGACGAATTGCACCAACCGCTAGGATACAAGCATTTGGAGGATTTATTATGGCCGTAAATTCCTCGATCCCAAACATGCCTAAGTTAGAAACAGAAAATGTACTTCCTTCCATTTCATTAGGCTGTAAGCGTTTATTTCTAGCCTTATCAGCATATTCTTTCACTTCAGAGGAAATAGAGGACAGTTGTTTTATATCGGCATTTTTAACAACTGGCACTACTAAGCCATCTTCTACAGCAACGGCCACACCAATATTGACATGATGATACATTCGAATTTTATCTTCTAACCATGAAGAATTAACTGCAGGATGCCTTTTAAGAGCTGCAGCAGCAGATTTAATTACTAAATCATTAAATGATATCTTGGTATCTGGCAATTCATTGATGGCTTTCCTGGAAGCAATTGCATTGTCCATATCTATATCAATAGTCAAATAGAAATGAGGTGCAGAATATTTGCTTTCTCCCAATCGTCTTGCAATTGCCTTGCGCATTTGCGATACACTCACCTCTTCATGGGATTCTTGTCCAAACGCTGGTGTTATTTTAACCGATGTTTGTACTGCAGCTGGTTGATGCTCTTCAATGTCTCTTTTTACAATTCTTCCACCATCTCCTGATCCATTTAACAAGGATAAATCGATGCCCTTCTCTTTAGCAAGACGCTTTGCCAAAGGCGAGGCTACAATTCTACCACTGTTGTTTGATGGAACAGTTGTCTCTACTTTCATAGAATCTTGGACAACAGCATTTTCCTCCTTTTCGGAATTTTCATTTGAACTACTTTGATCGTCTGCCCTAAAAGCATCAATCAGTTTTTGATAATCTGCACCTTGTTCCCCAATTATTGCGAGTATTGCATCCACTTCAGCAGACTCTGATTCCTTAACTGCCTGATATAGTAATGTCCCATCCTCGAAAGATTCAAACTCCATTGTAGCTTTGTCAGTTTCTATTTCTGCCAAAATCTCACCTGATTCCACTTTGTCTCCAACTTGCTTTGCCCATGATGCTACAGTTCCTTCAGTCATCGTATCACTCAATTTAGGCATCTTGATGATTTTAGCATTTACAGTAGAAACGTCCACATTAGCGGATGCAGATTTTTTGGTCCCGCCATTGCTTGAGTTATCTTCTTTATTGCTTGCTTGACCTGAACCATTAGATGGGCTTCCAGCATCCGACAACAATGATGTAAAATCTTCTCCTTCATCTCCAACAATTGCCAAAACAGCATCAACTTGAGCTGCACTGCCTTCTTCTACACCTAAATGCAGTATGGTGCCAGATTGAAAGGACTCAAATTCCATTGTTGCCTTATCTGTTTCGATATCTGCCAACAATTCTCCATCTTCCACTTTATCTCCAACATTCTTATGCCATTTTGCAACTACACCTTCTTCCATGGTGTCGCTAAGCTTGGGCATTTTAATTATCTCAGCCATTATTTTAGGGTATTAATCTGTTATGAAAGGATAGTCTTCTTGAACGTATACATCCTTGTATAGTTCACTTGGATCAGGGAAATCAGAATTTTCAGCAAACTCAATTGAGTCCTTTACTTGCTGATCTACCCTCTTTTTGATGGTTTCAATATCTTCGTCAGTGGCAAAGTTATTAGATAAGATATCATTCAGTACAGCAGTAATTGGATCAAGATTTTTATATTCCTCAACTTCATCTTTGCTTCGGTACTTTGCCGGATCAGACATTGAGTGTCCTTTGTATCTGTATGTTCTCATTTCTAACAGCGTCGGTCCTTCTCCACTGCGGGCTCGATCTGCTGCTCTTGAAATTGAATTATGTACTTCTTCACATGACATTCCATCTACTTGCTCATTCGGCATATCATAGCCTTCTGCAAGTTGATTTAAATTGGTAACATTAGATACACGATCTACCGCTGTACCCATTGCGTAATTGTTGTTTTCTATAATAAAAATAACGGGCAGCTTCCAAAACATGGCCATATTAAAGGCCTCATGAAAAGCCCCTTGTCGTACAGCTCCATCTCCCATATAACACAAAGTGACATTGTCATTCCCTTTGTACTTATCAGCAAAGGCAATACCTGCTCCTAAAGGAATTTGCCCCCCAACAATACCATGCCCACCAAAGAAGTTTAAGTCTCTGTCAAACATATGCATAGATCCACCCTTACCTTTACTGCATCCAGTTTCCTTACCGTATAATTCAGCCATTACATGCTTTGGATCCATGCCCATGCCAATAGGATGAGCGTGATCTCTGTAGGCCGTAATTATATTGTCTGAAGATCGTATTGCTGAGACAGCTCCAGCGACTAAAGCTTCCTGACCGATATATAAATGGCAAAACCCTCTGATCTTTTGCTGAATATACAATTGCCCTGCCTTTTCCTCAAACTTGCGCATTAAGAGCATTGACTCATACCACTTTAGGTAAGTTTCTTTAGAAAATGAATCAACCGTAGCATCGATGTTTTTTATGTTTGATGTTGTTGTAGATGTTGCCATAGCTAATAAATAAAATGGTTACCAAAATTAGGATAAAAGGCTTGGAAAATAAAGGAGGTTTTCGCTTTTGTACTAGCCTAGTTGAAAAGCAAGTGGAAGCAAATCTGCACAGCTATTAAACAGTGTAATATTTTCTTCTTGATCCATTAACAACACTTTATAAAATTTGCCTTGTCGATTTTCATATTCCTGCATTACCTGCCTGCATGCTCCGCAGGGTGAAAGTACAGTACTACTATTCATAGAATTAGCATATATGGCTATAGCGTTAATCTTGGCTTTTGGAAACTTAGCTGCTGCCGCAAAAAGGGCTACTCTTTCAGCGCATAAGCCAGATGGATATGCAGCATTTTCTTGATTATTACCTCCAACAACAAGAGTATTTTGTAGACGCACTGCTGCACCTACTTTAAATTTAGAATAGGGTGCATATGCATTTAAATGTTGCTTCTTTGCTTCTATAAGCAAGGCTTGATCTTCAGGATTAATTTCACTTAATCCTTTAAATTGAGCAAATTGTATAACCAATTCTTTTTTCATACTAAGCTTTGATTAATAGCACAACCGCATAAGCCGAAACACCTTCTTCCCTTCCTTGAAATCCTAGACGTTCAGTTGTTGTCGCTTTTATGGAGACATCTTCTTTATCAATGCTCATGCATTTTGTGAGAGTTGACTGCATTTCTTCTATGTAAGGATTTATTTTGGGTTTCTCTAAAGCCACGGTAGAGTCTACATTAGAAATTTCATAACCGTTTGTGCGGATCAGTTCTACCACCTTCTCTAAGAGGATTTTACTGTCTATCCCTTTGTATTGCTCATCAGTTGGTGGAAAATGATACCCTATATCACGCAAATTCGCTGCACCTAATAAGGCATCACAAATGGCGTGAATGAGAACATCTGCATCAGAATGGCCATAAGCCCCCTTATCATGTTCCAATTTAATTCCGCCTAAGTAAAAGTCTTCATCTGCTCTTAGCGCATGAACATCAAAGCCTAATCCAACTCTAATCTTCAAAATTAAATGTCTTCGTTTTGGCCTTTAAAGGCTTCAAAATTGAAACTAAGGGAGAAACGGACAGTGTTCGCCAATGGATTCTGTTGAGTGTTGCCAACTAGGTATGAAATATCAATGCCAAAAACTGTCATCCTCAGACCCAAGCCCACAGTAAAGTACTGACGATTACCTTTGGTAGGATTTTCATAAAAATACCCCATTCTAACAGCAAACTGCTTGTCATACCAATATTCAAATCCCGCCGATAAATTGATTTCATTCAATTCCTCTCTTAATACACTACCGTTTTGAATAGACGCTTCTTGAGTAATTGGATCTACACTTTCTACCACACCAGGAGCATCAGAAAAGGACTGTAAAATTCCACTTGCTACACTCACATCCGGATCTTTACCTGCAATAAGAATAGGGTCTCCATTGGCATCTGTTAATACCGTCCCTCCAGCATCAGTAAGAAATGCCGGTGGTGTAGGAACCAATAATTTATTTGCCTCAACGATAAAGGTCATAGAGTTGTAATCGTCGAAATCTAAGGTAAGTGATGGACCAATTCTAAGATTAGTTGGAAGGAAGTCATTTTCATCGTTGTCAGTATAGGACATCTTCGCACCGATGTTAGAAATGTTCACTCCAGCCCGCAAGGTCGCATCATAATCACCCAATTGTAAACGATCATTTTCATAGTAAGCAGACACATCTGCTGCTACTGAACGACCAGGGCGTGTACTTTGTCCTTGCACATCCAATCCTGTAGTTAAATTAGAATTTATATAACGTACAGCCATACCAAAGGACAAATATTCTGATAGTGGCATTGCATAAGCAAAATCCAATGCCCATTCATTAGGTCTTACCTCATCAATAATTTGAGCATTTTCATCCGTAAATGTAATTTCTCCCAATGAGAAATACCTTAGAGATCCGCCAATTGTAGGCCGCATTCCATCTCTTCCCTTTAATTTATAGTAGCCACTGAGGTATGAAAGGCTTATATCTCCTACTAAATTCCTTAACCAAGGGGAATAGGACAAAGCTACGCCAGATTCGTCATCCAAGAACGCCATTTTCGCTGGATTCCAATGTATAGAATTCGCATCAGCAGAAGTCGATACACCCACATCACCTAATGCCCCTGATCTCGAGTCAGGTGAAATAGTGAGAAAAGGCACTGCAGTGGTAATTGTATTCAATTGCAGATCGCCGCCTAACTGGTCAGGATTGACTCTGTTTTGTGCATTCATAGTGCTACTTATAACACTTAATGCAAGGAGCGTAATAACGGAGGAATTAAGTTTATTCAACATTTAAAATTGGGCTTGCAAATATACTAAACTCTATATGCTTATGATTATTGGCTAGAGTATAACTAACTTTTCAAATTTCTCTGCACTACTGCCATTTCTAGAGCGCACTTGAACTTTATATACGTATACTCCTTTGCCAATTTTATCACCGTATTCGTCTCTCCCGTCCCATCGGATATCACGCGATAAAAACCCTTGATTAACGACTACCTGATCAATCGATTTTACCAATTTCCCTGAAACGGTAAACACCTCAACTTTTACATCAAGCGGAATTCCGGCCTGATTGTGTTGAAAAATGAATTCAGTATTTGTAGTAAAAGGATTGGGGTAATTAATTACATTCTCAATCTTTATTTCTTGATCTTCAACCACATTAAACTCTATTGTTCGATCAGAAGAATTGTTGGCTACATCCCAAGCTTTGAGTGTCAGTGTATGCTTACCAGGGCTCATTTCCGAAAACGGATAATTAATTTTACCTTCTGTAAAGTCATCTAATGAGGCCTCATAAAAATCATTCAGTATAAATGAATCTTCGGTTTTACCATCTAATACAGCAACTATATCATGACCTAGTCCATTTCCAACTGTATTGATTCCTTGATCATCAGAAAGATTGACAATCAATAGGGGATTTGGATCAGTAATTCCGCCAAAAACAAAAGATTCGTCATTTATGAACAATTCAATTTCAGGTCCTTCATCATCTTTAATTGCATTATTGCTACTTCCTCCTATGATAAAATCTTCGGTAAAACCATGAGCATCCTTCTTAGACTGACTAATTCCATAATAGGATATTTTACCATTTCCGAAACTGTATGCGATGTCTTTCGGCACAACAAAGTCAAATGAAAATGCTCCGTTCGTCACACTGACTCTTCCTTTAAAAAGTCTACTATCCCTTTCTACATAGTTAAAAACACCCCCCCCGTCATTGTTGAGTGTTCTCTTATTTTCTTCCTTGTCAAACACGATTGGTGTCACGGTTCCATTAAAATTTGTCAATTGGTTGCCATCCTTGTCTGTAATAATTCCTTCAACATTCACTTTACTCAAAGCACCAATGGTGTCAATTTGGGATATTGGTTTACCATTAATGGAAGTAGTTTCAACAAAGTACTCTGGAATAGCCATAATTAAAGCAGGATCTCCAAGCAATGAAAAATTTCTTGCATTGGCATCGCTAGACCTTAAATTCTTAACCTCCATAAAAACATCACCAATTCGTTTGGGCTTACCATCTTCATCTCTTGCAAAAACTTGATTGTAAAAAACTCTATTCAATAAATAATTGGGACTAGAAAACACCAATCTTGTTGTAGTCAATAGGGCAATACCTCCTCCGTTTGGATTGAGAATTGTCAATTCCCCACCCGATGTTCGTAGAGGGTCGTCGAACTTTCCAAATTCACAAGTTGCCGTTATGAAAAAAGGGAGGTTATTGATATTTTTCCATGCAGTAACATCTGAGATACCCAACACTCTTTCCCCTGTCCATCCTGTTTCTCCACCATGACCGGTGAAATTTAAGAAAAGGGCGCCTTGCTCAACTGCTTGATTAATTTCTCGATTGACATCAGGGTAACGCTGTCCTCCTGCTGTTGACTGCTGCTGAAAAGCATCAAGATAAATCTTTTTAATGTTAAATTCTTTATTGTTTTTCTCAATTCTTCTTGCTAGATCATTTGCTTGAAACATGTGTGTTACTCCATCTTCATCGTCAGCAACAAACACAACTTTATTTCTCCAATCATTGAAACTCTTTGGAGCACTGTATTGGAGAATTTTTTGAACAACTCCTTCAGCTTCTTCGACTGTCTTCACAGGCAATCTTCCAATGGCCATGTCTAATTTATCTATGACCTGGGAATTTGTCGCCCATCTTCCTTCGCTGTCGTCCAATAAACCATAATAGTCATCAGAAACATAAGAAAATACTGGATCTAAGGAATTTGGTGATTGATAGGCAGGAACAAAGTTGGTGTTCCCGCTGATTCGATTCTTGTAGTCATATGAAGCATCGCCAAACATAATTGCATATTTTATAGCGTCCTCAGTATTTGCGGCTCGATCATAAAACATTTTTAGAAAAGATCTCAATGCAACAATGTCTTGAGAAGCTGAAGAGAATTCATTGTAAATTTTTTGCGGTGTAGTGACTAATACCCTCAACCCTTCTCCTCGATGAAACTCTGCCAACCTATTGGCTTGACTTATAAACAAAGGATGGCTAATAATTGCTAAATCTATGGCGTTAGATGCATGTAAGTTTTGATTGGCAATCTTGCCTATTGGATAAATCCCATTTAATTCAACTTTATCGAAAGAGACAAACTCGCGTAATTCAGTAGTATTGGCAAGGAAACTGTAAACATTTGCATTCACTGAGAGGTCTTTCTCGATAACCATGTTATGGTCTGTTATGTCCCAAACACGAATTGGAAAACTTGATTGCAACTCATATTTTGCCAAAAGTCCATTGCCTGCAGTTTCAGTATCTCTTATAAACATCTGGTCGTTAAAGTGAACTAAGTCTCTTCTAACATTAAAAACTAAGCGATTCAACCAGCCTTTTGAGGTTGCTTTTGGTTTATTGTAGCTGATGAGGAAATCCTGTAAACCATTGGATGGATTATAAGTGAAAATACTGTTGTTTTGTCTTCCATAATTTATCTCACCACGGTTCAAATTGGTACCAGGTATGGATGCACTGAATTGTTGGCCATTGACTTGAAGATTAAAAATACTGGAAACGCTGGATCGAGCAACGACGCTTATCTCGACCTTTCCTTCTTTGTTCATATTTACATTCGGAACATTGTACTTGTAGTCATAAGAGAGCTGGACATCAAATACTTCCCCTAGCCATAATCTTCCAGACCCTAGCAAGTTTCTCTGATCCACCTCATGATAATCAGCATGATCGTATTCATTGATAGTAACCGCAGCTGTCCCCACAGGACGAGTCTCTTTTTGAATCCTCTTTCCCCTTCCATTGTTCGTAGTTAAAAAATAAAAGGTCGTATCTGAAAATAAATTTATTTGATGTCGGAAGAAAGAATTTGAAGTATCGTAACGCCAGCTCACCTGATCCTCCCCATAGAAAAGTATATAGTCTTGAGAATCAAAACGTGCATCACTCTCTCCAACCACTGAGATGGCAATCTCTTCCAAATCATCCGGCCTTGTTTCATCGTTCTCTTGTGGAAGCATTAAGCCACCGTAACCAAACATGCGTATATCTTGCGGGTCAATCGTCTTCACATCAATGCCTAATTGACTTAAGAATTGAGCATCTATTTTAAAAACTGCATCCTTGGTGACAGCTATTTTGTACCAATCTCCACTTGCCAACAACGAAGATGAAGCATATCTTGAGTTCTTGAGGCGATTCAATGGAGCCGAACCGTAATCCAACTTCAATTTGTACTTTTTAAGTTTCTCAATTTCCCCAGAAGCCGTTTTTCGAAACGGTTTAATTCGAATATAAGAATGATAGCTCTTTCGAATACTACCGTACTCAATTGAAATTTTTGGCTTGGAATCAAATTCCTCATCCAACAATCCTTTCTCATTAGCTTCCAAAGGCTCGTAGATGGCCTCAATGAGTTCGGCACTTATGACACGTTTATTCCTACTTTCACTAATATCTTTGTAAAAGAATGGGGTCTTTGAGGAAGCTAAATCAAATTGAGCATCTCCAAAGTTTAATGTAGTATATTGCTCTTTACCCTCCAAGCCATATTTTAACGGCTCAAGCCACTCTATTTCACCTTCAATTATATTCTGAGCAAAAACGTTGATTGAAACCAACAATAGCAGCGCAATTAGGGTATTTGTAATTGAAAAGAATCGTAGCATATTTTTAGTCAATTTTTGATTCCTAGCCCTAACGATATATTCCTTAAAAAATTGTTTCATTAGTACAGCGTAAAAATATTAACAAAACGATACTTGTTAATGTTTATTTATATTTGTCAGCTTGCTAACCATGCTGAAGTTATTATTTGAGGAGTGAAGAAAGGCCTTGTCATAGTCATTACCCTTGTTTTTATTAGTCTTAAGAATTTTGGGCAGGACCCTATATTTTCTCAATTCTATGCAAATAGCCTGTACCTAAATCCTGCTTTTGCTGGCACAGCAAAATGCCCTCGTTTTACTCTAAACTATCGCAACCAATGGCCAGGAATTGACAATAGTTTTATTACCTCTTCTGCTAGCTTTGACAAACAGGTAGACGCAATTCAAGGCGGTTTAGGTGTCCAAGTCTTAACCGATCGTGCCGGAGAAGGTGTCTTAAACACGACACAAGCCTCTTTCATTTACTCTTACCAAGTAAAAGTGAACCGTAAATTTTCATTGAGAGCAGGTCTTCAAGCTACTGCAGTGCAGAAATCCATCAACATCAACAATCTGCGCTTTGGAGATATGATTGATGCTCGTCGTGGAGTAGTATACCAAACTCAGGAACAAATCAATTCGGACAATAATATTTTTCCTGACTTTTCTTTTGGAATGATTGGATTCTCAGAAAAATTTTATTTTGGTGCAGCTGTGTATCATTTGACACAACCCGACGAGGGCTTTATAGATGTCGCTATTCTACCAAGAAGGTACACTGTTCATTTTGGAGCTGTATTGCCCTGGGGCATAAGAAATGAGGACATGTCTTGGTCGCCAAATGTCATTTATCAAATTCAAGGTGCAGCTACAGAAATGAACATTGGCTCCTACATCAAAAAAGGACCGATTTCATTGGGTACATGGTATAGAAGTGGCAACAATAGAGATGCTATTATAACAATACTCGGCGTAGAAGTAGATCGTTATAAGATTGGCTATAGCTACGACCTTACTATCAGTCAATTAAATGGTCAAACTGGAGGCTCGCATGAAATTTCCCTAAGCTACCGATTACCATGTAGACCTAAGAAGGTGAGGTTCGAAACAATAAGTTGTCCATCTTTCTAGTTATAAAAAATACTTATTTTTGAAAGTTGATTAAAATTTATCCGCGATGAAAAAAATTGTTTTTTCTTTAGCAAGTATTGCCATCGGCATGACTTTTCTGCTTAGCTCATGCAGCAGCGAACGCTCAAATTCCACAGGCTGGGAGTACAACAATCCTGATAATGGAGGGTATGAAAAAGCTCTTTACATAGAACAAGAAACGGGACCTGGTCTTGTTTTGATTGAAGGTGGTCGTTTTACTATGGGCAGAAATGAACAAGATATCTTTTACAGCCAGAACAATGTTCCGAGGACAGTAACGGTTTCTTCATTTTACATGGATGAAACAGAGGTAAGAAACATCGATTATAGAGAATATCTTTATTGGGTTAAAAGAGTATTCGGGGCTGATTATCCTGAAGTATGGAAAAAGGCTTTGCCTGACACATTGGTTTGGCGAAGTAGACTTGCATACAACGAGCCTTATGTAGAATATTACTTAAGGCATCCTGCTTATAATGATTACCCAGTCGTTGGGGTAAGTTGGTTGCAAGCCAACGACTACGCAAATTGGCGTACCGACCGCGTAAATGAATTAATACTAATAAGAGAAGGGTTATTTGAAAACAATCCTTATCAGATTAATGAAGAAAACTTTAACACAAGAGCATATTTGAGTGGCCAATATAACAGCGGGAAACGAACTGACGGCATGTTGGATTTAGACCCTAACAAAGAAACTAGAAACGTTAGAATGGAAGATGGTATTTTGTTACCTGAATACAGATTACCAACAGAAGCTGAATGGGAATACGCCTCTTTAGGACTAGTTGGAAACACAATTGGTGAACTAATCATTGAACGTAAATTTTACCCATGGAATGGACATGGTGTTAGAAATGCCGACGAAAAATACCTAGGTCAAATGCTTGCCAACTTTAAAAGAGGACGAGGTGACAATATGGGTGTAGCAGGTTTGTTGAATGACAATGCTGAGATTACTGCTCCAGTCTATTCTTATTGGCCAAACGATTATGGCCTCTACAATATGGCTGGCAATGTGAGCGAGTGGGTTATGGATGTCTATCGCCCAATGAGTTTAGAAGATGTTGACGACTTTAGACCATTCAGAGGAAATGTATTCAAGACCTTAGTGAGAGATGAAGAGGGCTATCTTGCAGAAAAAGACAGTTTAGGAAGAATGAAGTATAGAGAGGTAAACCCTGAAGATGATAATCTTGCCAACAGAAGAAACTATAAAAAGGCTGATGTCATCAATTATGAAGATGGTGATTTAGAATCTTCTATTTATTATGATGATCAAGCAGGTTTCGAAGAAAAGGGAGAAGGCTCGATGTACGATTTCGGAAAGACTACCTTGATTAGTGATCGAGCAAGAGTTTACAAAGGTGCCTCTTGGAATGACAGAGCGTATTGGATGACTCCAGGAACACGCAGATTCTTATCTGAAGATCAAGCTTCCCAGCACATTGGGTTTAGATGTGCCATGATTAGGGTAGGCAGCCCAGTTGGATTAACATATTAATCTTAATAGAAATTATAAAAAAGCCTCACAAAATTTGTGAGGCTTTTTTATTTTGCACCCTATGGAATACACAAGCATTGAGCAGTTACACCATCTGTTTTTAAAACACCCTATTATTTCCAAAGACAGCAGAATTGTTCCTGAAGGCTGTATTTATTTTGCACTTAAGGGAGAACGTTTTGATGGCAACGTTTATGCAAAAGAAGCCTTAAAAAAAGGGGCCGCGTATGCAATTGTAGATGATCCCTCACTTGAACCGCATCCAGCTTTTCGATTTGTAAAAGATGGGCTTAAATGCCTGCAAGATTTAGCCAACTACCACAGATTGCAGTTTGACATCCCTGTAATTGCCATTACTGGCAGTAATGGCAAAACAAGCACAAAAGAGCTTGTTTATTCTGTACTTTCTAAGAAGTACATTACTTTGGCTACTTCAGGCAATTACAATAACCACATTGGCGTCCCTTTAACATTGTTGGAAATTAATAAGTCGCATGAGGTTGCCATTATTGAAATGGGAGCAAGTGCCCAAGGAGAAATCAACCTTCTTTGTGAAATAGCAGTGCCAAACTATGGAATGATCACCAACATTGGGAAAGCACATCTTGAAGGATTTGGTGGAATTGATGGGGTGAAAAAAGGAAAATCTGAAATGTACAGGTATCTTGAAAAGCATGCCGGCAAGATATTCATCAATTTAGACGATGAGGTCTTAGTTGATTTGGCCGCTAATGGTGAACAAATTGGATACGGCAGCAATCATGACGCATATTGCAAGGCCGAGATGACAAGTTCACAACCAACTGTCAAAGGAATTTGGTGGTGCAAGCTGCAAAAAGGAAACATTGATTCACAATTGTATGGAGCATACAATTTCTACAACATCTTGGCTGCGGTGTCTATGGGCAATTATTTTAACGTCGAAGCAGAACTAATTAATGAAGGTGTAAACTCTTACGTTTCAGGAATAAACCGCTCTCAGATCATTAAAGGAGATAATTATAATGTTTATTTGGATGCATACAATGCCAATCCAACGAGCATGAAAGCCGCCCTAGACAACTTTATAGTAAGTGACTACAAGCATAAATACGTCATATTAGGTGATATGTTTGAAATTGGCGAAAGCTCGACCATTGAGCATAAAAAAACGATTGAACAGGTGTTAGAATCAAAAGAAATAGGTAAAGCTGTTTTTGTTGGAAAGGAATTTAACAATGCATCCATTAGCCATCCGAAAGCACATTACTTTGTTAATCTCGAGGAGACCAAAGAATGGTTCAATAAACAAGTTTTTAATAATGCAAGTATCTTAATTAAAGGATCGAGAGGAATGCAATTGGAAAAACTTTTGAAGTAACGCTTATTCGTTTAAAACAGCTCTTGATATGACGATTTTCTGCACTTCAGTTGTTCCTTCATAGATTTGAGTGATCTTCGCATCCCGCATCAAGCGTTCAACATGGTATTCTTTCACAAATCCATAACCTCCGTGAACTTGAACGGCCTCAACCGTAGTTTCCATCGCAACTTTTGAAGCAAACACTTTTGCCATTGCAGATTCTTTGTCAAAATTTTGACCGCGATCTTTTAAATCCGCAGCTTTTAGACACAAGAGTCGCGCTGCTTCTATATCCGTAGCCATGTCAGCTATTTTAAACGCAATGGCTTGATGCTTATTGATTGGTTTTCCAAAAGCCTCTCTTTCTTTTGAATAGGCGACTGCAAGTTCCATTGCGCCAGAGGCAATTCCTAAGGCCTGTGAAGCTATGCCAATTCGACCACCTGAAAGAACTTGCATCGCAAACTTAAAGCCAAATCCATCTTCACCAATTCTGTTCTCCTTAGGCACTTCAACATCTGTAAACATCAGAGTATGTGTATCCGATCCACGGATGCCCAATTTATTTTCTTTTGCTCCAACTGTAAATCCTTCCCACTCCTTTTCAACAATAAAGGCATTGATTCCTCTATGTCCTTTTTCGACATCCGTTTGAGCAATTACTATGTAATAAGATGCAGTGCCACCATTGGTAATCCAGTTCTTGGTACCATTTAAAATATAATGATCCCCATGATCTATCGCTGTTGTTCTTTGTGAAGTAGCATCCGATCCAGCTTCAGGTTCAGAAAGGCAAAATGCTCCAATCTTTTCACCTGTTGCAAGTGGAACTAAGTATTTTTGTTTTTGCTCCTCGGTCCCAAATTTTTCAATCCCCCAACACACTAATGAATTGTTTACTGACATACATACTGAAGTAGAGGCATCAACTTTTGAAATTTCTTCCATAGCCAAGACATAAGAAACAGTGTCCATGCCACCACCTCCATATTTTGGATTCACCATCATTCCCATAAACCCTAACTCTGCCAATTGTCTTACTTCTTCTGTAGGAAAAGTCTGGGTTTCATCTCTTTCTATTACACCAGCTTTCAATACGTTTTGAGCAAAATCTCTTGCCGCATCTCTCACGGCCAATTGTTCTTCAGTCAATTCAATGTTCATGTGTCTTTCTTTTATAGGTTTGCAAAAATAAAGCTTTTGCATCGGTGAACAAACAAAATGAAAGTTATATAGTTTTAGCATTAATGTCAGGCACTTCCCTCGATGGTCTTGATATTTCGTGCATTCAATTTAAGGTGTATGAAGGCAAATGGCATTACTCAGTCATATACGCCACAACTCTAGCATATTCGAATGAAGTGCTTCAATTATTAGCAACTATTGAAACTGCTAATGGTGCAGATCTAATTGAAGCCCATTTTAAATATGGTCACTATCTGGGTGATCAAGCTATCAACTTTATCAATCGAAATAATCTAAAGGGAATCGATTTCATTGCGTCTCATGGACATACCATTTTTCATCAACCAAACAAGCAATTTACTTTCCAACTTGGTCATGGTGCTGCGATAGCCGCACGCAGCAAAAACACTGTCATTTCTGATTTTAGAAGCATAGATGTGGCCTTGAATGGACAAGGGGCTCCGTTGGTACCTATAGGAGATCGGCTCCTCTACGGAGAATACAATGCATGCATCAATTTAGGTGGTATTGCCAATATTTCTTACGAAAATAATGGCGAACGAATTGGATTTGATATCTGTGCCGTAAATATGGCAATGAACCATCTTTGCCAAACCGAACTGCAATTGTCTTATGACAAAAACGGAGATTTGGCTAAAAGCGGAAAACTAAACCTAGCACTGTTTAAGGAACTGAATTCCTTGCCTTTTTTCAATATGTTGCCGCCGAAATCATTAGGAAAGGAATCAGTATTCAATGAGCTGATTCCCCTGCTCGACAAAGCAACTATTCCAGTTCAAGACAAACTGAACACTCTTTGTCGACAAATTGCAGATCGCACTCATGAATCTATCACAAATGCGAATCTCCTTGGCCCTATCTTATTTACCGGAGGAGGTGCATTGAATAATTTCTTAATGCACTGCATAAAAGAAAAAGTTCCCCATGCCTACCGTCCAGACCGAATAACTATCGACTATAAAGAAGCCATAATATTTGGACTATTGGGCGTGCTTCGGTTTCGTGAAGAAAAAAACTGCTTGAGCGGTGTTACAGGAGCAAGATTAGACAGCATAGGTGGATCCATTTTTCTTCCACCCTGCCATTCGCAATAGATCATCAGAAAGCGGATTGTTTTTAATAATTTTGCAACCAAATAATTAAGGGTGGAAGAATTATTAAAACAATACGAAAGCAAAGAAGCAGAAATCGTATTTGAATGGCAAGATCCTGAAACAGAAGCACAAGGATGGGTGGTGATCAATTCGCTCAGAGGTGGTGCTGCAGGAGGTGGAACAAGAATGCGAGTGGGTTTGGACAAACATGAGGTAACCTCTTTGGCCAAAACCATGGAGATTAAATTTTCAGTTTCGGGACCACCCATTGGAGGAGCCAAATCAGGCATCAATTTTGACCCAAGAGATCCTCGCAAACAAGGGGTACTTGAGAGGTGGTATAAAGCGGTCTCTCCTTTATTGAAAAGCTATTACGGAACTGGTGGCGATCTAAATGTTGATGAAATTCACGAAGTAATTCCTATCACCGAAAAGTCTGGAGTTTGGCATCCTCAAGAGGGTGTATTCAACGGACATTTTAAACCCACCGAAGCAGAAAAAATTAGCCGAATTGGGCAGTTGCGTTATGGTGTGCTAAAGGCCATAGAAGATGCTCACTTTAGTCCAAAAGTTGACAATAAATATGTCATTGCTGACATGATTACAGGCTATGGTGTTGCAGAATCTGTGAGACACTTTTACAACATCTATGATGATCAGCTTAAACACAAAAAAGTAATCATTCAAGGCTGGGGAAATGTTGGTTCAGCTGCTGCTTATTATTTGGCGCAAAGCGGAGCGAAAATCGTTGGCATTATCGATCGAGAATCAGGATTGATCAATGAAAGTGGATTTACTTTTGAGGAGATCAAAGATCTTTTCTTGAATAAGAACGGCAATCAATTGTTTCATGAAAATGCCCTTTCTTTTGAAGAGGTGAACGAAAAGATATGGGACATTCAAGCTGATGCATTTATCCCTTGTGCTGCATCAAGATTAATTACCCAAGATCAGCTCGAAAGAATGATCACAGCTGGTGTAGAATTGATTTCTGCTGGAGCCAACGTTCCTTTTGCAGATCCGGAGATATTTTTTGGTCCCATTGCAAAGTATGCTGACAGCAAGCTAAGTGTAATTCCAGACTTTATCTCAAATTGCGGAATGGCGAGAGTGTTTGCCTACCTTATGACAGAAAACACTTCGATGACGGATCATGAAATTTTTCACGACACTTCAACAACGATAAAGAAAGCAATAGAAGAAGTTCATGAAATCAATAAACAGAAGTTGAATTTTGCAAGCAAGGCATTTGAAATTGCTTTAGAAAAAATATATAAAAGCTAAAACTACAGCATGTATACTTTAATGGTTGTTATTTTCATTGTAGGCTATATCATGATAGCCTTCGAGCATCCGCTGAAAATAGACAAAGCAGCACCAGCATTACTGATAGCTGTATTGGGATGGACAGCCTATGTAATAGGCATGGATTCCATATTGGCAAACAGCAGCGAATTTCTAGCCTACGTTGATGAAAATTATGGCCTTGCTTCCAATTATGATCTCAAAGCAGTGATTACTGAGCATGGCAACCACTTTATTGTGCATGAATTGGCCCATCATCTTACACATCATTCTGAAATTATCTTCTTCCTTCTTGGCGCAATGACCATTGTTGAATTGATAGATGCACATGAAGGTTTTGCGGTGATCACAGACAGAATTCAGACAAAAAACAAAGTCAAATTGCTTTGGATAGTTTGTATTCTTACTTTCTTTTTCTCCGCTGCTTTAGACAATTTAACAACTTCCATTGTCATGATTTCCTTATTGCGAAAGCTAATCAAGGAAAAGAAGGAACGTTGGTTTTTCGCTGGACTAGTAATCATCGCAGCGAATGCAGGAGGTGCCTGGTCACCCATAGGTGACGTAACTACTACGATGTTGTGGATTGGGACTCAAATTACTGCAGTAAACGTTATTACTGAATTGTTTATCCCCAGTTTAATTTGCATTCTTGTGCCATTAATTTATTTGAGTTTTACTCAAAAGGGAGAAGTTAAGCGGCCTGAACTAACAAGAGAAGCTGAACACATGCGCAACAAGACCACACCCTTTGAGCGCAACCTCATTTTCTTCCTTGGCCTTGCACTCTTGCTATTTGTTCCAGTTTTTAAAACGCTTACTCACTTGCCTCCATACATGGGTATGATGTTTGGTTTAGGTGTATTGTGGGTTGTCACAGAAGTCATTCATAGATCAAAAAATCATGAAATAAAATCAGAACTCTCAGTAATTGGAGTTTTGAGAAAAATTGACATTGTCAGTGTCCTCTTCTTTTTAGGGATTTTGATCGCAATTTCTAGCCTTCAATCTGCCGGACACTTGACCTCAATGGCCAAAATTTTGGATGAACAAATAGGCAATATCTACGCAGTGAATGTTATCATTGGCTTATTGTCAGCCATCGTTGACAATGTTCCTCTTGTTGCGGCATCTATGGGAATGTATCCCATTGTCTCCCCAGAAATGTTGGAGGCTTTTTCTGCTTCTGACTTCGACTATTATCAACATTTTCTTCAAGACGGTAATTTCTGGGAATTCCTTGCTTACTGTGCTGGAACAGGTGGCAGTGCTTTGATCATAGGTTCAGCGGCAGGAGTCGCAGTGATGGGGATGGAACGCATCGACTTTATCTGGTACCTTAAAAAGATGAGTCTGTTTGCCATTGCAGGCTATCTTGCAGGAGCAGCCTACTATATATTGGCAGTAGCTTAATGCTGCAATAAAACTAACACTTTGCTGTTTACAAGTTAAGCCCATTGCCAATGGGAAGATTGCCTATACATCTAATTTAGTATGAACCTAAATTTAAGTTAGAATACATGTTGTCGACCATTTTCCTTCAAATCAATACGCCAGAAATGGCCTCCGACTCTCTGAGCAACGGGGCCGAACAAACAGAAAAAACACTCTCTATCCTTGAGCTAATCACTTCAGGCGGAATAGGAGGAATCATTGTCATGTTGACTCTTTTTGTATTGTCAGTAATCGCAGTCTACATTTTTGTTGAACGCTACATAACCATTAAGAGTGCAGCAAAGGAAGACACTAATTTTATGAATGAAATCAAGGATTTTATCCACGATGGCAAATTAGAAGCCGCTAAATCACTCTGCAAGTCTACCCCTACTCCAATCTCTAGAATGATAGAAAAAGGAGTCAATCGCATTGGAAAACCATTGAGTGACATAGGCACAGCAATAGAGAATACTGGCAAACTGGAACTGTTCAAACTTGAAAAAAACCTAGCAACACTCGCAACTATATCAGGGGCTGCACCAATGATAGGATTTTTAGGAACTGTGATCGGTATGATTTTGGCCTTTCATCAAATGGCATCAGCTGGAGGCAACATTGATGTGGAAATGTTATCGGAAGGGATTTACACAGCCATGGTCACTACAGTAGCAGGTTTGATTGTTGGGATTGTTGCCTACATTGGCTATAATCTTCTAGTGGCTAAAGTGGAAAAAGTAGTGTTTAAAATGGAAGCAAGAACGACTGAATTTTTAGACATCTTGAACGAACCTGCTAAATAATGGGAATCAAAAGTAGAAATAAAGTCAGTCCAAATTTTAACATGTCCTCCATGACGGACATCGTTTTTTTATTGCTCATTTTCTTTATGCTGACATCAACTTTAGTTAGCCCAAATGCTCTAAAATTGTTGCTGCCCTCTAGCTCTAGCAAAACACTTGCTCCACAAACAGTCTCTGTTTCCATCTCTGCTGAATTGCTTTATTATGTGGAAGAGCAAGCCGTAAATTTTGAATCCCTAGAGAGCATACTCCTTCAACGCATGTCTGGCAATCCAGAGAACTCAATCATATTACATGTAGACAAAACGGTTGCTATTGAAGAAGTAGTTAAGGTAATGGACATTGCCAATCGAAATAAATTTAAAATGGTGTTGGCGACCAAACCATCATAATCAATGGAGATTGCTCAAGAAGAACATAAAAAAGAGGGACTCTTCGTCACCATAGCAATTCATGTATTTTTACTTTTGTGGTTTGCCTTCTTTGGCTTGACTTATTTGGATCCACCACCTGAAGAAGAGGGCATCACCATTAATTTTGGAACAAGCGATTTTGGTCGACAAAGTCCAAATGAAACCCAAGTCACCGAGCAAGTTCAAGAAGAAACAAAATCAGAGCAAAGTGAAACAGACCCATCGGAAAATGTAAAAGAAGAGCTGATGACCCAAAGCAGCGAAGATGCTCCAGCAATGGAGAAAAAGGAAGAAAAAAAAGAAGAAATTGTTGAAGAACAAAAAGAAGAACCCAAGCCAGATAAAAACTTGAGCAAGGCATTGGACAAGTGGAAGAACAAAAACAGTCAACCCCCTGGTGGAGATGGCACAACAGACCAAAGTGGGGACCAAGGTGACCTTGATGGAGATCTCAATAGCAAGAATTATGTTGGTGGAGGAAGTGGCGATGGCTTGCGCTACAATCTAAGCGGTAGAAAGATGACGCAGGAACCTGTGATAAAAGACGATTCACCACATGAAGGAACAGTAGTGGTAGACATCATTGTTGATCAAAGAGGCAAAGTGCTGAGGGCCACACCGGGAGCAAGAGGCTCAACAACTACTAACCCTACCCTGTACAAAAAAGCTCGGGATGCCGCCATGCAGACTAGATTTAGCGCCAAGCCTGATGCTGCAGAGCAACAAAAAGGCCAAATGACCTTTACCTTTATTCTGAATTGAGAACTTATCAAGAAACGCTCGACTACCTTTTTGAACAACTACCCATCTTTCAGCGCGAAGGAAAGAAAGCATATAAAAAGGACTTAGGCAACATTCGTGCATTGTGCTCAATGTTGAATGACCCTCAGAATTCCTTCGAGTCCATTCACATTGCAGGAACCAATGGAAAGGGGTCTACGGCCCATATGTTAGCCTCTGTATTTCATGAGGCAGGATACAAAACAGGACTTTATACTTCGCCACATTTAAAGGATTTCAGGGAGCGCATTCGCATCAACGGTGAAATGATAGAAGAGGAAAGAGTCATTAAGTTTGTTGAATTTCACCAAGAAAAATTCAATGCCATACAACCATCATTCTTTGAATGGACAGTGGCTTTAGCTTTTGATCATTTTAATCAAGAAAAAGTAGACATAGCAGTTGTAGAAACAGGCTTGGGTGGACGCTTAGATTCTACAAATATCCTTTCTCCAGAGCTTACGGTGATTACCAATGTGAGCTTCGACCACATGGATGTATTGGGAGACAGCTTAAACAAAATCGCTTTAGAAAAAGCCGGAATTATAAAAGGTGAAACTCCTGTGATCATTGGGAATGATTCAGGCCAAGCAAATATTTTTAAAGAAAAAGCCGCTCAAAAAAAGGCTCCTATTAATTTTGCACAAAAGAAACCAATTGCAGAAGGATTGACAACAGACCTAAAAGGCGAATACCAAAAAGAGAACCTTCAAACCGTTTATTGGGCTTGGTGGGAGTTGAGAAAATTGGGGTGGAAAATCAGCTATCCTCAACTATTGAAAGGACTAGTTTCCGTGGTTAAAAACACAGCATTACGCGGTCGTTGGGAGGTACTTTCTTCTGCCCCTTTTACGGTAGCTGACATTGCGCATAACGAAAGTGGCATAAAGGGTATTGTTGAGCAAATAAAACAGTTTAACAAAAAAAATTTGCATCTTGTCATTGGATTCGTGAATGATAAGAATGTTGAAGAATTGTTTCAGCTTTTTCCAAAAGAGGCTCATTACTATCTGACACAAGCCAGCATTCCGCGTGCTTTACCATTGAAAGAATTGACCAAATTGGCCAAAAAAAGAGAAGTGAATTTCACCGCCTACAGCAGTGTAAAAGAAGCCTATAAAGCGGCTCAAAGCACAGCCCAGAAAGAAGACATGATATACATTGGTGGCAGCACATTTGTGGTTGCAGAAGCACTCTAATTTTTTTCTAACAAGCTTGACTCAAAAGCGAAATAATGTATATTTGCACTCCCCAAAAAAAAGGGGCGATTAGCTCAGTTGGTTCAGAGCACTTGGTTTACACCCAAGGGGTCGGGAGTTCGAATCTCTCATCGCCCACCAAGTCCCTCAATTAGGGACTTTTTTTTTGAGTCATTAGCTCAGTTGGTTCAGAGCACTACCTTGACAGGGTAGGGGTCACTGGTTCGAATCCAGTATGACTCACGAGACAAAGTTCAACACTTGGTGTTGGACTTTTTTGTTTTAGTAAACAGCAATTGCTCCAGTGAAAGGAAAACGAAAAAGTCCATATTCGAATAAAATGAGAATGAACATTTGACCAGCGTACAAGAGATTAAATTTATATTACTGATTTTCATCTAGTTAACTCGCAAAGCCATTTCATTGGAGATGGTTTTTAATAGACTTAAATGAAAAAGATCAGCATCAATTTAAAGGAATTGAATTATGTTTGTCTTGTAATACCAATGCATTAACAATGAAAAAATACTACCTCTTAGCAGCAATTGCATATTTTTCTACTTCAGTATTATTCGGACAGTTTATTGATAAGTTTCCCTACATCACAAGTTTCGAAGAAGAAAAATCTGATTGGGTAGGCGATGGTGACTGGGAAAGAGGTTATTCTTTTTACTTTGAAAAACAACCAAATACGGGAAATATAGCTTGGGTCACTAAAGTAACTTCTTTTTATACCAATCTAACGAAAAGCGCTCTTACAAGTCCACGATTTGACATCTCTAATCTGCAAAACCCCTATGTATCATTTTCAATCAGCCACTATACAGAAAGCTGTTGCGATAAACTTTCCTTTCAATATTCTACCGATGATATAAATTGGCAAGCTGTACCAACAGGCAATACAACAGTAGGATGGAATGGAAGCTCCTTCTCAGGCAATAGCACTTTTTATGATAGTGCTTCAACTAGTCTAGAGCAAATTTCAACACTTGATTCTATCCGCTTTCGTTTCTTTTTTGAGACCAATGCATCCAGCAATAATGTTGGAGTAGCCATAGATGATTTTATCATCGCTGATAGGCCCTCAAATTCAATATCAGATATGGAGGCTCTTGGTCTTGTTGATTTGGAAAGTTTTGGTTGCGGAAAAAATCTTGGTTTTGCGTATCAAAACAACAGCAATCAATTCATACCCTTTTTACTAGTGCGCCATATGGGAAAGTCCGGATTTATTCGAACGGAGATATTGCGAAACATTCCACCCTATGGAGCAGGGATACTAACCCTTTTTGGATCATATTTTAACGAAGATGTGACCTCTTGGATGGCAACAAATGACATTAACAAATCAAACGATACGCTAAAAACGTTTGCATCTATAAATACTCCAATCGATTTGCAGATTGAACCTTGGAGAAAAAACACTTTGCTAGACTGCACAAATGATTCAATCAGCATTGATATTTTAATCACCAATTTACATCAAAATACCTTATTTAATGTGCCATTGCACATCCAAATCGCAGATACTACGATTATTATGACATTAGACAGTGTGCGGTCATTCTGTCAATTTAGCAGAATTCCAGTACGCATTCGATTAGAAAATTTCCTAACTCAATTTGGAGTGTATCCTTCGAATATAATTTGTTCCCTATCATCAGACACCATCAATTCTAATGATACTGTTCCTTTTAATTTACAATATTCTAAGACCTTTGACCTGCCTTATTTTGAAAATTTCAGCTCGGCTAAAAGTGCCACTCTTATTGATGGGCAGATTGCTGGTGACGAATTTCCCTTAGGATGGTCCGTAACACAGGATTATTCTAGCAAGCCAGTTATTGGGAGTGAACAATTGAGCCTTTTAAGCTTCCCCTCATACGGTTATGGTGGAAAAGACAATTATATGGCAATTCCCGCGTCAATTTTTGGGGCAGATACTGCATTTTCACCTTGCATCAATCTCCCAAACAGTTCCGATACAGTGATATTAGAGTTTTACTATTACAACTGGTTTGAATCTTTCGCTTTAAACAGTTATGCTCTTTTTATAAAAGATGTATCGAACAATCGAACTTCTAGTATACCTTTAGGGCTTCTTCGACAACAAAATCAAGAAGATAATTTTTTCAAAGCTGCCATCAGTTTGAGTCAATTTAATGGTCAAACAATAAAATTTGCCCTCTTGAATTTTGGTTCATTTTCTTCTCCAAGCAGTTGGCTTCATGTTGACAATTTTAAAATATACAGCTCAAATTCAAATGACTTATCCATAAGATCCATCAATAATTTTTCAGGATCAGAATGCGGATTACTCTCAGATAGCAGCATCAATGTAACCATTGATAATTTTGGTTCGAACAGCATTACCTCATTTGATCTTTGTTATCAAGTAGAAGGCTTAAATCCTGTTTGCGAGTCTATAAACAGTGGAGTATTAAGTCCGAACAGCAGCACAAATTATACTTTTAACAAAAAACTAGACATCTCTTCTACCAATACCTACCTAATAAAAGCCTATACAAAATTGTCAAGCGATGCCACAACAACCAACGACACTGCATTTAGTAGATTTGACAATACCACAACCATACTCCCCTACAATGAGGACTTTGATTCAATATTTGTGGTAAACAAAGGAGGAATATGGATCAGAAACTTTGATCCAAGCAGTAATTTCTATTGGAATACAGCCAAAGGTCCAACCCCCTCATTCAATACTGGCCCTATTACAGACGCAAATGGACAAACTGATGGAATATATTTCTATGTAGAAACTGAGAACGGCAGTTTGAAAGGTGACTCTGCCGTTCTTTTTACTACGAATTGCTTTGCATTCAATGGCAATAACGATATGGTGTTCGAATACAAATACCACATGTATGGCAGCACAATGGGCGAACTTTACCTTGTGGCCATCGAGAACCAGGACACAATTGTTTTAGACTCAATAAAAGGTCAACAACAAATGGCAGCATCAGATCCGTGGAAATCAAAACGTATAAGCTTGAATCCACTGCAAAATAAGGCAGTGCGATTTGCCTTTATTGCCATTGCAGGCAATGGAGAGCAAAGTGACATGGCCATCGACAATATCGCGGTGCGTGATTCCACAACAGGACTATCAGAATATGGAATAGAACAGTCTATCCTTCTTTATCCAAATCCTACAAATGGACTAATCAACATTAACCTAAATAACAATAAGTTAAATTTTGAAGAAACTGAAATTAGGGTCATAAATTTGATGGGCAAAGCCATTCATCGAGAACAAATTCAAGCTCAGCAACAATTGTTGAATTTACAACATTTGCCAGTTGGCGTTTACATTTTAGAAATCAATTCTAAAGAAGGTGTGCTTCGTAAGAAGTTTGTTTTAAAATGATAAAACAAAATGGATATTTCAGTAGAACTCACACTAACACCTTTGCAAGACGAATTTGAAGCACCCATCATTCAGTTCATTCAACGATTAAGGGCTTCAGGACTTGTCGTTAAAGAAAATCCGCTGAGCACCCAAGTGTATGGTGAGTATACAGCTGTAATGCAATGCTTAAATGAAGAAATAGAGCGTAGCTTTAACGAATTAGAACATGTGGTTTTGCAAATGAAAATGGTAAAATCAGATCGCAGCGACTATATGGCAGATTTCTAAATATTAGTATTATTATTGACTTGAATTCGGGAAAAATATTTTATACCTTCCCGCAGATTTTCAAGCCATGAAAGCATCTACGCTTAGATTTGAAGTACAATTAATTCAGGAGGCCATCGAATTTGAAGATGGCAGACGTTTTAAACGTATGGCCATTGTCGAAAAATGGAAAGATGACGTCAAAGTCAGTTCTGCACGCATGGGTGCTCCAATCTTGGAAGACATTTACACCCAAATTGAGCGAGGCGAAGAGATCAACCTTAGCCAATGTTATGTGAATGACTTCTCACTATCTACTTACCGTAAGAATAAAGGATATGCTGATGATTATATTGTAGAACTCAATTCCTTTCAAGCAAGCCAATCTTTTTTTGAAAGCGAAACGGCAACAGAATTTTCCTATTGCAATTTCAAAGGTCGTGTAAGCTCATTTGCACAAAGCACCTTTAATAAAGCAAGGGTAAATTTCAATCATACACACTGTGCTGCGAGCCTTAATTTTAATCATGCAGAGTTTCATGCTGAGGAAGTCAGTTTTAAATTTGCAGAGTTTGAGGAAGGAGATGTACGCTTTACAGGAGCAATTTTTGATTGTGAAAACGTGCTTTTTGTAAATACCAGATTTGGAGAAGGCAATGTCAATTTTAGACAAGCAGACTTTAAATGGTCAAATGTAAACTTCCAATATTCAAGCTTTGATTTAGGTGATGTGAGTTTTGACAAAGCCATATTTAGGGGTGAAACTCTAGATTTTCGAAAAATTGAATTTGGCACGGGTAAAGCAGAATTTAGGCGTGTGGACTTTGGAGATGGCAACATCAACTTTTCTGAGTCGGAATTTAAAGAAGGGCGCATCAATTTTCGACATTCTATCTTTGGCGATGGGGAAAAAAAATTTGAAATGGTGTCCTTTGGCAACAATCAGGTATCATTCGATGGAGCAAAATTTGGCAACGGCATACTCTCATTTAAGGGCTCCTCTTTCGATGAATTAATTTTAACTGATTGCTCCCTAGAAGGCCATTGCGACTTTAGAATAGAAAAAGGGAATTTATTGGACCTCTCATACTCTATTGTTCGTGACATTGTGGATCTGAAATCAGGCGAACATCCTGTGGCATTGAACACATGGAAATTTGATGGCTTAAAAAACATGGGGAAGATTTTCATCTCTTGGGAAGAAAATCATGCTTTTGAATTGATCGATTCTCAAAAAGACAGTTCATTAGCTGCAAAAGCAAGCCAATTCAATCTATTGAAAGAAAGCTTTCATCAAAATGGCAAATACAACTCTGAAGACAAAGCTTATGTGGCCTTCAAACGCTTCGAGATGAAAGCCCATTTACAAGCTGGGCTTAAACGAAAAGGAACAAGAGCCCTTAGAGCAAGATTATTTTATGGTTTCCAATGGTTAATTTTTGATAAAGCTGGTTTGTTCGCAACTGCACCTCTACGGGTTTTCACAAGTATGATTTTTGTGCTTAGCTTTTTTGCTATACTTTATACAATCTTACCAAATTTCGTGCATGCAGAAATTGTTTCTTCTGTAGGCGACCCTGATCAACTTAACATAGTAGAAAAATCTTTTTACCATTCTGCCATTACCTTCTTTACCATCGGCTATGGAGACTATTACCCTTCGGGACATGTCAGATGGCTTTCAGCAGTTGAAGGATGGGCAGGAGTGTTTTTAATGTCTTATTTCACTGTTGCCTTTGTGAGAAAGATCTTACGCTAAAATATTAATTAATGACGTGCATCTTTCGGCACTTCAGCTATGTCAATCGACGGCGGATCTTTTTGTAAGATTTTGGTCCTATTTTCAATAGATTTCATCATTCTAGATGCTTCTCCACTATCTATTCTACCTCTTTTCTGTAAACGTTCTATGGTTTTCGCTTCATAATTCAATAAAGATCGAATGGCTTGTGTTGTAGACACTGCTTTAAAAACTCCAGGATAATTTTTCCTAAGATTCCGTAAAAATGTTTGACCTTCAATACGGTTTTCGTTGATCTCACTTTCAATCAATATAAGTGCATCTTGATCTTCTTTACCACTTCGAATCAAACTCTCCACCAATTTCAATGCTTCTTCTTGTGCCATTACAAAACTGACTGCACAATCGTAACTTAAAGTCATTCTATCCAAATACCAATCCTTGGCAATTTTACCCACCAAGGGCCAACGGCTTACTTTACTTAAAAACTCAGGTATTTTCCAGCTCTCCTCTAAATCTTTTCTATCTGACAAAGGCACTTTTCCACCTTCATCCAACAATTTACTAATGTTGTCACTCAGAATACTCACACTATTAGCACCGAGCAAACCATCTTTAAACTGATGCCAATAACTGCTCTTTTCTGCCTCTAAAAACCGTTTTCTTAATTCAGCTATGGACTCTTTGCTAGCAATGCCCTCAACTTCCAATATAGCTTCTTCCTCAGGCAAATAGTGGTTGACTTCCTCCCAATTTGATTTCTTAATGAAGCGATCTCCTTTCAATCGTTCAATTTGGTTACTGGTACTTTCGTGCAAGTATTCACGTGCATTGACCAACATTTGCGCCTTTGCAGGAGAAACTTTCGTCAATCCTAATCGTGCCACTAAAAATTTAATGGTAGAGGCGTTGATTAATAAAGTGAGGGTCACAATGCCAGCAGTGAAAAACAAGAACTGATCCTTAATTTCTTTGGAAATAAACTGATCGTCAACACCTGCCACTATCAATGCCAATGCCAGACCAATCGCTCCTCTCAATGCACCATACCAAACAATGATGGCATCTTTTTTTGGCAGCCCATATCCAGCCCTTTTCATAAATGGATACAAGATTGCGATCACGATCGCACGCACCACATGAATGCCAATGTAAAATATGGCGAGCAATATAAAGTCATTTACATTAAATACAGAACGTTCTGCTACCACGATCCCTACAATCAGAAAAATAAGGCAATTGGCAATGAAACCAGCCAACTCCCAAAACTCATGCATAAAATGCTCCACTTGTGGACTGATTCGTGCACGACCAACTCCTCCAATGATTAATCCTAAAGCCACTAGACCCAATACGCCTGAAACATGAAAGGTATGTTCTGCAACAAAGAAGGTCAGATATGCTGCTGCAATGACTAAACTTGTTTCCACGAGAGCATCATTGAACACATTCTTTATCCAGCGAATGACGATGTAACCAAACAGTACACCAATAAATAATCCGCCAAAGGCCACTCTGAAAAATTCAAGAATGGGACTTCCGTCTGTAGCTTCCCCTGTAATGCCCAAAAAGAACACCATAAACAAAACAATGGCTGTTCCATCATTTAATAAGGATTCACCTTCAATGAGCGTGCCCAACTTTTTACTTGCACCAAGCTCCTTGAGCAAGGCCACCACAGCAACAGGGTCAGTTGCACTTACAATAGAACCGAACATTAAGGCCAATGCCCAAGTCCAATTGTTCAATCCGATGCCTGCATATTTCAACCCCATAGCTAATGCGGCAGTCATTCCTAAAGCCATTAATATACCTGGCACAGCCAACAAAACTGCATTGGTAGAAGTCTTTTTAAAGGTGTGCAAATCCATGGCATAGGATGCTTCAAAAATCAATATGGGCAAAAAGATAAAGAGCAACATATGTGGATCCATGTTCGCTGCAAAATCAATGGATTTAGATATGGCTGTAAATTCAATATGCATTCCAAATAGCTCATAAACAGAAAAATAACCGAGGCGATCAACAACACCCAAGACAATGCCTAGAATAAGCAGCATTACGGTGAAGGGAAAAGGACTTTTTTTGACAAAATGTCTGGTGGCAACACCGATTAGAATCGCAAGAATAATAAAAAGTAGAGGCGCTGTATTGTCATGACCTCCATGCCCTTCGCCTTCTTCATGAGATGAGTGTTCTTCATGATTGACCTCCACATCTCCATGGGCTTCTGCTTCATCATGTTCTGAAAGTCCACCTTCATTACCGTTATTTTGTTCCAAAAGAACAATTTCTTCCTGTGGGATAATATCAGCTGCAATACAAGGAGTTGAGATTCCGAGGAATAAAAGAATACAAATACAACTGATTAATCTGCTGCATTGTCTCAAAACATCTGTGGTCATAGTTGTCAGAATTGATTGGTCGGATAAAGATAGAAACATATTTGAAATACAATTCAATGTCCTTAATCTGATCATAGAAGTACCCGTATAAACACAATAACACCAATTTAAATTTCAATTCTGAACATTTTAAACTAAGTTTGTGTTAGTACATACATTAAGAATCTTTCAACATGAAAAAATTCAACATATTCTTCGCTCTCATTTTTACATTAATTACAAGCACAAGCCTATTTGGACAGTTAACTGGAACATATACAATTGATTCAGCCATTGTCACTGGCGGAAGCAACTTTCAAAGCTTTTCTGATTTTGCAGATTCCATCAATACAAATGGGGTGTCTGGTCCTGTGACGGTAAATGTTACATCAGGTTCTGGACCTTACAACCAACAAGTAGTGTTGAGTACAATAACTGGGGTAAATGCAACGAACACAGTCAAAATTAATGGCAATGGTGAAACATTAGAATATGATGCAACAAGTACAGATAAACGAATATTTGGCTTAGATGGAGCGGATTATGTAACCATCGACAGCTTAGTGATTAAATCTCTGAACAACTTATATGGTTACGGCATTCATTTAATGAACAATGCTGACAACAATGCCATCATTCGTTGTGTAATTGATTTAAGTTCAATCACAAGCACTTCCTCCACAAACTCTGCTGGAATCTTGGCAAGTGCGTCTATTACATCTACATCAACAGATGGAACCAATGCAAGCAACACACTTGTGCAAGACAATGTGGTTAAAGGAGGACCCTCAGGAGGGCCGTATGCTGGCATCTACTTTAATGGTGATGGCTCTGGAGGCAATGGATTGGGAAATGACATCATTGGCAATGATATTACAGATTGGTACTCTAGAGGCATATACATTGATGATCAAGAAGCCTTTGTAATTTCTGGAAATGATATCTCTCGGCCTACTAGAACTACATCTACGACTCAATATGCTGTTTATATAAGTTCAGGTTCTACTCAGGACATGATCATCGAGAAAAACAGAATTCACAATTTGCAAGGCGGTGATCTAACACCGACATCAACTGCATACCCCATTTATTCATCAAGCAATGATGCCGCAACTGGAAAAGAAAACCTTGTTGCAAACAACCTCATCTATGATTTAAGAAGTACTGGTACTATTTACGCTTTGTACAATTCAAGTAGCAACAATTACCATTATTACCACAATACCATTTCGCTGGATGACTTAACTGCAACATCAGGAACAACACGTGGCTATTATCAGAGTACAACTACTACGACTGGAATTGAAATAAAAAACAACATTTTCTCAATTAAACGAGGAGGATCAGGCACCAAACATGGAATTTACATCAGTTCTTCAACCGCCATCACATTCGACAGTGATAATAACACCATCCACATGGGTTCTTCTGGATCAGGAGCACAACATGTAGGACGTTTTGGTACTTCTGATGAAACTACATTGACCGACTGGCAGGCTGTAAATTCTAGTGCTTATGATCAAAACAGTACGGATGCCGACCCTGACCTCACTTCATTGACTGACCTTACGCCTATCGGCTCAGGACCAGATGAAACTGGGACAAATGTTGGCATTGTTGAAGATTTCTTCGGAGCTTTTAGAGATACTGTGCCAGACATGGGCGCAATTGAATACACAGCACCCGTCATTACCTGTATAAAGCCTTCCAGCCAAACTGTTATATCAATGACAGATACTTCAGCGAATGTGAGATGGAATGAAAATGGAACAGCAACACAATGGGAAATTGAATACGATACTTCTGGATTTACATTAGGAACAGGAATGATCATGATTGTAAATACAGATACCTTCACAACGATCACCGGACTTGATGATCAAACTTCATACGACTGGTACATAAGAGCAGTCTGTGGACCAGCAGACAGCAGCTTTTGGGTGGGCCCGAATACTTTTACGACCCCTTGTAGTCCGTTGCTTGCACCTATCCAAGAAAATTTTGATGGCCTTGCACTTGTATCTCCTTACACAGAATTGCCAATTTGTTGGGAAGCACAAACAGGACCAGATTTTTGGGATGTCACCAATGACATTACAAACAATAGTCATACCTACCTCCCAAATATCGGTGACCACACAACCGGAACAGCAAATTATATGTGGATAGATGCTTCATCCGACATCACTGCCAATGGCATGGAATCTCCCCTCATTGACATTAGCGGATTAAGTACTCCATATGCTGGTTTTTGGTTTGCATCTAACAACACCACAAATAGCATTAACCATACAATAATCTTGGAAGCATGGAATGGTGCTGCTTGGGACACCATTGTTACTGAGAGAGGCAATTTTACTGGTTGGGTTGAAGTAGCAGATACACTCCCATCAAGTTTTCCTAATGTGACCAAATTTAGAATCAGTGCTTCAGCAGACCCAACAGGAACTAGCTCTACCTATTTTTACAATGACCTAGGTGTCGATGACTTCTTTGTGAAAGAAGCTCCACAGTGTCCAGCCCCAAATGCACTTTCAGCCAATTCTATTACTGATAGCTCTGCGACATTGTCTTGGACAGAAAATGGCACCTCGACTCAATGGCAAATCGAAATTGATTCTACAGGTTTTGCACAAGGTACAGGAAATCTATTCCTTGTGAATACTGACACATTCTTTACTGTAACAGGGCTAATGGCACAATCAACCTATCAATGGTATGTGAGAGCTATATGTGCAGCCGGAGATACCAGTGATTGGTCTTCGTTCAACTCCTTTACTACACCTTGTCAAGTATTCAATGTCCCTTTTGAAGAAACATTTGACGTTTTCGTGCCAACTTGTTGGGATGAAGCAGGCGCTGGTGATCCATCCACTGGCCCATCTTCTTTAGGAACTGGGAATTGGAGAGATGGCGACTATTTAAATACAGTTGGAAATGGCGGCGGAGCAAGAATCAATCTCTATACGAATACCTTCAGAGAGTGGATTCTCTCTCCTACAATTGATTTATCAGGAGGCCCTTATGAATTATCGGTGGATGCTGGTGTTACCAATTGGAATACAAATGCTGCGGACAACATGGGTTCTGACGACACAGTTCAAGTATTGATCTCAACCGATGGTGGAGCAAGTTGGTCTGACCTTATTACATGGGATGTGAACAACCAACCTCCTACACTAGGCAATACTTACCGAATTGATTTATCAGCCTATACAGGAACGAGCAATCAATTTGCAATATGGGCAAACGATGGATCAGTAAATGATTTGGAAGATTATGATTTCCATATTGGAAACTTTAAAATTGATGTTGTAGCTACATGCCCTAGTCCATCCTTTTTAGTTTCTGATTCAATATCAAGTAACGACGCTTATATAAGCTGGAATACTGGAGGAAATGACACTTCCTGGATCGTAATTTTGGATACCTCGGGTTTTAATTTTGATCCTGACTCAGGCCTTTTAGCAGGATCACGCTTTGGGGCACAAGTCTCAGACACTTCAGGCAGAATAGGCGGTGGTTTGACGCCAAATACCTCCTATGATTGGTATGTGAGAGGCATTTGTGCTGCCGGAGACACAAGTGATTGGGTAGGTCCTGCTAGCTTCAAGACTTTGTTTAAAGGCCCGAGAGGAGTAGATTGTATTACTGGAGATGATAGCCTCGTATTTTCAGATGATTTAGAAAGTATGAATGGTTGGTCCGGAAGTATAGGCAGTGGCACTACTGGTGGAGATTGGAATTACGATGCCAATGGAACAACTTCCTCAAATACTGGACCATCAGCTGCACACAGCGGTTCTCAATATGTTTATTTTGAAGCCTCTTCAGGAGACGATACTGCAAGTTTTATTTCTCCTGCTATCGATTTAAGTAATGCCAATGACTCGGCAGAACTTTCATTTTGGATGCATGGACATGGTGGAGATATAGGCACATTGACAGTGGGTGTAGGCAATTCTCCTGCAGGTCCTTTTACAACTGAGTTTACTTCTACTGATGAATTTACCAATGATGAACTCGACCCTTGGTCAAATATTGGTGTACGATTGGATGGATATGTTGGTCAAACCATATACATTAGATTCTTTTACACAGCAGGTTCGTCATTTGAAGGTGATATTGCCTTGGATTTAATAGAAGTAACTACTTGTATAGAACAACCACTACCCTACTATCCAATCGGCACAATCAATACAGAAGATGCCAATGGTGTGGCTGATTCATTAAATGTTGATTGTTGGACCTCAGGCACAGTTTTGGGGATTGACTTGGATGGAAACAATGGGATTTCTTTTACCATATCTGATTTATCAAGTGGCATACAAGAAGGAATCACGGTCTTCAATTTCAATGATGTAAGCAATTATGTGGTCAATGAAGGAGACTCAATAATGGTGCGCGGTACAGTAGGACAGTTCAATGGACAAATTCAGTTTTCTCCTGATTCTATTCTATTAATAGATACCAATGCAACCATTCCTATGACCATGATGGTAGATTCGTTGGGAGAGTATACAGAATCAAAGTATGTAGAACTAATCTCTGATTTTGTGCTCTTAAACGGAAGTGGACCATTCAGCTTTAACATGGATGCGACCAACGGAACGGATACCATTACTATTCGCGTGGATTCTGATACAGACATCAACGATAGTTTATCAGCAAATCCTTTGGTGCCTGGAGATACGATTTGCGGCTTAACAGGAATCGGAGGACAGTTTGATAGCTCAAATCCGTTCACCAGTGGATACCAAGTATTCCCAATGCGTTATTCAGATTTGTCTATTTGCAGGTTTGTTCCACCAGCAGTGATCCCATACTACCCAATTGGCACCATCAATACAGAAGATGCCAATGGTGTAGCAGATTCATTGACTACACTTTGCTTCACTTCAGGAACAGTGATAGGAGTTGATTTGGACGGAAACAATGGAATTTCTTTTTATATCTCTGACCTCTCTTCAGGAACACAGCAAGGCATCAACGTATTTAACTTTAATGATGTTAACAACTATGTGGTAACTGAGGGAGATTCAATTATGGTGAGAGGTACCATTGACCAATTTAATGGTTTAACAGAAATAATCCCTGATTCGATCAGCATCATCAAAACGAATGCAACTCTTCCAATGCCACGCGTTGTCACGGACCTAGTTGAGTCAAACGAAGGAGAATGGTTGAGTTTAGACAGCTTAACCATCATCGCAGTGAATCCTACTGGGAGCTCAGGGACCAATTATGATGCAACGACCATCACAGGAGATACCATTATTATGCGAGTTGACAATGACACTGACATTGATGACAGCACCACCTTTGCTGTGAATGATGTGCTGTGCAATGTATTGGCTGTGGGCAGTCAATTCGACAATTCTAATCCTTTCACTTCAGGATATCAGATCTTCCCAATGCGCTTCACTGACATTGACACCATTAGTTGTCAAACAACGAGCATTGCTGAATTGGAAAACACAAAACAAGATTTTGTGATTTATCCTAACCCTACATCAGGTGAATTTGTATTGAGCACAACAGGCTTTAACAATGCAAGCGTGAAAGTAGAAGTGAGAGACATGAGTGGAAGAATAGTCAAGAGTGAATTGATCAACAACGCCAATCAATCATTTGCTAGAACATATCAAATGAATGAAAATTCAAAAGGCATTTACTTCATCAGCATACTTGATGGAGATCTAGCCATCCATAAAAAGCTGATCATTCAGTAAGAGTTCAATCAATTAATGCAAAGGCCTCGAGAAATCTCGGGGCCTTTTTTGTGATAAATGGCAATCATAGAATAAAAAACAAAATAGCTTAAGTTTGAAAAAAATGATACGATGAACAAATTACTTTATGCTTTCACCATCATTTTGATGAGTGTTGCGTGCCAAAACAACAATGCATCTCAATCAGATGCTGAAGAGACTAAGGAGGATGCAGAAAATATCGACGCCTTTCCTCTTTCCAATCTAGACACTAGCGTTAACCCTTGCGAAGATTTTTATCAATATGCTATTGGTGGATGGTTGAAAGAAAATCCTGTACCATCTACTGAAAGTCGTTGGAGCAGTTTCAATGTTGTACTTGATGCGAACAATAAGAAAATCAAAACGATTCTTGAAGAATTTTCGAGCAATGAATTTGAAAGGGGCAGTATGGAGCAAAAAATTGGTGACTTCTACAGAAGTGCCATAGACTCTGCAAAGGCTGATTCATTAGGCTTTGACCCACTTAGTCGCGAGTTTAACCGTATCAAAGGATTAAAAAAGAAAGAGGACATTGTACCTTTAATCGCTCACCATAGAAGTGTAGGCATTGGGTCTTTATTTGGGATCTATGTGGGCCAAGATGATAAAAACAGCGAAGCATACATCACACATATTTATCAAGGCGGTCTTGGACTGCCTGACCGAGACTATTATCTCAAAGAAGATGACAAGTCAAAAGAACTTCAGAAAGCTTATCAAATACACATTGAAAAAATGTTCACATTGCTAGGCCGCAAAGAATCCAATGCCAAAGCTGAAGTTGTATATTCTATTGAAAAGAAGTTGGCAGAAAATTCAATGACAAGAGTAGAAAGAAGAGATCCAGAAAATACATACAACAAGATGTCAGTTTCAGAATTGCAAACACTAGCACCCTATGTAAACTGGAAGAATTACTTCAATGCTGTTGGAATAATAAAAATAGAAGAACTCATCGTTTCACAACCTAAATTCATCAAAGCTACCGCAGATTTAATGGAAACAATAGAATTAGAAGATTGGAAGACCTATTTAAACTGGAAGGTTCTGAACGCTTATGCTAGCAATTTGAGCAGTGAAGTTGTAAATCAAAATTTCGCTTTTTATGGAGAAACTTTGAGCGGCACCAAAGAAATAAAACCCAGATGGAAAAGGGCACTATCGAAGATAAATAATGGCATTGGTCAATTGCTGGGAAAAGCTTTTGTGAAAAGGCACTTTACGGAAGATTCAAAGGAGGTAGTCAGCAATATGGTCGAAAACTTAAGATCTGCTTTTAGGGCTCGAATCAACCAATTGGAATGGATGAGTGAAGAAACAAAAGAAAAAGCAAAAGAAAAGCTAGAAGCGTTCAATTACAAAATCGGATACCCTGATAAGTGGCGTGATTACTCTGCATTAGAAATTACGACAGACAATTTGATAGAAAATGTAATGCGTGCCAATAAATTCAACTTTGAATACATGATGAACAAACTTGGCAATCCAGTGGATAAGGACGAATGGTTCATGACACCACAGACGGTCAATGCTTACTATAGTTCATCAAAAAATGAGATTGTGTTCCCAGCAGGAATATTACAGCCTCCATTCTATTCAGATGCTGCAGACGTCGCATTGAATTATGGGGGTATAGGAGCAGTAATTGGACATGAGTTTACCCATGGATTTGATGACCAAGGAAGCAAATACGACCATGCTGGTAATCTTGAAAACTGGTGGACGGAAAACGATCGTCAACGCTTTGATGAACGCGCAGACTTGGTTGTTCAACAATTCAATGGATTTGAGCCCTTAGACAGTCTTTTTGTGAATGGCAAATTGACCTTAGGGGAGAACATCGCGGATTTAGGTGGAGTTACTTTGGCGTATTATGCCTTGAAGGAAGAATTGGGCGATCAAGCACTTGAACCAATCGATGGATTCTCTCCAGATGAGCGATTCTTTTTAGGATGGGCTCAAGTATGGCACATGAATATGACCGATGAGGAATTGCGCAAACGTATCGCCACAGACTCGCACTCTCCAGGAGAATATCGCGTCAACGGTCCACTTTCTAATATGTCAGAATTTGCAAAAGCTTTTGGTTGTAGTGTGGGAGATATAATGGTGAACACGGATTCTACGCGTGCATTGATTTGGTAATTGGATGACGGATAAGAAACCCAAGGGTTTTAAAGGTGCTTTTTCTCGAGCCAAACAGATCATCGATCAGCCTCATAAGCTCGATGAGCTATTGTCAAAAGGGAAAAAGAAGGCAGAAAAAAGTCAAACGGCATTGTATAAAGTTTGGGAAGACTTTCAATGCCTTTGGCGAATGATCGAAGCCTGGAGAAAGGGCGACTATAAGAAGGCACCATGGAAATCGATCCTTTATGCTCTTGTCGCAATCATTTACTTTATTAATCCCTTTGATGTGGTTCCAGACTTTATTCCAATAGCTGGTTTTATTGACGATGTTGGAATGATTTCTTTTGTACTGAAGACCATCCAAAATGATTTGAACGAATTTAAAAATTGGGAAAAAATCCAGAGTAATTCATAAAATGTCACCACTCCTATTCAAAGCTTATCATTGGTTTGCACACCGATTAAAGAGCATCCATTTACATGGCATACACTCTCCTTTTGTTTTTCATTTACATCAAGATATAATTAAAGAAAAAGCGAAATATTATGCTTTTGATGCCATAGAATCTATACGTGCTAAATTAATACTCACTGACAAAGTCATTGAAGTTAAAGATCTTGGAGCAGGTTCTCAATTTTCAAGAGGCAACAAACGCAGTATACGTTCAATTGCTCAACAAAGCTTAAAGCGACCAAAAGAAGCTCAATTGCTATTTCAATTGGTTCAAACGTTTAAACCAAAGACCATACTTGAATTGGGCACTTCCTTGGGACTAAGCACTGCATACATGGCCAAGGCTGCGCCTTCAGCAAAAATCACTACCATTGAAGGTTGTCCACAAACCGCAAAAGTAGCAATGCTGAACTTAAAAAAACTAAACATTGAAAACGTAAAGGTGCTCAACGGTGCTTTTGATGATCATCTTGAACCGGCACTGAATGATCTGCATTCATTGGACTTCTTTTTTATCGACGGGAACCATACAGAAGCGGCTACTTTGAGGTATTTTAATGCTTGCCTCCCTTATTTAAATGAGAATTCAGTTGTAGTCTTTGATGACATCTATTGGTCAAAAGGAATGATAAACGCATGGAATAAGATTCGACTTAATAATAAAGTCACAATTAGCATCGACCTTTTTGAGATGGGAATTCTCTTCTTTAAAAGAGACCAAGCAAAAGAACACTTTACCATTTATCATTAATTACAACAATCTTTAGTAGAATCAACTATTTTTGAATTGTGGAAACAGAGAAAATAATCGAAGTAGAAGGCCTTGTAAGAAACTTCAAACTCGGCAAGCAAATCATCAAAGTACTAAAGGAAATTAGCTTTTCCATCGACCGTAATGAATACGTTGCTTTGATGGGACCATCCGGCTCAGGCAAGTCGACCTTGATGAACATCTTAGGTTGCCTTGATACTCCAACGGCAGGAAAATATGTCTTAAATCATCAAGACGTAAGCAAGTTAACTGATAACGAATTGGCTGAAATTAGAAACAAGGAAATTGGTTTTGTATTTCAAACCTTTAACCTACTGCCTCGTTCAACAGCTCTTGACAATGTTGCATTGCCCTTGGTGTATTCAGGAATTTCAAAAGAAAAAAGAATTGAACGCGCCATAGAAGTCTTAGATGAAGTAGGGCTTGATGATCGTGTAAAGCACAAACCAAACGAACTTTCAGGTGGACAGCGCCAGCGTGTTGCAGTGGCTCGCGCAATGGTGAACAAGCCTTCCATTATTTTGGCAGATGAACCAACTGGAAACCTTGATTCTAAAACCTCTTATGAAATAATGGGACTTTTTGATAAAATTCACAAATCCGGAAATACCATTATTCTGGTTACGCATGAGGAAGAAATTGCCATGCATGCGCATCGAATCATTCGTTTAAAAGATGGCAACATTGAAAGTGACGAAGTGAACAAAAACATCACTTCGTTTGCTTAGAGGGTTCATTAAAATTAAGGCATGAAAATCTATACTAAAAAAGGAGATGGAGGGATGACCTCTCTTATTGGAGGAAGCAGAGTTCCAAAACACCATTTGCGAATTGAATCTTATGGCACAGTTGATGAACTCAACAGTTTTATAGGATTGATCAGAGATCAAGCAATAGATGAACGATCAAAAAAAGCACTGATTGAAATTCAAGACCGATTGTTTACAATAGGGTCCCAACTGGCTTCAGAAGGTAACACAAAAATGAAACTCCCTGACGTCTTAATATCTGACATTGAATTTCTTGAAAATGAAATTGACTCTATGGATGAAGAATTAGAACCCATGCGCTCTTTTGTTTTGCCCGGGGGACATACGGTAGTTTCTTATTGCCACATTGCACGTTGTGTTTGTCGAAGAGCAGAACGATTGTGTGTTCAATTGAATGAAGAATCAGAGATGGATGAATTGCTCATTCAATACCTTAACCGTCTCTCGGATTATTTATTTACACTTGCGCGTAAAATGACCATGCATTTTGATGCGGCAGAAATTCCTTGGAATGCAAGAGTTAGCTAAGATCTTATTTATCTGATCTTTAAGATAGTTTTATTCCTTTAAGATTTAACTTGTTTAATTCATCAAAAAAATTACTTTTGCGATGAATCAAAAATGAGCTAAAATGTACTGGACATTAGAATTGGCTTCTTACTTAGAAGATGCTCCTTGGCCTGCTACCAAAGATGAATTGATTGACTATGCAATTCGTGCTGGAGCGCCCTTAGAGGTAGTAGAAAATCTCCAAGAAATAGAAGATGAAGGAGAGTCCTATGAAACCATAGAAGACATTTGGCCAGATTATCCCACCAAAGAAGATTTCTTTTTCAACGAAGACGAGTATTAAACCTCTTCAAATGAAAAAAAGCCAATTGATGAAAATTGGCTTTTTTTATGTCTATCGCTGAGCCAATCGCCGTCGAGTTTTTCAGTAAATTTGCGCTCTTCCTTTGCACATTATCAATTGTCATTAAACATGTTTACTGCACTCAGCAATACTTTTAAAAAAATACTAGGGAACAAAGCAGAAAGAGATCTAAAAGAGGTAAAACCACTGTTGGATCAAATTCTAGCAGTGTTTCCAACCCTTGCTTCCCTATCCAATGATGAATTGCGTCAAAAAACCTCAGACTTTAAAGTCCAAATCCAAACTGCCATCCAAACGGAACAAGCACAGATTGATCGACTTAAGGAAGAGATAGAGCAAACCAAAGACATCGACAAGAAAGAGAGTAAATACGCTGAGATTGATAAGATTGAAGAGCAAATCAATGAGAGATTAGAAGAGGTATTGCTGAATATATTGCCAGAAGCATTTTCTGTAGTTAAAGAAACAGCGAGGAGATTTACGGAGAATATCACTGTGAGAGTGAAGGCTTCTGACATGGACAAAGATTTGGCCGCAGAAAGGGACAGCATCGAAATTGATGGAGATACTGCAGTTTGGCACAACAGCTGGAATGCTGCTGGTGCTGAAATGGCTTGGAATATGGTACACTACGATGTACAGTTGATAGGTGGCATTGTCCTCCATTCAGGGAAGATTGCAGAGATGGCTACTGGTGAAGGAAAAACCTTAGTCGCTACTTTGCCTGTTTACCTCAATGCCCTCACTGGTCGTGGCGTTCATTTGGTCACCGTAAATGATTACTTGGCGAGAAGGGATTCTGAGTGGATGGGACCACTGTTTGAGTTTCATGGCTTAACTGTAGATTGTATCGACCGCCATCAACCCAATTCTGCCGACAGAAGAAAAGCTTATCAAGCAGACATTACCTATGGGACCAATAATGAATTTGGTTTTGATTACTTGAGAGACAATATGTCAAGATCGCCAGAAGACCTTGTTCAACGAAAACACCATTATGCAATTGTAGATGAAGTAGATTCTGTACTTATTGACGACGCAAGGACACCATTGATTATCTCGGGGCCAACACCCCAAGGTGATAAACATGAATTTAAAGAATTAAAACCTGTTGTTGAAAAGTTGGTAAATGCACAGCGAAAGTTAATTTCCACCCTTATTGTTGATGCAAAAAAGAAACTCAATGCGGAGGGAGAAGACAACAAGGCAAGAAAACAACATGCCGAAGAAGGTGGACTTGCCCTGCTAAGGTGTTATAGAGGACTGCCGAAAAACAAAGCTTTGATCAAGTTTTTAAGTGAGCCTGGTATACGTGCTCAATTGCAGAAAACGGAGAATTTTTATTTACAAGACCAATCCAAAGAAATGCCCAAAGTCGATGAAGAATTGTTCTTCGTGATCGATGAAAAAAACAACTCCATTGAATTGACAGAAAAAGGCATTGAATTGATCTCAGGCACAGGTGAAGATAAAGAATTCTTTGTGCTGCCAGATTTGAGTATGTTATTGTCAGAAGCTGAGAAATCAAGCAAAGAAGAAGAGGCCATTGTCAAAAACAAAGACCAGATTATTCAGGACTACTCTGTTAAAGCAGACCGTATCCACACAGTCAATCAATTGCTCAAAGCCTATGCCCTTTTCGAGAAGGATACCGAATATGTGGTGATGGACAACAAAGTAAAAATCGTTGATGAGCAAACTGGACGGATCATGGAAGGGAGACGGTATTCTGATGGTCTGCACCAAGCCATTGAATCCAAGGAAAACGTCAAAGTAGAAGCCGCTACACAAACCTATGCAACAGTAACGTTGCAGAATTACTTTAGGATGTACCACAAATTGGCAGGCATGACAGGTACTGCCGAAACCGAAGCAGGAGAATTGTGGGACATCTATGAATTGGATGTGGTCGTTATTCCTACCAACCGTCCAATTGCAAGAGCAGACAAAGAAGACCTTGTGTTTAAAACCACTAGAGAGAAATACAATGCTGTTATTGATGAGATCGTAGACTTGGTAAAAGCACGAAGACCTGTTCTTGTGGGAACGACCTCTGTTGAAATTTCTGAATTGTTGAGTAGAATGCTCAAGATGAAAGACATCAAACACAACGTACTCAATGCCAAACTTCACCAAAGAGAAGCCGACATTGTCGCAGAAGCTGGCAAGGCAGGTACGGTGACCATTGCTACGAACATGGCTGGTAGGGGTACTGACATTAAGTTGTCAAAAGAAGTCATCGAAGCCGGAGGTTTAGCCATCATAGGGACTGAACGACATGAATCACGAAGGGTTGATAGACAGCTAAGAGGACGTGCGGGAAGACAAGGAGATCCTGGAAGTTCTCAGTTTTATGTTTCCTTAGAAGACAATCTAATGCGTTTGTTTGGATCAGACAGGATCGCCAGATTAATGGACCGTATGGGACTAGAAGAAGGCGAAGTGATCCAACACTCCATGATTACCAAATCCATTGAACGAGCGCAGCGAAAAGTTGAAGAAAATAACTTTGGTATTCGTAAGCGATTGTTGGAATATGATGACGTCATGAATTCTCAAAGAGAGGTAATCTATCGAAGAAGAAGAAACGCCTTGTTTGGAGAACGTTTGAATGTTGACATCGCAAACATGATTTATGATGCTACTGGAAGTATTGTTCAATATGCTCATGAATCAAGAGACTATGAGGAATTCAAATTTGAACTCATTCGTAGCTTAAGTATGGAAAGTCCGGTAGATGAGCAAACGTTCTTATCTTCTAGCACAGAAGAGATTGGTGAGGTTGTTTACAAAGAAACCTATAAAAACTATCAGAATAAAACAGCAACCATTGCTCAAGCTGCCTATCCAGTCATTAAGCAAGTGTATGAGAATGAATCGAGTCAATATGAGAACATTGTTGTTCCATTTACAGATGGGAAAAAGTCCTTACAAGTAGTAGTTCCATTGAAGGAATCTTATGAGTCCGAAGGGAAATCTTTGATTAAGTTTTTTGAAAAGAACATTATTCTTGCACTAATTGATGATGCTTGGAAAGAGCATTTGCGGGAAATGGACGATCTGAAACAATCGGTACAAGGTGCAGTTTATGAGCAAAAAGACCCTTTGTTGATTTACAAATTTGAGGCTTTTGAACTTTTTAAGCAGATGATTGATCGCACCAATAAGGAAATCATTACCTTCTTAATCAAAGCCAACCTACCCAAACAAAACCCTCAAGACAAGGTTCAGGAAGCTTCTCAACAGAGGAAAGAAAGTCCAAAATTGCAGACATCAAGAACTGAATTGCCCTCTTTCCAACAATCACGATCAACAGGAAATCCTGAAAGAGAACAAGCCAAACCTAAAGCTCAACCAGTTAGGGTAGAAAAAAAAGTAGGAAGGAATGAACCATGCCCTTGTGGAAGTGGGAAAAAGTACAAGCAGTGTCATGGCAAATAGAGCAATTGACTAATTTTTCTTTTTTGTCAATAATCGAATAATTGTGTCTTTATCCTTGATGCGTTCTTTAGACAGCATCAATTCCTCTTCTAAATGACGAACTTCCTTTTTTAACCTTTGTATTTTCTCTTTGAAAAAGGCCAAATCAGTATGCTCGTTTTTAGGCGCAACCACTTCTGCAGTTGTCGAATCATGATTCAATATCTGCTCGAAGTTCACTTCTTCAGCTGGCATTGTCATAATGGTAGTATGTTCTACTTTGTATAGCTCTGAAAATAGACAGAGACGGTCCAAATCAATGCGCCCTTCACCTTTCTCAATTTTAACGAGTGTTGAACGTGAAATGTCTAGTCTTCTCTGTACTTCCTCTTGAGAAAAATTGTTGAGTTTCCTAAGCTTCTTGAGATTTTTACCTACGTTTTGATTCAACATGACACAAATATCATGATATCATCTGAAATCAATAATTATCCATCAACTATTTATATTGCCTTCTACTTTAATTGAAAAAAGACCCCAAAGAAGTAAGCAGGTTCTGCCAAAATAAAACTGCCAGAAAAGGCCCCTTGAGCTGAAAAGGAAATGCCAGTATTTTGCTTGATCCAAACCGAGAATTCAGGACCAATTGACATAAACTCAATGTTGTTGGAAAAAATCCCGTTCCCAGCTGAACCTTCTGGTTCTCCATTCTTGAATGAATGTACATTGAAGGATTTGAGGGCAATTAGGAATTTTTTGTCTTGGTAATAGCCCAATTCAACATTCCATCTAAACTCTTCAGAGAAGCCTTTTGTTCGGTGATTAAATCCGACTCCAACATTGGCATATAAATGTTCCGAAAAGGAATAGCCAGCTTCAACTAAAAAGTATTGATTGAATTCACCATCCCCTGTCTGTAGCAATTCAGTATTCCCCCCAGACGGATTGCCCAATGGCAAACCCAACATAAGAGAAGCACTCAAAGCAACCTTCTTGTCCTTTAGTACGGCATACTTTAATCCTAAATCGGCATCCCCTATTCCATTGTATTCATCACCTGACTGGGTTTTTCCAGAGGAAAATCGAACCCGATTTATTGTTACTCTTGAATATAAAGGAGCATAAAGAATGCCATTAAATCGATCTGAAAATCCATACTCTCCATAAAAAGTAGTCTGGTAAATCCCGACGGTGGTGATATCAACAATTTCGCCAGTGCCATTGTAAAATTGGTTCCCACGAATCACATTTTGTCCTAATTTGAAATATCCATTGCCTTTTTTTTGAGTCCAACCTCCTGCCATTAAATTTGTGGCAAATAGTATCCCAATGAGAATAAATAACTGACTTTTTTTCATCTTAATTCAACTTTGCTGAACCAAAGGGTTGACGTACCAACTTACAATAGATAATTACATAGTCATAATCATCAATACTTATGTTTGAAGGTAGATCTACACTGAAACTGCCCTTTGTTTGATTCAACTTTTGAATTTCAATCCCATTATTGTTATTAGTGCCAAGATGAATGTATAAGCCAGGTCCATTGTTGGTTTCAAAATCACTGCCAAAATCCAATTTTAATCCCCCATTTGTTTTAACGGACAATGTTACTGTTCCTTTAGTCTGATATCCATTGCGATTTCGAAAAGTTCCAGTGCGATTGCTTTGCATTGCTTGGCTAACCAATACATTGAATAAATTACTCCGTACATTGCCAATGGTAGCTGAAATGTCTGCTGCGCCAATACTTGCTGCTGTAGCTAGACCACTACCATCAATTGAAAGCAATGCTGCGTCAGAAGTTGTCCAATTGAGCGGAGGGTGGTTCGTTAACACATCTCCTCTGAGGTTTTTTACCGTTGCTGTAAATCGGAGTGTATCGTTGACTTCTAGTTGATTGGTATCTGCAAAAATGTCTATCTGTGCCAATGCACTGCTGTCGCTTATTACTGCCATCTCTATTCTGTTTGAAAACATAGCGCCTGAGGAATTCATATAGGAAGCTGTAATTCCTGCACTGCCAACAGCATTGGCTTTTACTTTCCCATTGTTATCTACGCTCAACACTGTTGTATTGTCGCTGCTCCATTGAAATGAAACCACTTGTGCATTTCCTTGATTGTCATAATATTTTGCTTGCAATTGCAGAGAATCTCCTTGAACAATTGAAGCATTTGCTGCAGTTATCTCCACCCTCTCAACGGCTTGAACGATTACCAGGCGGCTATCACTCAAATCCCCTGAGCTTACCTGAATGTTGCTTGCACCTACTTTAATTCCAATCGCCTTCCCATTTGCATCGATGGATACAATGTCGGGTCGAGAAGATGTCCAAACAAAGGTTCTTGGCTCTTCTTCGCCCATCCTATTGAAATATTTGGCCTGATAAGTGACAGAATCTCCTACTACTAAAATGTCCGTCCCGGTGTTTGAAGAGACAATAGAAAGTCGTTCGTTGAGCAAATTGGCATCTTCTACAAAATCCTCTCCTACGCAAGCAAAAAGTAAGGCTAAAATAAATGTCAGCCCTGAATAAAGGATAGTTTTCATGCCTCAAAAATATATAGGTTGTTTAAAATCAAATGTCGTTCAACCAACGAAAACGCAATTATCACCAAACTGGACACAACCATTTTCCCTGTCCTTTAGCCCCTTGTTCTCGGCAAGATGGACTTTTCTGAATAGGAACGTTTAAATACACATAAAAACTTGCCGCTCGAATATCCTGTTTGATAATCCAAGGACTAATGTGATCTGTTCCAATTGCCAATGGCCCTATTCGGAGGTAAGCGCCCAATTGTAAAACCTCATAATTCGCCATCGATATTGGCAATGTTGCAGTGATCCAACTGCTTTCATATCGAGGTGCTATCACCAATAAATTGGAGCGCTCAACCCCTGGAGTATTGCGTAAACTAATCCGTTGAACGAGCATTGCACTTAAATAGAATTGATCCTTAAAATGGTAATCTCCTTGGACTGAAAGCGCAGTAGGTAAAAGTGCAGTAAATTTTCTTGATGATGCTCCCAGTATATCCTCATCAACATCTTCTATATCGTCAACATTGGCAGTGTCGGGAAGTGAGGCTGTTCGTGATTCTTGCTTGAACTGTATGTAACCTAAATCCACCAGTGATGCACCAATTCGATAGCGATAATTGATATTTTTACAGCCACCTTTTGGGGAATGGGGCACATAATCGTTCACATTCTCTTCCATTTTTTTGTACGACCCTCCAAGGTTAAATCCCCAACCACCTCCTGCTCCCAAAGATGGATCCGCATAAGAGTATTTTCCATCCATATTTCTAAGTGTGCCTTCTCCATTGACTACATCAACAACTGCATCGTTTACTGTAATGGAAGCTTCATGTACCCCAATGAGTCGTTTAAGCGTACCCCCAATTTGAATCATTTCCCAATCTCTCCGTTTGATCACCTTTCCATAACTCAATCCTACCTCTCCCCAACTCATGGTTTTTGCTCTTCCATTTTGCATTACATAACGCCCATCTTGAATGTTGTCTACTCCCTCATCTCTTATTATTTGAGCTAATACTGCAGGCACTCTATTGACGTTAGCATAGGTTTTGAAAGCAGTATGAAATCCAAATGACTGTTTGCCTATGTTCACAGTAGCAGAGGGTCCAAGAATTTCGGTTGCGACAAATGCTTTACCAAACTTTCCAGGCTCATCATAACCAACATCATACATATCCTTAAATAAGCTTAATTTATCTTGGGGTATATAGAGAAAGTTGTTCCTTAGATATGCATGTGCTCCCAATACGTTTATAGACAACCATGGTTTTTGATCTACCATCAATGAAGGATTGATTTGTGTTTGATTTACCGGGGTATAGTTGTCCAAAATCACCCCATAGCGTTCTTGCGCATTCAGTTTTGCAGTCCATGTAGAGACAATAATAAATGAGAGACTCAAAATCACAGATCTGATAGAAAACATGCTAATAGAACATTAAAATTTTAAAGGTATTGCATTCAAGCTATGTGTATTACTTAAAGTATAGTTGCTTATAAGATGATTACTCTTTCTAGACGAATCAATTTATTTCACTCATGACCAACATGCGGTTCTTCTCAGGATCCCATACTTTAAGGCGCAGACAAGCAATGATGTCTTTGGGATGCAATGATGTTTTCTTGGCCTTGTTTTGGAACAACTCAAAAGAACGGTGAACTTCAGGCAAACGATAAAAGGGAATCAAAGCATTCATATGATGAATGTGATGGTACCCAATGTTTCCAGTAAACCAATGCATAATAGGAGACATGACCATATAACTTGAAGACTCCATGGCTGCTTTGTAGTAGGACCAATTTGCCTTGTCTCTAAACCTCGTATCAGGAAAGTTGTGCTGGGCGTAAAAAAGATAAGAGCCCATCGCGCTTGATAGTATCGCTGGTAGCAGAAAAGCAAGGAACAATCCTGTCCATCCAAAAAAGTAGAAATACATAAATCCCATCGAATAATGAAACACTAAAGCAAGCAATGAATCCCAATGCTTGCCTGGGTTGCGTATCAAAGACAACAAACACATGCCGTAAGTGAAGGCAAATATGTAGCCAGCAGCAATGGTGAGTGGATGTCGAATGAAGAGGTATCCGAACCGTTCTAATTTACCAGCTTTTTTGAATTTCTCTTTGGTGACAATCGGAAAAGAACCAATGCTTGAGGTGTACAGCTTTGAATTGTGTTTGTGGTGATAATCGTGCGAGCGTTTCCAAATGCTTGGAGGATTTAGGGTATAGAAGCCGTAAAATGTAAATAGCAGTCGAGCAACTTTGTTGCCTTTCAGGATTGTTTTGTGCAGAAAGTCGTGGTAAATCACAAACATTCTTACCAAGAGCAAGCCTATGAAAGGACTCACAACTATCTTGACAATTAATGGTAATGTGCTCAATGCCGTTGCAATTGCAACTATCAATAAGGCCAAAGTAGACAGTACATGAAACCAACTCTTTTTTGGATCATCTTCTGCATATTTCTTTGTCGCCAAGATGATTTCTTTTTCTTTAGGGTCCATCATGTTTTTTGTCTTTTGTGTTTCCATCTCCTGTGTGACCATAACCAAATTTCAGGATTCCGTTGAATGTCCTGCTCTAACCTTCTAGTATACATTTCAGAAATTTCTTCAACACTATATTCGGAAGGATTTGGAACAATGTCTTCAAGGCTAACATTGTAATACCCCCGTTTGTTTCGATCAATTGAAATATAGACTACAGGATAATTGAGTTTTTTCGCAATCTTTCCAGCCCCTGTAAATATAGGTGTATCTTGATGCATAAAATTTGTCCAATAAGCTCCACTTGCTGAAGGCGTTTGATCAGCTATGAAAGCCGTTGCAGTCAAATTATCTTTATTTTCTATCATGCCTCGAATTGCATTTTTCATGGCATACAATCCATTTCCCAAGCGCGTGCGCATTTTATACACCAATCCATCAAAGTTTTTGTTGGCCAATGGATGATAAATCACATACAATTTATGGTAGGATTCCAAGGCAAAGCGTGCGCCGCCCAATTCCCAATTCCCAAAATGCCCCATCACAATGATGATGCTTTGGTTTTGTTGTTTGTATTTTTCAAACACTTCGAGATCCTGAAATGTGACATGCTTCCTAAGTGATTTAGGTGAGATCGTCAATGTTTTTAAGGTTTCCAAAATCAAATCACAGAAATAGCGGTAGAACCTTTTTTGAATCTTGAGCAATTCTTCATTTTTCTTCTCCGGAAAAGAATTGCTGAGGTTTTCAAACACCACCTTTTTGCGGTAGCCAATTAGATGGTAAATGATGAAATAGATGATGTCAGAGAGTCTCTGCAAGACCCAAAAAGGCAATATTGAAATCAGGTAAAGCAAGGGTAAAGTAATGTAGAAAAATAAGGTGCCCATAGGTTTAACTGTCTGAAAGGTGAAAATTAAGGATTAATGCTGCCTGTAGATCAATTATAAGAAGCACTCTTTCACAATTAGAAGTTAGTTAACAAGAGAATTTTTTAGCCTTAGTAACCAAATTCAATATGCAACTTGAGACCATTCTCAACATTTATTTACAATTGGTGAATTCAAAGGATTTTTTAAAGCCTAAAAAATATATACCCATAGTTAAATTTTTGGTCGGTACTAAAAATCCTATCATTCATTCCAAATCGGGATGATTAATGAATAAGACCATAAATTTGCTGCAATCAAAAATGAGTACGCAAGATTTACCACACAGAGGATTTGCCGCCTTAAAAGCCCATTTTAAAGATGACTTTATGGCCGGATTTAGTGTATCCCTGATTGCTTTGCCACTTTGTTTAGGAATCGCAATCGCATCAGGCGTACCGCCATTGGCAGGCCTAATTACAGCCATTGTTGGCGGAATGATTGCCTCGCGCATTTCTGGAACATTTGTGACAATAAGTGGACCGGCAGCAGGTTTAATTGTCATTACCTTAGGTGCAGCAGAATCCTTAGGAGGGGCTGGAGAAACTTCTGCCTTTGCTGGTTATCCACATGCCTTAGGTGCAATTATGATTGGGGGAGGTATTGTGGCTCTTTTTGGATTGCTTAAAGTGGGAAAAGTAGGCGATTATTTCCCTACTGCTGCCGTTCAAGGTATGCTATCTGCCATAGGAGTCATTATCATTGTCAAGCAATTTTTTCCTGCACTTGGTGCGCCTTCTCCCCAAGGAGAAATATTGGAAGTAGCAAGCAAAATGCCATTCGTTTTAATTGATTTCAATCCCTATGCACTTGTCATTGCCATTGTGACTCTTTTAGTATTGATTCTTCACCCCTATGCAAAGATGGCTCCAATAAAAATAATCCCTGCACCTATGTGGGTGCTAATATTAACAATTCCTTTGGCTGACATTTTTGGAACAAATCATTTGGATATGGTTGTGATGCCACATAGTTTATTTGGGGAAGGCGGCATACAATTTCCATCATTTGAAAAAATTGGAGAATCGGCATTTTGGGTTGCAGTTGTTGGAGTAGCTTTAGTATCAGCTATTGAAACTTTATTAAGCGCAAAGGCAGTAGATAGTTTAGATCCCTACAAAAGAACCTCCGACTTAGACAAAGATCTTGTTTCAATGGGAGTAGGATCTTCCTTAGCTTCTGCAATTGGAGGCTTGCCCATGATTTCAGAGATTGTTAGATCTTCCGCCAATGTAAACAATGGAGCAAAAACACAATGGTCTAATTTTTATCACGGTCTATTTTTACTTATTTACCTCCTCATTGGTGTTTTTATCATCGAAATGATTCCCATCGCTGCATTGGCAGCGATGTTGGTCTTTACCGGCTATAGATTGGCCTCACCAAAAGAGTTTATATGCATGTTCCAAAAAGGAGTTATGGAATTGGCCATTTTTGTAGTGACAATCATTGCTGTATTGGCAACTGATCTAATTATAGGAATTGGGATTGGAATACTTTTTAAGTACTTTTTACTGCTGTTCAAAGGAGTTTCTTTATTAAACTTATTCAACGTTAAATCTGTCGAATTGGAAAATGGGAACACCATGGTTTTTAAGCTTTCAGAAGCTCTCATCTTTTCCAATTACCTTTCGCTGAAATCAAAAATGGACAATGCCTTTATCAATTATGAAATTTTAGCATTGGATATGCAAGATGTGAATTTGATCGACCATACTGTAATGGGGCATTTAAAAACTTATGCGAATCAATTAAAGCTTCAAGGAAAGGAGTTGCAGATGGTCAATTTAGATGCATTACATCCAGTTTCAAATCATCCTTTAGCAGCAAGAGAGCAGATGATGAAATAGTTAAGACCTTTGGTTTTGGTTCCGTCTCATTAGTCCCATTCGAATCTAAAACTGCCATTTCAAAACTTGTTAAGCAGCTAAAGACTTAAACGTTTTAAAGCATGTTGGTTTGGAATCTATGATTTGATTCTTCCTAATTATACTAACAACTTCAATTCCTGATAATGTCCTCTGAGCAGATTCAAATTCCTTAAATCCTGTACAAATCATTGTCCTTCGTTTGATACTTCGATGATCCTTATCTACAATGTTATTAAGGTATTTACATTGTCTTACCGTGACCATTTTAACTGAACAAGATCTTCCATTTACTACTCTAATTGCTGAATAGTTTGAACCACTTTTATCAATATTAATAACCCTTGGTCTTCCATTATTACCTATTGCTTAATTGAAGAACTTTTGAGCCGACATCCTTTGTCTTCTCTTGGTTAACAGAAAATCAACAGTATTACCTTCCTTATCAACTGCACGATATAAAAATCTATCCTTGCCTCCTACTTCAATATAAGTTTCATCCATTCGTGGTCTGGATAATCGAGGTATTATACTCAGAAGACTTTACACTATTATTACATCAAAAGTAAAAAATGTTCTCCAGTAGATACGCAGAAATAATTGTCTTTACTAAGCTCTTCACCTTAGGCTCGAGCCAAGATCTCTCTGTTTAACAGTCAGAATGTTTCAAGCCTAATAACTAAATGCTCTTGAATCTATTAAAAGGAAAAATAATTCTCTCTAAATATTAAAATAGAATTATCAAAAATGTTTTAGCAAACAAAAAAAGCGAAGACTTTCATCTTCGCTTTTCAGTACCCGGAGCCGGGGTCGAACCGGCACGGCCGCAATGGCCACAGGATTTTAAGTCCTGCGTGTCTACCAATTCCACCACCCGGGCATTGGTACGCTCCTCATAAAAGGAGGACACTTCTATTGCCTTTACAATAAAGGACTTTTCAATTCTTTCAATGGCCGCAATGGCCATCCCGCTTTAGCGG